>Ga0079224_100014363_pt1 | contig 11059 bp, 10 predicted proteins | sample Stecom2015_FD_80414 | JGI IMG/M metagenome (GOLD analysis project Ga0079224, IMG submission 80414) | Agricultural soil microbial communities from Utah to study Nitrogen management - Steer compost 2015 | ecosystem: Environmental > Terrestrial > Soil > Agricultural land | place: USA: Utah...
TCGAAGCTAGCGCGCTCTCACGCTGTTGCGAGTACAATCGATGCATGAACGATGCAGTCGAGAAAGTCGCAATCGTCACCGGCGCGAGCAGCGGCATAGGTAAAGCCACCGCTGTCGCGTTATTTGCCGATGGATGGAATGTGGTGTTCGCCGGGCGGCGCGTCGATCGCCTGGAGAAGGCGATCGAGGAAGCGAACAGCGCGCGTCGAGCGCGGTCGAGCGAGGACTCGCCTACGCCCCGCGCCCTTGCCGTGCAAACGGATGTGACGCAGCAGGACTCGGTTCGCCACCTGTTTGCGCGAACGCGGGAGACCTTTGGAAGGTTGGACCTGCTGTTCAACAACGCAGGTATCAGCGGCCAGGAAATGCCCGTCGAGGAGCTACCGCTCGACGTCTGGCGATCGGTGATCGATACGAATCTCACCGGCATGTTCCTGTGCATTCAGGAAGCCGTACGCATCATGAAGCATCAGACGCCGCGCGGCGGTCGGATCATCAACAACGGCTCGATCTCCGCACAGGTACCGCGGCGCAACTCGATCGCCTACACGGCGGCCAAGCATGCGGTCACCGGGCTCACCAAATCGATCGCGCTCGACGCGCGCGACTTCGACATCGCTTGCGGCCAGATCGATGTCGGCAGAATCGAAAGCGAGATCGGCGCTCGATCCGCACGCCCGAAAGCCAATCCGAGCACGATTCCCAAGCTCGACACGCAGCTCGCGGCACAGGCCGTCTTGCACATGGCGAACTTGCCGATCGAAGCGAACATGCTCTTCACGACGTTGCTGCCCACGAAAATGCCATTCGTGGGGCGCGGCTGAACGCGTCGGATTTAGAGCAGCGCCCGTCAGCGCTCAGCGTCGCTTCATCGCTTCGTTGGCTCGCCCTGCAACGACTCCTCCGGTATCGGGTACTCATCGGCGTTTCTCACCAGACCCTCCTTGAGAGAAAAATCGAGCCGAGGCGGCGCGAAGATGTCCGCCATCCGATTGCCTTTCGGACCCGGCGCTTGAGCTTCCGAAGTATGGATGACTCGAGCGGGAATGATGGTCACCGAAGGCGAACCGATCTCGATATGTTCATCTGCCCGCCACTCGTGCTTGTTCGAGCTCCACGGCCAGCGCAAGTGATGAATGTAGTTGCCCTCGAAAATGAGCGAGCATTGATCGAAGTCATAATGACTATGCGGCGATAGCTTCGTCGCGTCGCGCGCGCGGCGGCTCACGGGCGGAAAGCTCAACATGATCGTCGTACAGCGCCACATCGGACCGATCTGGCCCGGCGCCCGCTCGCCTCTCTGCAGCTCGTACTGTCGCAGTTTGTAGCCCGCGGGCGGCGCGGGCCAAGGCTTGAACGGAGGATGCGACGGATCGGGTTGCGCGTACGTCGCCGCATTCGAGCACTTTGCGTTCAGATCGGGCGACTGCGTCGAGAAAATTCTCGCGATACGCCCGCCCTTCGGCAAGCTGATTTTGCTGTCGCCCGGCGGAACGATGAGCAGTTGATGACCTTCACCGCGCACCGATTCGCCGTTCGCCGTGGCCTCATGAGGCGTGTCGTCATCGGGGACGACGACCATGTACTCGTCCACTTGAGCGGTGCGCGTGAACGCCGCGCCGGGCTTCGCCTCGATCCAGTGAACGACGAGATTCTGTCCACGGGTGTACCAGCCCCGGCCGTTCGCATCGTCATCGACAGGGCTATCCTGATAGTAGCGGCAAATGGATGCCGGCATCTGGGTCGTACCGAACTGCGCGCCACCTTTCGGTGCCGCCAGCGACGCACGCGGATCTGACTTGTCGTACATGGCTAAGCAGTCGCTTCCCGATCGAGCTCGAGCGTCGATTTCAAGTAGCTCGCGAGGCCCCCGAGCTCGAGTATCTTCGCGACCGATTCGGGAATACGCGGGAACTCATGTTCGCCGCCGGCGTGTGAAATCACACCCTTCTTCAGATCGATCGAAATCTCATCGCCCTCGGCCACCGCATCGTACACCGCCGGACATTCGAAGATCGGCAGCCCGTCGTTGATCGCGTTGCGATAGAACGTGCGCGCGAAAGAAGCCGCGACCACGGCTTTGATACCGAGACCCTTGATCGCGGTGGACGCCTGCTCGCGAGCGCTGCCGCAGCCGAAGTTGCGGCCGGCGACGAGAATGTCGAAGCTTCGCAGCTTTTCCGGAAAACCCTCGCCGAGCATCTCGAACGCATGCTCCGCGAGCTTCACCGGATCGATGTAGATCAGATAGCGACCCGCGATGATGATGTCCGAGTTGACGTTGTCGCCGAACTTGTAAACCCGGCCGGTAATCTTGTCTTGCATCTCGCACTCACCATCCAAAAGACATTCCTAGTAGAACTCGCGCGGATCCGCGATCGCACCTTTGAGCGCCGAGGCCGCGAGCGTCGCCGGGCTCGACAAATAGATGCTGCTCTTGTTGCTGCCCATGCGGCCCACGAAATTGCGATTCGCCGTGGATAGGGAAACTTCGCCATCGGCCATCATGCCGCCATCGCCCGCGCACGCGCCGCAGCCCGGGTTCGTCACCAAAGCACCGCTTTCAATGAGCGTGGCGAGCACGCCGGAGCGCATCGCCTCCAGCATGATCTGCTTCGATCCGGGGGTGACGATCAGTCGCACGCGCGGATCGATCTTGCGGCCCTCGAGGATGCGGGCGGCAACCGCGAGGTCTTCGTATTTCCCGTTCGCGCACGAGCCGAGAAACGCTTGGTCGATCCGAGTGCCGATGACTTCGTCGATCGGTTTCGTATTCTCGACTTGGTGCGGACACGCGATCATGGGCGTGAGCTTCGACAAGTCGACTTCAATGCTCTGCTCGTAGGACGCGTCTTCGTCGGCGAAGACGGGCCGGTAGCTCGCCGGATCCTCGAGCCGGGGCAGCAGCCATTCCTTCGTTTTCTCGTCGGGCGGAATGAACACGCACTTCGAGCCCATCTCCATCGCGAGATTGGCCATCGTCATGCGCTCGGAGATGCTCATCTCCGGCAGCGCACTGCCATAGAACTCCACCGACTTGTAGCCGCAGCCATCGGCGCCGAGCGTGCCGATGAGATGCAACATCAGATCCTTCGCACTGACGCCGGCGGCGAAGCGGCCGTTCAAGGTGATCTTGATCGTCGTCGGCACCTTCAGCCACAGCTTACCGGTCACCCACACGGAAGCGACTTCCGTGTAGCCGATACCCGATCCCAAGGCGCCCAACGCGCCGTAGATCGTGCAATGAGAATCGGTGCCGACGATCAGATCGCCGGGTTTGACGTGGCCATGCTCCATCAACACCAAATGCGCGATGCCGGCATCCACGTCATAGAACTTCTTGATGCCGTATTCCCGCGCGAAGTTTCGCGAGGTCTGCTGGTCGGCAGCGTACTTTTCGCTCTTCGCCGGCGAAATGTGGTCGAGCACGATCGCGAGTCGGTCGGGATCGTAGAGTCGCTTCGCGCCGATCTTCTTCATCACGCTGACGGAGCGCCACGTCGCCGTGTGGCTCATGACGAGATCGGGATAGGCGTCGACGATCTGACCCGGCGCAACGCGATCGACACCGGCTTTCGCAGCGAGAATCTTTTCCGCGATTGTCTGACTCATTGGACCTCCAGCGTTCGCGGGTCGGTGATCTTGCCTGTCAGCGCCGAGGCCGCGACGGTGAGCGGCGATGCCAGGAAGTGACGGGCTTTGGGATGGCCGTTGCGTCCCGGGAAGTTGCGCGCCTGCGTGGAGATCATGACTTCGTCTTCCGCGAGCGCGCCCATGTTGAACGCTTGATTGGAGCCGGCGCTCGGCGGGAAGATGTTCGCGCCCGCCATGTGCAGCGTCTCGAACAAACCTTCCTTGAGCGCGGCCAAGTAGATGTCGCGCGATGCGGGTACGACCTGCAGACGCACGTCCGGATGAATGCGCCGATTGGCAAGGCAGCGAGCGAGCGCACGGATGTCGCTCAGCCTTCCGCCCGTACTTCCGCCCGCCTCCGCGACATTGATCGGCGTCCCGACGGCGGCGTCGATAGGCTTCACATTGCCGACCGTCGGCGGACACGCCACCTGCGGCTCGATGCGGCTAACGTCGATGTCGACGATCTCCGCGTAGCGACAATCCGCATCGTTCGCGAGCATCTCGAACTCGGGCACACTCGGCTTGGACGCGAATAGCCGCTGCACATAGCGCACGGTCTTCTCATCCGGATTCACGAAGCCGCACTTGCCGCCGACATCGATCGCCTGCAGCGGGAATAGCGCCCGGTCGTTGACTTCGAGCGACTCGATATACGGCCCCGCGTACTCCAACGCCTTGTAGATGGCGCCGTCCTCGCCGAGCTTGCCGACTAGATATTGCGAGATGTCGCGCGGCATCACCGACTTCATCGGCGTGCCGTGAAAATGAATCTTGATGGTCTCGGGTACCTTGAACCATCCCTTGTTCTGCGTGAAGCCCAGCGCGGCCATCGAGTTGTTGCCGATACCGGTGCCGAACGCGCCGATCGCACCGTAGATCGGCGAGTGCGAATCGCAGCCGACGACGATCATGCCGGGCGTGACGAGTCCCGCTTCCATGATGACGTGATGCAGACTACCGCACCCGCTGTCGAAGACGTTCTTTACTTTGTGCTTCTTCGCGAACCTGCGCACGGCCGCCAGCGCCTCCGCTGCTTCGCGCGTTGCCGGGGCGAAGTTGTGATCGAAGGCGAACGCGAGCTTGTTCGGATCTGCGATGCTCGCGCCCTCCATCTCGTGCTCGAACACCTTCATGACGAAGTTCGCGCTGAGGTCGTGCATGCACATCAGATCGATGTCGGCGAGCACGACGTCGCCCGGCGCGACGCTTTTCTGGCCGCTCTTGCGGGCCAGGATCTTCTCGACCATGTTCATAGAACGCGCAATCCTTCCCGACTCTGCAGCCAAGTATCGCCGTAGTAGTACTGTCGACCGTTCGCGGGGATCTGCAATTGCAGCGAAACGACGGCGTCGGCCTTCGTGTCGGCAATGCTCTCCCACGAGTACGGCCCCGAAAGAATCTCGCGCAACTGAGTCACGCCATCGCGCGGATCGAATCCCGATGTCACACCCGCGAAGTTGCGCGTGACCTTTGCCCAGTGGCCGTTGTACTCGTTCGCGACCACGACCGACGTGTGCGGGCCGACCGGACGGCCCTCCGCTGGAATGGGCGGACCTTCGCCATCGGAAACCAGAACGACCACGTCCTCCGCGCCCGCGCGACGCAACACTCGCTCCAATCGCCCGGTGAGCTCGTGATCCGTCTTCGCTCCTCCGCTAGCGAGCTCCTGCTCGAGCACCTCGCGCGCCATTCGAGCAGCACGTGCGTGCATTCGCACCTCGCTCTCGACGGGCGCGGGACGAATCTCACTGCGGGAGATATCGACCAGCTCGAGCGCACCCGCCGTCAACTCGGCATGCAGGTCCTCGGGCAGGCCGTCGAGATCGCACACGCCCACGCGCGTCCAGCCGCGCTCGGCGCAAAGCTTGAAGAGCGTCGCCGGCGGGCTCGAGCTTGCGATGATGGTCTCGTGCATGGTCACTGTCTTGATCCATGGATACACCCGCGGCGACAGCGCGCACAGCAGAATGGGGTTCTCATCGGGCGTCACGACGACGAACGCCCGATTCCAGTAAGGCATGAAGTTCGAGAGATAGCGCGCGTCGTTCGAGCGCCATACGTCTGAGTACACGACGACCGCGTCGACGCCCTTCTCGCGCGCCACGGCGTGAACTGCAGCGAGCCGCGCCGCGAACTCCTCCGGCGGCAGCTCGTTGATCTTGTCCCAGCTGACGAGTCCTCTTTTCATACCTGGAACAGCCTCCTCTCGGTTTGATTCAGCGACACACAACCCGTTTCGGTCACCAGCAGCGTGTCGCCGAACACCATGTATCCCGAAAGCGGCAAGTAAGTATTGGGGTGACAGATGATCACCATGTCCTTCTTGCACGTGTAGTGCGTGCTCTCGAGCACGTGCGGCAGCTCATCCGGGTACAGCCCCAAATTGTGGCCGCGCACGCGCGTGTACTGCGGTCCGGTGTATTCGCCGAAGCCGTGCTTGCGGAAGACATCGTTCTGCACGCGCGCCACATCGGAGATATCGACGCCGGGGCGCAGCAAGTCCTGCGCGGCCTGCTGTGCTTCCGCGAAAATGGCGTACGACTGAAGTTGCTTTTCGGAAGGCGGTCCGATGACGAGCGTGCGGCAGATCTGCGCGTAGTAGCCGTCGATCTGCGGCGTGAGCTCGGTGATCACCGAATCGCCCGTGCGCAGCTTGCGTGCCGTCGGCGGTTTCATTCCCGTCACCTCGGTGCCTCCCGAGGCGACCAACATGAAGTTGTCCTCGGCGCCGTGCGCCTTGACGAAGCCTTCTACTTCCGCGACGAGCTCGTACTCCGTCATGCCTTCGCGAGCGACGCTCACGAAGTGTTGGTAGCCGCGGTCGGCGAGCTCCGCAGCCTTGCGGATCACCTCGATTTCCTCCGGTGTCTTGACGCGGCGGATCTCCTCGACGTCCTTCGTCGCCGAAACGGGTGCCGCGCCGGAAAGCTCTGCTACGACGCGCGCAAAGCGCGCTTCCATCTGCTCGAGCCCATTGACGGCAACGAGCGCTTTACCGGCATCGCGCAACAGCGTCTTCAATCCCTCGATGAGACGCGGCACGTACGTCACGGCACCGCCCGTTCCAGCCTTCACGGGCTCGACGTCCCAGGGATGCGTCACGACGGCGCGTACCTCGCCTTCCTTCGTCAGCAACGCGACCGCTTGCGGACCCGTGAAGCACACGCTCACGAGACAGCGAAAATGATCCTTGCGCCACGTATCGCCGTAGAACAGCAGCATGTCCCAGCCGCGCGCCGCCATCAGCTCGAGAAACTCTGCCTTGCGTTGTGGGTTCAACTTCAGCATGGGCCGCTCACCGTCTCGCCGCGCCAGCAAAATCGCCCGCCGCAAACTTGCCTGACTTCAGCAGCGGAATGAGTCCGCCCGCTTCCAACATCTTCAGCAGAAACGGCGACGGGGGCGTACCTTGGATGGACTTGCCCGTGGTGAGGTTCTCGAGCGTTGCCGCCTTGATGTCGACGCGCACTTCATCGCCGTCGTTGACCAAGGCGTGTACGCCGCGCGCTTCCATGAGCGGCAAACCGATCTCCAGACAATTGCGATAGAACGTGCGGGAGAACTGCTCGGCAACGACCGCGCCGATCTTCGTGGCCGCGAGCGCCTTGGTGGCGAGTGCGCGCCCGGAGGAGCAACCGAAGTTGCGCCCTGCAACCAGGATGTCGCCCGGACGGACCTTCTTTGGAAATTCCGGGTTGACGGTCTCGAGTACGGACGCCGCCATTTCCTGCGGCGTCTTGAACATGACGTGCGTCGGCGTCAGTGCATCGGTGGGGATGTTGTCGCCGAATTTCCAGCAACGCCCCTGAAAAACCCAGTTCGTCGACACGTTCCTCTTCCTGACCGCATGACGCGGCGCTGCGATTGACGAGAAGCATTGTCGGGGCACGAGCACATGCCGTCCATTAGCCCTTGCTCAACAACCCATAGCCGATCGTTATCCCTTTGAGCGTTTACCGGAGCCTTGCTTCGTTTTCTTCTTGCTTCGTTTCTTCTCGCTCGCGTTCTGCGTACGCCGCGGCAGCAGCGGATATCCGAGCGTCGGACTGAGCTCATAGATCTCCTTCTGGAGCACGCGCGCGAGCTGCGACAAATGCGCGTCGGCGCGCATCAAGAAACCCACAGGCCGCTCGACCGCAGCCGTCGCGACCTGGGCTCGCTGCGACGGCTTCAGCACGATCTCTAACAGCTTTCCGGCGATCACGTGATCCTCGACCGAGTCCATCGACAAGATGCCGATGAACTCGCTGCCGATCGTGGCGGCGTTCAGGTACACCACCGAGTTGCTCGTAATGGTCGTGGCGCGCGGTTGCACGCCTCGGCTGTGCGCGAGCGCGCACAGCGCGTTGTAATAAGAAATGACGTCGGCGGAGTAGAGCCAACTGTACTTCGTGAGCTGCTCGATACTGACCGAACCGACGCGAGCGAGCGGATGGTTCACATCGACGAACAGGCCGCAGCGGTCATAGAACAGCGCCTCCCCCACCAGATCCGGCTTACCCACGATCGCATCCAACGGTGCGATGGCGAAATCCAGCTCGCCGAGCTGCAGCGCGGGCACGAGCTCCTCGGCCACCCCGCTCACCACGGTGAGTCGCACGGAATAGCGGCTCTGAGACAACTTGGCGTTGGCGGCGGGAATCACTCTCCCGAGAAAGCCCGTTCCGCGTGCGACGCCTACCGTGACGTGACCGGTGAAGCCGCCCGAAATGGCGGCGCGCTCGTTCTCGAGCTGATGCCATTCCGCGAGGACGCGCTTCGCGCGGCGATAAACCGCTTTGCCGAGCTCGGTCGTCGTAACGCCCTTCGTGCCGCGATAGAGCAGCGGCTCTCCGAAGTACGCTTCGAGCTGCTGGATGCTCTTGCTCAACCCCGGCTGCGACAGGCTGAGCGCCTCGGCCGCCTTGCCGAGACTGCCGCCCTCGACCACGGCAATGAAGCGTTTGAGCTGCGCGAAATCCATGAAGTCACATCCTTTGGTTATGACCCGTATCGGGTGGGCTATTGGACAGTGAGGGCCGGTGCTGACCAGAATCGAGCACCGGTAGCATGCGAGGTGCCTTTATGGCCGCGAACCTGAACCCCGGAAGCACACCGGGAAATACCGATCAGGAGATCGAGGATCGTATCTCCCGCCTGCTCGTGGGGGCCGTGGACATGCATTGTCATTCCGGCCCGTCCGTCATGGCTCGGGACATCAATCACATCGAGGCCATGCAAGAAGCCGCCGCCGCGGGCTTCCGCGCGATGCTGATCAAGGACCACTACTACTCGGCGACGCCCATTACCGAGATGCTCAACCAGGCCTATGCGCATCTCAACGTCAAGATGTTCTCCGGCGTGCCGCTCAACAACGCGCTGGGCGGCTTCAACAAGCACGCGGTCGATCACGGCATCGCGCTCGGCGCGAAGCTCGTGTGGCTCCCGACGTTCTCTTCGAAGAACCATTGCGAATCCCCCTTCGGACTCAAGGTCGGCTTCCCGCGCACGAAGAAGAAACTGCTGCCGATCGATCAGCTCTCGCCGCTCGATGGCAACGGCAACGTCAGAGACGACGTCAAGGAAATCCTCGATCTCATCGCGCAGAACGATGTGATCCTCGCCGGCGGCCACTGCCACATCTCGGAAATCTTCCCGGTGTTCGAGGAGGCGAAGAAGCGCGGCGTTAAGCGGCTGCTCGTCAATCACCCGAGCTTCGTCGTCGGCGCCTCGTACGATGACATCAAAGAGCTCGTGTCGATGGGCGCCTACATCGAGCACTCGTTGTGCATGTTCATCCCGGTTCCGAGACGCAAGCGTGATCCGTTTCCGCCCGAAGAATTGGACAAGCTCATCAAGGCGGGCACGGTGGACCGAACCATTCTCGCGTCGGACCTCGGTCAGCAAGGCGCCGACCATCCGGTCGTCGGCTTCCGCAACGTGATCAGGATCTGCATGAACCTGGGCTACTCGGATGAAGACATCCACAAGATGATCTCCCGCAATCCGCTCGAGCTGCTGGGCATCTGATACGAACAGGCTCAATCGAGCTCGCGGGCGACAAAAGGCATCGTTCGTATCCCCCGACGATCGAGGATCTCCTCAGGTTTCCGGCGTCACCAGCTTCTTGAAATGATCGAGTTGTGCGAGCGCGCCCGAGCGCATGAAACCCTGATCGCTCGCCACCATCAGCACCGTGACGCCGAGATCGATCATCTTCTTCGCATCGTCCGAAGCCATGTCGCGCGTGACGGCGCACAGTGCCTTGCCGCTCTTCAGCACCGCCTCGGCAACGAGGCTCACCGCTTCCTCGACGCTCGGCACGGGGCCGGACGCATTGCTCAACGACAAAGCCAGATCGCCGCGTCCGAGAAAGAACCCGTCGATGCCCTCGACCGCGACGATCTCATCGATATGCTCGATCGCTTCACGATCCTCGATCATGGCGATCACCGTGGTCGTTGCATCGGAAGACTCGTAGTGCATCTGCATCGGCCGGCCGCCGTAGTCGCCGCCGCGACCGATGCCCGAGCCGCGCGTGCCGCCTTTGTAGCGCGCCCACGATGCAATGTTGCGCGCCTTCTCGGCGGAGGCGACGTGCGGAACCATGACGCCGATCGCGCCGTCGTCGAGCGCCGAGAGAATGCTGTTCGCATCCGGCCGCGCGATCCGCACGAGCCCCGCGATGCCGAACGCGCGGGCGCCGAGAAACCCGACCTCGAGCGATTGCCTCGTCCACGGCGCATGCTCCTCGTCGAGCATCACGAAGTCATAGCCGATCGAGCCGAGAATCTCCGTCGCATGCGACGTGGGCGTCTTGCAGAACGTGCCGATCAGGAATTCGCGAGCGAGCAGCCGCTTGCGGAAATCGCGCGGCGAGGGGCGTTGCGGAATGGACGTCATGACGCGATGCCTCGATCGAGTTGACTGTTGACTGTTGACTGTCGACGGCAAGAAAAGACGCGCCTCTGGCCGTCAACCGTCAACGTGGCCATTGCGTAAGAGCCATTGCGATTCAAGCTAAGAATTCTCACGGTGCGTTGCTCGCTGACATACGTTGTCCCGCATCCTGCACCAGAATCTCGAACGGGCGCAAAGCTGCGCCATGGATCCGGTCACGGCTGCCGACGCTCGCGAATACTTTCATTCGCCATCTTAGTCAGCTAGGCTGATCTAAGTTAGACTGATAACCTTCGTCTGTCAAAGCACCGCCACGCATGACTGAACCTTATGAGTTCCAGACCGGAGATCGCGATGGCAGCCGGCCTGCATGACCCAGTCGACGTTCTGGCTGCCAACCGTCAACTGTCAACCTGCCACTCGAGTAAGCGGCATCGCCGTTCAGTCATGAGTCGCCTTTCGTTACTCGCTACTTCTTCAGGAGCATCGCAATGAGCCGGAAAGTCGTCCTGACCTGCGCCGTCACCGGCGGCGGACGCCCGCA
>Ga0079224_100014365_pt1 | contig 11058 bp, 9 predicted proteins | sample Stecom2015_FD_80414 | JGI IMG/M metagenome (GOLD analysis project Ga0079224, IMG submission 80414) | Agricultural soil microbial communities from Utah to study Nitrogen management - Steer compost 2015 | ecosystem: Environmental > Terrestrial > Soil > Agricultural land | place: USA: Utah...
AGACGCTGTTTCAACAGAGTAACCGATACGATAATGGCAAATAAAGTAAAAGAGTTCTTTCAGATGGGAGAGGTGGGAAATTACTTCATAAGGGTATTTCAAAAGCCTGATCCAAACAAGAAGACGAATTTTAACCTTCGGATGATGCATGGCATCAATAAGATCTCCATTCTGGTGTTCTTGGCCGCGTTGATCATCATGATAGTAAGACGATTGATGTGATTAGAAATATTATCACCGCCGTGCGGCTGCCAATGGCAAGCTTGCAACCTTCTGTTTATAATATCCTAACGCCTGTCAAATGACCCTGCCCTTCCTGCGAGAATATTGCTTAGCTAAGCCTGGATCCACAGAAGATACTCCCTTTGACGCAAACACGCTTTGCTTCAGGGTATGTGGAAAAATATATGCATTGGTGGACATGGATCTTTTCGAGAGCATCAATCTCAAGTGTGATCCAGAGCGGGCTGTTGAGTTAAGGGAACAGTATGAAGGGATTAGTCCGGGCTATCACATGAACAAAAAACACTGGAACACTGTCAAGCTGGGCGGTAGCGTCCCCGACCCTGTTCTTCTACAACTGGTGGACCATTCTTATCAATTAGTTCTAAACAGTCTCCCCAAGAGAATTCAATCCACTATTTCATGACGTTTCTTTCCATTCAACATATTTTTAAACAATATGATGAGCACAACCCTGCCCTTACGGATTTTTCTCTCGAGATCCCAAAAGGAGAAGTCTGGTCGATAGTGGGGGAAAGCGGCTCAGGTAAAAGCACTTTGTTGCGCATTGTAGCGGGACTGGAAAGCCAAGACCGTGGGGAAGTGTTCATCGACGGGAATAGAATTCTAAATCCTGTGCAAAAACTGGTGCCGGGATATGAAGAGATCCAATTGATCCATCAACAACATCATCTTTATCCGAATTCCACTGTGGCGGAAAACATCATCCGCCCGCTTCTTTTATTTGATAAAGCTTATAAAGAACAGCGCTTGGAGCTTCTGTTGGAGCTTCTTCAACTCAAAGCACATCGTGATAAGTTACCAAGAGAATTGTCGGGAGGTCAACAACAAAAAGTCGCTATTGGACGGGCTTTGAGTATAGAGCCCGAAGTACTGTTGTTGGATGAGCCTTTTAGTAGCTTGGATAACATCCAGAAAAGGGAACTGATCGCCGAATTAAAGGCGATTTTCAGAGAGTTGAACGTGACGGCGCTGTTGGTAACCCATGACATAGATGATGCGATGACCATGACAGATAATCTATGCATTATCAAAAACGGAGAAATTGTTCAAAAAGGAAAGACCTTCCAGATTCACCAGCATCCGTGCAACTACTATGTCGCTAAGCTCTTCACCGAGCTCAACCCGCTTCCAGGACAAGAGGGTGTCTATATTCGGCCTTCCGACTTGGTTTTAGAAGAGGGGAAATTTGGTGTAAAGGGCAGGGTGAAAACAGCACACTATCTGGTCGCTCACAATCTGCTATTAGTAGCAGTTGATGGCCTCTCACAGCCATGGAAGGTGGAGGACAAAGCAAGGAAATATAAACCGGGCGACGCAATAGCGCTTACCTGGGATCAGCAAAAAGTGTTATGTCTACAATAAGGAGAAGCCTGGGCGAAAAAAAAACCGCAGCTTTTTCCCCGCCCACGTTGATTAATTAATGATGCTCTCCATGTTCGCCATGAACATGGCCGTGTGCGATTTCTTCTTCAGATGCCTCCCTTACTTCTAGGACTTCGCCTACAAAGTGCAGCGCAAAGCCCACCAAAGGATGGTTGAAGTCCAATAAGATATCCTCGTCCATCACCTTTACAACCTTGGCCTGCATAGAGTATCCCTGTTCGTCCATGAGCGGTAGGAAGTTGCCCTCCTCGAGCATTTCAGGAGTAAAGCCTCTATCTTCAGACAGTTGATCTTTAGGAACATTCATGATCAATTCGTCATCTGCTTCGCCGTAAGCTTCATCTACTTCGAGGCGGAAATCAAAGGCATCTCCTTGGGACTTTCCAGCTAAGTACAATTCAAATTTTTCGGGTAAGCCGCTGTTACCAAACAGGAAGTAAAATGGATCTTCTTGATCTCTTACCTCCACGCTGATAGCTTCAGTTTCTTCTTCGTCTCTGCTGATGTTCAGCTCGTATATTAGGCCAACTACAGTATTATTGGTGATTTGCATGTCGTGTGTTTTTTTGTAAAGGTAGGGATATTATTCTGTAAGAAAAGTATAAACAATAGGCATTAGGCCGTCCAAAATTTGTTCTATGGCCTATTTTATGGCTCCATTTACCATTAAAACGAGTATTGCCAACATGGTCAAGACAAATGTGACGAAAACTTTTTTCTCATTTTGTTTAAAAATAAAGTAGACTGCAGCACAAAAAAGAAGGAAAAACACCGTTCCGACGATCAGGGTAACCTGGAGATATAGGTCCTCGGATTGGTGAAAATAAGGATAAGTGATTTCTTCGGACGGCCTTAAAACTAGCGGTTGCCCTCCTATGCGAATTCCAACCCATTCTTTAATATAGGAAAATGCAAAAATTCCGGAGGTGAGGACGGTGGCGAATGCCATAAAAAACCTGTTCATTCACTGTAATTAAAATCCCACTGACCTGGGCCAGCGGGATTATTTTTTATAGCACGATATTAACAATCTTCATAGGTACCACAATAACCTTCTTGGGTGGATTTCCCTCAAGCCATTTTTGAACGACCTCATTCTCTAAAGCCCTGGCTTCAATTTCTTCCTTGCTGAGGTTGACAGCTAGGGGCAATTTGACCCGCACTTTTCCATTGATGGAGACCGGGTATTCATGTACATTCTCTTCCAGATAGGCCGGGTTAAATGTAGGGTAGGCGGCTTCTACAATAGAACCGACGTTCCCCATCAGGGACCACAGTTCTTCGGCTATATGAGGGGCATAGGGAGAAATGACTATGGCCAAGGGTTCCAGGATCGCTTTTTTATTACATTTCAGGGTGGTCAACTCATTTACACAGATCATAAAGTTGGATACAGACGTGTTGAAGGAGTACGCTTCCATATCTTCCTGTGCCTTTTTGATGGTCTTGTGAAGCACCTTCAATTCTTCAGCATGCGGTTTTTCCTCCGAAAGATTAAGCTTGCCCTCCTGATCATGGTAAAGTCGCCATAGCTTCTTTAGAAACTTAAAGACCCCGTCGATACCATTGGTGTTCCAAGGTTTGAATTGCTCCAGGGGGCCAAGGAACATCTCATACAATCTCAGTGTATCGGCACCGTACCTGTCGATTACGTCATCCGGATTGACGACGTTGTATTTGGATTTGGACATTTTCTCTACCTCTGCTCCGCAGATGTATTTCCCGTCCTCTAGAACAAACGTAGCTTCAGCCAAGTCTGCTCGCCATTTTTTGAAGCCTTCCAAGTTTAACTGGTCGTTATGGACCAAGCTGACGTCCACATGCATGGCCGCCGTGTCATATTTGTCTTTGAGGTTGTAGCTTACAAACTGGTTGGTACCTTTGATCCTATATACAAAATTGGATCTGCCTTGGATCATGCCTTGGTTGATCATCTTTTTGAAGGGCTCGTCCACATTGACGTAACCGCGGTCATAGAGGAACTTCGTCCAGAAACGCGAATACAACAAGTGTCCAGTGGCATGTTCCGACCCACCGATATAGAGATCCACCGCTTCCCAGTACTCTTGAGCCTTTTTATCAACCAGTTCTTGGTCATTTTTTGGGTCCATATACCTGAAACAGTACCAGCTCGAGCCGGCCCAACCGGGCATTGTACTCACTTCCAAGGGAAACTCCCCTTCTTCGGTTGTGTACACCCAGTCTTTTGCTCTACCCAGCGGAGGCGCACCGTCTTCTGTGGGTAAGTACTTGTCCACTTCGGGCAAGACCAGGGGCAGATCATTTTCATCGATGAGATAAGGCATACCTTCTTTAAAATAAACCGGTAGCGGCTCCCCCCAATAACGTTGTCTGGTGAAGATGGCATCGCGCATACGGTACTGGATTTTGCCTTTGCCGATGTTATTTTCCTCCAAGAAGGCGATAGCCTTGTCCATGGCATGCTGCATTTGCAGGCCATTGAGGAAATCAGAGTTCATGATGGTGCCCCCTTTGCCAGGGAAGGAACCTTCCTCCATACTTCCTTCTATCACTTGGCGGATTTCCAAGCCAAAATGTTTGGCAAAATTGTAATCCCTTTCATCATGAGCTGGAACGGCCATCACAGCCCCTGTTCCATAGCCTGCCAAAACATAGTCGGCCACCCAAATCGGAATTTCTTCCTGATTAAAGGGATTGATGGCATAGCTACCAGTGAAAGCACCTGAGATGGTTTTAACATCACTCATCCTTTCTCTTTCCGAACGGTTTTTGGCCGTGTTGATGTAATCTTCTATGGCCGCCCGCTGGTCTTCGGTGACCAGCTGCTCGACCAGATCGCTTTCCGGCGCCAATGCCAAGTACGTGACACCATAGATGGTGTCGATCCTGGTTGTGAAAACCTTAATATGGAGGCCGTGGTCTTTTACCTTAAATACCATTTCTGCACCTGTAGATCTCCCTATCCAGTTGCGTTGCATCTCCTTGATTGGTTCAGACCAATCCAGCTTTTCAAGCCCTTGGAGCAGCCGGTCGGCATAAGCCGTGATCCTCATGCTCCACTGCATCATCTTCTTCCTTTCTACGGGATGGCCACCTCTTTCTGAAAAGCCATCCTTCACCTCATCATTGGAGAGAACAGTACCTAGTTCTGCGCACCAGTTGACGGTGGTCTCTGCCAGATAGGTGAGTCTGTAATGCAAGAGGATTTCTTGTTTTTCTTTTTCTGAGAGTGCTTTCCATTCCTCTGCAGTAAAGGAAGGTGTATCTTCATCACAAACCGCGTCAACTCCTTGAGTGCCGTTGGTTTCGAAGGCCTTCATCAATTCGTCAATGGATCGGGCTTTGTCTTCCTTTTTATCGTAGTAGCTGTTGAACAGCTGCATAAAAATCCATTGGGTCCATTTATAGTAGGAGGGATCTGATGTCCTGACTTCCTTGTCCCAGTCAAAAGCAAAGCCGATATTCTTCAACTGCTGGGTGTAGCGGTTGATGTTTTCCTCCGTAGTAAGAGCTGGGTGTTGCCCGGTTTGTATGGCATATTGTTCCGCTGGAAGCCCGAAGGAGTCATAACCCATAGGGTGCAAAACATTATACCCCTGCGATCTTTTGTAGCGGCTAATAATATCAGAAGCAATGTATCCCAGGGGGTGTCCCACGTGCAAGCCAGCCCCGGAAGGGTAGGGGAACATATCCAATACGTAGTATTTTTTCCTGCTGGGATCCACTTGGGCATTGAAAGTCCGGGAGGATTCCCAGTAGTTTTGCCACTTCTTCTCGATTGCTTTAAAAGTATAATCAGCCATTTTGTAGCGGGTGTTTTCTTATTTGAGGATTGCGATAGGTGCAAAAATAAAAAAATATTGTTAGTAACGGTTACAAAGTATAAAGTACAGACGAAAGTTAGACATCGCCCACGAACTGGCAGGTATAGTGAGCTACCTGGTGGTCAGATGTTAGCCCCTCGGACTACCCGCCACCCGCTGCTATCACCAGAATCTATAGCCCCTTCTTTTCTTCCTGAAAATCCAATTGTCCCAAATATCTTCCGTAATATAAATTTCGACACCCACATTCAAAGTGAAGTAGCCGTCGTATTTCCCCGGAGATTGGTTGAGTGTGGGATCGCCGCTACCCCGTCTCGCGGCACCTTTGGTAGATCGAATCAAATCCACATTGGGTTCTCCGTTGGCATAAAGGTACCGGTCCTGTCTTACAGATAGTCTGAGTCTGTCCGGGTTGGGGCCTTCACCGGAAAAACCGTAATCGGCTATCAAGTCTTCATAGAACTCTGAGATGTTGTATACACTGACATCATCCAGGTAATCCGTCAGGGTAAAACGGTAATTCCCTTCCATAAAAACATCCATCCAGACATTTGCCTTGTACTTAAGCCCCAATCCCATGGGAAATACGATGGCAGAAGCAGGGTAGTCTCGGTTTTCAGTTCGCAAAGGCCTTAAGGCTATCCACTGGTCCCGGTAGTTTGCATAAGGGTTGTTGGTGGTAATCCCTATCCCTGCGAAAATATAGGGATTGATAAATTCCCGGGTTATGTTGTATAGTTTTACAGGCTTGAGGTAATACTCCAGCAACAAAGCTCCTTCCCAGTTTCGAGCCCGAAAGTTCAGGTTTCGGGGCGGGCGACCGCTCTCGGGATCAGCAGGATCATCACTTCCAGAAATCTGATAGTAGGTGATGTCAGCGCGTGCCTTCAGGTTGGTGCCGAAGGTATACCTAGTAGTGAAGGCTAAGTTGTAGTCGGGCTGAACGCCATCATTGTATTTCCACAAAGAGTAGAGGTCGCCGAAATATTGCGTAGGCCCCAGATGTAATGCAAATGACCAAGGTTCCTCGAACCTGAACCTGTTAAAGCTTTGACCTTGCACTTCAGCAACCTTAAAAAGAAGGAAGAGTAGAATTACATAATACTTCATGGGGTTTCATGATAGAAATGTTGGTCATGCTGTGTTTGAATTTTGCAAAGATAGATAGCTAAGATATAAGATTTCATGATTGACTTATAATTTTAGCAGGTAGTTTTGCATAAAAAAGCAAATATTATAGAAATGCTGGATGAATAACCGTCTTTGCCTGATAATTGTTTCACCTCAATAAGTTAGGGAGATTTTAGTTAATTTTGCACCATGACTAAGCAGAAAGAAGAATTAGAGCACCGGCTTAAGCTAAGGAATATTAAACTGGCTGACTACGATGATATCAGGGATATCATGGTCTCAGTATATAAGGATGTAGGAGGGGCATGGACCAAAGAAGAATTGAAAAACCAATTGAAGGCTTTTCCTGAAGGACAGATTTGCATAGAGGATAACGGAAAGGTCATCGCTGGGGCTTTAAGTATCGTAGTGGATTACAATAAGTTTGGCGATAACCATACCTACGATCAGATTACTGGCTATGGAAAATTTGATACCCATGACGAAGAGGGCGATACGCTGTACGGGACGGACGTATTTGTCCACAAGGATTATCGAGGTCTTCGGCTTGGTAGAAGGTTATATGACGCAAGAAAGGAGCTGTGTGAAAACCTGAATCTCCGTTCGATCATTGCGGGCGGCAGGATCCCGGGGTACAGCAAATATGCCGATCAGATTACGCCTAGAAAATACATTGATCTGGTAAAGAATAAGGAAATTTTTGATCCGGTACTCTCGTTTCAATTGGCGAATGAATTTCACGTCAGGAAGGTGATCACCAAATACCTGCCTGAGGATACTGACTCCCGAGCGTATGCGACACTTTTGGAATGGATCAATATCTACTATGAAAAGGACGAGAAGCTAATCGGCAACAAAAAGTCCATCGTGAGGTTGGGCTTGGTCCAGTGGAAGATGCGCCGTTTTAATAACGTAGATGATCTGATGCAACAGGTGGAATTCTTCGTAGATACGGTGTCCGACTATAAATCGGATTTCTGTCTGTTTCCAGAGTTTTTCAACGCACCACTGTTGGCAGAGTTCAACAATATGGATGCTTCCGAAGCGATCCGGAACCTGGCGGAATACACGGAAGAAATTATCAATAAGATGAGTGACTTGGCACTCTCTTACAATGTGAATATCATCGCGGGAAGTATGCCGGAATATGATGGCAAAAAACTGCGGAACGTCAGCTACCTTTGTCGCCGCGACGGCACCACGGACAAGCAGTATAAACTCCATATCACCCCGGATGAACAGTCCTATTGGGGATTGCAAGGCGGTAGTGGTATTAAGGTATTTGATACGGATGCGGGGAGGATTGGGATTCTCATCTGTTATGATGTAGAGTTTCCCGAACTTGGACGGATACTGGCAGAGCAGGAAATGGATATCTTATTCGTGCCTTTTTGGACAGATACCAAAAATGCCTACCTAAGGGTAAGTACCTGTTCCAGAGCCAGGGCTATTGAGAATGAGTGCTATGTGGCGATCACCGGTTCGGTGGGCAACTTGCCGAGGGTAGAGAACATGGATATACAGCATTCCCAAGCTGCAATTTATTCCCCCTCTGACTTTTCCTTCCCTCACGACGCCATCGTAGCTGAAGCCTCTTTAAACACCGAGACTACTATCGTGGCTGATGTGGATTTGGATTTATTGACCAAAATAAGAAAAGCCGGCTCGGTACGAAACCTGGCGCAGCGAAGACTGGATCTTTATTCAATCCAATGGAAAAAGAAACGATAGATGGAAAACTACTTGAAAGATATATCCCCGGAAACCCTTACTAAAGCCAAAAATGTCCAGCTGTTGATAACGGATGTAGACGGTGTGTTGACGGATGGAGGTATTATCTATGACGACAACCGGGTAGAGTACAAACGATTCAACGTGAAGGACGGACAAATCGTCCAGTACCTGCGCCGCAACGGCATTAAGGTCGGGGTGATCTCAGGGCGAAACTCTCAGGTAGTCAAAAACCGGTGTGAGGAGCTAAAGTTCGATTTTCATTATCACGGAATAGAAGAAAAGGGGCTTAAACTTGAGGAGATTTTGCTCGAAATGAGAATTGGATATTCCCAATGTGCTTTTATAGGGGATGACATATGGGATCTTCCTATTCTTGCCAAAGTAGGCCTATCTGCAGCACCGGCTGATGCGTTGCCGTATGTGAAAGAACGGGTCGATTTTATTTCCGCCCGCGCCGGGGGGCAAGGTGTGTTCCGCGAAGTGGGGGACCTCATTTTAAAGTCAAAAGGTCTGCTGGATCCGATAATCGCTCAACTATTCAACGAATAAAATTGGGGCTTTTTTAATGCCCGTTTTTATAAATAACTATCATGAAAAAATTTGATCATCCCATCCAGCTTACTGATAAGATTAGCTTAGGACTGGATAAGCCGGTATTGTTTGCGGGCCCTTGTGCGGTAGAGAGCTACGATATCTGCATAGAAATTGGCAGCACTGTAAAAAGTATAGCTGACGAGTTAGGGTTTGATTACGTCTTTAAAGCTTCTTTTGACAAAGCCAACCGTACTTCTTCGGGATCTTTCCGAAGTATAGGTATGGACAAATCGTTGGAAGTCCTGCAGCGGGTAGGCAAGGAACTTGGCGTGCCTCTCGTCACGGATATCCATGAAAGCTATCAGGCCAAAGATGTAGCCGAAGTAGTTGACGTACTGCAAATTCCTGCTTTTCTCTGCCGTCAAACCGACCTACTTCTTGCTGCGGGGCACACCGGAAAAGCAGTGAAAATCAAGCGGGGACAATTTATGGCACCCGAGGACATGGCTTATGCGGTCGATAAAATTAAATCCACGGGCAACAGCAATGTTTGCCTGACTGAAAGGGGATTTTCCCTGGGCTATCATAACCTGGTAGTCGACATGAGAGCATTGCCTATCATGAGGCAGTTCGCCCCTGTGGTGTTTGATATCACCCACAGTGTGCAACAGCCGGGTGGACAGGCGGGGAGCAGTGGAGGTCAAAGGGAGTTTGCGCCTTTTCTCGCTAGAGCGGCGGCCGCGACGGGAATTGACGGTTTCTTTATCGAAACCCACCCCGAACCTGCAAAGGCCCTGAGTGATGGCCCCAACTTGATCCCGCTCCACAAAATGATGCCTTTTTTAGTAATGCTAAAGGAAAGTTGGACGCTTGGTAGAAAATATCAAGATTTCGATGTGGCAGATTGTTAAAGTAAATTTAATTCAACCGGCTGATGTTCAGTTAGGTGGGTCTCCCGAAAATGGGAGGCTGATTTATCCCTCGCTATAAAGAATAAGTTATTTTGGCTTAGGCATAGGGTTTGTTTTTTTAAAAAGACATACCATTTGCAAGCTTTATGAATCGAGGTGCTTATTTTATCCTTCTCTTTTTTATTATTTTCTCCTGCCAACAAAAGCCGTCAAACGAAGAAATTTCAGAGAGCCTGAAAGTACTTCTAGCAGCGTCCGATTTGGAGACCGTATATGCTCACCTGGACTACCAGCCGATCTGGGTGAAAAGCGGTGGGTTGAACAATGGGGGAGAGAAGTTCTTGGAAGGCCTTGAAGAGATAACTTCTGACGGCCTATTTATAGAAGATTACTGGCCGGAGAACCATAACGAGCTGTTAGAACAAGCAAAATCGTCTCAGGACCCGGCACTGTATGCCCGACTAGATACGCTTATCACGCAAACTTTTCTACAGATGGCCTCCGATCTCCATCGGGGAAAGGTCGATCCCTCGGACATGGATATAGAGTGGAAAATGGCTCGTAAGGAGCCGACGGTAGATTACCAGGAGCTTATGCTTCATCTCGGAGGTGGAGGCAGTTTTGATAAAGTACTCGATGAACTGCGGCCGGCGAATGGCACATATGCCAATTTGAGAAATTTGTTTCAAAAGCTTCAGGAGACCGCTGTAGAGGAGCCTGAGGTCATCGCTCCTGTTGAAGGTAAAATTGAAAAAGGTGATCGACACGAAGCGATTCCTGCTATTCGTCAGAGATTGTTTGTTCTGGAAGATTTGGAAGAGACGCAAGAAGGAGGCAACCTCGAATATGATGATAAGCTTTTTGAAGCGGTAAAACGGTTTCAGCAGCGGCACGGCCTGATTGATGATGGTGTAATAGGGGCGGACTTTATTGAAGCGATCAACTATCGCCACCAAGATTTGCTTACCAAAGTGCAGGTTAATATGGAGCGGCTTCGCTGGATGCCTGATTTTTTAGAAAATGAAAAAAATAAAGTGATCGTCAATATTCCGGACTTTCACCTTTATTATGTTCAAGATGACGATACGGTCCTGACTTCTAAAGTTGTCGTCGGAAAGGATTACCGGCAGACACCAGTCTTTCAGGCAGAGATGACTTATCTGGTGTTTAGCCCTACTTGGACCTTACCTGAAACCATTCTTTGGGAAGATGCTATCCCTGCTATTCGGAAAGATCGGGGATACCTTGCCGCCAACAACATGAGGGTCTTAGACCATCAGGGAAATGAGGTGAATGCCCGGAAAATCAATTGG
>Ga0079224_100014368_pt1 | contig 11058 bp, 7 predicted proteins | sample Stecom2015_FD_80414 | JGI IMG/M metagenome (GOLD analysis project Ga0079224, IMG submission 80414) | Agricultural soil microbial communities from Utah to study Nitrogen management - Steer compost 2015 | ecosystem: Environmental > Terrestrial > Soil > Agricultural land | place: USA: Utah...
GTTGCCATTTGTAGCTTCCAAAGGTGGATATCCCCCAGTATTGAAAATCAATTCCGCAGTTGTACCATCATAATTTTTTGCGACTATGGCAAGCATCACATTTTTAGCTTTTTGAAGCTGCGTAGGAGAGATTGCCCTTAAATCTCCTCGAACGACCACCTCTTGTGCCACCACATTGCTTTTTCCCAAAGCGTGGCCGCCTGTATGTTCTTGATTAGGCTGTAGGGAGGTACCCCCAATGATAAAACCGGGGTTGAATGTCAAATTCTCCTCTGTTGAAAGCTGTTGATAAAACTCATTCAATATTCTGGATGTTTCATAAATGGCCCCCACTCCTATTTTTTCGGTAAAAATTTGGGAAGAATGTGCTGGATTTCCATGTACTTTCAGTTCCCAATCGGTTGAACCTCTTCTAGATGTCACTATGGTGGTCGGGTTTCCATCGGCATTTTCAAAACCAAGTGCAACATCAGCTCTTTTGGCCGCCTCAATCAAATCAAATTTCGAGAGCTCCAATGGTTCGCCACTTTTTTCCTCATCACCCGTCATGATGATTTCAATGTTCATATCATCCAGAACGCCAGCATCCTTCAACGCTTGCATTGCTAAAATTATAATGACATCCCCTCCTTTCATATCAGCGACCCCCGGACCTTTCATTATGGAATCGTTTGTCATTTTATATTCCTGAAAGGGACTGTCAAGATCAAAAACCGTATCCAAATGTCCTATAAGCAAAATTTTTGGCGCTGAATTCTTTCCTTTTCTAGTGGCGATGAGGTGGCCCGCCCGTTCGTACGCTTTACCCGAAGTCAGTTTGGTTTCAAAACCAAGCTTGTCCAACTCGACTTTAAACAATTCACCTACTTTCCGCACGCCATCAAAATTCATAGTGCCGCTATTGATGTTGACTGTTTTTTTAAGCAGTTCGATAGCGGCTTCGGTATGGTTGTCGATGGAAACAATGATTTTTTGTTCTATCTTATTTTTTTGGGCTTGAGACTGATTGGTTACGCATACCAATAATATAAAGAGATATTTTTGAATTGAATTTTTTAAAACCATACAATCAATTTAATTTAAAAATTTCACCTGGAAGATAAATATCCATTATAATGCCTTTGGCCCCCATCTTATCGTTGTATTTTTTTGGTGTATCATTGTTGTTTTTCATAACGACTACCTGTGATTCCCCAACAACTTCAATACGGTTCCCAATGACAAGAATGGCCGTAGATTCATCAATGCCAATTCCGGTCAAGTGAGGGTACTCAAGAATTGCCGTGATGAGTCTATTGAACCGACTTCGCTTTACAAAATGCTGATCTATAACGGCATTTGTTATCAGTCCCAGACCTATAGCCGTCTCAATGTTCGCCGATTCAATATTCCGAAATGTAGAAGCATATTCGGGATGATTTAATTCTGTACCCGTAATCATAATTTTACTCATCACGGCAGCTCCAGCGCTGGTGCCAGCTATAAGGCTTCCATTTTGATATGCCCAGTGGATCGCTTTTTCAATGTCATTGCCACCAACCACTTGCATAAATCGACTTTGATTCCCTCCTGAAATGTAGATAAGTTTCGCATTTCGAATAGAGTCCAACTTGCTTTTTCTAAGTTTTTCACCTTTCTCAAAGTGGAGCCCGTAGATATTGTCAACTCCCAATTTGGCAAACTGGTCTTTTGCGTAATAAATTGCAGAATCGGGTTCTGCACTCGACATAGGCAAAATTACCCCATATCCTTCCTTATCCAAATCGGATTCCTTAATGATACGCTCCACCATGGATGACGGTCTTGAGCCACCACCTATAATGAACAATTTCCCCTTGCTATTAATCTCTTGTGAACATACCGAATTTCCAAAAAGCAGAAAAACACCGAGAATTGTAAATCCTATTTTATTTAATTGTGCCATTGTTATTTACCAATTACAATTCCTCTGGTATCACCATTAGCGATATAAAAAACTTCAGGACTGGTACCATCAAGATTTGCCCTCATCATCTGATCTGTATCTCGATCACCCCAATAGATTTTTTGATTTTCTGCATCATAAGCCAGACCGTAAACAACCCGTCCTATCCCTACAGCTACGGTAGAAATACCAGAACCGTCTAGATTTGCTGATTTTAACCTAATATCACCCGAACCAACATATTCGTCATAAAAAATACGATTATCTATGATCTTAATGCTACCGCCTTCCACAGATGGCAATAATGAAGTCTCACCGGTTCCATCTAAATTTTTTGACCATACGCCTCCATTATAATTTATCCAATACAATTTTCGGTTTACCAGATCGATATCCAAACCATCCGGGTCGTTCGGTTGGCCTGTAACAAAATCCTCTTTTTGTGAGACATCGGCAATATCCAAATCCGCTCGCTGTATGCCCGTTGTGGTATCCCAATAAATCTGATTTTCCAGATAATCGATGGCCATACCATTCGGTTGATCGATACCCGTTCTGAAATCCTCAAAATTGCTACCATCCAAATTGGAACGATAGATTTTGTTGCCACCGTAATCACTTATATAGAGTTTGAGGTTGAGCGTGTCCATTACCATGCCATACGATCCTTGTGCGCTAATCCCCGCTACTTGCGTGAATATCGGTGCCTGTGTATTGATCAAGGCTTCGTATACTTGAGCGCCATCGGTATAATATATTGCCAATCCCGTAGCGTTTGGATCTTTAATGACAATGGTTTTGGTGATTTCACGTATTTCAAGAGATCCTGAAGTTGTTACCACCAAGTTCACAGCATAGGCTCCTGGATCTTCATACAAATGGGATGGACTTTCTTCTGTGGATGACTGTCCATCCCCAAAATTCCAACTGAACGAAGCCGTGCCCACTGTGGCCGGCACTATGGAAGTATTGGTGAAGGTTACTGTGGCAGGGGCAAATTCATCGTTATCAATGGTATATTCAAATTGTGGGACTGTGCTTGCCGGAGGTACGGGAAAATCGTCATCCCCACAACTTTGAACCAGCAAATAGCATATCGCAATCAATGTAGGTTTCCATAATTTTTTCATAATTTCCTATTTTTTTAGAAACATTCCTCTTGGGCTCGTGATTCCACTTTGCAATACTTCCATACCGGAACCATCAAGATTGGCGCGAGACAGTTCGCCGGAGTCTCGCCCGGACCAGTAAATTTTGCTTTCTTCATAATCTATGTCCATTCCATAAATACGCGTACCATTGTCATTTACGGTCTGTATATTGCTACCATCAAGATTGGCCACTTTCAATAATTCTTCATTTTGATCATCAAAATAGATACGATCATTAACCGTATCCACTAGGAGTGCGTATCCATAATTTCCGGTTATAATGACCTGGGGATTGGTTCCATCCATGTTGACAGCATAAATTTCTTCGATATTGACATCGTACACGTACATCATGTTATTTTCAACATCGAGTGAAATGGCTCTCCATTGCGCACCGGGCACATTGAAAAAACCAATTTCCTGATTGGATCCATCAAGATTTGCTTTTGATACGTTTCCGTCATCATCTACCCAATACATTTTTCCGCCTTCAACATCAAGAGCAATGGCGTAGGGATCTCCAATACCGGTGACAATCATTTCCAATCCAGAACCGTCCATATTCATCCGCCATATATTTCCATTTGGATACACCTCAAAATCGCTATAGTATATTTTTTGGTTTATGGCATCATAGGCAAGTCCGATGCCTCCCATCCCTGTGATGCTTACCACATCATTAACCGTACCCGTGCCGTCCAAGATCAATTTTCTTATGTACTCATCACCAAGGGCGATATAATATAATTCGGCAATGGAGTCCGGACCTTCCCCAATGATCACCTCTTTGGTAAACGTATTGGAACCCACATCACTTGAAGCGGTAAGACTCACGGTATAAGTACCTACATCGCTGTAGATAAAGGTTGGGTTTTGTTCGGATGAAGTTGAATTATCACTGTCACCAAATGACCAACTATAGGATGTTGCCCCTAGAGACGTATTTGCAAATTGAACAGGAATCCCAGTCGTTAAAAGATCTTCATCCTCAACATCGAACCCACTGGCGGGCGTGACGGTAATTTCCATATTTGAGATTGTAGACCCTCCAGCACCTGTGGATACCAGGCTTACTAAAAAGACATCGCTAGATTGATACGATTTTCTTGGAGACACCTCGTTGGAAGTGGTGCCATCCCCAAAGCTCCAAAGATATGCAGTGGCATTTTGAGATGTATTGCTAAATTGGATATCCTCGCCGACCATTACTGTTGTGGCACTTGCGGAAAATTCTGCCGCTGATTGTGGTGGTATGGTATCATCATCATTTTGACAAGACACTAATGCCAGCGACATCAATGTCAAAACTATGTAATTGTAAAATTTAGTTTTCATTTGATTTGTTTTTTGAAGGATTCATTTTTTAATATCCAGGGTTCTGTACCATTCCGGGATGGTTATTGGTCTGCAACTCCCCTGTAGGAATTGGAAACAAGGTTTGTGTTGAATTATTGACATTTGACAGAACATCAATCGCACGTTCGGTTCTTACCAAATCAAACCATCTCTGACCTTCAAAGGCAAGTTCCGTTTGGCGTTCACGTTCAATGGCTAATAATAATTGTGGGTAAGTCTGAGCGGAGGTGCCCAAAAGGCTCGCCCGAAAGCGTATCGTATTAATATCACTTTTGATATCGTCTATGTTTCCGTTAAGCATCACCATAGCTTCTGCTCTTATGAGATACATTTCAGCCAATCTCAACACAATTACATTGTCTGCGCCCAAACTCAAATCATCATATTTAATGGCATAGGCGTCAGTTCCTTCAAAAGCAATACTAACCTCAAAGCGTTCATCGTTGGTTTCATAAGCTTCCAAAAGACTTTCCGAAGGCTGCACTTCCCGTCTTCCATTTAAGGAATGTGGGAAATTATATTCCGCAATCCTGTTCCTTTCTATTTCGGAAAAATAAATTTCAAAAATGGATTCCGAAGACTCATCATCGGCAAAAATATCTGCATAATTTTCCAATAGTGTGTAACCACCCTCTTCTATGACTTCCGAAGCCATTGCCACTGCTTGTACATAATCATTTTTATAGAGATAGACTCTGGCCAATAATGCTTTTGCAGCATATTTAGTTGATCGTGTTTTGTCACCAGAAGGCGGTAAATAGACGGAAGCAAAAGTCAAATCTTCAATGATTTGATCAAAGACTTCATTTACTGGGCTACGTGGCATATCAAGACCGCTGACACCAATGGTAGGTGTAAGTTTTAAAGGAATGGCGCCAAAATAATTCATAAGATTGAAATGGTTAAGAGCTCGGATAAAATATAATTCTGCCAAGGCTACGTTTTGTTCTTCTAGAGTCATTTCGGGAATTGTTGGCACTTTTACAATCACATTATTTGCCACGTTGATTCCATCGTAGCCACTAAACCAGATACCTGCTATGGAACCATTTTCAGGAAGAATGCTATTACTGTCCACTTCTGCATATTCTACTGCTGTTGCATCCACCGGATGCGCAAGATTATCTGCTGCCAAATCGGAGAATAAAAGGTACGTTCTCCCATAATAACTCAAACTTTGGAAGCTGGCATAAGCTCCCAAAATACCTCTTTCAATATCTTCCTTCGTTTGAAATGCACCTTCGGCCGGTATTGAATTTTGTGGCTCTACTTCCAAGGTATTGCATGACATTACAGCCATTAAACCTAAAATGATGAGGATTATTTTTTTCATGGTCATAATTTTAAATTAACACCTAATGTGAATGTTTGTGCTTGCGGATAGGTGAAAAAATCTGTTCCTATCACCGAATTGTCGTCTCCTCTGTAATTGACCTCAGGGTCTAAACCTGTGTAATTGGTAAAGGTGAACAAATTCTGTACACTAATATAAAAACGCACACTATTGAACATAGTTTTGGCCATTGTCTCATTGTTTATAGTATATCCCAAAGTCACATTTTTAACCCGCAAGTAAGACCCATCTTCTATAAATCTTGAAGAGACTCTTTTATTTTGTGCCGCCGCAACAGGATCGGTAGTTGCCCGTGGGATGTCTGTGATATCACCTGGCTGCTGCCATCTTCTGGTAATGGCCGCCAACTGGTTATCGCCTCCCTGCAAAGATTCCAAGAATAAACGTGAACCATGGAATACGTCATTGCCATAAGAACCTTGAAGGAAAACGTTTAAATCAAAACCTTTATAGGAAAACGTGTTGGTAAGCGCACCAATGAAATCAGGATGGGGATTACCCACTATGGTTCGATCATCGGAAGTAATGGCGCCGTCAAAATTGGTATCGGCATAAACAATATCCCCTGTGGATGGGTCTACCCCGAGCGATTCAAAACTATAAAATATTCCGATGGGCTGTCCTTCCATAATCCGGTTGCCACCTCGACCGATGTCGTCAATTGGCTGGTTATTGTATAACTCCAGAACCTTATTCCTATTTCCCGAAATATTGAACTGGGTGCTCCATTTAAATTTACCAATAAAATTTTGTGATGCCACGGAAAGTTCAATTCCTTTATTTTCCACTTTTCCGACATTTTCTGTAATGGATGAAAATCCTGAACTTAGAGGCAAAGGTCTGCTTAACAACAAATCATTTGTTTGTTTGTCATAATAATCAGCGGTGATGGTCAACCGTTCATTAAAAAACCCTAGATTGATTCCTAGATTCAATTGTGCAGTGGTCTCCCATTTCAAATCCGGATTGGGAATATTGCTCGGGTAAATCGCAGGCTGGCCACCATACGATGTGTTACCATACAGTTCTGAAAACAGGAATGGACTAATATCATCGTTCCCGGTAAGACCGTAGCTGGCCCTAATCTTTAAATCGGAAATGACATTGAGATTCTTCATAAAATTTTCCTGTGAAATTCTCCATGCAACAGAAGCCGCGGGAAAAAACCCAGTACGATTGTTTTGTCCAAACTTTGTTGAAGTGTCAAATCGGCCTGAGACATCAAAAAGGTATTTATCATTATAATTATAATTGGCCCTCCCTAAATAAGATCTCAGACCAGTATCTGTGGCACTGGCGCTAGCCGAAACAATGGTGGCGGCCGCGCTGATGTATTGCAAATTGTCATCAGCATAATCCTGGCCCCTAATGAAGGATGACCGGTATTGATACTGTTCAAAACTGTATCCGGCCAATAATTCTATGCCATGATTTCCAAAATCCGTCTTATACTTTAGGAGATTATTAGACACCACATTTGATATGTTTGAATAGGTCTCAAAGCCCAATCCATTATATTTTGCCCCCTGCACCGTTTTGGTTGATTCAAACGCATGCTCCCTAAAATTCAGAAAATCCACGCCCCATTTGGTGGTGAACGTAAGGCCGGGAATGATTCTATAATCAAGATATATATTAGAATTGGTTCTGTATGAGAAGTTTTGGTTGATGGCTTCGTTGGCAATGGAAAGTGCATTGGAGTATGGCCCTCCTTGAAAATAACTACCATCTTCATTGAACACTGGGAATATGGCTGGGGTTGAAATACCATTCGGCAATGGACCATGCAAAGTTTGGTCGCTCTCTACCCTGTCAGTTTTGGCATAGGTCAAGCCGATACTTGCTCCAATGGTAAATTTGTCTGACAATTCTTGATCTATATTGACCCGACCATTCAATCTTTTATAATCCGTTCCGATCAAAATACCTGTTTGCTTGAACATGGTTCCACCAATAAAATATTTAGTTTTTTCAGAACCGCCAAGCGCAGAGATTTCATAACTATTGATAGGTGCTGTCCTAAAAATAACATTCTGCCAATCCGTATCAATCGTAATATTGCCCATTTGCTCTTCTGTAAATACGGTGCTGTTTGTCAAATCGTTTCTATATTCCATCCATTGACGGGCGTTGAGCATATCCAATCGATTCCAAGCTCTTTGTACTCCCGTATATACATTGACATTGACCGTTGCTTTTTGAGCCTTGCCTCTTTTGGTGGTAATCAATACGATTCCGTTGGAAGCCCTTGCACCATAGATAGCTGTTGAGGATGCATCCTTTAAAATGCTAATGGATTCAATATCGCTAGGGTTTAAATCCGTAAGTGCGCTTGCACCTTGGCCCGAATAACCGATTTGTCCATAATCGCCAGTGGTTACTGGTATTCCATCTATAATATACAAAGGTTGACTAGACCCACTGATGGAACTCAAGCCGCGGATTCTCACAGACATTTCCCCTCCCGGAGTTCCAGAATTTTGAGACACTTGCACACCAGCCGCCTGACCTTGTAGAATACCATCAACGCCTGAAACAGGCAAATCGTCCACTTGCTCTGATTTGATAGCCGTGACCGCGCCGGTCAATAAGGCTTTTCGTTCTGTGCCATATCCAATTACAACCACCTCACTAAGGGCAAGGTTATCTGCTAGCATTTTTATGTCGAGCGTTGTTTTCCCTACGATGTCAATTTCCTGTGTTACAAATCCGAGATAAGAAACAACCAATGTGGTGGTATTCATAGGCACTTTTAATTCAAAGTTACCATCAAAATCGGTAGTGACACCAATGGAGGTCCCTTTGATAATAACTGTGGCACCCACCAGAGGAGCCCCTTGTTCGTCGACAATTGTACCCTTGATGGATTTATCCTGGGATGGATGTTTAACGTTCCCATTGTTTTCGCCTGATGGCTGCGTTTCTTTGATAACCACTTGTCGATTATCAATAATATAGGTAAGACCGGTGTTCTCAAAAGCCTTATCCAAGATGGTTTTAAGGGTTGCGTTTTTAAATTTCAGTGACACACTGTGATGAAGGACATTATCCTTGTAAAAAAAGATAAATTCACTTTTGCTTTGGATTTCCTTAAATAATTCTTCCAAAGACACATTGCGTACGTTAATGTCAATTTTGGTCTGTGCATGGGAGCTGTTACCAAAAACAGAACCCAGACCAATCGTAATTACTATTAAGAAAACTCGCATCATAAGTAACAGATAATGTCTTAAAGATTTTATCCCAAGGCGGGGATAAAGGTTCTCACTTTTATTCATAATTTTGTTTTAGTGGTTAATATGACTGTGCTGACAGTGATGTTGATACTTTCTGGCCAGAGGATGTTGGCGCATCTTCTGGTTTTTTTATGATTTCTGTGTGTGCTTCAAACGATCAAAAGGTTTTAGTTTATAATCAGTTTTTCGTCAATGATGTTGTAATTGAATTTAGTTGTTTCTTGAATTGTTTTGATTACATTTTCAACATTATCCCTTAAATCTAGATATCCTGAAAACGTGGTTTTGGCCAGTTCACTATTGTCAATCTTTATCTCGACATTATAATATCGTGCTATTTTTTTCATGATTGATTCCATGGAATCGCTCTTAAAAATAAAGACCCCATCCCTCCACGAAAAATATGGTTCTACATCCACCTTATTGACATACGATTGGTTGTTAGCTCTATCATATACCGCACGTTTTCCGGGATTTAAAGTGATGTTGTTCTGCTTATACTTGATTTTCACACTACCGCTTTTTAAAACGGTGCTCACTACATTTTCATCCGGGTAACTACTAACATTAAAAACGGTTCCTAGAACTTCAATTTCCTGCTCGCCAGTCTTTACCACAAATGGGCGTTCCTTGTTATGAGCTACCTCAAAAATAGCTTCCCCGTCAAGATAAACTTCTCTTCTTTCTTTGGTAAAAACTGCCGGGAACACCAATTTGGAACCAGAATTTAGCCACACTTTGCTACCGTCAGTCAGGATAATCGAGGTACGTTTTCCATAGGGAACCCATAACGTGTTAAAGCTGATTTTTTCGGCTGACGCATGTGTTTGCCGGATTGATTTTGTCGTTCCAACTGTTACCTGTTCCCCTGTTTTGGAATATGAAATGGAGGCTTCATTTTCAGTAATTTCTATACTTTGGTTGTTGTTCAGGACAAGCTGAATGTGTTCTGACATTTCCTGTCCATGCATGGAATTTGCCACTTCCTTGATAGACGATGTAACTGGCTTGTTTGTGTCAAAAGAGTTAATGGCAAACAGTGCCAATACCACGGTAGCAGCTATGGTAGCCCCATACTTCAATATTCTTTTTCTTCGAATGTGCCTAAAAATAGAATTTGAAATTCTATTCCGAAGTTCGCTTTTTTCCTGTTCTGTTATTTTCATATCAAGGGGCATCTTTTCTGAAAGAACCTTTTTAGGAAATTATTAAAAAATCTCTATTACAGCTTCCTTTTAAAGTTATAAGTAAAGAATGGTTCTTTTATAGACAATTTTTCAAATAAAAAAACAGACTAACAAAAAAAGCAGGGTAAGATTTGAACGTAAAGACTTTATTGCCCGATAGATAATCGTTCGGGATGTTGCGACGGACACATTCATAATTTCCGCAATTTCCTCATATCTTAAATCTTCATTAAACCGGAGAAAAATACCTTGCCGTTGTGTTTTGCTCAGGTCGCGCACAGCAGTGGATAGCCGTAAGACCCGTTCGTCCAAACATTCGGTGGCGATAATATCATCTTCGCAGGAAGCATTACTGAATTTCGCCTTTATACTTTCCGATAGATTTATCAAAGGGACGTGAATGACAGGGGAGGATGATTTGAGAACCTGGTTCTTTAAGGAACGATAAAGATAAAATTTGACATTGTCCGTATCTGCAAGGTTTTTATGGTATTTGTATAAATTTAGGAAAAGGTCGTGAATGGCATCCATCACTGGCTGCTTATCTTGATAAAACTGCGAACCATATTCAAACAGCTCCTCGATAAATTGATCATATAATCTTCCAAGAGCATCAACATCACCTTGTTTTAGCTGTTGCCACAGGAATGTCTCTGTATGTTCGTGAGATTTCAAGGAAAGATGAGGGTTTGTGTTTGTTGTGATTAATGTTACGTAAATTTAACTTTTTTTTAATAAAAAAGGAAAGCGGAACACGTTTTTTATAAAAAATTACAAACCTTCATTTTCTTTGTAGAGATTGCCGGATATCGAGGAGAATAGCGTCGCTGTATTTGGAAGTTGCCGGGGA
>Ga0079224_100014369_pt1 | contig 11058 bp, 10 predicted proteins | sample Stecom2015_FD_80414 | JGI IMG/M metagenome (GOLD analysis project Ga0079224, IMG submission 80414) | Agricultural soil microbial communities from Utah to study Nitrogen management - Steer compost 2015 | ecosystem: Environmental > Terrestrial > Soil > Agricultural land | place: USA: Utah...
CGGACATCCTCGTCGAGATCGGCCTCGGCCTCGGCGACGGCGCCGCGGAGATCCTCACCACCGACCTGTCGTACGGCTACGTCGAGGAGAACAGTGCGTACTCCTCTTGAGGACCGGCTGGCCCGCGCCGGCGAGAAGGCGGCCGTCCTGGCCGAGGCGCTGCCCTGGCTGCAGCGGTTCCACGACCGGATCGTCGTCGTCAAGTACGGCGGCAACGCCATGGTCGACGAGGAGCTCAAGCAGGCCTTCGCCCAGGACATGGTGTTCCTGCGCCTGGCCGGCATCCGCCCCGTCGTGGTGCACGGCGGCGGGCCGCAGATCACCGCGATGCTCGACCGGCTCGGCCTGCCCGCGGAGTTCCGCGGCGGCCTGCGCGTCACCACCCCGGAGACGATCGACGTCGTGCGGATGGTGCTGGTGGGGCAGGTCGGCCGGGAGCTGGTCGGTCTGATCAACAAGCACGGCCCGTACGCGGTCGGGCTGTCCGGCGAGGACGCCCACCTGTTCACCGCGGAGAAGCGCACGGCGCTCGTCGACGGCGAGGAGGTCGACATCGGCCTGGTCGGCGACGTGGTGCACGTCAACCCGGACGCGGTGCTCGACATCGTCAACGCCGGGCGGATCCCGGTGGTCGCGGGCGTCGCCCCGGACGGGGACGGCACCGTCTACAACATCAACGCCGACAGCGCGGCCGCCGCACTGGCCTCGGCGCTCGGCGCGGCCAAGCTCGTCGTGCTCACCGACGTGGCGGGCCTGTTCGCCAACTACCCCGACCCGGAGTCGGTGATCAGCTCGCTCACGGCCGACGAGCTGGAGCCGATGCTGCCCGGGCTGGCGAGCGGGATGGCGCCGAAGATGGAGGCCTGCCTGCGCGCCGTGCGCGGCGGGGTGCCGCAGGCGCACGTGATCGACGGGCGGATCCCGCACTCGGTGCTGCTCGAAGTGTTCACCAGCGAGGGAGTCGGAACGATGGTGGTGCCCGGATGAGCGAGCTCGCGAGCGGCCTGACCCAGCGGTGGCGCACCGCGATGATGGACAACTACGGCACGCCGCCGCTCACCCTCGTGCGCGGCAGCGGCGCCGAGGTGTGGGACGCCGACGGCAACCGCTACCTCGACCTGGTGGCGGGCATCGCGGTCAACGCGCTCGGCCACGCGCACCCGGCCGTGGTCGAGGCGGTCACCACGCAGCTGCAGACGCTGGGCCACACCTCGAACCTCTACATCACCGAGCCGCCGCTCGAGCTGGCCGAGAAGCTGCTCGAGCTCATCGGCCACCCGGGCCGGGTGATCTTCTGCAACTCCGGCGCCGAGGCGAACGAGACGGCGTTCAAGATCGCCCGCCGCACCGGCCGGCCGAAGATCATCGCGTGCGAGAACGCGTTCCACGGCCGCACGATGGGCGCGCTCGCGCTCACCGGCCAGGAGCCGAAGCGGGCACCGTTCCACCCGTTGACGCCGGGGGTCGAGCACGTCCCCTACGGCGACGCGGCCGCGCTGGAGGCGGCGGTCGACTCCGACACCGCCGCGGTGTTCCTCGAGCCGATCCTCGGCGAGGCCGGCGCGGTCAACCCGCCGGAGGGCTACCTGCAGGCGGCGCGGCGGATCACCGCGGAACGCGGGGCGCTGCTCGTGCTCGACGAGGTGCAGACCGGCATCGGCCGCACCGGCTCGTGGTTCGCCTTCCAGCAGGCCGGGATCGAGCCCGACGTCGTCACGCTGGCCAAGGGCCTCGGCGGGGGCCTGCCGATCGGGGCCTGCATCGGGCTCGGCGCCGCGGGCGAGCTGCTCAAGCCGGGCCAGCACGGCACCACGTTCGGCGGCAACCCGGTCGTCGCGGCCGCGGCGCTGGCCGTGCTGCGCACGATCGCCTCCGAGGGCCTGCTGGAGCACGTCACGCAGCTCGGCAAGGAGATCACCACGGCCATCGAGGGGCTGGGCCACCCGCTCGTCGCGGGCGTGAGCGGCGCGGGCCTGCTGATCGGCATCGGGCTGCGCAAGCCGGCGTCGGCCGCGGTGGCGACGGCCGCGCGGGCGGGCGGGTTCCTCATCAACAACGCCGTGCCCGACCGGCTGCGGCTGGTGCCGCCGCTCGTGCTCACCGAGGCGCAGGCCAGGGAGTTCCTCGCGGCCTTCCCGACGTTCCTGGACGCGGACGATGACTAGGCACCTGCTGCGCGACGACGACCTCACCCCCGACGAGCAGCGGGAGATCCTGGACCTGGCCGACGCGATGAAGGCCGACCGGTTCGCCCACCGCCCGCTCGCCGGGCCGAAGGCCGTCGCCGTCCTGTTCGACAAGCCCTCGACCCGCACCCGGATCTCGTTCGAGGTGGGGATCGCCCAGCTCGGCGGCACCCCGCTGATCGTCGACGCGCAGGTGAGCCAGCTCGGGCGCGGCGAGACGATCGCCGACACCGCCCGCGTGCTGTCCCGCTACGTCGACGCGATCGTGTGGCGCACCGGCGACCAGTCGCGCATCGACGAGATGGCCGCGGCGGCGTCGGTCCCGGTCGTCAACGCGCTCACCGACCAGTTCCACCCCTGCCAGGTGCTCGCCGACCTGCAGACGATCCGCGAGCGCTTCGGGCGCCTGGCGGGGCTCACGCTCACCTACCTCGGCGACGGCGCCAACAACATGGCCCACTCGCTGTTGCTGGGCGGCGCCACCGCCGGGCTGCACGTGCGGATCTGCGCGCCGGCCGGGTTCCAGCCCGACGGCGGGGTGGTGCGGGACGCGAAGAGCCGCGCCGCCGACACCGGCGGCGGCGCGGGGCTGATCGCCGACCCGCACGCCGCGGTCGACGGCGCGGACGTGGTGGTCACCGACACCTGGGTGTCGATGGGCCAGGAGAACGACGGCCTCGACCGGGCAGCCCCGTTCCGGCCGCTCCAGGTCAACTCCGCCCTGCTGGAGCGGGCCGCGCCGGGCGCGATCGTGCTGCACTGCCTGCCCGCGCACCGGGGCGACGAGATCACCGACGAGGTGCTCGACGGGCCGGCGAGCGCGGTGTGGGACGAGGCGGAGAACCGGCTCCACGTGCAGAAGGCGCTCCTGACATGGCTCCTCCGACGATGACGCGCGCGGCCCGCCAGGCCCGGATCGTCGAGCTGATCCGGGACCGGGCCGTGCACAGCCAGACCGAGCTGCTCGGCCTGCTGGAGGCGGAGGGCATCGCCACCACGCAGGCCACGCTCTCGCGCGACCTGGACGAGCTGGGCGCGGTGAAGGTGCGCGGCGCGTACGTGGTGCCCGACGACGGCAGCCCCGTCCGCGCGGTCGAGGGCGGAACCGGCCGGCTCGCGAAGCTGCTGGGGGACCTGCTCGTGTCGGCGGACGCGAGTGGGAACCTTGCTGTCCTGCGCACCCCGCCGGGCGCGGCCCACTACCTGGCGAGTGCGCTCGACCGCGCCGCCCTGCACGACGTCGTCGGCACGATCGCAGGTGACGACACCGTCCTGGTGGTGGCCCGCGAGCCGCTCACCGGGGCCCAGCTCGTCGCGCGATTGCGCGAACTGTGACGAACCCCGCGCGGCACGCGCGGGTGAGAAGCAAGGAGATCCCTCTCGTGAGCAAGGTCCTGACCTCCCTCCCCAAGGGCGAGCGCATCGGCATCGCCTTCTCCGGAGGCCTCGACACGTCCGTGGCTGTCGCCTGGATGCGTGACAAGGGCGGGATCCCGTGCACCTACACCGCCGACCTCGGCCAGTACGACGAGCCGGACGTCTCCGGCATCCCGGACCGGGCCAAGCAGTACGGCGCCGAGATCGCCCGCGCGATCGACATCAAGCCGCAGCTGGTCGAGGAGGGCCTCGCGGCGCTCGCCTGCGGTGCGTTCCACATCCGCTCGGCGGGCCGGACCTACTTCAACACCACGCCGCTCGGCCGCGCGGTCACCGGCACGCTGCTGGTGCGGGCCATGCAGGCCGACGGCGTCAACATCTGGGGCGACGGGTCGACGTTCAAGGGCAACGACATCGAGCGGTTCTACCGCTACGGCCTGCTCGCCAACCCCGAGCTGCGCATCTACAAGCCGTGGCTGGACGCCGACTTCGTGCAGGAGCTGGGCGGCCGCCACGAGATGAGCGCGTGGCTCACCGCGCACGGGCTGCCCTACCGGGACGCGGCCGAGAAGGCCTACTCCACCGACGCCAACATCTGGGGCGCCACCCACGAGGCCAAGACCCTCGAGCACCTCGACGTCTCGCTCGAGACGATCGAGCCGATCATGGGCGTGAAGTTCTGGGACCCGTCGGTGCGCATCGACCCCGAGGACGTCTCGATCACGTTCGAGGCCGGGTACCCGGTGGCCATCAACGGACGGCACTTCGACGACAAGGTCGCCCTCGTGCGCGAGGCCAACGCCATCGGCGGGCGGCACGGCCTCGGCATGTCCGACCAGATCGAGAACCGCATCATCGAGGCGAAGTCGCGCGGCATCTACGAGGCGCCCGGGATGGCGCTGCTGTTCATCGCCTACGAGCGGCTGCTCAACGCGATCCACAACGAGGACACCATCGCCAACTACCACCTCGAGGGCCGCAAGCTCGGCAGGCTGCTCTACGAGGGCCGCTGGCTGGACCCCCAGGCGCTGATGCTGCGCGAGTCCATCCAGCGCTGGATCGCCTCGCTGGTGACCGGCACCGTCACGCTGCGCCTGCGCCGCGGCGACGACTACACGATCCTCGACACCACCGGGCCCGGCTTCTCCTACCACCCGGACCGGCTGTCGATGGAGCGCGTCGAGAACGCCGCCTTCGGGCCGACCGACCGGATCGGCCAGCTCACCATGCGCAACCTCGACATCGCCGACTCCCGCGCCAAGCTGGAGGCCTACGCCGGGCAGCCGCACGAGCAGGGGACGGTGCTCGTCGAGCACGGCACGCTGTTCGGGGAGCTGCCCGCGGGCGGCTTCGACCGGATCGCGGCGGCCGACGGCGCCGAGGACCGGGACTACGCCTCCTCGCTCGACGAGGCCGCGCTGGAAGCGGGTACCGACTGATGGCCCTGTGGGGTGGCCGGTTCGCCTCCGGACCCGCCGACGCGCTGGCGGCGCTGTCGAAGTCGACCCAGTTCGACTGGCGCCTCGCGCCGTACGACGTGCGCGCGTCGATGGCGCACGCCCGCGTCCTGCACCGGGCGGGCCTGCTGTCCGACGAGGAGTTGGCCGGGATGCTCGACGCGCTCGCCAAGCTCGCCGCCGACGTCTCCTCCGGCGCGTTCGGGCCCGCGCCCGACGACGAGGACGTGCACTCGGCCCTCGAACGCGGGCTCATCGAGCGGGCCGGGCCGGAGCTCGGCGGCAAGCTGCGCGCCGGGCGGTCCCGCAACGACCAGGTCGCCACGTTGTTCCGGATGTGGCTGCGCGACGCCGCCCGCCGGGTCGGCGCCGGCGTGCTCGACGTCGTCGACGCCCTCGTCGCGCAGGCGGAGGCCCACCCCGACGCGCCGATGCCCGGGCGCACCCACCTGCAGCACGCCCAGCCCGTGCTGCTCGCCCACCACCTCGCCGCGCACGCCCACGCCCTGCTGCGCGACGTCGACCGGCTCCGCGACTGGGACCGGCGCGCCGCCGTCTCCCCGTACGGGTCGGGCGCGCTCGCGGGCTCCTCGCTCGGCCTCGACCCGGAGGCCATCGCGGCCGAGCTGGGCTTCGAATCCTCGGCGGCCAACTCCATCGACGGCACCGCCTCGCGCGACTTCGCCGCGGAGGCCGCGTTCGTGCTCGCGATGATCGCGGTCGACCTGTCGCGGATCGCCGAGGAGGTGATCGTGTGGGCGACCGCCGAGTTCGGCTACGTCACGCTCGACGACGCGTTCTCCACCGGCAGCTCGATCATGCCGCAGAAGAAGAACCCGGACGTCGCCGAGCTCGCGCGCGGCAAGGCGGGCCGGCTCATCGGCAACCTGTCCGGGCTGCTGGCCACGCTCAAGGGGCTGCCGCTCGCCTACAACCGGGACCTGCAGGAGGACAAGGAGCCGCTGTTCGACTCCGTCGAGCAGCTGGAGCTGTTGCTGCCGGCCGTCGCCGGGATGGTCGCCACGCTCACCTTCCACACCGACCGGCTCGCCGAGCTGGCCCCGGCCGGCTTCACCCTGGCCACCGACGTGGCCGAGTGGCTGGTGCGCAAGGGCGTGCCGTTCCGGGTGGCGCACGAGGCGGCCGGCGGCTGCGTCCGCGCCGCCGAGGCCCGCGGCGTCGGCCTGGAGGACCTGACCGACGCCGAGCTGGCCGCCGTCCACCCGGCCCTGACCCCGGACGTGCGCGAGGTGCTGAGCGTGGCAGGCTCGATCGCGTCCCGGGCCGCCCGCGGCGGCACCGCGGGGGAGCGCGTGGCCGAGCAGCTCGCCGAGCTGCGCGCCACCGCGGCGGCCGCGCGCCAGGCCCTCACCGACATTGGAGGATCAGCATGACCACGCCCGGGCGGGAGGACGCCCGCACCGCCTACGAGAAGCTCCAGGCCGAGGGCATGAAGCTCGACCTCACCCGGGGCAAGCCGTCGGCCGCGCAGCTCGACCTCTCCACCCCGATGCTGAGCCTTCCCGGGGCCGAGGACTTCCGCGCCGCCGACGGCACCGACACCCGCAACTACGGCGGCCTGATGGGCCTGCCGGAGCTGCGCGAGATCTTCGCGCCGTTCCTGCAGGTCCCCGTCGAGCAGCTGATCGCGGCCGGCAACTCCAGCCTCGAGCTGATGCACGACCTGCTCGTGCACGCCCTGCTCAGCCCGCTGCCGGGCGGCGAGCGGCGCTGGGCCGACGAGGAGCGGGTCGTGTTCCTCGCCCCGGTGCCCGGCTACGACCGGCACTTCGGGGTGTGCGAGCGGCTCGGCATCGAGCTGGTGCCGGTCCCGATGCTCGACGACGGCCCGGACATGGGCGTCGTCGAGCAGCTGGTGGCGGCCGATCCCACGATCAAGGGGATCTGGTGCGTGCCGAAGTACTCCAACCCCACCGGCGCGGTGTACTCGGACGAGACGGTGCGCAGGCTCGCGTCGATGCCGACCGCGGCGCCCGACTTCCGGATCATCTGGGACAACGCCTACACGGTCCACCACCTCACCGACGACGAGGTGGAGATCGCCGATGTGCTTGCGCTCGCCGCCGAGGCGGGCAACCCGAACCGGCCGTTCGTCGTCGGGTCCACGTCGAAGATCACCCTGGCCGGGGCGGGGGTGGCGTTCCTCGGCGCCTCGCCGGAGAACGTCGACTGGTGGGTCCGGCTCACCTCGAAGCGCACCATCGGGCCGGACAAGGTCAACCACCTGCGGCACGCGCGCTTCCTGCGCGACGCCGACGGGCTGCGCGCGCACATGCGCAAGCACCGGGAGATCATCGCGCCGAAGTTCGCGGCCGTGGACGAGATCCTCACCCGGGAGTTCGCCGACACCCCCGGCGTCGAGTGGTCGAAGCCGTCCGGCGGGTACTTCGTCACGCTGACCGTGCCGGAGGGCACCGCCACCGAGATCGTCCGGCTGGCCAAGGAGGCGGGCCTCGCGCTCACGCCGGCCGGAGCGACGCACCCCTACGGCGAGGACCCGCAGGACAGCGTCATCCGGCTCGCCCCGACGTTCCCGCCGCTGCCGGAGGTGCGCAAGGCGATGGAGGGCGTCGCGGTGTGCGTGCGGCTGGCGCTCGCCGAACGTGACTGAGACGGACGTGACCGAGGGCGCGACCGGGCTCCTCCCCCGGGAGGAGCTGGCCGTCGATGTGATCGAGGCCGCCGTGCGGCTGCTCGGTTGCACGGTCGCCGCGGACACGCCGGAGGGCACGGTCGCGGTCCGCCTCGTCGAGGTGGAGGCCTACCGGGGCGCCGACGACCCCGCGTCGCACAGCTTCCGCGGCCGCACCGCGCGCAACGCGGTGATGTTCGGGCCGGCCGGGCACCTGTACGTCTACTTCGTCTACGGCATGCACTTCTGCGCCAACATCACGGCGCTGGAGGACGGGGTCGCGGGGGCGGTGCTGCTGCGGGCGGGCGAGGTGGTGTCCGACCTCGCCGTGGCGCGGGCGCGCCGCCCGACCGCGCGCCGGGACGCCGACCTCGCCAAGGGGCCCGCGCGGCTCGCCGCGCTGCTCGGGCTGGGCCGCGAGCACAACGGCGTGGACGTGACCGACCCCACGTCACCGGTCCGGCTGCTGGCCGCCCCGCCGGTGGACCCGGCCCTCGTGCGCAGCGGGCCACGGGTGGGCGTGGCCGCGGCCCACGAGCTGCCGTGGCGGTTCTGGATCGACGGCTCGCCCGCGGTGAGCCCGTACCGGCCCGGGCGCGGCGCGCCGGTCACGTCGACTGGACGCCGGGGGTAAGGCCAGCCTAGCCTTCCTGCGTGATCGTCCGCCTGCGCGCCGTCGTGGCGCTGCTCGCCGCTGCCGTCCTGCTCACCGCGTGCGGGGGAGGGGGACCGGCCTCGGCCGGCCCGGCGCCGACCGAGGCGGGCGACGGCGCGTTCCCGATCACGGTGCAGCACGCGCTCGGCACGACGGAGATCCCCGCGGCGCCGCAGCGGGTCGTGTCACTGGGCTACACCGATCAGGACACGATCCTGGCGTTCGGGGTGGTCCCGGTCGGGATCCGCGAGTTCACCGGCAACCGGCCGTCGGCGACCTGGCCGTGGGCGAGCGACCGGCTGCGGGGTGAGCAACCCCGCGTGCTCGTCGGCGAACAGATCGACGTTGAGACGGTGGCGGCGCTGCAGCCCGATCTGATCGTGGCGGTGTCGGCCGGGCTGGACCAGCAGCAGTACGACACGTTCTCCCGGCTCGCGCCGACCATCGCCCACCCCGTCGGCGCCGACCCGTTCCAGGCCGCGTGGCAGGACACCACCCGGCTGATCGGCGCCGCGCTGGGGCGCGCGGAGGAAGCCGAGCGGATGGTCGCCGACCTCGAGGCGCGGTTCGCCGCGGTCCGGGAGCAGTACCCGCAGTTCCAGGGGCGGCGGGCCGCGATCGCCGCCGCCAGCTCGACCGGCACCGGCTACTTCGTCTGGGCCTCCGACGACAACCGGGGGCGGTTCCTGACCTCGCTCGGCTTCACGGTCCCGCCGGTGTTCGACGAGCTCGCCGGGGACAGCTTCTACGCCGACATCAGCCACGAGCGGCTCGACCTGCTCGACGAGAACGACGTCGTCGGCTGGCTCGAGATCCCCGGCAACGACAACGCCGCCCTGGACGCCCAGCCCGGCTACCCGGCGCTGCGGGTCGGCCGGGAAGGACGGGTGGTCGAGCTCACGCAGGAACAGGGCGTCGCGCTGTCGTTCAGCAGCGTGCTCAGCCTGCCGGCGCTGCTCGACGAGCTGCCCGCCGAGTTCGCGGCGCACCTGGGCGGCTGAGGGCGCTCCCGCGGGGTGGGGGAGGATCGGGGCGTGGGAACGAACATCCTCGACGAGCTGGAGTGGCGCGGCCTGATCGCGCAGAGCACCGACCTCGACGCGCTGCGGCGCGACCTGGAGGGCGGGATGCTCACCCTCTATGCCGGGTTCGATCCCACCGCTCCGAGCCTGCACGCGGGCAACCTGATGTTGTTGCTCACACTGCGGCGGTTCCAGCAGGCGGGGGCGCGGCCGATCGTCCTCGCGGGCGGGGCCACCGGGCTCATCGGTGATCCTCGCGACACCGGGGAGCGCACGCTCAACAGCGCCGAGACCGTGAGCGAGTGGGCCGGCCGGATCCGCGGCCAACTGGAGCGGTTCGTCGAGTTCGACGGCCCCAACGGCGCGCTCGTCGTCAACAACCTCGACTGGACCGGCAAGCAGACCACGCTGGAGTTCCTGCGCGACGTCGGGAAGCACTTCTCGATCAACGTGATGCTGAACCGGGAGACGGTCCGGCGCAGGCTCGCGGGCGACGGCATGTCGTACACGGAGTTCAGCTACCTGCTGCTGCAGAGCCAGGACTACCTGCACCTGTACCGCGAGTACGGCTGCAAGCTGCAGATCGGCGGCTCCGACCAATGGGGCAACATCGTCGGCGGCGTCGACCTGATCCGGAAGGTCGAGGGCGCCGCGGTGCACGCCCTCACCACGCCGCTCGTCACCGACTCCGAGGGCCGCAAGATCGGCAAGTCCACCGGGGGCGGGAACGTCTGGCTCGACCCGGAGATGACCACGCCGTACGCCTGGTACCAGTACTTCATCAACGTCGCCGACGCCGACGTGATCCGGTACCTGCGCTACTTCACGTTCCTGTCCCGCGAGGAGATCGACGAGCTGCAGCGGGAGGTCGACGAACGGCCCTTCGCGCGCGCCGCGCAACGCAGGCTCGCCGAGGAGCTCACCACGCTCGTGCACGGGAAACGGGCCACCGAGCAGGTGGTCGCGGCCAGCCAGGCCCTCTTCGGGCGCGGTGACCTGCGCGAGCTCGACGCGGGCACGCTCGACGCGGCGCTGGCCGAGGTGCCGCACGCGGACGTGAAGATCAGCGAACGGCCGACGATCGTCGACCTGCTGCTCGCCACCGGCCTGTCCGAGAGCCGCAGCGCGGCGCGGCGCACCGTGGCCGAGGGCGGGGCGTACGTGAACAACACCAAGGTGCCCGGGGAGGACTGGGCGCTCGGCGAGGAGGACCTCCTCGCCGGGGGCTGGGCCGTGGTGCGCCGGGGCAAGCGGAACCTCGCGGGCGTCCGCGCGAGCTGAGCCCTCGGCGGGGGCGGGTTGCGGCCCGGCCCCGCCCATCCGCCCGAAACCGGCCTCTGACCTGCGACAACATCACAAAGGGACCCCCCGGTGAAAGGGCCTCCGACGGGGGTGTGTAACTTTCTCCTCGTCGCCGACGGCGGGCAGCACGACAGACCGGGACGGATCTCCGGCCCAGAGTCAGCCCCCGGGTCACGGCGGCCGCCCCGGAAGGCCCCGGCACCACGGTGCTAGGCTGGACGGGTGTGGGCCTGGCGGAGCGCTTGACTCCGCGAGCAGGACCACGTACCGTGTGAAAGTTGCCCCGGCCCGGTCCGCGAGGACCGAAATGGTGTGCGGGTGTCTCTTGAGAACTCAACAGTGTGTCGAGCTTGTTCATGGACTGGTTTTGTGCCAGTTTGATTTTTTGTCGAGGCCCCGTCCTCGA
>Ga0079224_100014370_pt1 | contig 11058 bp, 11 predicted proteins | sample Stecom2015_FD_80414 | JGI IMG/M metagenome (GOLD analysis project Ga0079224, IMG submission 80414) | Agricultural soil microbial communities from Utah to study Nitrogen management - Steer compost 2015 | ecosystem: Environmental > Terrestrial > Soil > Agricultural land | place: USA: Utah...
CGTGTTCCACCAGTACACGGTCCGCCTCACGCGCCATGACCGGGACGTAGTTCAGCAGCGCCTCGCGGAGGCGGGTATAAGCACCATGGTCTATTACCCGGTGCCGCAGCACCGCTTGCCGGTGTACGACGGCAGCTACCCCAGCTTCGAGGCCAGCGAGCGGCTGGCGTGCCAGGCGCTGAGCCTGCCGGTGGGGCCGATGCTGGCACAGGCCGACATCGAGCGGGTCGCGAGACATCTGATCTCGGCGTAATGCGCAGTTACCGCGTCCGCCCTATACTTGCCGAACCCAGACCGAAGCGCCCCGCGTCATCCGACCAATGTAAGCTTGCGTCGATGCGTCGACCCGTCCATGCCAAGCAGCACCACGCGCCCGCCGGGGCCGGTCGGTAACCGTGCGCATCGCAGTGATCCCCGCCCGGGGCGGCAGCAAGCGGATCCCTCGCAAGAACATCCGCCCCATGGCCGGTCGGCCCGCCATCGCGTGGCCGATCGAGGCAGCGAGGGCGTCGGGAAGCTTCGACCGCGTCGTCGTCTCCACCGACGACGCCGAGATCGCGGAGGTAGCTGAAAGGTTCGGCGCCGAGGTGCCGTTCATGCGCCCCCCGCACCTGGCCGATGACCAGACTGGCACGCGCCAAGTGATCGCGCACGCCATCGAAGCGCTAGGGGCCGGTCACGGCCACACCTGCTGTCTCTACCCCACCGCCGTCCTAGTATCTCCCGCCGACCTGCAGGCAGCCGTGACCCTACTAGCTACCGCTGGCACCAGCCGCGCGGTGGTCTCGGTAGCCCCGGTCGACAACCGCCTGTGGCGCGCTTTCGGGGCGCCTGAGGGGCGCCTCAAGCGCCTGTTCCCGGAGCACGCCGCAACGCGCAGCCAGGACCTGCCACCCCTGTACGTGGATGCCGGCCAGTTCTACCTGGCCTCCAACGAGCATTGGCTACGACAGGCCCGCAGCCTAGTGGAGGACGGGGTGCCCTTCGTCCTCCCCACGCAGCGCGCCATAGACGTGGACACGGAAGAGGACTGGCGAGAACTCGAGCGCGTGTTCCATCAGCTCCGCCAGTCTGGGAGTAGCGCCATCTGATGGAGGCGGCGACAGCATGAAGTTGACGTACACGAGACCGAAGCCCCTGCTCTTCTTGCGCGAGAACCTGCGCTCCGCGTACGCGCCCCGGTCGGTCTGGGCCAAGCACCTGCCGCTGTGGCGCCGCGGGTTCTCCAGCGAGCAGATCAGCTTGTACGAGCTAGACTCCAAACCCACCCACGACTACTTCCCCGACTTCCTCAAGTACCGGTTCACGGTGCGCACCAACCAGGGTGTGTGGCCGATCTTACACGACAAGCTGCTGTTCGACAGCTTCATGGGCTCTCGCTTGCCCATCTCACGGTTGCTAGGGGTCTCCAACCGCGGCGAGGTCATGCCCATCCAAGAGGGCTGGACCATCGCCGACGCAGTGGCAGGACTGCAACGTGGGATGGAGTACGTCGTCAAGCCCCTGCGAGGGGGCGGTGGCGGCGGGCTGCACTTCGTGTCCCTGGAGGCCGACTCACGGGTGCGGATCAACACCGGCACCATCACCCTGCCGGAGTTCCCCGCCTGGTTCGCGGCGCAGCCACATGCCGGCATCTACGAACGTATCGGCCAGCACCGCGTCCTGGCCGCGCTGTACCCCCGCACCACCAACACGTTGAGGGTAGCGATGTTCCGGCGCAAGAACTTGGCTCCGGAGCTGCTGGCCGCCTTCCTGCGGGTGGGCGTCAAGCGTTCCGAACCTGTCGACAACACCAACCTGGGCGGCATCACCGTCAGGGTCTCCGACGCGGGGCTGACCGATGCGGCGTACACGCGCGACGCGCGCGGAGTTGGGACCTCCATCACGCACCACCCCGACACCGGCGCGAGCCTGCTGGGTCTGGAGATCCCCTACTGGTCACAGGTGATAGAGCTGCTCACGAGCTTCCACGATCAGCACCCGCTGTTCGATTACGTCGGCTGGGACGTGGCCATCACGCCGGAAGGCCCGCTGGTCTTCGAGGGCAACCACAACCCCTCCCTTCGGGGCCTGCAGTTCTACGAGCCGCTGAAGGCGCGACCCTCGTTCCGCGAGTTCTGTGAGGAGCGGGGCATTCTTTGAGGTGGAGCAAGGTCAAGATGAGCCCCTTCCTGCGTGAGAGCGCCCTGTTCGGGAGCTCGACCGGCCTGGAGCAGGGGTCCCGCCTCCTCAGCAACCTGGCCGTGGCCGGCATCCTAGGCCCAAGCATCTGGGGGGCTTGGTACCTGCTGAACCTCGTGCTGCGCTACGGCAGCCTGGTCCACCTGGGCGTCACCAACGGCATGAATCGCGAGCTCCCCGCCGCGCTAGGAAGGGGGAGCGAGCGGGAAGCAAGCCACGTACAACGCGCCTCGCTAGGGTTCGTCTTGGCAGCGTTCTCCATAGCGGCCGGTGTCACGTTGCTGGGCAACACGTTGCTGCCGCAGCCCTTCCAGCTTAGGCACCTGGCGCCCACGGTGCTACTGCTGGCGTTCCATCAACTGCATGGCTTCGGGATCACCGCGTTGCGAGCGCGCACCCGGTTCGTCACCATCTCACGGGTGCAGGCCGTGTCCGCCGTGCTGTTCCCGCTCCTCTGCGTACCCGGCGCCCTGCTCGGCGGCCTCACCGGCTTCCTACTGGGACAGGTGGCCACCTACCTGATCCTCATCGTCGTGATGGGCCTCGCCAACCCAGACCTGTTCCGACCGGCGTTCGACTGGCCCGCGTCGCTGGGCCTGATCCGCATCGGCTTCCCCATAATGATGGTGGGCGTCACGCACACGGTCTTCTCCACCGTCGACAGGTGGATCGTGGTGGCCTTCCTCGGCGACACGGCATTGGGCTACTACTCCATGGCCATCCTGGCGCTCGGCACGGTGCAGTTGGTGCCGCGGGTGTTCGCCCAGCAGGTCTACCCCCGCATGGCCTTCGATTGGGCCAAGCACCGCGACCCGAAGCAGCTGTTTCAGCACGGGCGCAAGCAGGCGCGTTTCGCCTTCATCGCCGCGGCCGCCATCGCGGCGCCGACGGCGTTGCTGGCGCCTTGGGCCATCCGGACCTTCCTGCCGGCCTACACGCCCGGCACCGGCGCGCTGCTCGTGAGCCTTGCTATCCCGGCTGTGACGGTGATCGGCCAGGGATTCGGCAATATCCTCAACATCATCAACCGTCAAGGCCTATACCTCGTGGTGATCGTAGTGGGCACCGTGGTGAACGGCGGCGTGAGCCTGCTCCTCGTGGAGCCGCTCGGGCTGCTCGGCGTGGCCCTAGGGACGCTGGCCGGCTACCTCGCCATCGGGGTCGGGCTCGTGCTCCTCGGCCCCCCGGCGTTGCGCCGCGTGGCGGCCACCGCCCCCGACACGTCCGCCACGAACGGGGTCCCGTCAGCGGGCTCCACGCGCGGGCCAGGCGATAAAACTACTGCGTTGTAAGATGCCACTCGTTACCGGGAACGACGCTTGTCGTCCTCGAGATCGCAGAGCCGGCATCAGGCGGCTGGGGAGGCCCCCTTCTTGAGCAACTTCCTGGACGGAAAATCTATCCTCGTGACAGGTGGCACCGGCTCGTTCGGCCGCAAGTTCATCCGCGCGGTTCTCGACAGGACCGAGGCGCGCCGCGTGATCGTGTTCAGCCGCGACGAACTTAAGCAGTACGAGATGAGCCTCGAGTTCGGGCGCGAGCGCCGGTTGCGTTACTTCATCGGCGACGTCCGCGACAAGGACCGCCTGTACCGGGCGCTGGATGGCATCGACGCTGTCGTGCATGCCGCAGCCCTGAAGCAGGTACCGGCCGCCGAGTACAACCCCTTCGAGGCCATCAAGACCAACATCCTCGGCGCCCAGAACGTCATAGACGCCTGTATCGACCGCGGTGTGAAGCGCGTGGTGGCCCTGAGCACCGACAAGGCCAGCAGCCCCATCAACCTTTACGGCGCCACCAAGTTGGTGAGCGACAAGCTCTTCGTGCAGGGCAACTCTTACGCAGGCAGCAAGAGTACCCGCTTCTCAGTGGTGCGCTACGGCAACGTGGTGGGCAGTCGTGGCTCGGTCGTACCGTTCTTCAAGAAGCAGGCCAAGACCGGGGTCCTGCCCATAACCGACGAGCGCATGACGCGTTTCTGGATCACCCTGGACCAGGGGGTGGACTTCGTGCTCTCGAGCCTCGAGCAGATGCGGGGCGGCGAACTGTTCGTGCCCAAGATTCCCAGCATGCGCATCACCGAACTCGCCAAGGCCCTCGCGCCCGATGCCCGCATCGAGATCGTCGGCATCCGCCCGGGCGAGAAGCTGCACGAGGAGATGATCAGCCTCGACGACGCCCGGCGCACCATCGACATCGGCGACCGCTACGTCATCCAGCCCGAGTTCGGCTGGTGGACCAACGAGCACCTCACCGGTGCCCCGATGCCGGAAGGCTTCGCTTACACCAGCGACCGCAACGACCACTGGCTCTCTAGCGACGAACTCAGGGCCATGATCGGCGATGACTGACTTCCTGCCGTACGGTAGGCAGTCCGTCGACGAGGACGACATCCAGGCCGTGGTGGAGGTGCTGCGCAGCGACTTCCTGACCACCGGGCCTGCCGTCGCCCGTTTCGAGCAGGCGCTGGCCGCAGCCACGGGCGCCGAGCACACCGTGGCGGTCAACTCGGGCACCTCCGCCCTGCATGCCATGTACTTCGCCGCCGGCCTCGGTCCGGGGGACGAGATCATAACTAGCCCCTTGACCTTCGCGGCCACGGCCAACGCCGCGCTCTACCTAGGCACCACCGTCAAGTTCGTCGACGTAGAGACCGATACGGGCAACCTGGACCCCCAACTGGTGGCCGAGAGCCTCACGGAACGCACCAAGCTCATCGTAGCGGTGGACTTCGCCGGGCACCCCGCGGAGTACGACGCGCTACGCGAACTGGCCGACCGACACGGAGCGATACTGGTAGCCGACGCCGCCCACTCGCTCGGCGCCAGTTACAAGGACAGGCCCGTGGGCACGCTGGCCACCGCCACCGCGGTCTCGTTCCACCCTGTGAAACCGGTGACCACTGCGGAAGGCGGCGCCGTGCTGACCGACGACGCCGACCTCGCGCGCCGCGCCCGGCTCTTCCAGACGCACGGCATCACCCGAGCGCAGGACGAGATGCTTGATCCCGACGAGGGCCCGTGGTGGTACGAGCAGCACCACCTGGGGTTCAACTATCGCCTGACGGACGTGCAGGCCGCGCTCGGCACCAGCCAAATGGCCCGGCTAGCGCACTTCATCGAGCGCCGCCGCGAGATCGCCCGCCAGTACGACGCCGCGTTGGCCAGCTTGTCGAGCCTGGAACTGCCGGGACGCCGGCCGTACGTGGATCCGGGTTGGCACCTGTACGTCATCCGAGTGCAGGAAGCGGCTTTGCGCCGGCCCCTGTTCGAGGCGCTGCGCAGCCGGGGCCTGGGAGTGCAGGTGCACTACTTGCCCGTCTACTACCACCCCTATTACGCGCAGCTGGGGTACCAACGAGGTCTAGCGCCCATCGCCGAGGACTTCTACGCCCGCGCCATCTCTTTGCCAATATTTCGCGCCATGAGCGACGACGACGTGAGCCGCGTGGTCGAAGCGGTCGAGCGCTCGCTCCGCGAACTCGCGTGAAGCGAGCGCGTCCCTCGGAACCCTGGGGCGCATGAGCGGCTCGACCGCCCACCCGACCATCCTCACCGAGCGCCTGCTGCTACGGCCGCTGGAGCTGGAGGACGCCGAGACCGTCGTCGGTTGGCGCAACGATCCGCGGAACTCCGAACTTTTCCTCTCGCCGCCGCCCACGCTCGAGCAGCACCTCGCATGGTTCACTGGCGCAAGGCCGAACCGGCTGGACTACGTGATCGCACTACGGGAGACGGGGGAGCTCGTAGGCACACTGAACTACGTGCTGACCAGCGAGCCAGGCGTGGCGGAAACGGGCACTCTGATCGGCGCTGTGCAACAGCGCGGCAAGGGCCTTGCCACCGAGGCCAAGGTGGCCTGGACGCTCTTCGGGTTTGCGACTCTCGACGTGCATACCATCATGGTCAGGGTGCGCGAAGATAATGCGCCCATGCTGCACGTCGACCGAAAGCTGGGCTACCAGGACGTGGGGAGCACGGTCATGCAAAACGCCCACGGCGAGCCACACACGTACCGCGTGCTGCGCCTCCTACGGCGGCGTGTCCTAGAGCTCCCCTCCTACGACAAGCCCGAGTTCGAAGGACTCCTGAGCGCCATCCGAGCCAAGGAGACGGCCCGCCCCTGAAGCATGCACTGGTACTTCGTCGCCACCTCCTCGCCTACCATCGGTTACGGCCACGTAGCGCGCCTGCGCCTGCTAGAGACCGAGGTAGCCGCCGCGTACCCGCAGGCCAGGAGCACACTGCTTCTGCACGACGCCGCCAAGGGTGAGCCTAGCGTCACGCTAGGGGAACTTGCCTCAATCAGCGCTCCTGCGATCGTGGTCATCGACGGTCCCGATGCGTTCATCGACCATCTGCGAGCCTTCCCCGCACTACGCGCCGAAGGCATGCTCGTGGCCGCCTTCCGCATGTACGGGGTGGAGGACGGTGATGACTACCTCGAGCACGTGTCGCTGGTGCCTAGCTTCACCCCCACAGAGCTGACACGACATCCGGTGCACGGCCACCACCTCTACCGCGGCAAGCGCCTCATCCTGGTACGCCGCTCTGTTCATCTGCTAACCGGAACGCCCAAGGCCACACCACCGCGAGTCGTGATCACCATGGGCGCCGCCGACCCGGCCGGGCTCACCGAGCTGGCGGCCGAGGCGTCGCTGCGGCTCGCGGACGAACTGGAGATTATCGTCGTCGTCGGCGCCCTGAACCCACGGTACGAGCGGATCCGCGCCCGCTTCGCCGAGCGGCTGCAGATCGTGAGGCAGGGCCAGGTCGACTTCGACGAGCTGCTCAGGTCCGCCAGCTACGCAGTCATCAGCGGCGGGCTGACGCGCTACGAGTGCGTCGCGGCCGCGGTGCCGTTCGTGTCGATCTCGCTCGACGCCCAGCAGGCGCGCTTCACGGAGGCCGTCACGGGCGCCGGCTTCGGTCTCCACGCCGGCGTCGCGGGTTCCATCGGCCCCGCCGAGGTGCGAGGCGCGCTCGCGCGGCTGGTGACCGACCCCGAACTGGCCGAGGCGATGCGTCGCCGGGCGCCAGGCATGATCGGAGCAGACAACGGCGTGGAACTGGCGCGCTTCCTGCACGCGGCATCGCAGGGTACCTGGGCCGCGCGATGAGTCTCGGAAAGGAACACCCGATGAGTGACCCTGGAACGAAGCCTCCGGAGAGAGCGACCATCGTCGCGGAGCTCTCCGGCAACCACGGTCGTGACCTGGAGCTGACGCGGGATACCCTCCACGCCATCGCCGAGAGCAGCGCCGACGCCGTGAAGATCCAGACCTACAAGCCCGAGTCGATCACCCTGGACCTAACGCGCGAGCCGTTCGGCCCCCGCCCCTCGGGCCCCTGGAAGGGGCAGCGCCTGTTCGAGGTTTACCGCCAAGGTTCGCTACCCTACGAGTGGCATGAGGAGATCTACGCCCTGGCCGCTTCCCTGGGCCTCGACTGCTTCTCGAGCCCGTTCGACGAGGAGGGTGTCGACTTCCTGGAGAGCATCGGCAACCCGGTTTACAAGGTGGCGTCATTCGAGATCCGGCACGTGCCCCTGCTGGAACGGATCGCCGCCACCGGGAAGCCGGTGATCGTCTCCACCGGCATCGCCTCGCTAGCCGACATCGAACTGGCGCTGGGGATCCTGCGGGAGGGCACGACCGACATCACCCTCCTCAAGTGCACTTCGGCCTACCCGGCCCCGATCGACGAGGTCGACCTGCGCACCATCCCCACCCTTCGGGCCGCCTTCGGGGTGCCCGTGGGGCTCTCCGACCACACCATGGGCCACGCGGTGCCGGTGGCTGCCGTGGCGCTCGGCGCGGTGCTGATAGAGAAGCACTTCGTGCTGGACCGAAGCGCCGGGGGCATCGACGCGTCGTTCTCGATGGAGCCCAGCGAGTTCGCCGAGATGGTCCGCAACGTTCGCATGGCGGAGGCGGCTCTCGGCAGCCCCGTCTACGGGCTAGGCGCCGCCGCGAGCGACTCGGCTACCCGGGGCCGCTCGGTCTTCGTAGCCGCGGACGTTCGCCAAGGCGACACCTTCACCAATGACAACCTGAAGGTGGTGCGCCCCGGTCACGGGCTGCATCCGCGCTACTACGCGGAGCTGCTGGGCAAGCGGGCGAAGACCGACATCGCCGCGGGCACCCCCCTGAGCTGGGATCTGGTCGACTGATGCCACGAGCGAGGAGCGTGAGCGGCAGCCGACGCGCAGGTGGCTGCTTCCTGGAGCGCTGGGGCGCCGAGTGGATGGGCTGCCCCGTATCGCGCAAGACAGCCACTCCCGCTCCCAGCTCGGCACACTACGAGGCCTTCACTACCAGCTGGCCGCCCACGCGCAGGGCAAGCTGGTAGGCGTCACCCGCGGCGCGATCCTCGACGTCGACCTACGCGAGGGGTCACCCACCTTCGGCCGGTCGGTGATGGCGCTGCTCGACGACGAGCAACTCCACCAACTGTGGGCCCGGGGTTCGGCCACGGCTTCCTGGTCGTGTCGGAGGTGGCCGACGTGGTTTACACGGTCGACCAGCCGTACACACCCGCCGCGGAGCGGGGCGTGAGCTGGGACGACCCGAAGCTCGCGATAGATTGGACGGCGGGCGCCGCGCTCGAGCCCATCGAGCCGCTGCTGTCCGCGCGTGACGCCGACCTGCCCACCTCGGTGCGCGCGGAGATCGACTTCGTTCATGGGGAAGGGTAAGCGATGCCGCACGGGAAGACCTATCTGATAACAGGCGGCGCCGGCTTCATCGGCTCGGCGCTGGTCCGGCAGCTGATCAGCGAGACCGACGTCCGGGTGGTGAACGTCGACACGCTGAGCTACGCGGGCGACCCGGCCCGCCTGGCGAGCGTACAGGACAGCCCGCGCTACCGGTTCGAACAGCTCGACATCCGGGACCAGGAAGCCATCGAGCGCCTGCTGGACGAGGAGCGGCCCGACGGCGTCTTCCACCTGGCCGCCGAGTCGCACGTCGACCGCTCCATCGACGGGCCCGAGCAGTTCGCCCTCAGCAACACCCTGGGCACGCTGCGCCTCCTGGAAGCGGCGCGGCGCTATTGGCAGGGACTGCCCGCCACCGAGCGCGGCGCCTTCCGCTTCGTGAACGTCAGCACCGACGAGGTCTACGGCAGCCTGGGACCCACGGGCAAGTTCACCGAGGCCACGGCTTACGCCCCCCGCTCGCCCTACAGCGCCAGCAAGGCCGGGGCCGACCACTTCGCGAGCGCCTACTTCGAGACGTACGGCTTACCCACCATCACCACGCACGCCTCGAACAACTACGGGCCGTTCCAGTTCCCCGAGAAGCTGCTGCCGCTGGCGCTGATGCGCGCGCTAGCGAACGAGCCCGTGCCCCTCTACGGCGACGGTAGCAACGTGCGCGACTGGTTGCACGTCGACGACCACGCACGAGGCCTGCAGTTGGTGATGGCCGCCGGCACGCCGGGCAGCACCTACCTGATGGGCGGCGACAACGAGCTCACCAACGCCAGCGTGCTGGACGCGCTGCTGGGGGTGCTCAACGAACTGGCCCCGGGCGAACGCGACTACCGCGAGCTGATCACCTTCGTGACCGACCGGCCGGGCCACGACCAACGCTACGCGGTCGACTCGAGGAAGGCCGAGCGCGAACTGGGCTGGCGCAAGCTAGTGCCGTTCGAGGAGGGGCTACGGAGCACGGTGGAGTGGTACCTCGCCAACCAGGCGTGGGTCGATGCCATCCGGCGGGAGCGCTACGACCTGGGTCGCCTCGGCACTTTGCAGCAAACATCGAGCGCATGAGGCGACGCGGCATCATCCTGGCGGGCGGCTCCGGCACACGCCTCTACCCCGCCACCCTCGCGGTCAGCAAGCAGCTGCTGCCGATCTACGACAAGCCCATGATCTACTACCCGCTTGCCGTGCTCATGGAGGCCGGCATCCGCGAGGTGTTGATCATCTCCACACCGCGCGACCTGCCGGCGTTCCGCCAACTTCTCGGTGACGGGACGGCGTGGGGCATGCGATTCGAGTACGCGGAGCAGCCGCGGCCCGAGGGCATCGCGCAGGCGTTCCTGATCGGCGAGGGCTTCCTGGGCGGGCGCGAAGCGGCGCTGGTGCTGGGCGATAACATCTTCCACGGCTTCGGACTGCGCGAGCAGCTGGAGCGCGCCGCGGCCAGCAGCGGCCACGCCACCGTCTTCGGCTTCCGGGTCAGTGACCCGGAACGCTACGGCGTGGTGAGCTTCGATGGGTCCGGCACGGCCATCGACATCGAGGAGAAGCCCAAGCAGCCGAAGAGCCGCTACGCGGTCACGGGGCTGTACTTCTACCCCGCCGACGTCAGCAGCAAGGCGGCCACTCTGTCCCCTTCGCCGCGCGGGGAGCTCGAGATCACCGACCTCAACGTCGCCTACCTACGCGAGGGTCGCCTGCGCGTTGAGCAATTGGGACGCGGCATGGCCTGGCTCGACACCGGCACCCACGCGAGCTTCCTGCAGGCGTCGAACTTCGTGGAGACGCTCGAGCAGCGCCAGGGGCTGAAGATCGCCTGCCCGGAGGAGATCGCCTACCGGCAGGGCTGGATCGACGCCCGCCAACTGGAAGCGCTAGCCACGCCGCTGAAGCAGAACGGCTACGGCCAGTACCTACTGAGCCTGCTGACCTCGGACCCCTGACCTAATCGAGCCGCGGACGCTGCTCAGGTGCCAAGGCGCCCCGCGCTTGACCGTGGTCTTGTGCGCTGGCGGCTCGAGGCCGGCGCTTCGAGCAGGCGGCGGCGGTACGCCAGCATCGAGCCCACGACCACGCCGACCAGCACTCCGTACAGCGGCTTCTGGACGTTGCTGTTGGTGACCTCGAGAAGCAGGATCAAGCAGAAGGCCAGGTAAGGCCTGGAGAACG
>Ga0079224_100014372_pt1 | contig 11057 bp, 9 predicted proteins | sample Stecom2015_FD_80414 | JGI IMG/M metagenome (GOLD analysis project Ga0079224, IMG submission 80414) | Agricultural soil microbial communities from Utah to study Nitrogen management - Steer compost 2015 | ecosystem: Environmental > Terrestrial > Soil > Agricultural land | place: USA: Utah...
CGCCTCTTTTTTGGCGGAGGTTGGGAAGAACAAAAACTGTTTAGATAAAAAAATATGGAACCCTCGCAACGCTATCCTGGCTTTAAGTATGCTGCAAAGGAACTGTACCAGTTTATTGCCGCTTCCAATTATTTTACCATCCTGCTGGACGATGGGGACATCGTACATTTTACGGCCAATGATCCCGATGATTTCCGGGAATGGCTGTCCGCCCACAATATCCCCGACATCCGCAAACTGGATGGATGGGTAACGCAGTAGGGCTGCGTTACTTCCATTCCGGTTACTTACCTGCACCGAGCGCATTCAGCTTATCGCTCAGGTCGGTCAGCCCTGCTTTTTGCAGGCAGTCGTCCGCCAGTGCCTTCAGCTCCTCCAGGTTTTCTTTGGGCACACTGCCCAGGAGATCGGCACCCTTGTCATCGTCCTTTGCCGACAGGCCACGTTCAATGACCTGGTTCAAGAGCAGGACGTTCTTACGTGAAATCCTTAGATCAATCTTCACTGTTTCGTTCATGCCGGGGATACTCAATATCGTATCGTACACCCTGGCCACATCATTCGTTGTAAGCATAGCACACGTTTTAAATTAAACCATTCTTCACGCTACAAAGCTAACCATTAGACCGTTTCGCATCCCCCTCAAAATATGTAGGGGATAGGTTCGCTGCCATGCTTACAGTTGATAAGCCTTAATTCCGCTACAAAGTTCGGCAGCGTGGCTTCGGGGGCGTTCCAAAAAATTCCGCCATAAACACATGGCCGGCACACATGCCCTTCATTTATTGCGTTGCTTTTTGGACTTGCTCGCCACCTGCCGCAGGACGCACCATAATTAATTCTTCGTTCACTTAAAAGTTATCAATTATGGAAAGCGTTATCAAAAATCAGGAATTGTACAGCGTGGCAGAAATCGCCCTCGTTTACCGGACTGCCGTTAAGCCATCCCTACGGCCAAAGGTAACCTCATCCCGTATCGCCTATGAAGTATTGCTTGCTGGCTGGGATGAAGAACGGATCGAGTTTGTCGAGCAGTTCAAGGTATTGCTCCTGAATACGGCAAACCGGGTGCTGGGAATTTACGAGCTTTCTACGGGAGGGGTAGCAGCTACAGTGGCTGACCCCAGGCTGGTATTTTCGGCCGCACTGAAAGCCAACGCTTCGGGAATTATCCTCGCCCACAATCATCCTTCGGGCAACCTGAACCCCAGCGAGGCCGATAAAGGTTTGACCTTAAAGATAGCCGGAGGAGGGAAACTGCTGGACATCCAGGTACTGGATCATCTGATCGTAACGCCGGAGGGTTATTATTCATTCCGGGACGAGGGGCTGATATAGCCCTTTTTTTGCTTATCACCAAACCTGCATCCCCCTCAAAATATGTAGAGGATGGGCAGATGCCGTAACGGCTGTTTAACTTCGCATTGTTAAACTGAACAGTGTAGAACGAATACGTGCGGTTATGGATTTCAGAAGCAACCGGCTTTCCATTGCAGAAGCCAAAGAAATGGACATGGTAAATTACCTGTCCGCATTGGGCCACGAGCCTTCAAAAATCAGGAACAATGATTTCTGGTACCTGTCCCCGTTGCGGGACGAAAAGACACCCTCATTTAAAGTCAACAGGAAGCTGAACCGCTGGTACGATCACGGACTGGGCAAGGGCGGCAACCTCATTGATTTTGCCATCCGCTACCACGGCTGTACCGTAGGTGAACTGCTGCAAAGCCTCAGCGGTAATCTTTCCCTTCAAAAGCCTGTCTTCCACCAACCGTTAAAGGTGGAAGAAGCCGAAAACCGGATCACGATCCTGCGGGACTGTACGCTCTCATCGTATGCCCTGCTGCACTACCTCAGCCAGCGGCGCATATCCGTTGAGGTTGCCGACCGCTACTGCCGGGAGGTGCATTATGAACTCGGCGGAAAAACCTATTACGGCATCGGCTTCAAAAACGATCTGGGCGGCTACGAAATCCGCAACGCCTACTTCAAAGCAAGCAGCTCCCCAAAGGGCATGACCACCTTTGACAACGATGCGGATGAGGTCGTTGTTTTCGAGGGCTTCACGGACTTCCTTTCGTTCAAAAGCATCCACCGGAATGAGCCGGAAGAACGCTTTGATTTTGCCGTGCTCAACTCCGTTTCGTTTTTTGAAAAAGCCCGCCCGTTCATGGAACGGCACGAGGCCATCCGGCTTTATCTGGATAGGGACACGGCCGGACAGAATTACAGCCGCTACGCTCTTTCGTTGAGCGAAAAATACAGGGACGAAAGCAGCCTGTACCGGCACTACAAAGACTTTAATGATTGGGCAGTGAATTTCGGCAAGCCGGTAAAGAAACAGTTAAAGCCAAAGTTATGAAGATGGTGCCAGCGGAAAAGTTCCCGCAAGCTGAAAGGCTTTGCTACCTCCCGGAACACTTTAAAACCTATTTAAAGTCCTCTGGAACATGGAAAAGGCTGAAAGATTGCACCGTTCCTGCAATCGGCAAGATGTCCGGTTGTTTAACAACCGATTTTATAAGCCCTTTTGCTAGGAACTCGCTGGCTTTGCTGATGGGAAGAAATATAGTTTGTAAATGTGATAAAATGACAAGTGATGGAAAAGGAGAATGCAAACAGGACACGCATCATCGGGCTGCGTTTGACGCCCCATGAGTATGCGAAAATCGAAAAGAAATGGCGGGCTTCAACCTGCCGCAAGCTAAGTGAATATGTGCGGCGGAGCCTCTTTGAAAAGCCCATCGTGACGACCTATCGCAACCGTTCCCTCGATGACTTTATGGCAGAGATGATACGGCTTCGGGGCGAGTTGAACGCAGTCGGAAACAACTTCAACCAGGCCGTAAAAAAGCTGCACACGCTCCATCAGATTGCCGAATTTAAAAGCTGGCTGATTGCCTACGAAGTGGAGAAAAAAACATTGTTCAATAAGGTGGATGAGGTCAAAAACCGCATCCAGAAAATGTCGGAAACATGGTTACAGTAATTAAAACCGGGCACTCCATCCACCGCATTTTCAACTATAACGAGAACAAGGTAAAGGAGGGCGTGGCCGAGTGCATCGGTGCCGGAAATTACCCGGTGGACGTAGAGAAAATGAACGGTACGATGAAGCTGAACCGCCTGCTGAAACAGGCCGCACTGAACGAGAACGTAACACGTAACAGCGTGCATGTTTCGCTGAATTTTGATGCTTCGGATACCGGACTGACCAAAGAAAAACTGATGGAAATCGCCGATACCTATATGCGCAAAATCGGCTTTGGCGACCAGCCGTATTTAGTATACCAACACTTCGATGCGGGGCATCCGCACATCCATCTGGTCAGCGTGAAAGTAAGGGAGGACGGCAGCCGCATCGACACGCAGAACATCGGGCGCAACCAGTCGGAAAAGGCACGCAAAGAGATCGAAAAATCCTTCGGCCTGGTAGTGGCCGATGACCGTAAAAAACGGGAGGCTTTCCGCCTGAAACCGGTCGATGTGCGCAAGGTGCAGTACGGCCGTACCGACACCCGCCGGGCGATCACAAACGTACTGGATGCGGTGCTGGAAAGATACCGCTATACCAGCCTGCCGGAACTCAATGCCGTCCTTCGCCAGTACAATGTGCTGGCCGACCGGGGCGGCGAAAATTCGAGGATTTTTACAAGTGGCGGTTTGGTCTATCGGGTATTGGACGAGCAGGGCAATCCCATCGGTGTGCCTATTAAGGCCAGCGACTTTTACAACAAGCCTACGCTGAAATTTCTGGAAACAAAATTTAAGGGCAACGAAGCCAGACGGCTGCCGCACCGGGCAAGGGTAAAGAATGCCGTTGACATGGCTTTGCTCCATAAAACAACACTGCCCATCGAGGAATTGGTACAGGTATTAAAGAAGCGGGGCATTGATATGGTACTCCGGAAAAATGAAGAGGGGCTGCTCTATGGGATTACCTATGTGGATCATCGTACGCAATGTGTATTCAACGGCAGCGCATTGGGAAAGGCTTACAGCGCAAGGGCGATAACGGAAAGATGCTTGGGGAAAGCGGTTCCAGCGCAGGAATCGCTGCCGCATCCAGCCCTGAAACCGGACATTGGGTTACAGCCTTTCGCCGGGGCGACGGCAGAAACCAAAGCCGTTTCCAACGACCTGCAGCCACAGGCATTGCCAGCGGCTACCGGCAACCTGCTTGATGCGCTGATGCAGCCCGAACAGGCTGCCGACTATCTGGCCAATCAGCTGAAACGGAAGCGCAGGAAGAAGAAAAAGCAGCACCAGTCCAATAACCAATAAAACTTGAAAGCTATGGCTATGCAGACAGGGGAAAACGAACAGGCGCTCAGGAAAATTCTGGACATGACCAGGCTGATCGGCATCGTGATTTTAGTCATCCATTTCTATTATTACTGCTATGGCGCATTTGCCGCATGGGGACTGGTCAGCGAATTTTCAGACCGTCTGCTGGGCAATATCCGCAATACCGGAATGTTCAGCAGCTTCCATCGCTCCAAGCTGATCGCATTGGGTTTTCTGGCCATTTCGTTGCTGGGGGCAAGAGGGCGCAAGGATGAAAAGTTGAATTACAGAACGGCCTTTGCCTATATCCTTACGGGCTTGCTGCTGTACTTTGTTAGCTATCTTTCTTTGGCGCTGAAGGTAGGCATTCGGGAAAAGGCGGCCATTTATATCGGCATCACTTCCATCGGCTTTTTGCTGGTGCTTTCGGGCGGCACCTTATTATCCCGCATCATTAAAAACAAGTTCAACAACAAGGATATTTTCAATAAGGAAAACGAAACCTTCCCGCAGGAGGAACGGCTGCTGGAAAACGAGTATTCCATTAACCTGCCCGCAAGGTATTTGCTGAAAAACAAAGTGCGCAAAAGCTGGATCAATATCATCAATCCCTTCCGTGCCGTCATGGTATTGGGCACACCGGGTTCGGGAAAATCCTACTTCGTGATACGGCATGTCATCACACAGCATATCCGCAAGGGATTTACGATGTTCGTGTACGATTTTAAGTTTGACGACCTATCTAAAATCGCCTACAATACCTGGTTGAAGAACAGGCATAGATACAGCAAACCACCGGCTTTTTACGTCATCAATTTTGACGACCTGACACGCAGCCATCGCTGCAATCCGTTGGAACCGTCCGCCATGACCGACATCACCGATGCGGCAGAAAGCGCAAGGACGATTTTAATGGGGCTGAACCGGGAGTGGATCAGGCGTCAGGGCGATTTTTTCGTGGAAAGCCCCATCAATTTCTTGACCGCGGTCATATGGTACCTGCGGCGGTACAAGGACGGGGAGTTCTGCACCCTGCCTCATGTCATTGAACTGATGCAGACGGACTATGACAGCCTGTTTACGTTGCTCCGCACCGAGAAAGAAATCGAGGTACTCATCAACCCTTTTGTGAACGCCTACCTCAATGATGTGATGGAACAACTGGAGGGACAGATTGCCGCTGCAAAAGTAGCGATGGCCCGGCTTTCATCCCCGCAGTTGTATTATGTTTTGTCGGGCAATGACTTCAATCTGGACATCAATAATCCCGATGATCCGAAGATCGTCTGCATGGGCAACAATCCGCAGAAGATACAGATTTACGGGGCCGTGCTATCGCTGTACGTGACCCGTCTGGTCAGGCTGGTGAACAAAAAAGGTAAGGTTAAGAGCAGCCTAATTTTTGACGAGTTCCCGACCATTTACCTGAACAACATGGACAGCCTTATTGCTACCGCAAGGAGCAATAAGGTGTCCACCTGTCTGGGCATACAGGACTTTAGCCAGCTTCGCAAGGACTATGGCCGTGAACAGGCCGATGTCATCATGAACATCACCGGAAACATTGTTGCCGGACAGGTTACGGGCGACACCGCCAAGCAGCTTTCCGAGCGTTTCGGGAAGATCATGCAGGACAGGGAAAGCTATTCTATTAATAGCGGTGATACGTCCATCAGTCGCTCTAAACAGTTGGAGGCCGCTATACCGCCGTCCCGGATTTCGGGATTGAGTTCCGGCGAGTTCGTGGGCATGGTGGCTGATGACCCGGACAATAAGATTGACCTGAAAGCCTTTCATTGCGAGATCATCAACGACCACGAAGCGTTGAAGAAAGAGCAGGACGGCTATCAGGATATTGCCGTCATCCGTAAGCTGGATAACGGCATGGTACAGCGCAATTATTTACAGGTAAAACAGGACGTGCAGGACATTATCCAGTCGGAAATGGAACGGCTGCTGAACGATCCGGGATTGAGCCACTTGGTGGTGAGGAAGGGAAACTGAAAAATAATAAATCATCGTAAAATGTTATTATTCAATGTTTTTTTAATGTTTCTGATTATCTTAGAAACCAATTAATCCAGCATATTTAACCCACTTAAGCAGAATAAACTAAGTATGAGAATTGAATACGTTGACATAACCAATTTCCGAGGAATCGCCAAGGCAAAAATCGAATTTAATAGCCACACAGTTTTAATTGGCGACAATAACGCCGGAAAATCCACCGTGTTTGAAGCCATTGATTTGGTTTTAGGACCCGATAGATTAAGTAGATTACCTGTCATCGATGAACATGACTTTTTTAATGGAAGATATTTCGTTGAAGAAGGCGACAACCCCAAGATCGAAATAGAATTGGTCATAACAGAATTGGAACCCGATCAGCACAACAGGTTTAAAAATCATACAGAGTTTTGGGATAAAGACAGTAAAATTATTCTGCAACCAGGTTCCATTGATGAGGTAGATCTCCCACATATAGTTCCTGCGTTGCGGGTTAAATTCGTAGGGTATTACAATGTCGACGATGATGATTTTAGCGGTGAAACTTTTTTTTGTTGGCCTATCAATGAAGATGATACGCTGACAAAATTTGCAAAAGGCGATAAAAGAGAGTGCGGATTCCTGTATCTACGGGCACTGCGGACTGGTTCAAGAGCGTTGAGTATGGAGCGCGGTTCACTGCTCGATATTATTTTACGTATCAAGGAAATACGCCCAAAAATGTGGGAAAATGTCCTGTCGCAGTTGAGGCATACTGAAGTGGCGGAAGACCCTGAACTTGGCATTAAAGGTGTTCTGGAGGGAGTACAAAACGCACTGAAGGAATATGTGCCATCTGACTGGGGCTCCGAGCCCATTCTTAGGGTTTCCGATTTGACCCGGGAACATTTGCGTAAAACACTCACTGTGTTTATGTCAACTGGTCCTGGGTCTTATCATGCACCTTTTCATCATCAGGGTACCGGTACGATCAATACAATGGTGCTTGCCTTGTTATCAATGATAGCTGAATTGAAAAAGAATGTAATCTTTGCTATGGAAGAACCGGAAATAGCCATTCCACCATACACCCAAAAGAGGATTGTTGATAGTATCAAGAATAAATCCTCCCAAGCAATATTTACTTCCCACTCACCATTTGTATTGGAAGAATTTCCCCCTAAGCAAATCGTCCTTATACAACGTTCCCACGATGGAATAGTGGAAAGTCAGTTTATACGTTTTCCTAAAAATATCAAACCCAAGCAATACAGCAGGGAGTTTCGTTTGCGATTTGCTGAATCGCTATTGGCAAAACGTATACTTTTAACGGAAGGTACGACAGAAGCTAATGGCTACGGCGCTGCAGCCCGAAGATTGAATGAGTTAAAAGGTGATAAATACTCCTCACTTGAGGAGATGGGAATAGCTGTATTTGATGCGGGATCGGATACAGCAATCGCCAACTTTGGGGAATACTTTAGGTCGTTGGGAAAAATTGTTTTTGCTGTTTTTGACAAACAAGACCCTGCCCAGTTGGAAAAAATTAAAGCAGCAGTACATTATCCATTTGAATCCGAGTATACGGGCTTTGAATCCCAAATTTTAGCTGGGACAGATGACGATCTGCTTGAAAATTACTATTGGAATCTTATTAATAATGGTGAATGGCCGGAAAGTCTGCATAAGTACCAGTATAATGATGATGATGAAATCGGAATTGACGAAATCAAGAAAGCACTGTTTAATTTCCTGAAGAAAAGTAAGGGTGATTATGCTGTTTCAGATTTGTTAGGCGCTTGTGAGCGAAGTACACAAGTTCCGTTGAGCATTAGAAAAGTGTTAAAATCAATAAGGGACATATTGGATACCCCACCAGTTACCGATATGGAGGACTAATTATGGCTGATTTCAAAATTTGTGCGAGCAGGAAGAAAATACTTACTTCCAATGAAAACATCCTTGTTGAGGGTGGCCCGGGTTCAGGGAAGACAACCATGGCGCTCTTAAAAGCTAAAAGAGTCGTCGAATCGGAGAACATTGCGAAGCAACAAAAGGTTTTATTTTTAAGCTTTGCTCGTGCCACGATAACCCGGATTGAAGAGCAGGCAAAAAACTATTTACCAAACGAGATAAAAAAATCTATCGAAATAAACACCTATCATGGATTTTGTTGGTCTATTGTAAAAACGCACGGGTATTTGTTGTACCACCATCGTAAGTTTAAACTTGTAACACCACCAAATCTTGCGGCATTAGTGGCAGAAGTTCCTAAACAGGAACAACAGAATAAAAAATTGTCGATGCTCCGGCAAGAAGGTTTTTTATGCTTCGATCTTTTTGCTGAAACCACCTATGAAATTTTTAAGAGGTCTGATAAAATTTTACGGTTAACCGCCAATGCATATCCGTTTATTATTGTCGATGAATTCCAAGATACGGACAGGTTTGAATGGGAGATAATAAAGTTGCTTGGAAAATACAGCCGGATAATGGCGTTAGCTGATCTCGAACAACGGATATATGACTTTAGGGGTGCTTCGGTGACAAGAATCCCAGAATTTGTAAGTCATTTCAAAGTTGAGAAAATCGACCTCGGAAAAGAGAACAACAGGAGTAACGGTACAGATATTGCTATTTTTGGAGACGATTTGTTGACAGGTGCCAACATCGGGAAAAAGTACACCTTTGTATCAGTTGAAAAATACCCGTTTTATACAGGGAAAATGTCGAGAATCAGTTTGAAGAACGCAATTTTTCGTAGCATTGCGAGATTGAAAAGGTCAAATCCAAAAGGTGATTGGTCGATAGCAATTCTCGTAAAAACCAAGTCAGATACGCTTTCCATTTCTACCTATTTAACTTCCGAGGGTATCGCTCATGAAGTTATTATTGATCCGGCTGGCCCTTCATTAGCTGCATTGATAATTTCCACATTGCTTGAACCGCTTGAAAATAGCCTGGAAGCCAACGTAAATAAAATCACGGGTAGAATTATCGCCCATATTCGTGGAAGAAAAGGCGACCGGCCAAATCAGGCCGATCTCAAACTCGCCAAATTTCTCGAAGATTTTTTAATCCATAGAAAGGCTAACAGCCATAAAAGGAAGCTCCTGGTAAGCGAGATAGAAAATTTGATAAAGACACGTCAGCAATTAAATCTGACCGGTATTCCTGAAGATGATTGGTTATCGGTTAGAAGACTTTTCCAAGAATCAACCTCTGATTGTCTAAAAAATATATATGAAGATGCCAGGTATCTTAAACTACTAAGAAGAGGGACTTTGCTAAGCCAAAAACTCTCTGAAAGGTGGCGCAACTATGGTAATTATACTGGTGCCAGTATTTCGGTTGATGAGGCGTTGACCCAAGAACACTTTTCAATGTCAAGTCGGGTTTTTCGTGGAATATTTGTAATGAACATCCATAAATCAAAAGGTAAAGAGTTTGATGAGGTTGTCATTTGGGAGGAGTATAAAAAACCTATTGTTTATAATGGAGACATTTCAGAAGGTAGGCGGCTTCTACGGGTGGCGATTACGAGAGCGAGGAGCTTTAGCACTTTTTTGACGCCCAAGTCGGAGCCCTGCATATTGGTTTAAAAAAATAGAATAATTTTATATCATACATAAAAATAGAACACTTTATATGAGCAAGCTATTCGGCCTAAATCAATTGATTTGACGTAACACCGTTTAGAGTGAAGAACACTACATATTTTGAGCTATTTAGATAGGTTAGTTACCGGCGAACAATGTCAGAGCAACAAAATATAGAATATAAACAGTCATGGAGGGATGAATACCTGAAATGGGTTTGCGGTTTTGCCAATGCTCAGGGCGGTAAAATATATATCGGTATCGATGATAAGGGCATGGTGACCGGAGTGGATGATTACAAGAAACTGATGGACGACCTGCCGAATAAGATCGTCAATCATTTGGGGCTTGTCGTGGATGTCAATCTGCATGAGAAAGAAGGCAAACGCTACATCGAGGTTGTTGTTCCGGTGAGCACTGTGCCGATTTCCTATCATGGTATTTACCATTACCGGAGCGGTAGTACAAAACAGGAGTTGAAAGGGATTGCCTTACAGGATTTTCTGTACAAAAAACTTGGTAGAACTTGGGATGATACGATAGTTGACGGTGCGACTTTGCAGGACATAAATGAAAGTGCAATAACGTCTTTTTTGAAAGCCAGTATCAAAAGTGGGCGTATCTACCACAATGCCGACGAGGATGACTTGCTTACCTTGTTGCAGAACCTGGATTTGATAACACCGGAAAGCAAACTAAGGGCAGCCACCGTCCTTTTGTTCGGCAAAAGGCCACAACGTTATTTTATACATAGCTATTTCAAAATCGGAAAATTCGGCGCGTCTGATGCAGACCTTCAGTTTCAGGATACGGTCGAGGGAAATATCTTTGAGATGGTGGATAGGGTTATGCAGTTGCTTAAAGATAGATACCTGATTTCGCCCATTTCTTATGAGGGCATACAACGGATTGAAAAGCTGGAATATCCCGAAGCGGCATTAAGGGAAGCTATATTAAACGACATCGTACATAAAGATTATACCGATACTACCATCCAGCTTAGCGTGTATGATGATAAACTGATATTGTGGAATCCGGGAAAGTTGCCGGTTGACATTCCTTTGGAAAGATTGACCAAGAAGCACCCCTCCCGTCCGAGAAACAAGCATATCGCAGAGGCATTTTTCCGTGCCGGTTATATTGAATCCTGGGGACGGGGCATTGAGAAAATACTGACCGCTTTTC
>Ga0079224_100014373_pt1 | contig 11057 bp, 9 predicted proteins | sample Stecom2015_FD_80414 | JGI IMG/M metagenome (GOLD analysis project Ga0079224, IMG submission 80414) | Agricultural soil microbial communities from Utah to study Nitrogen management - Steer compost 2015 | ecosystem: Environmental > Terrestrial > Soil > Agricultural land | place: USA: Utah...
GCACCGCCGTGAGCTGCGGGCCGAACGAGTCGCCCGCTACTGGACGCTGCTGAGATCGGATCTCGATGTCGACGGATAACGCCAGCATTCTCTATGTGACCGGCGAGTACCCGCCCCACCGCGGGGGCATCGCCGACTACACCTCCATGCTCCGCGCCGAGGTCGACGCGCTGGGTTACCAGACCTATGTCCTGACGCTCGACGGCGCCGAGGGGCCGGGCGTCTTCACCATCGGCAGCTGGAGCTGGCCGGTCGCCCTGCAGATCCGTGAGATCATCAATCAGCATCCAGTCGACATCGTCCACATCCAGTACCAGGCCGGGGCCTTCGACATGCACCCGGCCATCAACGCCCTGCCAACGACGCTCTCCGCCTGGCTGCGCTTGCCGGTCATCACCACGTTCCACGATTTGCGCGTGCCGTACCTCTTCCCGAAGGCGGGTCGGCTGCGCAAGGCCGTCATGCTGCGCATGGCGCGCGCCTCCACCTGTGTCGTCGTCACCAACCCGGGCGACGAGCGGGTCCTGAACGAGGCCGAGATCGAGACACGCCGCATCCCGCTCGGCCCCAGCCTGCCTCCGCCCGGTCCTGAGGCGCGGCCGAACGGCAGAGTCCGCTCGGTCGGCTACTTCGGATTCCCCTCACGCGAGAAAGGCTTGCTGGATCTGATCGCGGCGCTGGGCCGTTTCGACGAATCTGAACGCCCGCAGCTGACGTTGGTCGGCGCGCCGAAACCGGACAGCGGCACCCACACCTACCTCACCGTCGCCGACCTGGAAGAATTCGGCCACGAGCAGGGCATCGAGATCGAGCTGACCGGCTACCTGCCACCTCAGGAAGCGGCCGACCGCCTGGCGTCCTGCTCGGCGCTGGCGCTGCCCTTCCCGAATGGCGCGACCCAGCGCAGCAGCGCCTTGATCGCCGCGCTGAACCTCGGCCGCCCGGTCGTGACGACCTCGCGCGACATCCAGGCGGAGCTGCTGGGCCTCGAAGGTCTGCCCCAGCTCATCACCGTTCCGCCTGGCGACATCGAGGCGCTGCGCGACGGTCTGGATCGCGCCCTATCCGCCGAGATCGCACCCGTCCAGCTCCCGTCGCAGTACCACTGGCCGGCCATCGGCGCCCGGCACGCCGAACTCTATGAGGAACTGCTGGCCGCGAATCGCGGAGCGCGGCGGTGAGTCAGGCGACGGCGACCTACACCCGCGAGCTGTCGTTGCCGGCGCTGGCGCGCTGGGCCCACGTCGGCGCATTGATGCTTGTGCTGGCGATCGGCGCCTACCTGCGATTGACCGGCCTGGGCGCCCAGAGCCTGTGGTTCGACGAAGCCGACATCGTCATGCGCGCCCAGCGCTCCTGGTCGCACACCTTCGAGACCTTCACGGCGGCCGGCGAGAACGGGCCGCTCTACAACGTCCTGCTGGCCGCCTGGGTGCGGATCGCCGGCAGCTCAGAGGCAGCCGTGCGCTTCCCGTCAGCTGTCGCAGGTGCTTTATCGCTCCCGGCAATGTACCTGCTTGGCCGCCGACTGGCCGGACGCCAGGTCGGGCTCATCGCCGCCGGACTGCTGGCGGTCAACCCCTATCACATCTGGTATTCGCAGGAAGCCAAGATGTACGCCATCGTGACCCTGCTGGCGATCCTCTCGGCGCTCCTGCTGGTCGAAGCGCTGGACGCCAACGACCGCCGCCTCTGGGCCGCCTACGTCGTCGTCACGACGGCGATGTTCTATACCCACGTCGCGACGGTCCTCGTCTTCGCCGCCCAGGTCGTATTCGTCGCCCTCACCTACCGGAAGTGGCACGGGCGCTGGCGCTCGATCCTGATCGCGGCCGCCTGCCTGACCGTGCCCTACATCCCGATCGCGCTCTGGGCGCTCAAGGTCGTCGGGGGCGACGTCACCACCTGGCACGCCGACATCGGGCTGATCGAGGCGCTCAAGACCGTCGGCATCCATTTCGCCACCTTCCGCAGCGAGCCAGAAGTCGAATATCGCGCCGGCTGGCTTTATTTCCTGATCGCTCTGGCCGGCGTTGTCTGGCTGCTGCTCAACCGGCGCAGCCGCCCGGTGGGCATCCTGCTGGTCGGACTGGCGCTGATCCCAGTGATTGGACTTTATGTCGTCTCGCTGCGTAACTCGGTCTTCTCCGATCGCTACATCATCGTTGCCCTGCCGGCCTACCTGCTGCTCTGCGCCGTCGCGCTGGCGACGCTGGGCCGCACGCGGCTGGGGACGGTTGCCGGCATCATCGTGGCGACCCTGCTGGTTAGCTACACCTGGGTGCCGGTCGCCGACGTCAATCGTTCGGACATCGCTCAGAAGGAGGACTGGCGCGGCGCCTACGCTCGGATCGCAGAGCGCGCCGGGCAGCATGACGTCTTCCTGCTCCAGCCCGGCTACATGATCAGCACGCTCGCATACTACGGCCAGCAGGACGAGCGCCTCGCCGGCCACCCAGTCGCCACCATTGCCGTCTTCGACAAGCCCTGGATCACGCGCGAGACGATGATCGAGGAGCTGCGCGAGGAGATCGGCGCGCACCGCCGCGTCTGGCTGATAGAGTCGCCCGAGCGCGTGCCGTTCGTCGACCCCAATGGCGAGCTGACCGCCTGGCTGAACGCGAACGGCCAGCTGCTCTGGGAAGATCGCGTCAACGGCGTCCACATCGCGCTCTACGAGCTGCCCGAGAGCTGGTGAGCGGCGGCGGGTCGTGGGCCGGATAGTAAGATTCCCGGGCAACGGGATGGGCATGAACGAGGGGGTTGAGGATGAGCCTGACTGCCGCCTATGGTGGCCCGAAATGGTCGCCGCGCACGAAGCCGCTACGCGAGGAGCTTCCCGAGGTGTGGGGCGACTGGGGCTCCGGCTCGGAGCATGGCAAGCTGCGTGCCGTGCTGCTACGCCGCCCCGGCGAGGAGTTGGACAACATCGTCGATTTTGACGCCATGCAGATGCGCGAGGACCTGCAGCCGGACCTCGCCCGCCAGCAGCATGACGCCATGGCCGACGCCTACGAAGCCAACGGCGTGCGCGTCTACTACGTCGACTCCGCCCGGCCCGACAAGCCCAACGCCATGTTCATGCGCGACCTGATGCTGATGACGCCCGAGGGCGCGATCATCGCCCGCCCGGCCTCGACCGTGCGCGCTGGCGAGGAGCGCTACGTAGCCGAGGCGCTGGCCCGGCTGGGCGTGCCGATCCTGATGAGCGTCCACGGCGAGGGCACGTTCGAGGGCGCCGACGTCTCGTGGGTCGCTGAGGACTTCTGCTTCCTGGCCGAGGGACTGCGCACCAATCGCGAAGGCGCCGACCAGGTCGAGCGCATGCTGCGCGAGATCGGCGTCAAGGAGGTTGTGCGCGTCCAGCTTCCCTGGGGCGCCATGCACCTCGACGGCCTGCTCAACATCCTTGACAACGATCTGGCCGTCGTCTGGCCGCGCCGCACGCCTTTCGAGGTCGTTCGGCACCTGATGGAGCGCGGCTTCCGCATCCTTGAGGTCGAGGACGAGCACGAGGCCCACCACCGCCTGCCGATGAACTTCGTGACCCTCGAACCGGGCAAGATCCTGATGCCAGCCGGCGCGCCGAAGATGAAGGCGCGCTATGAGGAAGCTGGTGTCACCTGCCTCGAAGTCGATATCAGCGAGCTGATCAAGGCCGGCGGCGGGCTGCACTGCATGACCGGCTTCCTGAAACGCGACGCGCCGCAATAAGCACCCTGGAACACCATCGATGCTCGTCGAGCTGACCATCCGCAACTTCGCCGTCATCAAGGACACCCGCATCGAGTTTGGACCGGGCATGAACGCCCTGACCGGCGAGACCGGCGCCGGCAAGTCGATCGTCCTCGACGCCCTGGGCGCCGTCCTGGGCGAGCGCACCTCGCCGGCCGTTATTCGCGCAGGCGAGGACCGCGCCTACATCGAGGCCATCTTCGACCTGAGCGCCATCGACGACCGCGACCAAATCGACCGGGTGCTGGCCGAGCTGGGCATCGAGCAGGAACCAGGCGAGCCGTTGATCCTTGCGCGCGATATCACGCCCAGCCGTTCGACGGCCCGCATCAACGGCCGGGCGGTGACCGCCAGCGGCCTGACCGCAGTCGGCGAGCTGCTGGTCGACATCCACGGCCAGAGCGACCACCTTTCGCTGCTGCGCCCGGCCGCACAACTCGACATGCTGGACAGCTATGCCGAGACCTGGCCGCTGCGCCGCCAGGTAGCCAGGGTTCACGCCGAATGGCGCGAGCTCCAGCGGCGCATTCAGGCCTTCGACCTGGAAGCGCGCGAGCGCGCCCAGCGCATCGACCTGCTCCAGATCCAGCTCGAAGAGATCGAGGGCATCGCCCCGCAACCGGGCGAGTTGGAGGAGCTGGAAGGCGAGCGCCAGCGTCTCACCCACGCCGAGCGTTTGATGGAGCTGGCCGAGACGGCCCGCGCCGCGCTGGAGGGCGAATCCTCGCTCGACACCCTCGACGCGGGGGCGCTCGACCGTTTGCGTGCGTCCGAGGCCGCCATCGCCGACATGGCGCGGCTCGACACCAGCACCGAGCGCTACCTCAACGATCTGCGCGAGGCGCTCTTCACCCTCGACGAGCTCTCGTCCGACCTGCGCGACTACCGCGAGATGATCCAGGCCGACCCCGAGCGGCTGGAGGTCGTCAACGAGCGGCTGCAGGGTATTCGCGGGCTGCTCCGCAAGTACGGCAGCACGATCGAGGAAATCCTGGCCTACGCCGACGACATCCGCGGCCAGCTCGAAGAGCTCCAGCGCACCGGCGGCGACATCGAGCAACTGCGCACCGACGAAGACCGCCTCCGCAAGGAGCTGACTGAGCTGTCATTGGAGCTGTCCCGCAAGCGCGCCGCGGCCGGTGACGAGCTTGCCCGTCAGGTCGAGGAGACGATCGCCGAGCTGAATATGGGCGCGGCGAGGTTCCGGGTGGCGCTGGGTCGCCGTGAGAGCCGCGACGGGCTGGAGATTGATGGATTGCGCGTTGCCGTCGACGAGACCGGCATCGACCGCGTCACCTTCATGCTGGCCGCCAATCCCGGCAGCGAGCCGCAGCCGCTGGCGCGGGTGGCATCGGGCGGCGAGACGGCCCGGATCATGCTGGCGCTCAAGTCGATCCTTTCGGCGGCCGATTCCACACCGACACTGGTGTTCGACGAGATCGACGTTGGCGTGGGTGGGCGCAGCGGCCAGATCGTCGGCGAGAAGCTCTGGCAACTCACCGACGATCACCAGGTTATCGTCATCTCCCACCTCCCGCAGGTGGCCGCCTTCGCCGATCGCCACGTCGCCATGGTCAAAGGACAGGTCGACGGCCAGACCATCACCCGCGCTGAGCACCTGGACGAGCTGGCCAGCGTGGATGAGATCGCGACGATGTTCGATGGCAAGCCCGTCTCGCCGGAATCGCGCGCGAACGCTCAGGCCCTGCTGCGTCGCGTCAACGCCTGGAAAGCCGAGCACGCCCGGGCCAGCGGGGCGCGCCGGGCCGGTTGATATACTCTGGGCCGCGTATGAGGCCGATCGCCGGAGATGACAGGAAATCACCATGGACATGAACCGCCTGATGCAGCAGGCTCAGAAAGCCGCCCAGCAGATGCAATCCGCCCAGCAGGAGCTGGCCGAGACGATCGTCGAAGGCACCGCCGGCGGCGGCATGGTGACTGTTCAGATGACCGGCGCGCGCGACATCCAGTCGATCTCGATCTCGCCCGACGTCGTCGACCCCGATGATGTCGAGATGCTCGAAGACCTGATCGTGGCCGCCCTGCAGGACGCGACCCAGAAGGCCGAAGAACTCTCGGCTGAGAAGCTGGGCAGCATCGGCCTCGGCGGCCTGGGCGGGCTGAACATCCCCGGCCTGACCTAGCATCACGCCAAGCTAGAGCTCCTGGCTGCTCCCGGCCCCGTGCGCCCGGGGAGGGACTCTGGGGACGTCGTTTTCAATCTCAGGTCACGCCACCTCGGCAGCCCCAGCGCGCTCGTCTGGGAAGTGCAGGGTGCGATCGTCGTCGTGGTCATCGTGACCGGGTGAGGACCGCTTCCCACGCTTAACTAAACTCCATCGGGACGGCCCGCACGTTAAGTATTCCGCATGGGTCGGGTGCCCACGGCGTGGGTGCTGGCTCCACCCGGCACCAACGGCGAATCTCGTCGCGGTGACTGGCTAACCGGGTCTCGGATTATCACCGGGATACGTGGGGTGCTGCTCGTATTCGCAGTTGGAATTCGAGATGTCGGCTAGTCGATCACTTCCCGCATCACGCCCTGCTTGATCGCGACGCCCCCGACCTACCGCCCCAGCATCGGCGTCGCGGCATGGCCCGCCAGGACCGCCTCGGCGATGTCGGAGAGGATCGCGCTGGCCGTCGGGTCCGGACCGGCGCCCTGACCGTGCAGCCAGACCGGGCCAACCCGGTCGCCGACGATCTCGACCGCGTTGAAGTTGCGCACCACTCGCGAGAACAGGTCGTCGTTCGAGACGAACGTCGGCGCGACCTTGAGCGTCAGGCCGCCCGCCTCCTTCACCGCGCTAGCGATCAGCCGCAGCGTCCCGCCTCGCGCGCGGGCGTCCTCGAAGTCATCGAGCGTCACCGCACTGATCCCGGTGCGGTCCACCTGATCGGGGTGGATGTGCGTACCGCTGATCAGCGAGGCGAGGATCGCGATCTTGTTCGCGGCGTCAATACCCTCCACGTCGGCCGTCGGGTCCGGCTCGGCGTAGCCCAGCTCCTGCGCACCGGCCAGAGCGCTGGCGTAGTCGCTGCCCTCCGACTCCATGCGGTGCAGGATGTAGTTCGTCGTGCCGTTCAGGATGCCGCGCATGCTCAACACCTCGTTGTTCGTCAGGATCTGGCGCAGGCTGACGATCAGCGGGATGCCGCCGCCCACGCTGGCCTCGAACATGAAGGCGGCGCCCCCGTCCCGCGCGGCCGCCAGAATCGCCGGGAGATGCTTGGCGACCGCCTCCTTGTTGGCGGTCACGACGTGCTTGCCGCCGGCCAGCGCGCGGATCATCAGGTCGGCCGCTGGTTGCTCGCCGCCCAGTGTCTCGACCACGACGTCGACCTCATCCAGGTCGACGATCGCCGCGCCATCCGGCGACACCAGGCCCGGGTCGATCCCAGCTCGCTCGGCCTGCTCAGGCCCGCGGTCCATCGCCGCGACCAGCCGCAGATCGAGCCCGGTCGCAGCCGTCGCGCCGCTGCCGGCGACGATTCTGCGCGCCACTTCGCCCCCGATATTGCCGATTCCCAGCACCGCGACATTCACGTTCCGACCCACGGCTTGCTCCCACTCCCAGCCGGCGGCGCTTGACCGCCCGTCGACTGCTTGTTATCTTCTTCACGGACTGCCCGTCCCAGAGCAGGGTATACGATCCCTGGGCGGGCAGGCAAAGTGTCGCGCAATCAGGGTTGAGAGAAACTCGCTTGCACGTTCCGGGGATCATCGGGATTATCACCATTACTACTAGCCGCGCCGGCTCGGCGTGGTGTGGAGGTGGCTGTCCCCGCTAACCCTCGAACACCGACGCAGACGACCGGCAGGAGCAAAGCGCTCCTGCTTTTTTGTTTGTACGAGAAAGGGATCTGCTCCGATGAGTGAGAAGCGTCTCGACGTCGCCGTGCTGGGCGCGACGGGCAGCGTCGGCCAGCGCTACGTGGAACTGCTCGAAGGCCACCCGCAGCTACGCCTGGCAGAGGTCTTCGGCAGCGAGCGCAGCGCCGGCAAGACCTATCGCGAGGCCGTCGACTGGCGCGTTAGCGCCGCGCCGCCGGACGAAGCGCTGGACCTGACCGTCAAGCACCCTGAGCAGCCGGTCGAGAGTCCGATCGTCTTCTGCTCGCTGCCCGGCGGCATCGCCCGTGAGACCGAGCTGAAGCTGGCCTCCGAGGGCCACTACGTCTTCTCCAACGCGCGCGACAACCGCATGGCCGATGACGTGCCGCTGCTCATCCCCGAGGTCAACTGGGAGCACGCCGCCGCCATCGAGGTCCAGCAGCGTGAGCGCGGCTACAGCGGCTTCGTCGTCACCAACCCCAACTGCTCGACGATCCACCTCGTCCTGGCGCTCAAACCGATCTGGGACGCTTTCGGCATCGAGCGCTGCTTCGTCACTACCCTGCAGGCCAGCTCCGGTGCCGGCTATCCGGGCGTGCCCTCGCTCGACCTGATCGACAACGTCGTGCCCTACATCGGCGGCGAGGAGGAGAAGATCGAGAGCGAGACGCGCAAGCTGTTCGGCGAGTGGGACGGCAACGCCTTCAATCATGCCCCCATCGGCATCAGCGCCCAGTGCAACCGCGTGCCGGTGCGCCACGGCCACCTCGAGACGGCCTACGTGGAGCTGCGCGACAAGGCCCGGCCCGAGGAGGTCATCCAGGCGATGCGCGAGTTCCGGGGCCGCCCGCAGGAGCTGGGGCTGCATTCTGCCCCGCCGCAGCCGGTGATCGTCATGGAGCAACCCGACCGCCCGCAGCCGGCGCTCGACCGCGACGTCGCAAACGGCATGGCCTCGATTGTGGGCCGCGTCCGTGAGTGCAACCTGCTCGACATTCGCTTCGCGGTGCTGGGACACAATACAATTCGTGGCGCAGCGGGAGCTTCGATCCTGAACGCCGAGATGATGCTGGCCGAAGGCTACATCTCGGCCTAGCCGAAGCGAACCCGCCGGGCGATTCGCGCGCGATCGATTGAAGGACGCCATCAACACAGCCAACGTCCGGAAACCGAACGCCCCCGCCGCGACCGGCGCCCCCGTCGCTGGTCGCGGCCAGGGGGGTCGCCCATGAAAGCGCCGCGCATGACCCGACGCCAGGCACTCGGCGCGCTCGTCGCCACGCTGGGCGCGCTCGCCGCGGCCTGCAGCGGCCCGGACGACGCCATCGACGGCGGCCGGGCGCGCGCCGACAACCCGGTCGGCGACAACCAACCGGAACCGTCACCGAAGGCGACCGGGACCGCTACCGCCACGCCCACCGCCGGCACGAGCCAGGCCGGGGACACCAGCGCCGAGCCGACCGCATCCGAGACCGAGCGCCTGACACCTGCCACGCCGACGGCGATCCTACCGCCCAACCCGAAACCCACCCGCTCCGCGCCGCAGGAGATCCAGATCCCCTACTCGGTCGTGACGTCGCGCAAGCTCCAGGTCCGCGGCGTCAGCTATGACCAGGCGGTCGCCCTCTGGCAGGGCGGCATCACCGACTGGAGCGAGCTCGGCGACCCGATCTCCACGCCGGTGCGGCGTTACTCGATCGATAATAGCGTCCTGCCGATCGATCCCTTCGGCGGCGACGTCTCGGTGCCCGACTACGGGAGCCTGGCCGAGGCGCTGTGGCACGACCGCGGCGGCATCGCACTGGTGCCCACCTGGATGACCGACTTCCGGGTGCGCACGCTCTTCATCGATGGGGTCGACCACCTGCGCCACCCGGACGAGCCCAATCCCTTCACCCTGCAAGTCGTCGCCCCGCCCGAAGAGGTCGCCCCAGAGGCGCTGGCCGAGCGTGGCCAGCCGGCCATGCTGACCTTCGTCGGCGACATCATCTTCGGGCGCTACGTCCACAAGCGCCTCGAAGCGCTGGGCGACTACGCGGCCTCGTTCCGGGCCATCGCCGACGAGCTGCAGGTCGCCGACCTGACCATCGGTGACCTGGAATGCTCGCTCTCCGATACCTTCCCGCAGCCGGAGAACGAGGACCCGCAGACGTTCATGTTCAAGACCTGGACCGACACCGTCGCCGGCCTGGAGTTGGCCGACATCGATATACTGGCGCGCGCCAACAACCACTCGTTCAACTTCGGCGCGCAAGGTATGCAGGACACCACCGACACACTGAACGCTGCCGGCATCCTGCACTTCGGGATGGGCCACAACCTGGCCGAAGCGCGCCAGCCGGCCATCGCCACGGTGGGCGATCTCAGCTTCGCCTTCCTGGGCTACAACGGCGTCTCGGACATGTGGGACGGCGCGGGCCCTGACTGGGCCGGCACGGCTCCGATGGTCGACAGTTACGTGATCGAGGACATCCAGAGCGCCGCAGCGGCCGGACACATCGTCATCCCCTATTTCCACTGGGGCATCGAGTACGTCTCGCTGCCCACCGACCAGCAGCGCTACTTCGCCCAGATTGCCATAGACTCCGGCGCCTCGATCGTCATCGGCAGCCACCCCCACTGGGTGCAGGCCGTCGAGACCTACAAGGGCAAGCCGATCGTGTACTCGCTAGGCAATTTCGTCTTCGATCAGGCTTGGTCGCGGGAGACGCAAGAGGGCGTGTACGCCAACGTCTGGTTCGAAGGCTCGACCGTCAAGTTCATCGACCTGATCGCAGTGCTGATCGAGGATGAGCACCGCCCCCGTCGGATGTCAGCGTCCGAGGAACATCCCGTGCTGGAGCGTATCTGGGAAGCCTCCGAGACGGTGCGAAGCTGGGGTTAGGCGCCGTCATACGAAGATGGACTCGCCCGCCGTGGACGTTGGCTGGCGCTATCTGAGTTGTATACTCAACCTGTGAATAGCACGGCCGCCGGCCGCTCGTCGAAGCCGCGGTCGACAGCGCGCGAAGGGAGTCACCGCGGGTGACCTACGTCATCGCCGAACCATGTATTTCCGTCAAGGACCAGTCCTGCGTGGAAGTATGCCCGGTGGACTGCATTCATTCCGATGACAACTCGGATCAGTACTTCATCGATCCGGACGAATGCATCGACTGTGGCGTCTGCGCCGAGGTTTGCCCGGTCGAGGCGATCTTCTTCGAGGACGACCTGCCGGAGCAGTGGTCGCACTTCCTGCAGATCAACGCCGACTACTTCCGCAACCGCTGACCGACCGGCCCCAATTCGCCCATTCCAACCGCGAACAGCGCCGCTCGCCGCTTTCCGGCGAACGGCGTTTTCGCATTCTTGACCTGTCCAGGGGAAACCAGATCGCGCCTGACGCCAGCGGTGATCAACGCTCGGGTGGGGCGAAGCGCTAGCCGTCGCTGGCGACGAGACGGGTCGTGTAGAGCGCGTCCTGGGTCAGCATCAGGGCGATGCC
>Ga0079224_100014374_pt1 | contig 11057 bp, 14 predicted proteins | sample Stecom2015_FD_80414 | JGI IMG/M metagenome (GOLD analysis project Ga0079224, IMG submission 80414) | Agricultural soil microbial communities from Utah to study Nitrogen management - Steer compost 2015 | ecosystem: Environmental > Terrestrial > Soil > Agricultural land | place: USA: Utah...
ACGGTCACCACGATCGCGCTGGTGACCGTCGGCGTCGTCGTCGGCTACGGCGGCCTCGGCCAGGCGATGTTCCGCGGCTTCAGCTCCTCCTACCGCGCGGAGATCGTCGCCGCCACGCTGCTCACCGTGGCCATCGCGCTCGTCGCGGATCTCCTGCTGCTGACAGTCGGTCGCCTGCTGATCCGGTGGCGGCGCCCATGAACGGCAACGCGTTCGCGGAGGCCTTCCGTTACCTCAACGACCCGCTGAGCTGGACGGGAACGCGGGGCATCCTCGCCCTGCTCGGTGACCACCTGTGGATGACCTTCCTCGCCGTCGTCCTGGCCGCGGTCGTCGCGCTTCCGCTGGGACTCTGGCTGGGGCGCAGTGGCCGGGGCGGCTCCCTGGTCGTGGCGACGGCGAACCTCACCCGCGCCGTGCCCACTCTGGCGCTGCTGTACATCTTCACGGCGGGTCTCGGTCTCGGGCAGGCGCCCACGATCTTCGCCGTCGCGATCTTCGGGGTTCCGCCGATCCTGTCCAACACCTGGACGGGCCTGAGGGAGATCGACCCGGCCGCGCGCGACGCCGGCATCGGCATGGGCATGTCCCGCGCCCGGCTGCTCCGAGAGGTGGAGCTGCCGCTCGCGATGCCGCTCATCGGTGCCGGGTTGCGCACCGCCGCGGTCCAGATTGTCGCGACCATCTCGCTCGCCTCGCTCGTCGGCGGAGGTGGGCTCGGCCTCATCGTCTCCAACGGCATCTTCACCCAGCGGTGGGGTCAGGCGTTCGCCGGCGCGCTGCTGGTCGTGGTGCTCGCGCTGGGTCTGGAGGCAGTGCTCGCGGGCCTGCAACGGTTGCTGACACCGAAGGTGGTGCGCACCGTCGCGCCGGGTGCCAGGTAGAGGCGAAGACCCGACGGCGGCAAACACCTGTGTCCATGTCGGTGGAGCGCGCTACGGTCCACGGGACCGGCCACCATCGGGAGGGGAACCCCATGCGCCGAACCGTGACCGCCCTCGTCGGCGGTCTCACCGTCCTCGCCCTCGCCGCGTGCGGCGAACCCGGCTCTGCCGGTGGCGGTGGCGGTGGCGGTGGCGAGACCGGAGGCGGAGGAGCCGAGAACGCCGGCGGCGAGGCGTGCGAGCCGATCGCCGGCGAGCAGATCGTCGTGCTCGAGGACGACGAGAACCTGCAGAGCGTCGAGAACATCATCCCGGCGATCAACGCCGACGCCGCCGAGGAGCCGCTGATCGCCGCACTCGATGCGGTCTCGGCCGAGCTGGACACCGACACGCTGATCGAGCTCAACCAGGCCGTCGACGTCGAGCGGAGCACCTCCGGCCAAGCGGCGAGTCAGTTCTACGAGGACGTGGGCATCGAGCTCAGCGACACCTCCGGCTCGGGAAGCGTGGTCATCGGTGCCGCGAACTTCTCCGAGTCGGCCACCCTCGCCGAGTTGTACGCCCTGGCGCTCACAGACGCCGGGTACGAGCCCGAGGTGCGCACCATCGGCAACCGGGAGACCTACGAGCCCGCCCTCGAGACCGGCGAGATCGAGGTCGTGCCCGAGTACGTCGGAACCCTCGCCGAGTTCCTCAACGTCAAGGTCAACGGCGACGGTGCGGACCCGGTGGCCAGCCCGGATCTCGAGGAGAGCACCGACCACCTGCGCGACCTCGGTGCGGAGGTCGGCCTCGAGTTCGGTCAGCCGGCTGAGGCCGCGAACCAGAACGCGTACGCCGTCACGCAGGAGTTCGCGGACGAGCACGGCGTCTCCACGCTGTCCGAACTCGCGGACACGTGCGGGGAGCTGAGCCTCGGCGGTCCGCCGGAGTGCCCCGACCGGGCGTTCTGCCAACCGGGCCTGGAGGAGACGTACGGGCTGACGTTCTCCGAGTTCGTCTCGTTGGACGCCGGTGGCCCGCTGACCAAGGACGCGCTGACCTCCGGTCAGATCGCGCTCGGAATGGTCTTCACGACGGACGCCGCGTTGGCGACCGAGTGAGGGATCGGGCCGGCCCGACGACCATTAGCGTTCGATGAGCGGTGCGAGGCCATCGAGTACGCGGTCCAGACCGAACGCGAACGCTCGGTCGGCCTCCCAGGCGCTGCCCTGGGTCTCGCCGGCCGCCGCGCCCACCCGTGTCGCAAGCGGGTAGCGGACGGGATCAAGCACCTGGCTCAATAGTGGGCCCGCCTCGGCCCACCACTGCTCCTCGCTGACGCCGGTCTCGCGCCGGGTGGCATCGGCGGCCGATGCGGAACGTGCCCACCCCTGCACGAACGCCAGTACCCAGTCGAGCGCGGCGTCCAACGTGACGTCGTCGAGTCCCAGGCCGTCGAGGGCGGCCAGCTCGTGCTCGTACTTCGCCGTCGCGCCCGGGCCGAGCGTCGGGCGCGTGGTCGCCACCGCGGCTGCCCACGGGTGCCGCTCGAACAGGGACCGGTTCTCGGTGGCCACGGCTCGGACGCGCTCGCGCCACGGCCGGCCCGAGGTGGTCTCGCGGGGCATCGCCGCGTAGACGTGGTCAAGCATGAGGTCGAGGAGCTCGGCACGGCCAGGCACGTACGTGTACAGGGTCATGGGGGCTGTCCCTGCCGTCGAGGCGACTTTTCGCATCGTCACGGCTTCGAGTCCTTCGGCGTCGGCGAGAGCGACCGCGTGCTCGACCAGCGTGTCGACGTCGAGGCGTTGCCGAGGGCCGCGCCGGGGCGGCTCGTCCGGGACGGTATGACGCCAGAGTAGGGCCACAGTGCGGGCCGGGTCTCCGCTGCCTGAGCGCGAGGTGGACATGGGAATACTCTGACACATCGTACCTTGTACGGTGTACTACGTACGACGTACGGTGTACGGACCTATGCCGCCGAGCGAAGGAGACACATGCAGATCAGTTCGTCCGCCATCAGCCTCAACGTTGCCGACCCCGCCGCGTCCGCCCGCTTCCTCATCGACCACTTCGGATTCGCCGAGGTGATGGCGGCCGACGGTTTCCACTCGTTGAGTCGCCCGGATGTCGGGATGAACGTCGTCTACCTCCGGGTCGGTCTGTCCACGCTTCCGGACGACCAGCGTGAGGTGCACGCCCAGGGGCAGATCCTGGCGTTCGTCGTCGACGATCTCGAGGGCGAGCTCGCCCGTCTCGAGCAGGAGGGGGTGACGATCACCATGCCGCTCACGCCCGAGGACTGGGGTGAGCGCGCGTTCCAGGTCCGGGACCCCAACGGGGTCATCGTCCAGCTGGTCGACTGGAACGGCTGACGCCCGACCCGCGCCGAGAGCAGCCGACCGTGCCGAGGGTGGATGCTCGAACGTCCGCCCTCGGCGCGGAAGGCCGCTCTCGGCGTTGGGTTCAGGCCCGCCGGTCGGCACAAGATTGACGAGTCGGGCCCCAGGGGTGGGTTAGATGCTGCGGCGCTTCGGTGACCGGGCGCGCGCCGCGACCGGCGGTGATCAGTCCGCCGCGCGCAGCGGTACGAAGCTGAACGATCCGAAGTAGCGGGTCTGCACGTCCGCACCGATACGGTCCACGACGGCCATCCGGCCGCGAACGGGGACGACCATGCGGCCGCCGTCGGCCAGCTGCTCGAGGAGGCCCGCGGGCAGCTCGCGGGCGTCCGCGGAGACGAGGATCCGGTCGAAGGGGCCCTTCTCCGGCATGCCGACCCTGCCGGGTACGGCCTGCTCGATGCGGGCCGGCACGCCTTCGACGCCGCCCCATGCCGCGAGATTCTCGCGGCCAATCTCGACCAGCTCCGGTTCGATCTCGACGCCGATCACCGAACCGCCAGGTGCGACCAGGCGGGCCAGGAGCGCGGTGGTCCAGCCCGAGCCCGAGCCGACGTCGAGCACCCGGTCTCCCGGGCTCGGCTGCAGGAGCTGGAGCATCGCCTCGACCGTGCTCGGCTGCGAACAGGTTGCGCCGTAGCCGATCTGCAGAGGCATGTCGGCGTGAGCGAAGCGAGCCTGATCGGCGGGTAGGAAGATCCGACGGTCGACCACGGCCATCGTCTCGCGCACGCGCCGCACCGTCCGGCGTGGCCGGTCGAAGCGGGCCGGCGCCGGGCGCAGTCGGTGCGCGCTCCGCTCGGAGCTCATGACGATCATCCTGTCGTGGGTCGGTCGAGCTCGCCTCTACCGCCAGCATGGACCACGACGGCGATGACGGCTACCGGGACGGCGGTGCGGCGCCGGTGGCGACGTGAAAGCCGTAGAGATCCCGCTGTGTCTCGTTGACCCACACCCGCGTGCCGTCCGGGGCGGTGATCCGCAACGTGCGGGCGTAGGCCTCGTCGATGAGGTCGACCGGATGGCCGGCCGCATCGACGCGGGTCTGCAGTGCCTCGACGTCGCCCGTCTCGAGGCTGATCTCGACGCTGATCTCACCGTCGTCGACCGTGCGGTCCTCGGCGGCGTCGCTGTCCGCGCGGTGGAAGGCAAGCACGCCGTGGCCCATCAGATCGGCCCACCCGTTGGTGTCACTGGTGATCCGGCGAGTCAGACCCAGATGCGTGGCGGCCTCCGCGCCGTCGATGACGGAACGGGTGTAGACGAGCGGCAGGACTGCGAGCCCCTCCGGTCGGACCGGATTCGTGCCACCGGCCCCGTCGGCGCGGTCGATCACGACACGGCCCTGCGGCAGGTCGGCCACCAGGACGTCGCCGCGATCGAACGTCGCCCGGCGGATGTCGGTCCCGGTCCCCGCGACCGCAGTGCGGTACGCCTCGAGGTCGGGGACCTCCCAGGCCAGTTTTGCCTTACCCACGAGAGGGCTTTCGGGCTCGGCATGGTGCAGGGCGAGCCGCCCGGAGTCCGCGGCGAGTACCACCCAGCCGTCCGCCTCGACACCGGTGCTGATGAAGCCGAGGTCCGCATAGAACGCCTGCCATGCGGCCACGTCGGTGACGAACCTGATCGGTCGCAGTATCGGCGTCGGAATCGTTGTGGTCATCGCTGTTCCACCTCCGTCAGGTAGTCGGACAGCACCCGCTCGACGAACGCGGACAACGAGACGCCTTCGTCGATGCACCGGTGCTTGACCGCGCGTACCAGCTCGGGCGGGAGGTACACGTTGAACTGCGTCTTCTCGGGCATGGGTCCACCCTACGAGCATGACAGTGTGCTAGCAAGCGAGTATGCGTGCGCTCAGGTGGGGACTGGCTCCCGTCGTCGTGCGAGAGTGGCCACGTGCGATCGGACGCCACCAGCACTCGCCTCGGCTCGTTGGTTCTGCTGCGGCACGGTGAGTCCGTCGGGAACGCCCGCGGACTGTTCACGGGAGTGCTCGACGTCGATCTGACGCCGGCAGGGGAGCAGGCGAGTCGTGACGCGGGCGCCCGCCTGGCCGCGGCGGGGTTCGTGCCCGACGTGGTCGTGACCTCCGAGCTCGCGCGTGGCTGGCGCACGGCTGAACTCGTCGTCGAGGCGCTGGGAGTGACGTGCCCCCTCCTGCGGCGATGGCGACTCAACGAACGCAGCTACGGCGCGCTGTCCGGTCACCGCAAGGCGGACGTACGTGCCGCGTACGGCACCGAACAGTTCCTGTACTGGCGACGTTCCCTCGAGGGGCGTCCGCCGCCACTCGACCGGGAGACCCTCGAACTGTGGGGCAGGCTGAGCCCGTTCGACCGGTTGCCCCCGGAGGCGCTCGTGGGCACCGAGTCCCTGCTCGACGTCGTCGCGCGGCTACGTCCTTGGGTCGCGGAGGTGACGGAGGACGTTCGCGCAGGTCGCGATGTGCTGGTCGTCGCGCACGGCAACTCGCTCCGTGCCCTGTGCGCCGTGCTGGACGATCTCAGTGGTGAGGAGCTGCGCCGGTTGAACATCCCGAACGCCCGCCCGTTGCGCTACGACGTCACACCCGGTGGCGACGGCCTGCTGCGGTCCCGGATCCGAGGTGGTCGTTACCTCGACCCGGACATCGCGCGCGTGGAAGCGGCGATCATCGCTCGCCAGGGCGGGACGTGAGGCCCGGCCGCTAGGCTCGCGGGGACGCGGACACCGAGTGGGAGAGTTGATGGAGCAGAGGCACATCGTCGTGATGGGGGTCTCCGGAGGCGGCAAGACGACATTGGCGACCGCGCTCGCCGACCGTCTCGGCTACGTATTCGCCGAAGGCGACGACTTCCACAGCGAGGCGAACCGGGAGAAGATGCGCGCCGGCACCCCGCTGAACGACGACGACCGCGCACCGTGGCTCGTAACCATCCGGGACTGGATGACCGAGCAGGCCCGGGCAGGCACCTCGACGGTCGTCACCTGCTCCGCCCTCAGGCGGGCGTACCGCGACGTGCTGCGTGAGGCGGTCGGCCAGACGGTGTTCGTCCACGTGGCCCCGCCGGTCGAGGAGACGGCTACCCGCATCGGCCAGCGCCGGGATCACTACATGCCCGCCAGTCTGCTGGAGAGCCAGATCCAGACACTCGAGGAGCTCGGCGAGGACGAACCCGGCTTCGCGGTGCGGTCGGCCGGCTCGCCCGACGAGGTCCTCACCGAGGTGCTGAGCCGGCTCGAGTCCTCGTGATGTTCACCTGACGTCCAACACAGTGGTGGGCGACATCCGTGGCGATCAGGAGAGGATGGGTGTATGCGACTGATTCTGGTGCGGCACGGACAGACCAGCTCGAACGTCGAGGGCCTGCTCGACACGAGGGAACCCGGAGCCGATCTGACCGACCTCGGTCGCGAGCAGGCGGCTGCGCTGCCCGACGTGCTCGGCGCCGAGCCGATCGATCTCATCGTCACCTCCACCCTCGTCCGCACGCAGCAGACCGCTGCGCCGCTGGCTGACGCCCTGGGCCTCGAGCCGTGGATCCGTGACGGCGTCCGCGAGATCTCGGCCGGCGACTACGAGATGCGAGGCGACCCCGAGGCCGTCCGCGGATACCTCGAGCCGATCTTCAGCTGGCGGGAGGACGACCTCACCGGTCGCGTCCTGGGCGGCGAGAATGGTGCCGAGTTCTACGAGCGGTTCGACGGGGTCGTCGACGAGATCCTCGCGACCGGGGTCCGTACCGCCGTGATCGTCAGTCACGGCGCCGCGATCCGCTCGTGGGTCCCGGCACGTGCCGACAACGTCAGCGGGGAGTTCGCCGCGCGCACGCCCGTGAGCAACACCGGCGTCGTCGTCCTGGAGGGCGACCGGAGGACCGGCTGGACGGTGCTGACGTGGGAGGACCAGGCACTCGGCGGACCCGAGGTCGACACCTCGCTCGCCGACGGCCCGGCCGGCGACCCGGTCGACGTCGACGCCTGAGAGGTTTCTCAGCTCGGCGTCCGGCCGCCCGCCTCAGCGTTCGACGACGTTGCGCATCTCGCGGCCCTCGAGGAACGCGGCGAGATTCTCGGCGATCAGGTCGTCGGCGCCGACGGGGCGGCCGCCCGCGGCGTGCGGGCTGATGATGAGGTTCGGCGCGTCCCACAACGGCGACTGCTCCGGCAGCGGTTCGACAGCGGTGACGTCCACCGCCGCGCCGGCGATGGAGGCTGACTCCAGCGCGGCGAGCAGCGCGTCCTCGTCCACGGTCGTCCCGCGGCCGACGTTGACGACGTAGGCGTGACTCGGCAGCAGGTCGAGCCGTTCGCTGCCGAGCGCCTTGGTGGTCGCCGGCGTCGCCGGCAGGATCATGATGAGGACGTCGGTCTGCGGCAACGCGGACTCGATGTCCTCCTCGGCGATCACGTCGAACCCGGCGCGGGTCCCCGCCGACCGTGCGACGCCGCGCACCGTCGCACCGAGCCCGGACAGCAGCGGCGCCAGCGTCTGACCGATGTTGCCGAAACCCCACACCAGGACCTGTGCGCCGATCAGCGAGGTGACCGCCCCCTCCGGCCGCAGCGGCTGCGGCCCGCCCAGGTCGCGGTCCCACCGGCGCTCCTTCTGGGCTGCGGCCATCTGCGGCAGCCGCCGCACCTGCGCGAGCGTCAAGGCCAAGGCATGCTCGGTGACGGTGGCGTCGTGCAACCCGGCACCGGAGGTGATGACCACATCCTCGGCGAAGCCCGCGGAGACGATGGCATCGGTGCCGGCCGCGAGCGACTGAACCCATCGCAGGTTCGGCATCCGGCCCGCCACGGCCTCAAGCGTCGACGGCGCATTCGCCCACGCGACCAGGACCTCGGCATCGAGATGCTCATCCGGGACGGGGCGGGTGACGTCGTAGGACACGGTCGTCACGCCGTCGGGCACGGTCGGATTCAGGGGCACGTTGTCGGGAAGCAGCACCTTCACACCGCAGACTGTGTCACAACCCGCCCGCCGGCGACCCGGTGTGCCACTCCTCGAACGTCTCGCCGCGCGGCCGACGCCACCGGCGAGTAGCGTCCGCCGCCGTGAGCCCGTCGTGCGGTCGCGGCCTGGGCCAGGCCTGCGAGTCGCCGCGTCGCTCCAGTCAGGACGTCGAGCCCGGAGGTGTGCATGAGCCTGGACATCGAACAGCACGAGGCGTTCCAACGCCGGGAGTGGGCCGCGGAACGGGTCGGGACCGGACTTCTCGTCCTGTTCGTCGTCGCCGGGCTGCTCGGCCTGATCGCCGTCGGGCCGTTGAGTTGGACCACACGCTCCAGCGGGTCCGGAACCGTCGGCGTCGAGTTCGACCGCATTGCCTTCCACGAGTCCGAGGATGACCTCACCCTCGTCCTCGGGCCGGGCGCCGCCGTCGACGGCACGGTCACCGTGCGGATCGCCGGGACTTGGCCCGGCGCCGCCGACGTCCAGGGCATCTCCCCGGAGCCCTCCGAACAACGCGCCGTTCCCGGCGGGATGGTCTGGGTCATCCCGGTGCCCGACCGGGGCGAGACGGAGGTGACCGTGGCGTTCCGACCGCAGGAGTACGGCTCTCAGGACGCCCGGATCGAGGTCCGCGACGAGTCCGTCTCGTTCTCACAGTTCGTGCTGCCCTGAGGAGGTCCCCCGATGGATGCCGTGCTTCGCGCTGTCGCGATCTACCTGGTCCTGATGCTCATCTTCCGCCTTACGGGCAAACGCACGATCGCGCAGCTGACACCGTTCGACTTCGTCATCATCCTCATCGTCGGTGGGGCGACGCAGCAGGCGCTGCTCGGGGAGAACTTCTCCGTCACCTACGCCGCCCTGGTCATCGCGACTCTCGTGCTGCTCGAACGACTCGCAGACCTGCTCTCCTCCCGCTTCCCCTTGCTCAAACGCATGACCGAGAGCGTCCCCGTGGTCCTCGTCGAGGACGGCAGATCGCTGCCCGACGTGATGAAGCGCGAGCAGATCACCACCGAGGACGTCATGAGCTCCGCCCGTCTCAACCAGGGGCTGGAGCGGATGGACCAGATCCGGTGGGCGGTGCTCGAGACCTCGGGCGGGATCAGCATCGTCCCGCGGTGACGGTGCCGGTCAGCGACGGCGGGTCAGCCGCACGATCGCGGCGACGATCCCCGCCAGGATCGCGACGGCGAGGACGACGGCGACCCAGGTCGGCATGTTCAGGGGCGACCCGGACTGCTCGTCGTCCTGCTGCTCGCCCCCGGTGCTGCCGTCGGCCGGGGCGTTCGCCTCGTCCGGGGACTGCGTCGACTCCGGCATCGCGTCGTCGGCGCCGGCTCCGTCTGCACCGGCGGTGCCGTTCCCCTCGTCCTCCGGTTCGGCGGCGCCGCCGCTCGCGACGGCGAACCCGTAGTCGCCCTCGATGCGGTGCCCGTCCGAGGACACGACCGACCACGTGACCGTGTACTCGCCGTCCTCCAGCGGGTCGAGGGCCAGGATCGCCCGCTGCCCGTTGAGCTCGGGCTGTCCCTCGGCCACGGTGGTCCCCGCGGAATCCGTGACCGCGATGGCCCGGTCGCCGTCGAGCAGCTCGTTGCTGAAGGTGAGCTCGATCTGCGACGGCGACTCATCGAGCGTCTCGCCGTCGGCGGGCGCTGACTCGATCAGCGTGTCGTGCGCGGCCGCCGGCGGCGCAAGACCGGCGACGACGAGGAGCGACGCCACCCCGAGCACCAGGGTCGACGCCACGACGTGCAGGAACGATGATCGGACACGCGCAGTAGCCACGTGGCCACGGTACGACGTCCACGGCGTCAGGCGTGAGTGCCACCGACCGCAGCCGGTTGTGAGGCAGGCCACTGTGCCCGGCGGGCGAATACGGCACCGTCCCTGGTGGCACGCCAAGGTCGCCGGCTCTCCGAGCCTCACCGAACCCGCGCGGCGACCTGGTACCCGGCCTCGTCCAGCACCAGTTCGTAGTCGAGAGCGGGATACCGCTCCTCGGCCAGGTCGGCGGCATCGGCGACCTCGTCGGTCCACGCGTGGCGGGTCGCGTCCAGGACCAGGCGGTCGGGCGGCGGATTGCCCTCGTTGCCGACCCAGTACACCTGACTGCGCGGGACGAGGTACGCCATGAGATAGATGTCGGCCTCCACCGTGCGACCGGCCACGACGTCGATCATCTCGTCGACGACGTCGGCGCGGGGCGAGCCCGCGTACGTCTCGGGCTCCACGAGACGGTTCATCGGTCCCGTCACGGTCATGATCGCCGTCGTGAGCAGCCCGGCGGCCGTGCCGGCACTCGCCCATCGCCGCGCCGGCACGAGTCTCCTGCCCAGGTGCCCCGTGCCGGTCCGGCCGGAGACGACGTCGAGCAGCGCGGCGACAGCCACAGGCATCAGCACCGCGGAGTAGTGCCAGGTCCAGCCCCAGTAGTACTCGACGTTGCCGAGGAACCGCCACGCCAGCGTCGGCACCCACAGCCAGACCAGCGGCGAACGCACCCCGATGACGCCGGCCGCCCCGACGAGAAGCAGCAACGTCACGTACTTCTCTGCCGGCACGAACGCCGCGGCCACCGTCGCGAGCACCCCACCGGCACCGTCGCCGGGGCCGTCCGCCGCCTCCTCGCCCGCCGCGAGCCGGCCGTAATAGTCCCAGGTGCCGTCCGGGTGCAGGAGGGGGAGGACGACGCCGATCGCGAGCGCCGTCCACCCCACACCCCACGCCACCGTGAGGCGCCCGATTCGCCGCTGCCCGGCGCGCAACCACAGCACCAGCCCCAGAGCGGCCACCGTCAGCCCGAGATCCTCCTTGATGAACACCAGCGGCGCCGCCCACAGC
>Ga0079224_100014375_pt1 | contig 11057 bp, 8 predicted proteins | sample Stecom2015_FD_80414 | JGI IMG/M metagenome (GOLD analysis project Ga0079224, IMG submission 80414) | Agricultural soil microbial communities from Utah to study Nitrogen management - Steer compost 2015 | ecosystem: Environmental > Terrestrial > Soil > Agricultural land | place: USA: Utah...
GCGGGGCCCCTGAGGATTTGGAAGGCAAGGATCACGTGGAAGGTGTAGCGATCGAGCCCAAACCCCAGGCCTTAGGCCGGCCCTGGCCTGACGGCCGGTTGGATGAAAATCCGCCGAAGGTCTGGCTTATGATGGGACACCGCGCAGGCGATAACAGCCAGGTGCTGGCGCTGGCCGAAGCCCTGGGCTGGCCTTACGAGATCCAGCGCTTCGTCTACAAGCCCTACGAGCTTCTGGTCAATCTGACCCATGGGCCCACCTTGAAGGGCGTGGTGAAGGAGCGCTCGAGTCACCTGCGCCCGCCCTGGCCCGATCTGGTGATATCCGCCGGACGGCGTAATGAGCCGATCTGCCGCTGGGTTCAGGCTCAGGCCAAGCCTGAGAAGCATGTGCGTCTCGTGCATCTGGGGCGGCCCTGGGCGAACTTTGACCGCTGGGACCTGGTCGTGACCACCCCGCAGTACCGTCTGCGCAATCATCCTGTCATCCAGCAGAACAAGACGCCGCTTCACCGGGTGAGCGCGGAAAGGCTTCGCGCCGATGCCGCGGTCTGGGCACCGCGCCTCAGCCATCTTCCGGGCCCCTACATCGCGGTGGTGATTGGCGGGAACAGCGGCCCCTACAGCTATGACGAGCCGGCGGCCGCACGCCTGGGACGCGAGGCCTCGGAGCTGGCTAGGCGCTTCGGGACGAGCCTTCTGATTACCACCAGTGCGCGGACCCGGCCCGAAACCCTTGGACCGCTGGAAGAGGCGCTGGAGGTTCCCTATTACCTCTACCGCTGGCGGCCGAACGACAGCGACAATCCCTACTTTGCTTTCCTGGGGCTGGCGGAGCGGATCATCGTTACCGGTGACAGCGTCTCCATGGCAACGGAAGCCTGTGCGACCGGCAAGCCGGTCTATCTCTTCGATCTTGGGGTGGGCTGGCGCTCCATGCGCCGGGAGAAACAAAGAGGGCATTTTGCCTTTTGGAACCCCGGCGATCCCTTCGACCTGCGGGCCTTCTTCTACCTCATGGCCATGCACCTGGGTCCGAAGCGGATCACCCGCGATATCCGCATTATCCACGACTATCTGCTGGAAAGCGGACGCGCCGCATGGCTCGGGGAAGGGGATCCCCCTCCCAATCCGCCGCCCTTGGAAGACATTTCGCGTGCCGTAATGCGGGTGCGCGCTCTCTTTCCTGAGCGGCTGCAGGCGGGCGCCGATCCCGCCTGATTCTCTACATCAATTAGATAGAGCGGGTCGCCTCTGACCCAACCGGGATCGGTTCAGGTCAGAGGCCTGTTCGTCAGTTGAGGAGAGCCACGAAGCTGCTGGGCGCCGGCTCGCGCTCAACGAAGGTGTTGCGCTGGACTTCATAAACGGCAAGGCCGCGTTCGACCCTTCCGTCAGGCCGCAGGCGAAAGAGGCCATCTACGCCGGCAAAGCCGTCACTGTTTTGCAGGGCAGCGGCGGTGAAGACATTGCCGTCGCGCTGTCCCATCGCATGCTGACCCATGGCATCCTGGGCGATCGCCGCGGCCAAGGCCGTGGAGTCATAGGCGATCGAAGTGATGCGCGGCGGCGGGCTGCCATAAAGCGACCGGTAGCGCTCGACGAAGCGTTCCCAGGAGTTGCGATTGGGGGCTGCAAACCAGCCGCCCATGAGGGCGGGCTCGGTGGAGATAGAGAGGTCTTCCCAGAGGCGGGTGCCCAGATACTGGACGTTGTTGGGATTTACATTGTGAAAAGCGAGTTGTGCGGCCAGCGAAAGCAGCTCGCGTCCTCCCGCGGGGACCAGTACTGCGTCATAGCTCCCGCCGCTGCCCTGGCTGACACCGCCGCGCCGCGCGAACTCGCGGACTGGCTCGCTGAAGTCCGGTGAACGGGGATTATAGCTCACCACCTCCATCACCTCGCCGCCGTAGCGCGCGGTGGCCTCCTGCAGCGCGTTTCTGACCGCCTCGCCATAGGGTGTTTGAGGCATCAGCAAACCGATCCGGCGCAGGCCGTTGCGAGAGGCATAGTCAACGACGCGATCCACTTCTGCATGGGCGGTCAGGCCCATCACGTAGAGGCCAGGCCGCGCCAGGGTCTGGTCGTTGGAAAAGGTAAGCACCGGGACGCCTGCATTGAGCGCCGCCGGAGCGGCGGCACGGGCATCTGCGGCGAAGAGCGGACCCAGCACGAGGTCGGCCCCTTCTTCGAGGGCCTCCTGCATGGCCGCCACGGCATCGGCCCCGCCGGAACCCGTATCCTTCACCGTAAGGGCGAAGTTGTTGTCGGCTATGTCAAAGAGAGCCATCTGGGAGGCATTGACGATGGCTTGCCCCACGGGCGCATGCTCTCCGCTCAATGGCGCCAGCAACGCCACTCGGATATGGTCATCGTCGAAGAAGGAGAGGGGCTCCTCTTCCGGGAGCACCGGCTCAGCCTGCGGTTGCTCCCGGGCTGCTTCCCGCGTAGCTTGCGAACTGCCACAGGCTGCCAGAAACAGGGTCATTGCGGTGGCAAGAGCACCTATGGCCAAGCGTGCGGTTGTCATCGACAGCTCCTTATCTTGCGGCTGATAGGCAAGCGGAAGAGGATTAGGAATCAAGCAATCAAGGCGCTACAGCAACCTCTGGGGCGACAACTTTATCTAGTTTCGACTCCAATCGGCAATCTGGCGGATGTCACCCTGCGGGCGCTGGACGTCTTGCGCCGTGCTGATCTCGTAGCCTGTGAAGACAGCCGCGTCACGAGTCGTTTGTTGAGCAGTCATGGTATCGAGCGTTCGCTGATTGCCTATCATGACCACAACGCCGAGAGGATCAGACCCAGACTGATCAAGGCGCTGCTGGATGGCAAGTCGGTAGCTCTTGCCAGCGACGCCGGTACCCCCTTGATCTCGGATCCGGGCTATAAGCTTGTGCGCGCTGCTCTGGATGAAGGCATCGCGGTCACGGCCGTTCCGGGACCTTCTGCCCTGCTGGCAGCGCTGGTCGTGGCGGGCCTTCCCAGCGACCAGTTCTTTTTCGGCGGATTCCTACCCCCCAAATCCGCCGCTCGACGCAGGGCTCTTCTCGAGCTGGTCGGCGTGCCGGGCACCCTGATCTTCTACGAGACGCCCAAACGCCTGGCGGCCACCCTGGACGATATGGCGGGCATCCTGGGCGGGACCCGTCCGGCGGTGGTGGCAAGGGAGCTGACCAAGCTTCATGAAGAAGTGCGGCGCGCTCCGCTGGCGGAGCTGGCGGCTTACTATGGTGCCACGGAGCCGCCGCGCGGGGAGGCTGTCGTGCTTCTGGGGCCTCTGCCTGCCCACGCGGCACAGGAGGAGGCCGAGGCGACTCTCGACGAGCGTTTGCGGCGGAGCCTGGAAGATCTGAGCTTGCGGGATGCTGTCGATCAGGTTGCCGCCGAGACAGGCCTTCCCCGGCGGCAGGTCTACAAACGCGCCCTGGCGCTGGTTCGCGGCAATGAAGGATGAGCAGGCACTGCGCCGAGCGGCCTATCACCGGGGCCGCAGGGCGGAGCGCCTGGCGACCTGGTGGCTGAGACTGAAGGGCTATCGGGTTCTGGCCCGCGGCTGGCGTTCTCGCCTGGGTGAAATCGATCTCATTGCCACACGCGGAAACGTCGTTGTCTTCGTGGAGGTGAAGCGCCGGGAGGAGGAATGGAAGGCATTGCAGGCGGTGTCGCTGCGCCAGCGACAGCGCATCGCCCGCGCTGCCCAGCTTTTTGTTCAGAAGCACCCAGAGCTCGGCGGCTACAGTTTTCGCTTCGATGTACTCCTGCTCAGCCGGGGCCGCCTGCCGCGTCATATGGCAGATGTCTGGCGCGACCTGGGCTGACGCCGCCCCCTCGTCTCGAGTGCGGGCTTCGGGGTGCTCGGGGACTGGCATCCGACGAACGGTGCGCTGAAGTACAGGAGCTTGTTGGAGGAGCACGGGAAATTCGTGCGCACCGCTTTGCAAAAGGCAGCGGTAAATGCTAGCAGCGTCGCACTTGCTGGCTCCGCGGCAATCGCCGGCAGAGACGATCGAGAGGAAATTGAGCTGTGTCGGATCCCCAAAGTGACGACATTCGGGGCAGGGATCGGCTTTGGGCTTGTTTGGAGCCAGTGGCGATCAAGCGGGCCTGCGTGCGACCCTTGGGATCGCCCGCTTTGATTTAGATCGTTGAAACGAGAGCGGATTCACCCTTCTGTTCGGTCTGCCAAGGTATTTTCAATCGATGATGATCCGCTCTAGTCTGAGCGAGCCTTCTGCTTTCGAGGAGCTGTGGCCATGAGCCTTGCCGTCGCTATCCAGATGGACCCCATCGAAGGGATCGACATCAACTCCGACAGCACTTTCGCGCTGGCGCTGGAAGCGCAGGCGCGCGGCCATGCCCTTTTTCACTATCAGCCCCAGAACCTCGCCTTTCGTGACCAGCGGCTCTTTGCCCGGGCACGTCCCTTGCGGGTGCAGCGGAAACTCGGCGATCACGCGCATCTCGGCACACCGGAGATGCTTGACCTGGCCGGCCTGGACGTGGTGCTGATGCGCCAGGATCCGCCCTTCGATATGGCCTACATCACGGCCACCCATCTGCTGGAGCAGATCCACCCGGAAACCCTTGTGGTCAATGATCCCCGGCAGGTTCGCAACGCCCCGGAAAAGCTCTTCGTCACCCACTTTCCGGAGCTGATGCCGCCGACCTTGATCACCAGTGACCGCGAGGAGATCATGGATTTCCGGGCGCAGCACGAGGACATCATCGTCAAGCCGCTCTTCGGCAATGGTGGCGCTGGAGTCTTCCACATCAAGCCCGACGATGAGAACCTCACGGCGCTGCTGGAACTCTTCACCCAGCTCTATCGCGAGCCCATCATCATCCAGAAGTACGTTCCGGAAGTGCGCCAGGGGGACAAGCGCATCATCCTGGTGAATGGCAAGGCAATGGGGGCGATCAATCGCATTCCGGCGGAAGGCGAGGCGCGTTCCAACATGCACGTGGGCGGCAAGGCCGTTCCTACGGAACTCACGGCGCGAGATCTCGAGATTTGCGAGGCCATCGGCCCCTCGCTCGAGGAACGCGGCTTGATCTTCGTGGGCATCGACGTCATCGGCCCCTACCTGACGGAGATCAACGTGACCTCGCCCACGGGCCTCCAGGAAATCGAGCGCTTCGACGGGATCAATCTGGCCGCGGCCATCTGGGACTGCATCGAGGAAAAGGTCGAGGCGCTGCCGGACCGGCAGCTTCCGGAATAGACCAAAGGGGACATACCCCTTCGGCATCTTCTCGTGCCGCGGGAGGTGCGGCTAGTCTTCCTGCATTGCAGGCTGTATCGGCGCGGCCGAGGCGGCCCGGTGGGAAGCTTGAGGCGTGGGGATGGTCGCCCGGGTTGCGACAGTGGCCTTCCATGGCATTGAGGTGGTCGAGGTCGATGTGCAGGTGCGCCTGGACAGCGGCTTCGTCAACTTCCTGATTGTCGGTCTGCCGGACAAGGCGGTCGCCGAAAGCCGCGAAAGGGTTACGGCCGCGCTGGCGTCACTGGGTCTCTCCCTGCCACAGAAGCGCATCATCGTGAACCTGGCGCCCGCCGACCTGGCAAAGGAGGGCAGTCACTTCGATCTGCCCATCGCGGTTGCCTTGTTGGCGGCCATGGGGGTTCTGCCAGCGGAGGAGGCGGCGCGCTATCTGGCATTGGGCGAGCTTTCCCTCGACGGCCGGATCAATCCAGTGGCCGGTGTCCTGCCGGCCGCGCTGCATGCCTCCGCCGCGCAGCGAACGCTCCTGTGCCCGGCCGAGCAGGGTGGAGAGGCTGCCTGGGCCCAAGGCATCGAAATCCTGGCACCTCCGCACCTTCTGGCGCTGATCAACCATTTGCGGGGCACCCAAATTCTGACACCTCCGGAACCCGCGCTCGCGGAGTTGCGCCCCGATGTCCTGGATCTGGCGGAAATCAAGGGGCAGGAGACGGCCAAGCGAGCGGTGGAGATTGCGGCGGCCGGAAATCACAATCTGCTTCTCACCGGTCCGCCTGGCAGCGGCAAGTCGATGCTCGCGGCGCGACTGCCCGGCTTGCTGCCGCCCCTCTCCCCGGTCGAGGCGCTCGAGGTCTCCATGATCCACTCGGTGGCAGGAATGCTCGAGGAAGGGAGGTTGCTGCGACAGCGTCCTTTTCGTGACCCACATCATTCCGCCTCTCTGCCGTCTCTGGTAGGTGGCGGTCAGAAAGTGAAGCCGGGGGAGATCTCTCTTGCGCATCAGGGCGTGCTGTTCCTCGATGAACTGCCGGAGTTCGAGCGCTCGGCGCTGGAAGCGCTGCGCCAGCCGCTGGAGACGGGGCGCGTTTCCATTGCACGCGCCAATGCCCATGTGACCTACCCGGCACGGGTGCAGCTGGTTGCCGCGATGAACCCCTGCCGCTGCGGCTATCTGGACGATCCAGGACGCGCATGCAGTCGAGCACCGCGCTGCGGTCAGGACTACCAGGCGAAGATCTCGGGCCCGCTGCTGGACCGGATCGACCTGCATGTCGAAGTCCCGGCCGTTCCAATCACCGAATTGGCCCTGCCGGCGCAGGGGGAGGCAAGCGCAGAGGTTGCGGCCCGTATTGGCGAGGCGCGGGCGCGTCAGTCGCGGCGTTTCGCAGCCTTGCCCGAAGATCGGCGTCCGCGCAGCAATGCGGAGCTTTCCGGTCGATTGCTTGAAGAATTGATCGAACTTGATACCGAGGCGAGAAGCCTGCTCGCCGACGCAGCTGAAAAGCTGAGGCTGACAGCGCGAAGCTACCACCGTGTACTGCGCGTCGCGCAAACCCTTGCGGATCTGGCCGGTGATCGGCGGGTTCTTCGCTTGCATCTGGCGGAGGCCCTAAGCTATCGCCAGATGAGAGCCTGAGCCAGATCACTTCGGGAAGCTGGCGAGAGCGGCCTCTTCTTGAGCGGCTGTCGAGGCTCAGGGTCGCCAGCTGCAAGGCAAGGCGTGAAGCCGCTTTACTCCATCTGCTCGGCCTGACATCAGAACTGCTCTCATCGGATCAGGGGATCAGGCCTGCGCGACGAAGGAAGCGCACTTCTCCGGCCTTCTGCGCTATCCTCTCGCCGTTACAGGATGAAGGATTGGAATGTTTCAGTTCAACAGGCACCCAGACTACGGCAAACCCCTCGATCCGCGTGATGCCGAAGTCTTGGGGGAGAAGGGAGCAGAGCAGATCGAGCGTTACCTCTCCCATCGGGAGGAGCACGCGCCGACCCCTCTCCATAGCCTGCCGGCCTTGGCCGATGCCCTGGGGGTGGGCGCCCTCCATATCAAGGATGAAGGAAGTCGCCTGGGGCTCGGCAGCTTCAAGGCGCTTGGCGGCGCCTATGCCGTTGCCCGCATTCTTCTGGAGGAGGCTGAGCGCCGGCTCGGACGCTCGCTCGACTTCTCCGACCTCTGGAGCGCGGAGGTTCGCGATGTCGCCTCTGGCATGACCGTGACCTGCGCGACAGACGGCAACCATGGGCGCTCGGTTGCTCAAGGCGCTCAGTTGCTAGGCGCCAAGGCGGTGATCTTCGTTCACATGGGGGTGAGCGATGAGCGTGTTGCCGCCATTGCCTGCTTCGGGGCCCGGGTTATCCGCGTCGAGGGAAGTTACGACGATTCGGTCGCCGAGGCAGCCCGCGTGGCCGCGGAGAAGAAGTGGTTCCTGGTCTCGGACACCTCCTGGCCGGGTTATGAACGCATTCCTGGCCTCGTCATGCAAGGCTACACGGCGATGGTGCGGGAAGCTCTTCGTCAGCTCCCCACCCTGCCGACCCATATCTTCCTGCAGGCAGGCGTCGGGGGTGTGGCCGCGGCAGTCGCGGGTCATCTTGCCCTGGTGCTTGGGGAGCGGCGGCCAACTTTCATCGTGGTAGAGCCGGCGCGTGCGGCCTGCCTTTTCGAAAGTGCACGAAAGGGCCGCCTGGTGAAGGTGGAGCAGGGGGAACCGACGATCATGGCGATGTTGGAATGCTACGAGCCTTCTCTCATCGCCTGGCAGATACTCACCCGGACGGCCGATGGCTTCATGACCCTGGAAGAAGAGGATGCGGCCGCCGCCATGAAGCACTTGGCCAAGCCTGCCGGCGAGGATCCGGTCATCCTGGCGGGCGAAAGCGGTGGGGCTGGTTTCGCAGGCCTTCTTCGAGCTGCCGCGGACCCCAAGCTTCGAGAGGCTCTTCGGCTCGACGAAGCCTCGCGGATCTTGCTCATCAACACCGAAGGTCCCACCGATCGGGAGCGCTATCGGGACGTGGTCGGTTGCTGGCCGGAAGAGGTCGCGAAGCGCAACGGCTAGGTTCACGAAGTGACCCGATTTGGTACGTGAAACTTCTCTATCTATTTGATGTAGACCGGGTTCACGCGTTGGACTGAACCCCTGGGGGCTCCGTTCCAATGCGATCCGGTCTGGAGAAATGGTATCAAGCCGGCAATTCGGGACTGACTTCCGTCAGGCTTCACCAGCGAGAGAAGGCCTTAGGGAATGACTATTGAAACCTGGATGGCCTTCACCGCTGCCGCTGTGATCCTGATAGCGGTTCCGGGGCCTACCGTGATGCTGGTCATCAGCTATGCGCTCTCCCGCGGCAAGGGCGCTGTCATCTGGTCGGTTGCCGGAGTCGTAGCAGGCGACTTTACTGCCATGACCGCGTCGCTGCTCGGCGTTGGTGCGCTCTTGGCGGCCTCTGCGACTGCCTTTTCCATCGTGAAATGGGCCGGTGCGCTTTATCTGATGTGGCTTGGGATCAGCATGTGGCGCGCCCCTGCCGAACCGCTGCGCGAAGAGCCGGAGGTGCTCCGGGATGGCTACAGGATCATGCTCCATTGCTATTTCGTCACGCCCTCAACCCCAAGTCGATCGTCTTCTTTGTCGCCTTCCTGCCGCAGTTCGTTTCTCCGGAAGCGCCCCTAATTCCCCAGCTTGCGATTCTGGAAGTCACCTTCCTGACGCTGGCGATGATCAACACCATCGTCTATGCCCTGCTCGCATCGCGCCTGCGCCAGCGGTTGCGGAGCCTGCGCTCCATCAAGCGGATCAATCGTCTGGGAGGCAGCGTGACATTTCTGGCTGGCTTGATCGCCGCTGCCGTGCGGCCCGCGTCCGGTTAGAGCGATAGGATCAGGCAGAGGGGGGCTTCCTCCGGCAAGTCCGCTTGTGTGAACTCCTGAGCGAGTTCGATGTTCTAGTGAGGAAACAGATTAGGCTCAGCGCTGGCGGAGGAGGGAGGTAAGATGGTCAACTTCGCGAAGCTTGCTTCCATCCGCCTCGGCTATGGGCTGTCTGCGCATCTGCCAGCGCCAGCCACCCCTGACGAGCTTCTCGCCCAGCTTCACAGGAGCAAGGCGCCAACTTCGGCGATTGCCATGGACCAGGTCCGTGAGGTCCATGTGCGAATTTCCGAGCTGGCGCGGCGAGCAAAGGAGGGGGATGAGCGGGCGCAGAAAGAGCGTGAGGAGGAAGCGCGGCGCGCCAAGAAGCTCGCCGAAAGGGAAAGGTTGCGACACTTCGCGCGAGCTCTAGACGATCCTGCGGGCTTTGGCGAGCGGCTCGTCCACTTCTGGTCGGATCACTTTACGGTTAGTGGCGGCAATGCCTATCAGCAGCTGATGGCGGTTGCTTTCGTCGATGAAGCGATCCGACCCTTCATCAGCTCCCGTTTCGCCGATCTCATGTTCGCGGCTGAAACCCATCCGCGCATGCTGACCTATCTCGACCAGAACAACTCCGTCGGACCCAACTCCAAATACGCCAAGAAGCAGAAGAAGCGCCAGAAGCTCGGGCTGAATGAGAATTTTGCCCGCGAGATGATCGAGCTGCATAGCTTGGGGATCGCCGGTGGCTATGGGCAAGTGGATGTTCGCGAGCTTGCGAAGCTCCTGACCGGCCTTTCCTATAGTCCGCGATTCAGCGAAATTTTCCGGCCTAACCGCGCAGAACCGGGGGCAGAGACCGTTCTTGGGCGTGCTTATGGAGGTCAGGGCCCGGCGAAGCTATCCGACGTTCGAGCTGTGATAGAGGACCTTGCCCGCCATCCGGCCACGGCGCGGCATCTCGCCTACAAGCTGGCTGCCCACTTCATTGCCGATGACCCGCCTGGATCCCTGGTCGAGCGTCTGGCCCGTGTCTATGAAGACAGCGAGGGGGATCTTGGAGCGCTCAACGAGGAGTTGGTCCGGGCTCCAGAGCTTCTCACCCATTTCCGGCACAAGGTGCGTCAGCCCTTCGAGTATCTGGCGGCCTCCTTGCGTGGCCTCGGGGTATCCGGTGAGCAGGTCATGGCGCTGGAGCCAAAGCAGGCAAGGAGTTGGCTCTTCTCCCCCATGGCACGCATGGGACAGAGATGGGGAGGTCCGCCCGGTCCTGACGGCTGGCCCGAGGTAGCCGAAAAATGGATTACGGCGCCGGGGCTTGCTGCCCGGATCGAGTGGGCAATGAAAATCCCGCGGAGGCTCTGTCAGGATCTTCCCGAGCCCCAGGACCTGATAGAGAGGGCGCTCGGTGACACGGCTTCTGAAAGCCTTCGACTGGCGGCGACGCGCGCTGAAACGCGTCACGAGGCTGTCGGGATCGTTCTGGCCTCGGCAGATTTCAACAGGAGATAGGCATGCTGAGCCGACGGCTGTTCCTGCAAACGGGAGGTTTGGCGAGCTGCCTGGCACTCGCTGGATCTCTTGTCTCTCCCATAGCCCTGGCGCCCGCACCTGGAGAGAACTGCCTGATCGTCATCATCTTGCGGGGGGCGATGGATGGGCTGGACGTCTTCCAGCCCTATGGCGACCCAGAGCTCCGCAAACTCCGAAGGACCATCTCCCTGGGGCCGGAGCAAGGCGCCCATGATCTGGACGGCTTCTTTGCTCTGCATCCAGAACTGGCGTCGCTGCATCCGCTCTGGCAGAAGGGGGAGCTGGCTTTCGCCCCTGCCGTGGCCACGCCCTACCGGGACAAGCGAAGTCATTTTGAAGGACAGGATTTGCTCGAAGCTGGCACGGGGATGGACCTGTCGCTCCTCCATCAGCGGGATGGGTGGCTGAACCGCCTTCTGGCCGAGATGCCAAAGGCGACGTCAGAAA
>Ga0079224_100014377_pt1 | contig 11056 bp, 10 predicted proteins | sample Stecom2015_FD_80414 | JGI IMG/M metagenome (GOLD analysis project Ga0079224, IMG submission 80414) | Agricultural soil microbial communities from Utah to study Nitrogen management - Steer compost 2015 | ecosystem: Environmental > Terrestrial > Soil > Agricultural land | place: USA: Utah...
ACTCGCCGGCGCAAACACACCGTGATAGCGGATCAGGTGCGCGTGGGGCTTTGGCACCAGCGCGGCGAGCCGGGCGATGAAGTCCTCGGGCTCGAATATGATGTGCGTCGTTCCATCCCGATAGGGGAGCCTCCCCCGGGAAGGCTCCCCGCTGTCACCGCATCAGAAGCTCACCCTGGCTCCGACGCCAACCGACCGCGGCCGAAGCGTCGTCGCGCTCGACTCGCCTCCGTGGCGCATGAAGTCGAGATACGGCGCTTCGTCCAGCAGATTGTTGATGTACAGACGGTACTGCCAGTTGTCGCGGAAAATGGTGAAGTTCACATTGACGATGTCGTACGAATCCTGGATCTGCGTCATGTTGGGGACCGGCGCCACGCTGTCGTCCGGGTACGTCACCAGCATCGTCGTATCGAACTGCCGCAGGCTGGAGCCACGGTACTGATACTCCGCTCGCAGGACCGCTTCCATCGACTGGCCGAGCGGGAACCTGTAATCGCCGTAGACGTTGCCCATCCACTCCGGCGTATCGAGCACTGACTGGCCGACTTGCGCCGACACACCTGGCGCCGACTTGGTGATCTCGGCATCGGTGTAGCTCGCGGTACCGCCGAGGGTGAGCCTGTCGGTGATCGCCGCTTCGATGGCGAGTTCCGCGCCCTTGATCTCCGCGGCGCCGACGTTGCCGACGAACTGGAAGCCGCAGGTCGGCAGATTCACCTGCTGCTGAATCTTGCTCCAGTCCGTGAAGTACACAGCGGCGTTCACGGTCGCCCGACGATCCAGCAGCTGGTTCTTGCTGCCGATCTCGTAGGTCCACAGTTTATCGGGCTCGTAGCTGTCGGGCACCCGGTCGATGCCGAGGCGCTCGAAGTCCGGTGCGCACAGCGGGCTGTTGGTGTTAAAGCGGTTCGGCCCGCCCTGCCGGAAGCCCTTGCTCGCCGTCGTGTAGAGCAGGTTGTCCGCCGTGGCGCGCCAGGTCAGCGCGATCTTGGGTGTGAAGCCGTCTTCTCGGCTCTTCTTGTTATCCACGGTGCTGGGACCGCCGTTGAACAACCCGTCGAACACACCATTGACGGTCTGCTCCGCGTCGAAGTAACGCAGTCCCAGCGTCAGATCCAGGCTCGGCAGGATTTCATAGGTGATCTCGCCGAACGCCGCAAGCTGCTTGCTGTCCGTGCGCTGATCGCCGAAGTATGTGACATCGGTTCCCAGATCGAACGGCACCCCCGCGCCTATGGTGCTGACCACCTGCAGCAGCCGGTCGTCCTGATCGGAATAGTACAGGCCACCCACCCATTGCAGGCGGCCGCCGACGCCGACACCCGAAAGGCGCAGCTCCTGAGTGAACGTCTCGGTCGTGGTATCGGACGTATTGTACGAATCGTATGGGAAGAACGGCGGCGCCAGCATGCCGATGAACATCGAATAGTCGCGATCCCAGTTCACCTCCCGGTCCACGTACGCGGTGATCGAGGTGAGGGTCGCGCCACCAAAGTCCTTGGTGACGGTCAGGCTGTACACCCCGACTTCGTCCTTGGTCGGTTCGGCGAAGCGATAGGACGACTGGAATCGCGGCAGATTGGTGAAGAAGCTGTCGGTATTGTCCTTCTCGCTCTTCTGATGGAACACGGCGGGCACGATGGTGAGCGTATCGTTCGGCGTGTACTTCGCCGACAACCGCAGGGCGAGCAGATCGCGCTCGTTGGAGTCCTTCCTGCCGTACGTGCTGAGCGTCGAGTAACGTGTCGGCTCCAGCGGAGCCGGCGGCAAGGTCGTGCTGCGCGTCCACACTTCCGTGTCCGCATCCGGCACGTTGTCGACGTAGCCACCGATCCTGCGATAGGAAACACCGCCGCGCAGAGCGAGCTGTTCCGCCACGAGCGGGATATTCGCGACACCTTCGGCTTCGTAGGAAAGATCGCCGCCGCGCGTGGTCGCGAAGCCTCCGGCAGCCGAGAACGAGGTTTCATCGATCACCGGCAGACGGCTCACATACTTGATGGCGCCGCCCATGGCGCTGCCGCCGTACAGCGTGCCCTGCGGCCCCTTCAGCACTTCGACGCGCTCGAAATCGAAGAACGCCGGATCGATGGCGCCGGCAAAAGCGGTCGAGATGGAGACCAGCGAGATGTCATCGAGATACACGCCGACGGTCGGGCTCGACGCCTCGGTGCTGACACCGCGAATCGCATAGCGGCTCTGGCCGGGCTCGGTGCCGGCGAACGACACACCAGGCACGCTGCGCAGCAGATCCTGGAATTGCGTGATGCCCTGCTGCTCGAGCTGAGCGCCACCGATGGCGGTGACGGCCATCGGCACGTCCTGCAGCTTCTGTTCGCGCTTCTGCGCGGTCACGACGATTTCTTCCAGACCGACCATGCCCGTGCCCTCCTGGGCCGAAGCATGCAATGCGAAGGTGCTGGCCATGACCGCGGTGGCCGCGGCTGCGAATTGAGCTCGGGTGTTCACTGGATGACCTCGGGATCGATAATTAGAATACGACGGCGGCGCCGTCTGCCTTATAGATGCGTCCCTGCTTCATCACGAATTGAATCCGTTCGAGCACTCGAATGTCGGCCAGCGGATCGCCCGTCACGGCGATGAGGTCCGCGAAGCGGCCCGGCTGCAGACTTCCAAGATCCTCACTGCGGCCGAGCAGATCCGCCGCGTTCTGGGTGGCGGTTCGAATCGCTTCGAACGGCGGCATACCTGCCTCGACCATGTAACCGAACTCGCGCGCGTTGCGACCGTGCGCGAATACTCCGGAGTCCGTGCCGAACGCGATCGGCACGCCGGCTTTCCAGGCACGCCCCAGGGCGGCCACCATGAGCGGGCCGATCTCGAGCGCCTTGGCCGCCACCGACGGCGGAAAGAAACCGGGAGTCTTGGCCGCTTCGGCGACCGAAACGCCGGCGATCACCGTCGGGACGAGATAGACGTTGTTGCGCTTCATCAGCTCGTACGTCTTCGGGGTGAGGTAAGTGCCGTGCTCGATCGAGGCCGCGCCGGCCACCACCGCGAGATAGGCGCCTTCATCCCCATGCGCGTGCGCGGCTACTTTCAATTGGTGAGTGCTGGCCGTCTCGACGATCGCGCGCAGTTCGGACGCGTTGAATTGCGGACCCGATCCATGATCCGCCACCGACATTACGCCCCCGGTCGCCGTGACCTTGATGACATCGGCGCCGCGCTTGATGGCAATGCGCGTGCCGCGGATGGCGCTGTCCACGCCATCGACGACACCATCGGCCTCGGTGACGTGGAACAGATCCTCGCGAAATCCGCCGGACGGATCGGCGTGTCCCCCGCTGATCGACAGGGTCTTGGTTGCAACCAGCATGCGCGGCCCGGGCACGTCGCCGCGCTCGATGGCGTTTCTCAACGCCACATCGACCAGATGCAGACCGCCGAGATCACGGACCGTCGTGAACCCGGCCAGCAGCACGAGCTTGGCGTGGCGCGCGGCCTTGTAGGCGACGTCCCCATCACTATCGACGAACTGGCTCAGGTAAGCGTCCTTGCTGTAGTCCATCGTGAGATGGGTGTGCGTGTCGATGAAACCCGGCATGCAGGTGGCTTCGCGAAGATCGACGGTTTGCGCATCCGCCGGTGCCGAAACGAAGCCACGCTCGACCCGCGCCACGCGACCTTGCTCGACGACGATCGATCGCTCCGTCATCGGTTGGGCCGCAACCGCCGGATCGATGAGCGTGCCGCAATGGACGACGAGACTGGTCGCCGGCTCCGCAGCGTGCGCGAGACCGTAGCCGGCCAGCAATCCCAGCGTGGCACGCGTAAGCACCCGGAGGAAACGGACCGATTGCTTCATGACACTCCCGAATGACGTTGTTTCGATCACGACTGCGCGAGAAGATCGATTCACTTCAGCTGCTTTCTTTCGCTGCTCCAACGGCGCTCGACGCGCAGGCAGCGTCCTGATCCGGATCCGCGCCGGAAACACCCACGGCGCCCGCGACCGCCTCGGCGCCCCGCGCGAACGGCACGCCGCCGGGAATCGCCGTCAGATCCAAAGTAATGAACGCATCGCGCGTGTTCGCATCACTTTGCACGACCGGCGAAAGCGCAGCCGTCGGCACTCGTGTCCGCACCGACGTGCGCGCTTTGAGCAATGCCGCGTCGATCGATGCGGGCATCGCTCCGTCCTGCCGCTTCGACGCGATTAGCGCACCGCTCGCATCGACGACCACCACGCTCACGGGCGGCAGCTCGTTGGCGGCCGCGTAAGCGAAACAGTTGGAAATCATTCGCTCGGCGACCACGAGCATGGAATCGGCCTGCGTCGGCACACCCTGGCCGAGCGCCATCGGGCCGGAGCACAGCACGCAAGCGGCAAATAGCGATCTGATGGAAAACATCGACGAGGACATTTAACGAGTTGCTCCACTGGCCTGCGATGCGGCCGACTGCTGAGGTTCGGATGAGGACGTAGCCGCCGCCTCGTAGGCCCGCCAGGTCGAGTCGACGATGGCCGCGCGAATCTGTCGGGCTTCCTCAGGCGTGATTACGCCGGCGAACGAGCCCATGCCTCTGGCGGCACGCGTGCCCTTCAGGACGATGTCTTCGAACTGCCGATGCGTCTCGGCGCTCATCCAGCGCAGATCGGGAATGGCGCCTGGCCCCTCGTTCGCGTGACATCGAGCGCAGTTGCGCTTGAGCAGCGCATTGCCCGCTTCAATGTCCGCCGCCGAGCCAAAGCGCTCGACCGCCGGACGCGGCATCGACGTCTCACGCTGCAGCTCGGCCGGCTTGGGCACCGGCCCGCCATCGAGCTTGAATGCAACGATGCGGCCGGCATTGCCATACCGGTGCGCCGCCGTGCCGACCGGATAGACACCGCCCAAGGCACCGCCATAGCCGGCCATGACGGCGACGTACTGCACGCCATCGAGCTCGTAAGTCATCGGCGCGGCCATGATGCTGGTGCCGATGTCGATCGCCGCGATCGGATGTCCGTCGGTGGCGCGATAGATGTGTAGCGCGCCCGTCGATTGGCCCTGGAACACGAGGTTGCCCGACGTGGTCATCACGCCGCCGCCGTTCCACAGCGCGTTCATCTGGCCGGTCCACTGACCGGAGGTGTCGATCTCCCACACCACTTTGTTCGCGACCGGATCCCAGGCGCGCAGCAATCCACGAATGGTCGTATCGGGCTGCCCTTTCGCCAACTCCGCGAGCGGCGGCAGATGTTTCGCGGCCGCCGATTCCAGTCCCCAGTCGCCCGCGTTCGCCGCGGGAAACGCGTACAGCGCGCCGGCATTGGCGCCGCCTTTGTTATAGACAAAGGGCTCGTCCGGAATCCAGAACACCGCGCCGGCTTCCAGCGTCGGTATGTAGACCAGCCCCGTGTCGGGATTGAACGCCATGGGATGCCAGTTGTGGCCACCGGCCGGCGAGGGAAACACGAGCTTCGGCGCGTCGCTGTAATCCGCCGCCGCCATCTCGACGGGCCGGCCGGTTTCCATATCGATGTGCGAGGCCCAGTTCACCGGCACATAGGGCTCGGCCGAGAGCAACTCGCCCGTCGCGCGATCGAGCACATAGAAAAATCCATTCTTCGGCGCCTGCATCAGCACCTGACGCACACGATCGCCGATGCGCAGATCGGCAAGAATCATTTTCTGTGTGGCGGTGTAGTCCCACTGATCGCCGGGCGTCGTCTGGTAATGCCAGGCGAGCCGGCCGGTCTTCGGATCGATGGCGAGAATCGAAGCGACGAACAGGTTGTCGCCGCCGCGCGGGCTGCGCAGCTTGCGCGGATACAACGCAGAGTTGCCGACGCCTACATACAGCAAATCCAGCTTCGGATCGTAGGCCATGCCGTCCCAGACGGTACCTCCCAGGCCCACTTCCCAGCGTGAATCGGGATCCCAGGTCTTCGCGGCTTGTTCCAGCTCGGGGTGTTCGAACGGGCCCTCGGCGCTCGCGGGCACCGTGAAGAAGCGCCACGCGAGTTCGCCGGAATCCAGCCGATAAGCGCTCACGTAGCCACGCGCATCCAGCTCGGCGCCAGAGTTGCCAATGACGACCACGTCGCCGGCGACGTACGGCGAGCCGGTTACGGTGTAACCGCGCTCATGATCGACGATGGTATCGACCTGCCAGAGCAGTTTGCCGTCCGTCGCGTCGAGTGCCGACATCCGTCCGTCAATGGACGCGCTGAACACCCGGCCTTCGGAATACGCGAGACCGCGACTGACGATGCCGCAGCAGACTTTGCTGGTGATGGCATCGTCGACCTTCGGATCGAACACCCAGCGCTGCTCCCCGGTTCGCGCATCGATGGCGTGCACGATTCCCCAAGGCGCGCTGGCGTACATCACGCCGTCGACGACGATCGGCGTGGCTTCCTGGCCGTGCGTGGTGGCGAGATCGTATTCCCACGCGAAGCCGAGCCGGTCGGCATTGTCGGCGTTGATCTGCGCGAGCGGCGAATGGTAGGTCTGCGCGGCGTCGTGGCCGCCGGTCAGCCAACCCGCATCGACCGATTGCGCGGACGATCCGTCCGGCCGCGAACCAGTCTGTTTCGAACAGGCGGACGCGAGCACGACGGCCAGGGCCGTCAGGGCCAGTCCTCGCCAGGGTGCATGAGTCACGAGTCGCTACCCCCCCGAATGATGCGGGAGAAGTATTACGCGATGTGGCGGACAGCGGCTTCCGAGATCGTCACTAAGACATGCGAGTTCGTCACAATCGCAGCGGCGGCCGTGGCTCAGGCAGGCAGATTGCGGGTATCGCTAGGGGAATGCCCGAAGTAGCGGTTGAAGGCCGTGCTGAAAGCGCCGGTCGAGGAGTAGCCCACCGCCAGGGCCACCTCCGAGACGGTCATCCCGGAGGAGCACAACAGCCGACGCGCCTCGTTCATGCGCAGGCCGCAGGTGAAGTCGAAGATCGAGACCCCGAACAGGCTGCGAAAGCCGGTACAGAGCTTGTTGCGGTTGAGGCCGAATTCACGCGCCAAATCCTCGATGCGCGCGTTCTCCATGAAACTGCTCTCCAGGCGCTCGCGCACCTGATGCAGGCGTCGCTTGTCGCGTTCGGTCAGCCGGATCGAGGACGATCGCGACTCCCCCGGCGAGGCCAGATGTTCCAGCACGATATGGACCAGCTCGAGCGCCTTCGCCTCCAGGAACAGCTTGCGCAACGGGCCGGTGTGGCGGCAGCCGAGCATCTCGCGGGCCAGGCGAATCTCCTCGGGTGTGGGTACAGCCGTGGCCAGCCGGGGCGTATAGGCGTAGCGCCGGATCATGTCCTGCAGCGCTCCGGGAACCTTGGTGCCGCCGGCGTCGAGATACTCCAGCATGCGCGTGCGGCTCATGGCGACCGTGATCGATTTCTCGTCGTGACCGGCGAAAATATGATCGGTCTTCGGCAGATCGCGTTCGTGCAGCAGCACCGCCGTGGCCCTGTCCTCCAGCGCCATCATGTCCAGCCCGTCGAAGGTCAGCGAGCGCCGGCCCGACAGCCGGACATGAAACTTGATCATGTCCTCGCCGTAAACCAGGCCGTCGAAACGCTCGCGCAGCCGGTAGTTATCCAGCGACAACCACAGCCGGTTGCCGAAGTCGAACACCTCCGCCGGGCCCGGCTGCTCCGTCCCGAGGGGCGGGCGCGCGGTCGCGGCTTGCCACGAAAGCATCGATCCCGTCATGTCGGCCTCGAATATCAATGTCCTCCCCAATGCTGGGCCGAGTCTATGTCAACCGCCGACACGATGCAAAATCCCGGGGAAATTCCGGCGGGAAAACTGTGGTTATTCCTCCACATCGAGATCCGGCCGCGGTGGCGGCTGGAAGCCGGAGCGGCGCGCGCAACTGGAAGACATAAGTGAGGACCTGGGCCACGGCCTTGTACAGCGTCGCCGGGATCTCCGCGCTGATAGCGACGTTTCGATAGAGCACTCGGGCGAGCGGCGGCGCCTCGAAAACCGGCACATTGTTTTCCGTCGCGATCTCACGAATGCGCGCGGCGATCAGATCGACGCCCTTGCCACCACGATCGGCGCGCGCATGCGTTTCTCGTCGTAGCGCAGAGCGACGGCGAAGTGCGTCGGGTTGGTGACGACCACGTCGGCCGTCGGCACCTCCTGCATCATGCGTTGGCGCGCCAGCTGCTGTTGCAACTGGCGGATGCGCCCCTTCACTTCCGGTGAGCCTTCCGCTTCCTTGTGCTCCTCGCGGATCTCCTGACGGCTCATCTTCAGCTGCTTCGCGTGTGAGTAGAGCTGATAAGGCACATCGATGCCGGCGATGATCAGCAAGCCCGCGGTGATGGCCATCAACGCCTTGCCGCTTAAGGCGACGGTGTGCGCGATCGCCTGGTCGAGCGGCTCCCGACCGAGATTGAGCAAGGTCGGCGCGTCGTTCCACAGGACCAGCACCGCCACCAGCGCCACCACCCCGAACTTCGCCAGCGCCTTGACCAGCTCCACCAGCGCGCGCATCGAGAACAGGCGCTTCATGCCTTCGAGTGGATTAGGCGGCATTTTCACCAGTACGAGCCCTCGCTGCGAACTGTCGAATAGCTTCCGGGTCGCTGTTGACGTACCGCTGGACGAGATCGATGAGCTTGTCCTCATACCTGGTGCTAGAGTACGCAGCTGCCTGCCCCGCTAGAAACCCTCCAAGCATGATGATAGCGGTCGTCAGATCATAGTCGACGTACGGACTAACCACGAGGCCCATGAAGAGACTGGCGATCGTAAGCCATAGACCAAGCCTGCGGTTTCGCCGGTTCTTAGGTATGTTCGAGATGATCTCGATTTCGCGGTCGCTGAGTTTCACGTTCCACTCCCCTTTGCGTCGCTCGCATGTTCAGAACTGCCGCCTAACGACCAACCTCAGCGGCAAACGCAAGCTGGCGTGGCTTTTGCGAATGCAAAAGGCATGACAGCTTGCCTTTGTCCGTCTGCAGCGCCTTGTTAGACAGCAGCCCCCCCCATTACTCAAAGATCCTTTCCTCCGCACCTTTCGATCGCGCTGCCGAATACTGGAATGAACTCCTGAATCTGTGAAGGCGAAAGCTTCGATTCTTCTCCGGCGCGGATGGATTGGGAAAACCTTCTACTCTCGTCGGAAAGCTCCGCGTACACACAGCTACACAAATCGGAAAGTTCGGCGTCGGTCGGGTTGGACGAACTCCCTAACGTAAATTCCGGTAATGGCTCTTCGCATTCAAAAGAGCGGGGCACAAACTCTCGTTGGGCTTCGGTCTCGGTCGCCTGCGCTGGCTGCGAGAAAAGCCACAAGAACGCGAAACGAGTGAGGTAAATCGTTACCGCTATTTCAAGGAAAGACACAACTCCAGACAGCTTTGGCGCTTTGCTCTTTAGCAAGAACATTGGCATTGCAATCACCAAGGAAGCAATGAAAATTCCGCCTGCAAAGAATAGAACACCACCAACAAGCCCGGATGATGCCTCCGAGAAAAACGTCATGTAAGCAAACGTTGCGATGAATACGAAGATCGTCGCTTTGCTGGCAGTTGATGCGGCCGCTTCATATCCTGGGCTTTGCACCGCTTCCTTCAGGTCCGCCATTTTCTCTCCTACTGCTGTCTAACGACCAAGCTCAGCGGCACGGCAAGCTGGCGCGGCCCTTGCGAATGCAAGGGGCGTGACAGCTTGACGTGTCCGTCTGCAGCGCCTTGTTAGGCCGCGCCGCGCTTAAGCGCCTAATAGTCATCCTCATCGTGCCTCTCATACTCGCTAAGCCGTTCGTTAGCTCTGTCGAGGTCATCCCTCACATCCTCGAAACGCTCCTGCAATCGCCGTTTCTCGCCTTCCAAGCTCTGGATCTTGTTCTGGGCCTGCCGCAACTCGTGGGTTAGTGCCTCCACGGAAGTGATTAGCTCTTGCTTATGCACTTCAAGGGTGTTTAGTTCCTCTTCTAGCAAGCGAAATCTAAGTGCGGTCTGCCGGGGTTCTTCACTGAATGCGGTCAAGACAATTTCGTTGATGTCTTTGAGTGACGCCCTTACAAAGACTTCCTTTCCAAATGGAAACTGAGGCAGTTGCGCCCTTACTTTCTGTTCAATCTGTGATGCGACTCCGCTGTGTACAAGGTATGACATGGCTATGACGGCGCCGCCCGGAATTTTCAGAGCCTTCTGTTTGCGCTCCGCGGCTAGCTTAGCGTTGCCGGAACGGGTGGTAAGAACGCAATATGTTTCCGGCGGTAATGAGTCGAAGCGCACAATAGCCAAGTGGGCGTTTTCCTTGTGGCCGGCCTCGACCGAACTCTTGGAATGCTTTGCACGCTTGGCCATGCTTTTGCTTCTATTGGGCCTCACGACCTACCACGAGGGCTGACGATACGGCAAGGACGCGTCGTGCGCGGCCTAACGCCGCAGTTCAGCGGCCACGCGACCACGTGTCCAGCGCGCCGCATGTGCATAATGAAATGACGCACTTGCGGCGCGCCAGCGATTGGGTATCACGGTCCGCTGCAACTGCTTGTTAGGCGGCTGGCACACGCTACAACCGATCACGGAGCTGCTTGAAGACCTCTATCTTTAGAGCGTCGGGCTTGTTATTCCCGTTTGGAAAGTAGTTCATGAAAAATTCCGCACGACAACCCTTCAATAGGGGACCGTTTGCTCCGTGAACCATGGTTTTAACCAGCAACCCGCTTTTATTAAGAGCATAGCGAACTTTCGCGTGTATGACGCAGACGAACCGCGGCGTGTGTCCTCGAATGACGTTCAACAGAGTCTTTGCATGATCCAACGTCGGGCGGACCTCGCTGCTCTTCGTTTCCACGAGATCAGGCACAAGATCGACGACGCCGAACGAAGCGCGCTTATAGTTGCGCTCCACTGAACCGAAAACGATCTCGTCCGCGGTCTGCCGCGGCACCTCGTCAATTGTTAGCCCACTACGGCCGAGCAAGCAAAAGAACCGCGACTGGTCGCCCGAGAACCAATGCCGATTGTCATGCGACTGAACGGGCGCGTTGAGTGCGACGAATAGGATGTCGAGTTCTGTCCGCAGAAATGGCCTCAGGTGCGAGCGACGCGTCATGGTTGCCGCCTAACG
>Ga0079224_100014378_pt1 | contig 11056 bp, 6 predicted proteins | sample Stecom2015_FD_80414 | JGI IMG/M metagenome (GOLD analysis project Ga0079224, IMG submission 80414) | Agricultural soil microbial communities from Utah to study Nitrogen management - Steer compost 2015 | ecosystem: Environmental > Terrestrial > Soil > Agricultural land | place: USA: Utah...
CCTTCCGAGAGCCGGCCGACTTCCATCAGCGCGTCGTTGAAGAGGTCCTCGTCGCCGTTGTGCAAATGAATCGCCATCAGCAGCCGCTGCGCGCGCAGCAAGTTCGACCGGTCTTGCGCGCTCTCGTAGAAATCGAGCGCGGCGTCGGCGTGCGCTCGCGCGCGCCTCGCGTCGCCGTTGCCGAACAAGGCCTCGGCTAGCGCGAGCGACGCGAGCGCGGTTTTCGAGTCCCGAGCGCCGAGCCGGCGCTCGTAGACCCGGCGTGCCTGATCGAGATAGTCGACCGTCTCTGCGATCCCGGCTTGGCGGACGAGCTCGAGACCGATGCGCAGCTTGATGTCGGCGGCCGTGACGTCGTCGAGCGAAGACTCGCCGATCTCGACGGCCCGGCGGTAGTAGGCGAGCTGCTCGGGGCTTCCGGCGTGCGGCACGGCGGCGAGGTTTCCGAGCTCGATCAGTGTCGGGATCAGCTCGCCCGCGGATTCTCCTAGCTCGCGCTCGAGCACGTCGAGCGCTTCCGTCAGCAGCGCCTTCGCTTCCGGGCTTCCCGGCATTGCCTGGGCGAGCATCGTGCCGGCCGTGAAGAGGAAGTCGGCGTAGCCGAGCTTGTCGTCGGGCGCGCTCGAGCGATACATCGCCGCGGCCCGGTCGATTGCTGCGTGCTTGTCCTCGTAGCGACGCTGTGCCTCGGCGAGGGCAAGCTGCGTCTCGACCCGGTCGAGCGAATCGGGGCCGTGAAGCTCGGCATAGATTCGATCGGCTTCGCTCAGCACCTCGACGGCGGCATCGGGATCCGTCGTGATCAGCAGGTTGCCGTAGTTCAGCGCGAGCGCGGCCGTGTTCGCGTTCACGCGCCCGAAATAGGCCGTGCCGAGCTCGTAAGCCCGTCGGGCCGCGTCGAGAGCCGTGTCGGTGTCCCCGGCGTCGATCGCGGCTTGATAGGCCGCATAGGCCGCGCTGAACTCGGCGCGCGGATCGTCGGCTTGAGCCGAGACGCTTGCGCACGGGCCGATTAGCAGGGAAATCGCGAGAATCGACCGAAAGCCTCGTGACGGCGAGCCGACGACCATTTGCTCCCCCCATGCAAGTGCTCGGGAACGAGATCGCGAGCCGTCACCCCACAACGCCCGCTCCGTCCCCGATCGTTGTCGAAACATTACCACACCCGGCACGGTTGCTCGAGAAGCGCTGGGACATCGGACGCGGGAGCCGTGGGGCTCGTTTCCGCCGGCGGGGCGAGCGGCAGTGCCTACGCGTCGGCTCGCGCGACGGGGGCGCGGCGGGAGAAGGGGCGGGCGGACCGATCGTTTGCGGATCGGCCCGCCCGGCCGTCGAAGGCCGGCGCTCGCGCGAGCGCCGGTGCCGCTTTCGTCAGAACTCGAGCGAGAGACCGACCGCGTAACGGCGGCCGCGCAGGTCTCCGACGGCTCCGTTGCCCGTCGCGTTCGTGAAGAATCCGTCGAACGTCGTCAGAAACGGAATCGGATCCTCGTCGAAGAGGTTGTTCACCGTCGCGTACACGTTGAGCACGCCGCCCCGGACGTCGAAACGATAGCTCGCGGTCGCGTCCACGATGACCTGGGCTTCGAGCTCGTTGTCGAGCACATCCCAGCGCGTGCTCGAGCCGTTCCAGTTCCAGTTCTGGTTCTGCAGCGTGCTGCCGGTATAGCGTGCCTGGGCGGAGAGCCGGAGAGGGCCGCGCGTGAGGTTGCCGGAGAGGATGTAGTTCCACTTCGGCAGACCGAAAACGCCAGTCGTCTCGGTCTTCTCGCCTTCGCTGTTCGTGGTCGAATTCTCCCGCAAGTAGCTGCCGAGGAGGCGCAAGCCGACGAAGGATCCGCCGAACCACGGAACGTCGGTGCGGTATGCGATCTCGAAATCGACGCCCTGCGCGAAGGCGGAGTTCTGGTTGATATAGGGCACGCCGATCAGCGAGATGCGGTTAACTGCCGGGTTGACGGTGCTCTGATCCCCTTCACGCGTGATCAGCGCGCACAGATCCGCGTCACCGTCGAGGTAGCAGCCGCTGACCACCCCGGTCGGCGTGTACTGGTTGATATTGTCCCGGACCTCGATCGCATACCAATCCGTCGAGACGGAGAAGCCGTCGAGCTGCCGCGGCCGATAGACTAAGCCGGCGGTGAAGGTTTCCGCTTCCTCGGGTTTGACGTCCGGGCTGCCGCCCGAGTACATCGTCACGGTATAGGTGACGTGCGAGCCGCCGGCCGGATCCTCGAGATAATCGGTGATCGACGCGACGCCCCCGGTCCGGTCGAACCGCTCGCCCATCGTGGCCGCACGCACGTCCTGCGACAGCGTGCCGCGGAAGCGCAGCTGATCGTTGACGGCCCAGCTCAGCGCGCCCTTCCACGACTGCACGTCGCCGGAGCCCTCGTAATCGGCCCAGCGCGCGGCGAGGTTGAGGTCGAGCTGGTCCACGAGCCGCTTGCCGGAGACGAGCGGAAGGTTGAACTCGGTGAAGGCTTCCTTGACCTCGAACGAGCCCTTGCCGAACGGCACGTTCGAGAACTGGATCTCGACCGAGTTGCCGGACGCGGCATTGCCGCCCGGCACGCCGCGAATGCCTCGCGCCGGGTTGTTCGCTTCGACGGGCCGGGCGCGCGGATCGGCGTTGGCGTTGCCGCCGGGGCCGACGAGGACGTATTGCACGAAGCTTTCCTCGCGCCACGCGTAGCCGAAGGCCATCTCGATCTCGCCGGCGCCCCAGCCGTCGTGGATCTTGCCGGTCGCCGTCACCTCGAACGCGTCCTGCTCGAGCTCGATGCGGCGCATCTTGTCCGCGACCGACGTGTAGCTGTACGGAATGCTCTCCGTCGCCGAGTAGAAGCCCTCTGCATGCATCGGCACGCCGGGCTCGAATCCCGTCACCCAATCGATCGCGGCGGGATCCGCGCGGCCGCGGCCGAACAGGTTGAGCGGCACGCAATCGTCGTAGTCGTCGGTGTATAGCGTGACGTTGCAGACGATGTTGCCTTCTTCGTCGAGAACGGCATCCACGGCGAGATAGATTCGGTCGAGTCGAATGCCGCCGCGCTGGATCGCATCGACGTCGGTCGTGCCTTTCTGGTACCAGCCTTGCACGGCCCAGCCGTCGAAGAAGCCGTCCGAGCTGATGTCGTACTCGAATCCGCCCGTCAGCGAGCGCATCTTCGTGACCTGCTCGGTGTACGAGTTGAATGCGAGGTCTTCCGGCGCGCCGTATCGGCCGAACGGAACGCTGTCGATCCCGTTCTCGTCCATGATCTCTTGGATCTCAGGCGGCAGGAACGGGTTGCCGCTGTAGATCGTGAAGGCGCGGCTGCCGAAGGCCGTTCTCGGGAAAAGACCGCCGATGTTGGTGTTGATCCAGTAGGCCTCGCCGTAGATTCCCTGGCCGTAAAGGGTCAGGTTGTCGGTGACGTCGTGGCTCAAGTAGAGGAACGCGTTCTCTCGACCGGAGGCCGGATGGATCTGCGAGCCCCACTCGCCGTTGTCCGTGCCGGAGCCGCCTTGGGCGATCGAGTGCGAATCGGCGTTCGAGGCATGGCCGACGACGAACGGCGAAACGTTGCCGTTGCGATCGAAGATCAACGGACCGCCGGCTTCGGGCGGCAGAAACAGAATGCCGTCGAGCGACGCGTTGCGCGATACGACGTGGGTGTAAGGCAGGAACCACGGGTTGTCCGGCGTCGTGCCGCGATTCTCGACGTCCGGGTTCTCGATCAGCGCCCAGCCCTGATACCAGTCGTAGTCCGCGCGGCTATGCCAGATCGGATCCTGCTCCGCATCCTCGATCGACACGAGCAGATGCGTCTTCTCCGTCAGGGCCCAGCCGGCGGCGAACGAGACTTCGTGATTCTGGTTGTGGCCGCGCTCCGTCTGGCCGGTCTGCGCGGAAGCCCGGATTCCCTCGAAATCCGTGTCCAGAATGAAGTTGACGACGCCGGCGACGGCGTCCGTTCCGTACGCGGCGGTGGCGCCGCCGGTGACGGTCTCGACGGTGCGGATCAGTTGCTCTGGGAACAAGTTGATATCGGGGCCGCCGAAGATCGTCGACGACACGACCCGGCGCCCGTCGAGCAGGCTCAACGTGCGCTTGCCTTGCAGGCCGCGCAGATTGAGCGTCCCGGCACCGGGCGACGTGAAGAAGCCGCCGGTATTCGCCGTCGTGTTCGACATGAAGAACTGTGGCAGCTGCGCAAGGCCTTCGACCATCGTCGTCGGCGACAGCAGGTTGATCTCCTCCGGCGTCACGATCGTCACGGGATTCGGCGTGTCCATGCCCGTCGGGCGCAGACGAGAGCCCGTGACGACGACCTCCTCGACGGCAGCGTCTTCCGTCTGCGCGTGAACCGTACCCTCCGCGCCGGCGATGGCCAACGCGATCGCGATGGGTAGACGGGATTTACGGCATGGGCCGATCCCAGCCGCCGGATGCACTGACTTGCTCATGTTCCCCCCTGTGGATGGCTCGATGCGTCGCGCTCGTCTTTTCTCGTCGGTATCGAATGGGCGCTCCGAGGGTTTCGAGCTTGGGTCGCTCGAAGCGGCGGAGCTCCCGTTGCCGCCGCCGGCCTCCCGAGCGCCGTCCCGGCCGGATGCCAAGCCGCCGCCGCGCGCGTACCAAAACAGAATACGAATTCTGTATTCTGAGTCAAGGAGGGGAATGTCTCGTGGATGAGAGACATGTTCCCGGGAAGCGCCGCGGAACCGCGCCGAGCCGGCAGGCGCGGCCCCGCCCGGCAGGACTACACTGGGACGGGCCATGTCTCGGCGGCGCGTCAATCTCGGCGTCGGCACGCTGACGGCGCTCGTCGTCGGCAACATGATCGGTGCGGGCGTATTCACGACGTCCGGATTCGCGCTCGCCGATCTCGGTTCTCCCGTCCGCGTGCTCTGGGCATGGGCCGTCGGCGGCGCCGTTGCGCTGTGCGGCGCCCTCGGGTACGGTGCGCTCGCTCGCCGGCTTCCGCTCTCGGGCGGCGAGTATCTCTACCTGTCACGGAACATCCATCCGATCGCGGGCTTCATCGCCGGCTGGGTCTCGCTGCTCGCCGGATTCACCGCGGCGATCGCGTTCGCCGCGCTGACTCTCGCCGCTTACGTGCTGCCGGAGGGGCAGCCGAGAGACGGTCCGCTCGCCGGCGGGATCGCGTCGGGCGTCGTTCTGCTCGCGGCGCTGCTGCACGGGATCGGGGTTCGCATCGGCGCGCAGGCGCAGAACCTTGCGGTCGCCGTGAAGATCGTCGCGATGCTCGCTTTCGTCGCGTTCGCGCTGCTCGCGGGGGAAGGCCCGTCGTCGTGGCCCGGCGTCGTCGAGAGCGCTCGCGGGACGTACGAGATTCCGCCGTTCTCGATCGCCGCGTTCGCGTCGAGCGTGATGTGGATCTCGTTCAGCTATTCGGGATTCAATGCGGCCGTCTATATCGCGGGGGAGGTGCCCGCGGCCCGGTCCCGCGTGCCTTGCGCGCTTCTCCTCGGCACGGCCGCGACGACGGCGATCTATCTCGCGCTGAATGCCGTCTTCGTGCTCGCGCCGCCGTTCGATCACGTTGCGGGACGCGAGGACGTCGCGGCGGCGGCGGCGCGGGAGCTCGGGGGCGATGCGCTCGTCGGCGCCGTCCGCGCGATCGTCGTGCTCGCGCTATTCACGTCCATCTCGGCGATGATCATGATCGGGCCGCGCGTCTACGCGAAGATGGCCGACGACGGCCTGATGCCGCGCGTGCTGCGGCTCGAGGGCGAGGTGCCGGCCGCGGCCGTGCTCGTGCAGGCGCTTCTCGCCGTGATCGTCGTGTGGGTCGCGGGTCTCCGCGAGCTCTTGTCGTATCTCGGGTTCACGTTGAGCCTCTGCGCGGCCTTGACCGTCGCGAGCCTGTTCGTCGTCGCGCGTCGCGAGCGCCGAACGCGACCGTACAGGGAGCGCTTGCCGGGGTATCCGTGGGCACCGGCCGTTTTCGTCGCAGCGACGCTGCTCTTCGCCGCGCTCGCCGCACGATCGCAGCCGGCCGAGCTCGCCGCCGCCGTCGTGACCATCGCGTCGGGAGCGGGGCTCTACGCCATTACGATTCGCCGGTCCAAACGGCCGCCGGGCACGACTTGAGGACTACAATGGAAATCGTCATGGGCCTCGTGCGACGCCTCTTCTCGCTGCTCGCGGCGCTCGGCGTGGCGATCACGATGCCTGCGTGCGCGCAGCCGAGCATCGAGCAGCAACGGAGCTCGATGGTGGACGATATCGAGCGCATGGTACGGGCGATGAGCCGCAGCGTCGGCAAGACCGACCTCGACGAGCGCGTGCTGCAGGCGATGGCGAAAGTGCCGAGGCACCTGTTCGTTCCCGAGGCGTACCGCGCGCTCGCGTACGAGAATCGTCCGCTCCCGATCGGCGAAGGTCAGACGATCTCGCAGCCGTTCATCGTCGCGCTGATGACCGACCTCGCGCGAGTCGACGCCGACTCCGTCGTGCTCGAGGTCGGTACCGGCTCCGGCTACCAGGCCGCGATCCTCGGCGAGCTTGCGGCGCGCGTCTACACGATCGAGATCGTCGAGCCGCTCGGGCGCCGCGCGGCCGAGACGCTCGAGCGCCTCGGCTACGAGAACGTTTTCGTGAGGATCGGGGACGGCTATCAAGGCTGGCCCGAGGCCGCACCATTCGACGCGATCGTCGTGACCGCTGCGCCGGACCGGGTGCCTCGGCCGCTGATCGAGCAACTCGCTCCGGGCGGGCGCCTCGTGATCCCGGTCGGTGCTCCGGGCGAGGTACAGTCGCTGCGTTTGCTCGAGAAGGATGCGGAGGGCCGAATCTCCGAGCGGGATGTGCTGCCGGTCGCGTTCGTGCCGCTCACTCGCGGCGAGCCGCGTTGATCCCCGAGCACGGCGCGGTAGGTATTCGTCCCCATCGCGTCGCCCGGAAAAGGGCGGAGTCTAGGCGCTCGCGCTTACGCGCGAAATCGGGGTGCTCCCCCCGTGCCCGCGGGGCTTTCGTCCGGCCAAAATGATCGATAGCGCCGACAGATGGCGGGTCCGCTCGATCCGCCGACGAGGCTCGAATGAAAAGAGTGATCGCCGAACGGGGGGCGGCTCCGTTGCCGAAGGAGACGATGCGTGCTCGCTCGGCGGGTGGGTCCGCCGACGCGTGCTTCAGCAAGCGCTTCAGCGAGGAGTGGCTGTTCCGAGCGACGCTGCACAACTCGCTCAGAGCGTGGGCCGCGTCGCGGCGGTCGCAATGGCTGCGCGTGCCGCGCGTCCTCGATGCCGACCGCCGCGATCTTCGCATCGACTACGAGCGCCTGGACGGCTGGTATCCGGTGCGCACGGTGCTCCGGGACCGCGCATTCGAGCGGCTCACGGATGACGCGCTCGAGCGGATGTTCTGGACGATCGGCGCCGCGCTCGAGGAATTCCACCGGCATACGCGTCGGATCCACGGCGACTTCGATTTCGACAACATTCTCGTGAAACGGGGCGCCGACAAGGCCGCGTTCGTCGACTTCACGCCTCCGGTCTATGCGTGCTTCAGGGATTACAACCGCGCCGATCCTTATCGGGACATCGCGACGCTGATCCTCGTCATACGCGCCAAGTATCCCCCGCACCGGATTTACCTGGCGCTGCGAAGCCGTTTGCGAGCCCTCGCGCTCGCCGTCATCGAAGGCTATTTTCGCGCCGACCCGTCGAGGTACGACCCGGCCGCGCTCGCACGATCGATCGACGAGATCCTCGACGGCACCTATCTCGGCGAGTCGTTCGCGGGCCGGTACCTCAGGCGGACGCGCCTCTTTCGAATCGACGACCTCGTGCCGGGAACGTGATGCATTATCAGGACTATAGAACGACCCACGTCGGAGCCGAGTCGTGGGCGAAGGATTACGACACGAAGCTGTTCGCCCCCGGCTCGTTCGACGCGGCGATCTGGGCGCGCGAGCAACGGCTCATCGACGAGATCGTGGAGCGGCACGTGCCGCGCCGCGACCGCTATCTCGACTTCGCGTGCGGCACCGGGCGGGTGCTCGCTCATGTCGAGCCCCGATTCCGCTCGGCGACGGGCCTCGATATCTCGGAGACGATGTTGGCCGCCGCGCGCGACCGCGTGAAGACCGCCGAGCTCGTTCAGGGCGATGCGACCCGCGATCCCGACGTGCTCGCGGGTCGGCGATTCGATTTCATTACCGCGTTCCGCTTCTTCTTGAACGCGCAGCCGTCGCTGCGCGACGATGCGATGGCCTTCATCGCGTCGGCGCTCCGTGACCGCGAGTCGCGGCTGCTCTTCAACGTGCACGGAAACCGCTACAGCACCCGCGCGCTGCTCGCCGCGAAGGCGAGGATCACGGGCGAGCAGTTCTCGTCGATGTCGATCGGAGAGTGCTTCGCGCTCGCCGCCCGCCACGGGCTCGAGGTCGTCGAGTGGCACGGGATCGGCTCGTACGACAAGTCGCTGCTGCGCGCGCTGCCGCGCTCGGCGTGGCGCTGGGCGGAGCGATTCGCGCCCCTGCCCAAGCGTTTCGCGGTGTATCTCTATTTCGTCTGCCGCCGGCGATGACGGCCGCCCGCCCGCGCCGGCGGCGGCGCCTACTCGACGCGCCAGAACCGGATGCGCACGCCGTCGGGATAGCGCTCGCCGGTGCCGATGAAGACCGAGCGCACGAGCCACTGGAGCCGTGGCGACGACGTCTCGAAGCGCGGCATCGTCCGGAAGTAGACGAGCGAGGGATCCACGGTTTCTCCCGCGTTGAGCTTGCGCATGACGTCGGCGGGCGCATGCCGGATGCCGAAGTTCTGCACGTAGATGATCTCGCCCTGGTCGGTCTCGAGCGCGTAACGCGTGTCGAGCTCGGAGAACCCGTCCGGCTGAATCATCTGCCAGTCGGCGCCGCCCGGCACGACGCGGCCTTTGATCTCCGGCCCTTCGAACGTGCCGCCGAGGATCTCGACGATTCGCCGCCGGCCGTGCGTGACCTCGCCTAGATCGACGGGCTCGGCGACCTCGGCGAGCATCTCGAATGCGAGAGTCAGCTTCGGCGGCTGCGCCGTCGGCGCGGACGGCGCCTGCGCGGCCGCGGTCAGCGTGAAGAGCAACGCGGCCGTCGAGGTCATCGCGGCGAGCAGAGTCGAGCGGGTGGTCTTCGGCATCGGCAGGTTTCCTCCTTCGGTTCACTCGTCGGCGGCGCGTTCGGCGGCACCGCGCGGCTGCGTCGCCGGCGAGCGGCGGCTCAGAATTTCTTGGATGATATAGCTTGCGACGTCGTGAAGCTGCTCCACGCTATACACCGCGGCGAACGGCGCCATCGCCGTTCCGGGCACGCCCGAGCCCGCGGTCGCGACGATATCGGCGACCGAAAGCTCGCTGCGTAACGGCGCGCCCTGCTCGTGGCCGCCTTCGCCGGTCTCGCCGTGGCACGCCTGGCATACGGACCGATAGATGCCGGCACCGCGCGCAAGATCGGCCGTGCGGCCGAGATCGAGCCCGGCGAGCGGCGCTTGCGCGTCGGCGCCTCGCGTATCCTGGTCCTCGGCGGAATCGCGCTCGGCCGGCGCGTCGGGCACCGGATCTCCCGAGCCCGGCGGCAGCGGCTCGATCGTGCCGTTCAGCGAGAACAGCCACAGGCCGTCGTTGAGTCGGCCTCCGGTGATGCCGCCGCCGGCGATCCCGGCCACGTATTGCACGCCGCGATGCTCGAACGTCGTCACGGTCGTCGTGAAGCCGCCGTCGGTTTGGAACGACCAGAGACGGCGCCCGGTCTCGCTGTCCATCGCCGTCAGCTCGCCGTTGTAGCGGCCGGCGAAGATCAGCCCGCCGGCCGTCGTGATCGTGCCCGCGCAGCGCACGTCGAGCAGCCGTCGCCAGGCTACCTTGTGGTTCGTCAGGTTCATCGCGACGAGGGTCTGACGCGTGTCGGTGCCGATCTCTCGCGCGGCGCCGAAGCTGCCGCCGATGTAATAGCCGCCCGGTCGATCCGGGCCGATCGGCGCGTTCGGGTCGCCGCCGGTGCCTCGGCCCGGCCCGTCGCTCGCGCAGATATACATGAGGTGGTTCTCGACGTTGTACGAGCTCGGCTGCCAGCTGACGCCGGAGATCGGCCGCCAGCGTCCGATCTCGTCTCCGCTGTACGGGGTGAACGTCCGGCCTTGATTCTCGAGCGTGCCGTCGAACGTCTCGCCGACGGCATCGATGTCGTGGCGGATGACCCAGTCGCCGAGCGGAATCGGCTGAGTGGCCGCCGTCGCCTGGATGCGGTCCTGCGGCACGGGCATGTCGACGACCGGTGTCAGCGGCGCGCCGCTGGTCCGGTCGAGGATATACAGAAAGCCCGTCTTCGAGACCTGTGCGATGCCCTTGCGCGGGATGCCGTCGAACTCGGCGTCGAACAGGATCGTCGGGTTCGGCGAGTCGTAATCCCAGATGTCGTGGCGCACTTGCTGGAAGTGCCACCGATACTGCCCGGTGCGCGCGTCGAGCGCGACGATGGACGCCGTGAAAAGATTGTCTCCGGGACGGATCGCACCGTTCATGTCGGGCCCGGCGTTGCCCGTCGAGAAATAGATCATGCCGAGCTCGGGGTCGACGCTCGGCGTCTGCCAGATCGGCGCGCCGCCGTACTTCCACGCATCGTTGTGCCGCGGCCACGTCGCATGGCCGATCTCGCCGGGGCCAGGGATCGTATAGAAGTTCCAGATCCGCTCGCCGGTCTTCGCGTCGTACGCGCTGATCCGGCCGCGGACGCCGAACTCGCCGCCGGTGAAGCCGACGATGACCATGCCGTCGTAGTAGAGCGGCGCGGCGGTGATGCCATAGCCTTCGCGCGGATCGCCGGCGAGCACGTCCCATACGACGGCGCCGGTTCGCTGATCGAGCGCGACCAGCCGGCCGTCGAGCCGTCCGAGAAAGATCATGCCGTCGCCGAGGCCGACGCCGCGGCTCAACCGTCCGCAGCAGATGCTCGCCGAGTCGAAATCGACGTCCGCTTCGTAGACCCAGTGAAACCGGCCGGTCTCGACGTCGACGGCGAAGACGTCGTTGTCGCCCGTGACGACGTAGATCACGCCTTCGTAGAAC
>Ga0079224_100014379_pt1 | contig 11055 bp, 11 predicted proteins | sample Stecom2015_FD_80414 | JGI IMG/M metagenome (GOLD analysis project Ga0079224, IMG submission 80414) | Agricultural soil microbial communities from Utah to study Nitrogen management - Steer compost 2015 | ecosystem: Environmental > Terrestrial > Soil > Agricultural land | place: USA: Utah...
CGGACCTGCTCGGGCCTGTACAGCGGCAGCGGCTTGTTCATGCGCGGATTCTATACTTGCGGCATGCGCGAACCGGACGACATGCAGGCCCTGGCCGAGGCGATCAGGGACTGGGGCGCCGAACTGGGCTTCCAGCAGGTCGGCATCGCCGGCGTGGAGCTGGAACGGGACGCGGAACACCTGCGCGACTGGCTGGCCCGGGGACAGCACGGAAGCATGGACTACATGGCCCGGCACGGCAGCAAGCGCGAACGGCCGCAGGACCTGGTGCCGGGCACGCTGCGGGTGGTCTCGGTACGCATGGACTACGGCACCGGCGACGACGCCGCGGCCTGGACCACCCTGGCCCGGGGCGAGCGTGCCTACGTGGCCCGCTACGCCCTGGGCCGCGATTACCACAAGCTGATGCGCAAACGCCTGCAGCAGCTGGCCGACCGCATCGCCGCCGCGGCCGGACCATTCGGCTACCGCGTGTTCGTGGATTCGGCACCGGTGCTGGAACGGGCCCTGGCCCGCAACGCCGGCCTGGGCTGGATCGGCAAGCACAGCTGCCTGATCAATGCCCGCGCCGGCAGCTGGTTCTTCCTGGGCGAACTGTTCACCGACCTGCCACTGCCGGTGGACGAACCGGCCAGCGCGCATTGCGGTACCTGCCGCCGCTGCATCGACGTCTGCCCGACCGGCGCGATCGTCGCGCCCTATCGGGTGGACGCGCGCCGCTGCATCAGCTACCTGACCATCGAGCTGCGCGGCAGCATCCCCGAGGCGCTGCGGCCATTGATCGGCAACCGCGTGTTCGGCTGCGACGACTGCCAGCTGGCCTGCCCCTGGAACAAGTTCGCGGTACGCAGCCCGGAACCCGACTTCCGGGTCCGCAACGGCCTGGACCAGGCCAGCCTGGTCGAGCTGTTCGCCTGGAGCGAAGAGGAATTCCTGCAACGCACCGAAGGCTCGGCCATCCGCCGCACCGGCTACGAGGGCTGGCTGCGCAACCTCGCCGTCGCCCTCGGCAACGCCCCGCGCTCGCCCCAGGTCATCACCGCCCTCGCCTCCCGCCGCGACCACCCCAGCGACCTGGTCCGCGAACACGTCGCCTGGGCCCTGGCCCGGCACGGGGTTTCGTGAAAAGGATTGTTGACGCGGATTGGGGCGGATGAACGCGGATACGACGTTCCTGAATGTTCTGTCCGCGTTGAGCCGCGTCGAAGAACTACGTCCAGCGTGAGCGGATCTCGGCGACCAGGGCGCGGGTGATGGGGTCTTCGGGTTCGCCTTCGCCGGCGAGGCGGGGTTCGAGTTCGCCGGCGATGCGCTTGCCGAGTTCGACGCCCCACTGGTCGAAGGGATTGATGCCCCAGAGGCAGGCCTGGACGTAGACGCTGTGCTCGTACATCGCCAGCAGGGCGCCGAGGGATTCGGGCGTCAGGGCGTCCAGCAGCAACACCGTGCTCGGGCGGCCGCCCGGGTGGCGGCGGTGCGACGGGCCCGGGTCGGCGCCGTTGGCCAGGGCCTCGGCCTGGGCGAGAAAGCTGGCCAGCTGGAACCGGTGGCTGCGCGCGTGCTCGTGGGCAGGCCGCGCCACGGCGATGAACTCGGCCGGCACCGGGTCGCAGCCCTGGTGCAGGGCCTGGAAGAAGCTGTGCTGGACCTCGGTGCCCGGGCCGCCCCAGAGGACCGGCGAGGTGGCCACCGGGACCGGGCTGCCGTCGGCACGCACCGACTTGCCCAGGCTTTCCATGACCAGCTGCTGCAGGTGCGCGGGCAACAGGGCAAGGCGCGGGTCGTAAGGCAGCACCGCCTGCGTCGGCAGGCCCAGGGCATTGCGGTTCCAGACCGCGCTCAGGCCGTGCCAGACCGCCAGGTTGCCTTCCGGCGGCGTGCCGCGCACATGCGCATCCATGCTGGCGGCGCCGGCCAGCAGGCGGTCGTAGGAGGCGCGGCCCAAGGCCAGCCGGATCGAGAACCCAACCGCCGACCACAGCGAATAGCGGCCGCCGACCCAGTCCCAGAGCGGCAACACGCGCTCGCCGGGGATGCCGAAGGCCTCGGCCCGCTCCGGGCTGGCGGTGACCGCGTGCAGGCGTTTGGCGCTGCCGAGCCAGTCACGCAGGATGTCGCCGTTGACCAGGGTTTCGCGGGTACCGAAGCTCTTGGACACCAGGATGCCGGCGGTCCGGGCCGGATCCAGCCGGGCCAGCAGGCGGCTGGCGGCGCCGCCTTCGGCATTGGAGAGGAAGTGCACGCGCAGGCGCTGATCGGCGAACTCGCGCAGTGCATCCACCGCCAGCCGCGGGCCCAGGTCGCTGCCGCCGATGCCCACGTGCACCACGTCGGTCACCGCGCTGTCGGCGAGGCCGGCGGCCAGCGTTTCCATCTTCGCGCGGGCGGCGGTGGCGGCGGCGGCGGCCGCGTCCGCCGCCGGGCTGTGGCCGGCGCCACCCCGCAGGGCCATGTGCAGGGCGGCACGGCCTTCGCTGGCGTTGACCGGCTGGCCTTCGAACAGGGCTTGCAGCGCCGCCTCCAGGCCCGCCTCGGCCGCCATCGCCAACAGGGCCGACCAGGCACGCTCGTCGATGCGCTGGCGGGCGAAGCTGGCGTGGATCGGCCCGACCGTGAGCGACATCGCCCGGGCGCGCCCATGCGCCGCCGCCAGCGCCTGCAGGGAGTGGCCGCGCAGCCGCTCGGCGTGTCCGCGGATCTCGCGCCAGTGTCGATCGCTCAGCATGTCAGGGATTGTCGAACTCCAGATTGTCGATGAGCCGGGTGCGGCCCAGGCGGGCCGCCACCAGGGCCAGCAGGCCGGACTCGCCGGCAGCGCGTGGCCGCGACAGGTCGGCGCGGCGGATCTCGGCGTAATCGACCTCGAAGCCGGCCGCCTCGAGCCGCTCGCGCGCCTCGTCCTCGATGCCGGCCAGCGGCAGGCCCTGCCGGGCGGCATCGCGCATGAAGCGCAGGGTTTCGTGGATGCGCACCGCCGTGCGCCGCTGTTCGGCATCAAGGTACTGGTTGCGCGAACTCATGGCCAGGCCGTCGGCTTCGCGCAGGGTCGGCGCCGGCACGATGTCGACCGGAAAACTCAGCTCGCGGGCCATGTAACGGATCACCTGCAGCTGCTGGTAATCCTTGCGCCCGAACACCGCCAGATCCGGCTGCACCATGTTGAACAGGCGCGCGACCACGGTCGCCACGCCGTTGAAATGGCCGGGCCGGTGCGCGCCGCAGAGGATGTCGGTGATGCCCGGCACGTGCATCTGCACGCAGCCCATGGTGCCGAACGGATACATCTGCTCGATGCCGGGCAGGAAGACCAGGTCGCAGCCCTGGGCCTGCAGGCGTTCGATGTCCTGCTCCGGCGTGCGCGGGTAGTGGGCGTAATCCTCGTTCGGGCCGAACTGGGTCGGGTTGACGAAGATGCTGGCCACCACCTTGTCGGCATGCCGGCGCGCCAGCTGCACCAGGGCGAAATGGCCGGCGTGCAGGTTGCCCATGGTCGGCACGAAGCCGATCCGCGCGCCCTCGCCGCGCCACTGCCGCACCTGCGCGCGCAGGCCGGCGACGGTGTCCTTGGCCAGGATCATTGGTAGCCGTGCTCGGGGCCGGGGAAACGACGCTCGCGCACCGCCTCGGCATAGGCCTGGAACGCCGCCAGCACCGAGCCGCCGTCGGCAAGGAAATCGCGGACGAAACGCGGCCGGCGATGGCCGCTGTCCAGGCCGAGCATGTCGTGCATCACCAGTATCTGGCCGTCGCAGCCGGCACCGGCGCCGATGCCGATGGTCGGGATCTCCAGCTCGGCGGTGATGCGTTCGGCCAACGCCGAGGGCACGCATTCGAGCACCAGCAGGTCGGCGCCGGCCTCGGCCACGGCATGCGCCTCGGCCAGCAGGCGCTGCGCCGCCGCCTCTTCCCGGCCCTGCACCCGGTAGCCGCCCAGGCGCAGCACCGACTGTGGGGTCAGGCCGAGATGGGCACAGACCGGAATCTCGCGTTCGTGCAGGAAACGGATCACCTCGAGCTTGGGGCCGGCGCCTTCCAGCTTCACCATCGCCGCGCCGGCCTGCAGGAAGCGCGTGGACGCCTCCAGCGCGCGCTCGGGCGTGGCGTCGGCCTGGAACGGCAGGTCGGCCACCAGCAGGGTGGTGGCCAGGCCGCGCGCGACGCAGGCGACGTGGTAGGCGACATCGTCCACCGTCACCGGCAAGGTGCTGGCCCGGCCCTGGCAGACCATGCCCAGGGAATCGCCGACCAGGACGAAATCGATACCCGCGATTTCCATGCAGCGGGCGAAGCTCGCGTCGTAGCAGGTCAGCGAGGCGATCGGCCGGCCTTCCTGCTTCATCTTGCGCAGGGCCGGCACGGTGATCGGTGCGCGGTCGTGGGCCCGGGTGGGATTGGCGTACATGGCGTCTGCCCGTTCTGGGGCCCCTAAGGTATCGCTTCGATACCCCGGGTATCCACCGCGGCGAGCAGGTCGGCCACCCTTCCCTGCCCCGGCACCTGCAGCATCGGCGCGATCTCCGCCAGCGGCACCAGCACGAAGGCGCGCGCCTGCATGCGCGGATGCGGAACGCTCAGCCCGGGCCGGTCGATGCGCCGCTCGCCGTAGACCAGCAGGTCGAGATCGAGCCGGCGCGGACCCCAGCGCTGTTCACCGGCACGGTCGCGGCCGAACGCACGTTCGATTTCGAGCAGGGCTTGCAACAGCGCCTCGGGCGCCAGGCCGGTGCGCAGTTCGGCGGCGGCATTGAGAAAGGCCGGCTGCCCGGTATTGCCCCAGGGCGGCGTGCGGTAGAAGGCCGAGTGACGCAGCACCCGGGTATCGGGCAAGGCATCGAGTTGCCGCAGCGCCTGCGTCAGCGTCTCCCGGACCGGGCCGAGATTGCCGCCGAGGCCGACCCAGGCATGAGCCGGCGCGGCGGCGTTCACGCCGCGTCGCCCTCGTCCCCCGAAGGGCCGGTATCGGTGCCGCGGGGTTTGCGCCGCCGGCGCCGGCGCGGCCGGCCGCCGCCCTCCTCGTCGCGGCTCGGCAGGCGTTCGGCCAGGTCGTCCGGCGCCTGGCCCTGGGCCTCGCGCCAGAAGGCCAGGTCGGCCGCCAGTTCCGGCGCGGCCGAAGCGCGCAGTTCGAGGAAATCGAAGGCGGCGCGGAAACGCGGATGCGACAGCAGCCGGAACACGCGCTTGCGCTGGCGCTGCTGGAAGCGCGGCTGCAGCAGCCAGATCTCCTGCATCGGCAGCGAGTAGCGGCGCGGCAGGGCGATGCGCTTGGCCTGGTGCAGGGTCACCCGGTCGGCGGCACGCTGTTGCGCCACCAGCGGGTCGACGCCCTGCTTCTGCAGCACCGCCAGTTCCCGGCAATAGGCCGGCCAGAGCAGGGCCGCGAACAGGAAGGCCGGCGTCACCGGCTTGTCCTCGCGGATGCGCTGGTCGGTATTGCGCAAGGCCTGCAGCAGCATCTGGCGCAAGGCGCCGCTGCGGTTGGTGGCCAGGGCCCGGGCCGATTCCGGGAACAGTTCGGCCAGCAGGCCCAGTTGCTCGAGCAGCAGGAAGCTCTTCTCGGCATGCCCGGCCATGAACATCTTCAGGCACTCGTCGAACAGCCGCGCCGGCGCTGCGCTGGCCAGCAGGTGCGCCAGCACCGGAATCGGCGCCGCCGCATCCTCGGCAATGCGGAAATCCAGCTTGGCCGCCAGCCGGGCCGCCCGCAGCATGCGCACCGGATCTTCGCGGTAGCGGGTTTCCGGATCGCCGATCAGGCGCAGCACCCGCTCGCTGACGTCGCGGAAGCCGCCGACGTAGTCGCGTACGGAAAAATCCTCGATGGCGTAGTACAGGGCGTTGGCGGTGAAGTCGCGCCGGACCGCATCCTCCTCGATGCTGCCGTAGACGTTGTCGCGCAGCAGGCGGCCGCCGTCGTCGGTCTCGCGGTCCTGGTCGTCGTCGGCGCTGGCGGCGCGGAAGGTCGCCACCTCGATGATCTCGCGGCCGAACACCACGTGTGCCAGGCGGAAGCGGCGGCCGATCAGCCTGCAGTTGCGGAACAGGGCGCGGACCTGTTCGGGGGTGGCGTCGGTGGCGACGTCGAAATCCTTCGGCGAATTGCCGATCAGCAGATCGCGGACAGCGCCGCCGACCAGATAGGCCTGGAAGCCGGCATCGCGCAGCCGATAGAGCACCCTCAGCGCATTGGGGCTGATGTTCTTGCGCGAGATGCCGTGTTCGGCGCGCGGCACCAGCAGCGGCTGGGTCGGAGTGGTCGTCGGGGTATCCGTCATGGGTGGGCGGCGCGGGGGCCTGTGCGCGGCTGGGCCGGTGCCTCTCGGGGCTTCCCGGCCAGGGGAAAGCCCGCTATACTACCGCCCGCTTCGCGGCAACGCCAACGCTGCTCCCTTCGTCTAGTGGTCCAGGACACCGCCCTCTCAAGGCGGGAACACGAGTTCGAACCTCGTAGGGAGCGCCACCCATTCCGAAAGCCCGGCCCTGCGCCGGGCTTTCCCGTTTCGGGGCGGCCCGGCTGGGCGGCGCACCCGCTCAGCGGATAGAATTGCGGCATTGGAGCCCACGGATTCACGGCCATGCCCTTCGTCGTCACCGAGAACTGCATCCGCTGCAAGTACACCGACTGCGTCGAGGTGTGCCCGGTGGACTGTTTCCACGAGGGCCCGAACTTCCTGGTGATCGATCCGGACGAGTGCATCGATTGCACCCTGTGCGAGCCGGAGTGCCCGGCCAACGCGATCTACCCCGAAGACGACGTCCCCGCCGGCCAGGAGGGCTTCATCGCCCTGAATGCCGAACTGTCCCGCAACTGGCCGGTGATCACCACCCGCAAGGACCCGCCGCCGGACGCCGAGGAATGGGACGGCAAGCCGGGCAAGCTGCCCTTCCTGGAACGCTGATCCGGAACGCTGATCCTGACGCCCCGCTGCCAGGGCCCCGCTGCCGAGGCCTTGCTCCCGGGGTTTCGGACGCTGCTGCCTGCCCGCGCGGGGCGCTGCCGCCCCGCCGCCGGGCGACGGCTCAGCCCAGGCGGGCCTTGAGCAGGCCCAGCAACTGCGCCGCGGCGCCGCCGCTGAGCGGACGGCCATCGCTGCCCAGGGCCACCACCCGCACCTGCTCACCGGCCTGCTCGGCGCGGACCAGGAACACCTGGCCCAGGTAGCGCACGCTGTAGCTGTTGAGCAGCTGGGCGCGCTCGTCCACCTGCACGCCCTCGATCTTGCCCAGTGCCAGGCCGATCCGGCGCCAGGCGCTGGGCAGGGTGTCCTCGAGGGTGAAGGCGTCGACCGCCGGCACGCCCGACGGCGCGATGCCGCCGGCCGGTGCTTCGGCCGGGGCATTGGCATGCGGGTTGGCCGACACGTCGGGAATCGTCACGCCACCTGCCGTGGACGGCGCATCCAGGCCCGGCGGCACTTCCAGCGGCTGGGCCTGCTGGCTCTGCCGGTAGGCGTTCTCGCCACCGAACTTGCCGCGCAACCAGCTGCAACCGCTGGCGGCCACCAGGGCCAGGGCAAGGACGGCCAGCAGCGCGGCACGGGCGAGGGAACGGGTCGGGGTCATTCGCGGGTCTCCTGGGGGCCGCCCGGTCGGGTGCGGCGATCGGTCGGTAAGCTTACGCCAGTTCGGCTTCCATCTGCGTGCAGGTCCGGGCCATGGCCTCGGCCCGCGCCTGGTGCGGCGGCGACAGTGGCAACAGCGGCAGGCGCAGGCCATGGCCGATGCCCTGCAGGGCCAGGATGGCCTTGACCGGGATCGGGTTGGGCTCGATGCCGAGGAAGTCGTAGAGCTCGTGCAGGCGCGCATCCAGTGCCTGCGCCTGGCCGGCCTCGCCCTCGGCGGCCAGCCGGCACAGGCGGGCGAAACTGCGCGGCACCACGTTCGAGGCCACCGAAATCACCCCCTGGGCGCCGCCCAGCATGGCCCGCACGAAGGTCGGGTCGTCGCCGCTGAGCAGGCTGAAGCCGGAACCGGCCAGGGGATAGAGCGCGTTCCAGCGTTCCTCGTCGCCGCGCGCTTCCTTCAGGGCGATGATGCCCGGGTGCCGGCACAGCCGCGCCACCGTTTCCGGCTGCATGTCGCAACCGGTGCGGCCGGGCACGTTGTAGAGCACCACCGGCAGGCCGCCCTGCCCCGCGACCGCGGTGTAGTGGGCGACCAGGCCTTCCTGGGTCGGCCGCACGTAGGGCGGCGTGACGACCAGGGCGGCATCGGCGCCGAGATCGCGGGCCAGGCGGGTGCGGGCGATGGTGGCGGCGGTGGCGGACTGGCCGGTGCCGGCCAGCACCGGGATCCGGCCGGCCACCTGGGCCACGGCGGCGCGCAGCAGGGTCGCGTATTCGTCGTCCGCGAGCGCCGCCGCCTCGCCGGTGGAACCGGCGACGACCACGGCCGAGGTCCCGGCCTCGACCTGGGCGGCGAGCAGGCGCGACCAGGCCTCCAGGTCCAGCCGACCATCGGGCGCAAACGGGGTTGCCAGCGCGGTGATGCTGCCGGAAAGGAACACGTCGGGAACCTCTTCTTGGATGCCGGCGATGTTACTTGCGGCCGGAAAGCGCCGGCAAGTATGCTGGCCGCGTGCATCGAGCGCCGCCTTCCGGCGCCGCCAGGACCACCGCATTGAGCTCTCCCGCCACGCGCCCGACCGCCAACGAGAACCACCTGCTGATCAGCGCGTACACCACGCATCCGCAGTCGCCGCTGCTGGCCGTCACCCGCCGCATTTCCGACAGCGGCTGCAACCTGCTGGATGCCCGCCTGTCCACCGTCGGCCGCGACGTGTCGGTGACCGCGCTGGCGGTCGGCTCCTGGGACGCGGTGGCCAAGCTCGAGGCGATGCTGGCCCGGCTCGAGCGCGAGGAAGGCTTCAAACTGGTCTGGTACCGCACCGGCCCCAAGCCGGTGCAATCCAACCTGCTGCCCTACATCGTCGAGGTGGTGGCGGCGGACAAGCCCGGCATCCTGTTCCAGCTGGCCGATTTCTTCGACCGCCAGGGCATCACCATCGAGAACCTGCACTCCAGCCGCTACCGGGCCATGCAGACCGGCGCCGACATGTTCTCGGCCCAGGTCACCATCGGCATTCCCGCCAACATGCACATCGCCGCCCTGCGCGACGATTTCCTCGAGTTCTGCGACCACCTCAACCTCGACGCCATCATGGACCCGATGAAGTTCTGACCCGGGCCGGGAGCATCCGCATGCAGTACTTCGGCATCCTCGCTTCGATCTTCGCCCTGCTCGCCTATGCCGAGATCCTCTCGCTGAAAAAGCGCGTCGCCACCCTCGAGGCGGCCGGCAAGGGAGGGCCGTCGGCGTGAAGCCCGGCGACAGGGTTCCCGACCTGCCCCTGGCCCTGGGCAACGGCAAGAGCGCCCGCCTGTCGGACTACCGCGGCAAGTGGCTGGTGCTGTACTTCTACCCGAAGGACTCGACCCCGGGCTGCACCACCGAAGGCCTGGAGTTCAACGCCCTGCTGACGAAATTCCGCCGCGCCGGCGCCGAGGTGCTGGGCGTCTCCCGCGACTCGGTGAAGTCGCACGCCAATTTCTGCGCCAGGCAGGGTTTCCGCTTCGACCTGGTCTCGGACGCCGACGAGGCCTTGTGCAAGGGCTTCGACGTGATCCGGGAGAAGTCGCTGTACGGCCGCAAGTTCCTCGGCATCGAGCGCAGCACCTTCCTGATCGATCCCGACGGCCGGGTCGCCGCGCAATGGCGCAAGGTCAAGGTCGCCGGCCACGCCGAAGCGGTGTACGACGCCCTCCGGCAACAGCAGCAAGCCGCCCGCAGCAAGTGATCCCCCGTCCCGACATCCCCGTTGCCGACTCGCGCCGCGAGCCTCGGCGGCACTGTCCTTTCCGGGGCCCGCGCCCCTAGCCCGAGACGCCCATGACCCGAAGCAAGCGCATCTACGTCCTGGACACCAATGTGCTGATGCACGACCCGACCTCGCTGTTCAAGTTCGAGGAGCACGACGTGTTCGTGCCGATGATGGTCCTGGAGGAGCTGGACAACGCCAAGAAGGGACACTCGGAAGCCAGCCGCAACGCCCGCCAGGTCAGCCGCTTCCTCAACGAGATCATCGAGGCGCACGGCGGCGACAAGCTCGACGGCGGCATCCGCCTGGCCCGGCCCAGCGGCCTGCAGCTGCGGGCGCCGGATTCGGCCGGCCGCCTGCTGTTCCAGCTCAAGCCGGCCGAGGTCGGCAAGCGTTTCGGCACGGTGCTGCCGGACAACCAGATCCTCGGTTCGATCCTGCAGCTGATCGAGGACAACCCGGACGTGCCGGTGGTGCTGGTGTCCAAGGACATCAACCTGCGCATCAAGGCCTCGATCTGCGGGGTCAAGGCCGAGGATTACGAGAACGACCGCGCCATCGACGACTTCAACCTGCTGTTCACCGGCGCCACCGAGTTGCCGGAGGATTTCTGGGAACGGCACGAGGGCAACCTGCGCAGCTGGACCGACCGCGGCCGCACCTTCTACGAAGTGCGCCGCAGCGAGGACGACGGCTGGTTCCCGAACCAGTTCCTCTACCTGCCCGGCGAGGAGGAGGTGGAGATGAAGGTCGCCCGCCTGGACGGCGAGCGGGCCGTCCTGCAGATCGTCGACGACTACCGCAACGCGCAGCACCAGGTCTGGGGCATCAATGCCCGAAACCGCGAACAGAACTTCGCCTTCAATGCGCTGATGGACCCGGAGGTCGACTTCGTCACCCTGCTCGGCACCGCCGGCACCGGCAAGACCCTGCTGGCCCTGGCCGCCGGCCTCACCCAGACCATGGACATCCAGCGCTACCGCGAGATCATCATGACCCGCGCCACGGTCAGCGTCGGCGAGGACATCGGCTTCCTGCCCGGCACCGAGGAGGAAAAGATGACGCCGTGGATGGGCGCCCTGACCGACAACCTCGAAGTACTGACCCACACCGAGGACCACGGCGCCTGGGGCCGCGGCGCCACCAACGAGCTGCTGGCCAGCCGCATCAAGATCCGCTCGATGAACTTCATGCGCGGCCGCACCTTCCTCAACCGCTGGGTGATCGTCGACGAGGCGCAG
>Ga0079224_100014382_pt1 | contig 11055 bp, 7 predicted proteins | sample Stecom2015_FD_80414 | JGI IMG/M metagenome (GOLD analysis project Ga0079224, IMG submission 80414) | Agricultural soil microbial communities from Utah to study Nitrogen management - Steer compost 2015 | ecosystem: Environmental > Terrestrial > Soil > Agricultural land | place: USA: Utah...
CTAACCCCTAACCCCTAACCCCTAACTCCTAACACCTAATCACGAAAAAATTTTCATTTTCTTTCTAAGATTTGTTTTGGTCGTCCGTATATATGCTAACAAGTTTGGAGAAATAGTATAAGTAGAACCCAAGGCAGGCATGGACAATAACGCTGAGATAGTATCTTTAATCAGGAAGAAGATGGATCGAACCATCAGCGATCAGGAGCTGTACTTGCTGCAAAAGTGGGTAGCAGAGGATCCGCTACATGCGGAGCTGTTGAGGAAGGTGGAAGATGATGAAGCTGTATTGGCCGATATAAAAAGTTGGCTGACCCTCCGGTCCGGTCGAACGAAAGAGAGCTGGATGCAGGCTTTTGAAGAAAAGACCATGGCGAAGATATACGGCTCCGATTATCATGCAACGTCCGTGGATAGACCTCCCTTACGACGGTATTTGCCGTATATATCCTACGCCGCCGTGTTCTTGTCGGTTTTGGGTATTACGTTATTTTTATACCTCCGCCAACAGCAGGCGGAACAACCAACCGTTATTAGCGATCTGGCGCCGGGGCGGAATAAGGCTCGGATAACGCTCGGCGACGGCCGCATCATCGAGCTTCGTGAAGACCAAGACGGCATCGTCCTGGGAGAACAGCTACAATACGAAGACGGCACACTGATTCATTCGTTGGAGGGTGACAAAATCGTAGATGCTACTATCTTCACGCCCAGGGGTGGGGAATATCAGATTACCCTATCCGATGGGACAAAAGTGTGGCTGAATGCCGCTTCCAAACTGAAGTATCCTACGTCCTTTAAGGACGATATGCGTATCGTGGAGCTCGAAGGAGAAGCATACTTCGAGGTTGCCACCATGACAAGGCTCGGTAAGAAAATCCCCTTCCGGGTGAAAACGGCGAAACAGGAGGTCGATGTGCTGGGCACACAATTTAACCTGACGGCCTATGCCGACGACGAGAACGACACGCGTACCACGTTGGTAGAAGGATCGGTGTTGCTGCACGCGGACGGCGCATCCCTCCCGCTGGCGCCTGGCGAACAAGGGTTCATCGACGAAGATGGGCTGAACAAAAAGAAGGTGGATGTCAACCCCTACATAGCGTGGAAAGATAACGGATTTGTATTTGAAGAGCTTGAACTGCGGGAAGCACTGAAAATGCTGAGCCGCTGGTATGATTTCGATTTTCAGATTGAGCCAACGGTAAAGCCTACCTATCTCTATGCCAGCATCAGCCGTGGCAAAAGTCTCAAAGAGGTGCTCGCCATCATAGAAAGCAGCGGGATCAGGTTTAGGTTGGAACGCTTTGGAGAAAGAAACAAACTAACAATTTTTTAACGAATAACAGGGGAAGAATTATGAATTAAGACGTATCACAGACAAAAGATAGATCAACATAAAACGGACAGTGCGCCAACACTGCCCGTCATGGTATAGTGGTCTATCGTAATTTTTTATCTCTAGGCAAAGAGAATCTTTATTAACAAATTACAATATGATCTAAACCGTACAAATGTATGAATTTTAGCACAAAACCCGAAGACCCGGAAGGGACTTCCGTAAACCGTTTTCTCCTTATTATGAAATGGACCGTAGTACTTATCTTGGTCAACATGACCGCCGTCATGGCCGATGGGATTGCGCAGAACGTCACCCTGAAAGCCGAAGGGATGTCTTTGGTGCAGGCGATGAAAACCATTCAGCGGCAAACAGGATATGAGTTTTTCATCAAAAGCAGAGAGCTGGCCAAGATTAAGGTCCATGCCGACATTGATGAGCAGCCTATTGGGCCGACGATGAATAGGCTGCTGCAGGGCAAGCCGGCGGCCTGGCTCCTGGAAGGCAACACGATCGTCATTAAGCCTCAGTCCCGTACGAAGGAAACCCGACCGCTGCCCCCAGAGGCGGCAGCAATTGTTAACGAACTTCCCGTCATCCAGCAAAATAAGATCACCGGTAAAGTCACGGACGCCTTTGACGACACGCCTATAGCTGGCGTTTCGATCGTGGTTAAGGGCAACAATGTAGGTACGATGACAGACGCTGATGGTATTTATGAACTCGGGGCTAATCAAGGCGATTCGTTGATCTTTTCGGCTGTTGGCTATCTGGCAGATACCGTGGCCGTCGGTCGGGTTCGGTTGATTAACGCGCGTCTTTCTAAAGATACGGAGGAGCTCGAGGAAACGGTAGTTGTTGCCTTTGGTAAACAAAAGAAGGAAAGTGTGGTTTCTTCTATTACCACTGTAAATGTTAAGGACCTCCGAATGCCTTCAAGTAATTTGACGACTGCCCTTGCAGGTCGAATGGCCGGATTGGTCGCTTATCAGTCGACAGGTGCACCAGGGGAAGAGGATGCACAGTTCTTTGTGCGTAGTGTTACTTCTTTTGGTAGCGGATTGACCTCACCACTTATTTTGATAGACAATATCGAAATGACATCCAGAGACTTGGCCAGGCTCAATCCTGACGATATCGCCAGTTTTTCGATTTTGAAAGATGCATCCGCAACAGCATTGTACGGAGCGAGAGGGGCTAATGGTGTAGTTTTAGTAACGACGAAAGAGGGAGAACGGGGAACAGTGAAGGTTTCCTTCCGGCACGAAAGCTCTCTTTCTACGCCAACAACGAAGGTTGATATGGCTGACCCGATTAGTTATATGGAGTATGCGAATATTGCGAGCATGACGCGTCACGGCGAGCTTACGTATCCTCAAAGTAAGATTAATTTTACAAGAGACCCAAATAGAAATCCCAACGTATATCCGGCTGTAGACTGGAAAGATATGCTGACTCGGGATTATTCCCTGAATCACCGTGCTAATTTGAATCTGACGGGAGGCGGGAATGCTGCCACCTACTACCTTGCGGGTTCTTTTTCGCAGGACAACGGTATCCTAAAGGTCGATAATAAGAACCCATTTAACTCGAATATTAACCTTAGAAAATATTCCGTACGTTCTAATGTGAATCTGAATCTTACCAAAAACCTCGAGGCAAAAGTCCGCTTGAGTGCCAATTTTGATGACTATACTGGTCCTATCGGGGAGTCGGGTAGTGGCGGAGCTAACACCTATGGTAAAACCTTATTGGCAAATCCGGTGCTGTTCCCTGCGTATTATGAACCAGATTATAACACACAGCATACAGATAGGATCTTGTTTGGTAATTACGCCGGTAATGATTTTGCGGAAGGTGCGCCAGCTTATATCAACCCGTATGCCGATGTGATGCGAGGCTACGAGGACGTACGGAACAATACGCTGCTCACCCAGCTGGAGCTACATCAGGATTTAGGTTCTTTCACGAAAGGTTTAAAGGCTCGGTTTATCGGTAGCATTACGCGTTACTCCGGATTTAACATCAGGCGGAGTTACGAACCTTTTTATTATCAATATATACGAGGAACCTATGATCCTCACAATACGTTTCCTTATCAACTAGGGGTGTTAAATCCAGAAGGAGGCTATGATTTTATTGATTATGAGGGAGGCAACAAATTTGTAGAAGCTAGAGGGTATGCTGAGGGCGCCCTATTATACAATCGTAGCTTTGACGCACATGATGTGGGTGCGCTATTGGTCGGATCCATAAAAAATCGTATGGATGGGAGTCCGAGCAACCTCGACTCATCGCTGCCTTCCAGAAACGTGGCTTTGGCGGGGCGTTTCACCTACGGTTATTCAAACAAATATTTTGCGGAGATCAATTTTGGCGTCAACGGATCTGAACGGTTTGACCCACGCTTTCGATGGGGCTTTTTCCCATCAATAGGGCTTGGCTGGCAAGTTTCGGACGAACCCTTTTGGGACAACTTACGAAATGCCGTGCCTAAATTGAAGCTTCGTGGTACCTATGGGTTGGTCGGTAACGATGTTATTGTGTCGGATCTTGATCGTTTTTTCTTTACTTCCAACATCAACCTTAACGGGCCAAACGCAGGCTATTTCGGGAATAATGTTAACTCGCTTACGAGTCGACCAACGATAGAAGTGTTGCGTTACGCCAATCCGAATATCACGTGGGAGGTTTCTTACAAGACGAATTTAGCTTTAGAGCTAGGTTTATTCAATAACGACTTAGAATTGATTGCGGAAGTGTATCACGAAAACCGGACGAATATTGTGCAGGTACGACAAGATATACCATCGATTGTGGGGCTGACGTCCAGTGTGCGGACTAACTATGGGGAAGCGATAGGGAAGGGGCTTGATTTGACCTTAAATTATAATAAATCCTTGTTCAATGGGATGTGGTATATCCTGCGAGGTAATTTTACCTATGGAACCTCGGAAATCACGGTGTATGATGAGTTGGATTACTCCGGTGTTGCACCCTGGCGCTCCGTCGTAGGACGAAAGGTGGGACAATCCCAAGGATATGTTGCGGAACGTCTATTTATCGATGACAACGAGGTGTTGAATTCACCGGTGCAGATGGTGAATGGCAGCAATGCCTTATATCAGGCGGGCGATATAAAATATAGAGATATCAATAACGATGGCGTTATCGACCAGTTTGATATTGTCCCCATGGGTTATCCAACAAATCCGGAAATCCAATATGGTATAGGTGGGTCTTTCGGTTTCAAAAATTTTGATATATCGGCCTTCGTGCAGGGTTCTTCCCATTTTTCCTTTTTTATGAATGCTCAAGCGATGGCTCCCTTTGTAGCTGTTACATCGGATGGAAATATGGGAAACCGGGCGATGTTGAATTTCATTAAAGAGAGCTTATGGACAGAAACAAATAGAGATCTCTATGCGCAATGGCCGCGCTTATCTCCAGACGCCGGAAGTGACGCGATTGGTAACACTAATAATTTTGTGAATAGTAACTACTGGCTTCGCTCGGCCAGCTATATTCGCTTGAAATCTGTTGAAATGGGATACAAATTAAACAATATTTATGGCGTGAATCCTCGTATATATGCTAGCGGGACGAATCTATTTACACTTTCTGATTTTAAGCTATGGGATCCAGAAATGCGGGGAAACGGACTTTCCTATCCATTGCAGAAGGTATTTAATTTAGGCATTCAGGTTAATTTTTAAGGACAGATTAGAACGATAGATATGATGATCAAAAATATAATATATGCATCGGCAGTGGTACTGTTAATGACTGTCGCCGGATGTAATAAATACTTGGATATATTGCCGGACGATAAGCCGGTGCTAGAGGACGCGTTTAAGGACCGGTATAACGCGGAGAAATACCTCTTTACTTGCTATGGAAGCATGCCTGCGGTCGCTAATCCCACCAATACTTTGGGGCTTTCTGGCGGTGGCGATGTGGTGTACGATCCGTTGAATGCGCCGGGCGGCAATACCGCACACATAACCAACACCACTTTGATGTTCTTTAATGGCAATAACGCCGCTCAACCTCATATGAATTTCTGGGATGGCGAGAATGGTGCAACGGCCAATATCTGGCAAGGGATAAGGCATTGCAATGTTTTTTTAGAGCATATCGGTCTGGAAGATGGGGGGCCTCGGGATATGGATGAAATGGAGCGGGAGCGGTGGATTGCAGAGGTGAAAACGATTAAGGCTTATCTGAATTTCTATTTGTTTCAGCTCTATGGGCCTATCCCGATTGTGGATAAGGTCATCCCTATTGCGGCGAAGGGAGAGGAACTCGCCCTCTATCGGGAGCCGGTTGATCGGGTGGCCGACTACATCGTTGGCCTGCTGGATGAAGCTATCGAAACATTGCCTGCGTCGGCAGAACTAGACGCCGCCACCGAATTCGGACGATTTACCAAGACCATCGCCCGGTGTATCAAAGCAAAGACGCTGGTTCTTGCTGCCAGCCCTCTTTTTAATAACAACAACTATTACGCCGGATTTAAGGATAAACGAGGTGTCGACCTATTTCCGGCGGGCGACAGCAGGCAGCGATGGCAGCGTGCCTTGGAGGCTGCTGATGAAGCTGTGCGATCCGCAGAGGAAGAGGGGTATAGCATATTCATAAGTACAGATGCTGGATCTGGAGCTATTCCTGATGTGAACAGTACCAATATTAACGATACAACCAAGGCTATGATCAGTCTGCGTCAAGCGGTTACGGAGCCTTGGAATACGGAAATTATTTGGGGCACGAACGAGAATACACGGCAGCTGCAACGGTTTGCCAGCATGTTAAGCAACTCTGAGTGGGAGAATATAGCGGGATCGGGCGCTCCTGATATCGGACAGCGGCATTCGCCGACACTGAATATGGTCGAATCGTTTTACTCGTCCAACGGCGTGCCAATCGAAGAAGACGCTGAATGGGAGGCAAACGGCTGGTATGCGAATCGGTATACGACGAAGTTACCGGAGGCAGACCACACCAAGTTTTTGATAAGAAGTGGACAGGAAACCGCATTATTACATCACAATCGTTCCTTGCGATTTTACGCTTCGGTAGGTTTTGATGGCGGCATCTGGGAGGGAAGATCACAACAGCTGTCTAATCCGGCCTTCCCCAATTTTATACGCCACATGGGAAGCGGATTTAAGTACGGCGTGGAATACGGCTTTTATCCTTTGTCCGGTTATTTAGCGAAAAAGTTGGTGCATCTCAAAACGACCTATACCGCTACACGGGTAGAACTGATTTACGAGCCTTACACGTTCCCGATTATCCGGCTGGCCGATATGTACCTCCTCTTAGCGGAGTGTCTCAATGAAGTGGACGGACCGAATACGACGGATTCGCAAGGGAATAATGCCTATCATTATTTGGATGCCATCCGTGCCCGGTCAGGGATGGAGGGTGTAGTAGAGAGCTGGCAAAAATACGCTTCAGGTCCGTATAAATCTAAACCGGACAACCAGAACGGACTGCGACAGATTATCCGTCAGGAACGTATCAATGAACTGGCTTTTGAAGGCCATTATTATTATGACGTACGCCGCTGGCTGATGGCCGAGGAGGTATACAACCAGCCCATTCTAGGCTGGAATAAAGAAGGGGAGAATAAAGCAGATTTTTATGTGTTAAAAGTGCTTGTGCAACCAAGGTTTTCGATGAGGGATTATCTCATGCCCATCAAAACCAACACCTTACTTCAGAATAGAAATCTTATACAAAATCCAGGGTGGTAATTAATTGATAAAGACAATGAAACCATCATGATTTATTCAAGCCACACAGGGGAATGAATAAATCTGATAGCTTCATCACCATTAAAAGACAAATTATATACAGATGAAAAAGAATATAATATACGCGATCCTAATACTGGTATGTAGTATGATGGCGGTGTCATGCATGGATTCCTATTTAGGAATCGAACAGCCCGATTTCGGTACGGGCACGCCCGAAAAATTGACAGTGAATAAGGTGGTTCCGATGGCCGGAGCTTTAGAAATACATTTTAGTTTGCCAGCCGGAAATCCAAATCAAGCGCAGGTTGTTGCTAGCTATATCAACAAAGCAGGTGATGAGGTAGAGTTTAAGGTGTCGCGTTATAGCAATACGATCTTGGTGGAAGGTTTTACCGGGACAGACGAAGTAACGGTGGATTTGGCTGTGGTGGATGAAAGTGGCAACAGATCGGATATTACGCAAGTACACGATAGACCATTGTTGTCGCCGGTAGAAATTGCTCGGGAAAGTCTGTTGGCTACGCCGGCATTTGGTGGCGTAAAATTGGAATGGGAAAACAAGGAGGCCTTGCCTTTTGCTATCCATGTGCTGACAGAGGACGAAATACAACTCGGCGTAAAAACGCTGATTGAAGATCCTTCTAAAACCATTTATAGTTCTGACTCCCTCAATACGAGTACCTATTTAAGGCAGTATGATAATGTGGAGCAAATCTTTGGGTTCGTGTTGACGGATAAATGGGGAAATCGGACGGACACCTTAATTGAAAGGATTACGCCTTATAAAGAGGAACTTATCGACCGTACGCTGATAGAAGCTGTTCCTTATTTTAACCCAACTTATGGAACATCGGGTAAGGACTATGCGCAATTTGGCTTTGATCCCGTAACCGGTATTCAGAACGACGGAATCGCGCATAGTGCCAACTTTGCTCCCCATACGATGTTCAACGGCGTGACGACCGGAAACCACTTTCTGGCTTATAAGTTCTTTCGTGAGGAGGCCGGGCAGCGTACGTACGTGCACGATCTTTACGTGACGTTCGACCTGCATCAGGACTTGCGGCTTAGCCGTGTCCAAATCTATCCGCGGACGGGGTCAAGCTATACTTACGCCCGGTCAAGCGTTAAACGGTTTAGAATCTGGGGGACAAATGATGCTAACACCACGCGTTGGTCGAAATTCCCGGAAGGTTGGACCTTAATCGGTGAATATCAAGGCAAGATGCCTGCCAATCCAGCAAGTATTACGCAGGAAGAGATTGATTATTTCAATAACAGGCAGGAATACGCGATCTCAGAAGATAACGTAAACCCAGAAGCCAACCCAACGGAGTCATTCCGTTATATGCGGCTTCAGCTCATGGAAACTTACACACCAACGGAGACTTTCCATACCATCAATGAATTCAGAATGTTTGGAGAAGTTCTTCAAACCTATTAACGAACTGTATTTGACCACAACGATGAAAAATAAGATATTATATGTGATGGGAGCGGTTCTTTCTGTCATGCAGATATGCTGCGACAATGCCGACGACCTATTAAACCAATATATTGAAGACGGACCTATTGTATATGCCGGACGAATAGAGGTGCTCGATATTAAGTCAGGCTACCAGAAAGTGGGCGTACGTATTGTTCCGGCCGAAGACGTGAATAGAGCCTACTGTATGTTGCGCTGGAATACGGCATCTGGCGCGGCCGACTCGGTGAAGGTCGACTATACACCCGCCAACTACCACGACGATTTTGAGGGCTATTATACCGTCGTAGACATGCCTGATATTGAAGGTAACGTGTTGATCGAGGCGTGGAATGTGGATGCTTTTGGAAACAAGTCGCTACTGACAGATCAAGGAGGATTTGTGTATGGCCCGAACTATGTACGTACACTGTTGCCTTCTTCGGTTGGTTTTACGGCTGGTAACCAAGCTGTCGAATTTGATAACAGAGTTGGCGCTGTAGATAATTTAGTGAGCTATGAACAGCAAGACGGTCAATTTACCGAGGAAGTGACGGTTGTCGAAAGCCTCGAATTGATTAATCCCAAAAGTGGAGGCGTCCTTCGGAGCAAAACGCGCTACCTGATCAACGAAAACGATATAGACACGCTGGTGACACCCGACTATCTGGAGACGGTGATTCCTCAAGTGGGAGAAAGATGATAAAAGTAACAACAAAAAGTTTCAAGATGAAGAAGATATATATAGTATGGATGGCTCTGCTCGTGGTTATGTTGGCGGGTCATCGTGGGTTTACGCAAACGGGTGAACAGGATATACGCGATGCAGTTCAAACCATGGAACAGTTTAGAAAAACATCGCCGTTCCGGTTGGATGAGGAAAGATTGATGTTATTAAACAAGTTTCAGGTTTATGCCGATAAGCTGGAGGCGACGACTTTTAAAGCTTATCTGAGCAAGCCGGAAGAGGAAGCGAGGCAAATGGAAAGTACTATTCCCATGATCTATTGCTATCGCGAAGCGTTCGATAAGGTGCTGGAAGAGGTGAAAAATACAAAGGTAAAGAAGGGCACGGCGTTGGTATGGCTACTTTATAACATGGGTTTTATCGTGAAGACGCCTTCGGGTTGTTTTGGTATTGATGTGGAACATCGATTGGCAGAGCAATTAGCTCCCTATCTGGACTTTCTAGCTATCACACATAATCACGGCGACCATGCGCATGTGAAGCTGATGGAAGCGATGACCAAGGCGGGGAAGCCGGTAATTACAAACTTTTATAAAGCGTGTGCAGACTATATGTCGACAACGGCAACGAGCTATAGAATTGGTGCATTTACCATCCGTACGGATATCTCGAGTCACCTGAGAAGCCCTAAGTTTCCTAACTTCGTGATGTCCTTACGGATAGATTGTGGCGAGGATGCCGGAAACTTTTCGTTGCTGTCGTGTGGCGATTCGGGCTTTGAAGCGGATCGCTTTGCAAACGTGCAGGGCGATGTTGACATGTTGATACTTCGTTGGGGAGCCCCAAGGGAAAATGATATTATCGGAACGTCGCCGGGACTTGTCAATCCGAGCTATGCGGTATTATCTCATCTCATAGAATTGCGGCACGAGCCTTCGGGCCAAGCCTCGATAACCCAGACACTGAAGCATCTACCGGGGGTAAATTGCAAGAATACCATTCTTCCCTTTTGGGGGGAGAAGTTCGTTTGGAGAAATGGGAAACTACGGTAGGTAAGATACTGGCATAGAGTGTAAAAGGCGAGCGGTTTCGCTACAAAATCTTAACAAAAACATAACGGCACTATGCCACAATGTTCGTATATTAATGGCTACTTTTATGCCATATTGTGAAACAGCCCGAAAGACAGTCTACCCGAGTGGAACAATACCTCCAAATGCTGCAGCTTGGCAATGAGCTGGGGCTACGGTATTTTATGAGGGAGTTTGCCGAGCAGCTCGTATTCTTTGCCTGCGGGATCACCAAAAATAAAGAAGTGGCGGAAGAGATCGTTTCTGAATCCTTTTGTAAGCTATGGCTTGGCCGCACCAAGGCGGTGTCGGTGCAGGCTGTTAAATCCTACTTGTACCTCGTAACCCGGAATGCTTGTTTAGATTATGTGGATTCGGCCTATCATAAGTCGGTAGACCTCGGCGAAGATCAATTGTGGGATAAGATAGAGAGCCGAGCGGATATACTGACACAGATGATCTATACGGAACTCATAGAGCAAATTATGGCAGAGCTCGACCGGCTGCCGGCGTATCAGGCAAAGGTGTTCCGGATGGCTTATCTCGAAGGCATGGATACCCAAGAGATTTGTACAGTACTGGGGACAACGGCCAACAACATCTATTTTGCACGGTCCAAAGCCCTGTCCGCATTAAAGTTGGTCTTTAAAAAGAAAGACATCAGCCTATATGGAGCACTGTTAATGCTTAGTACGGTTTTCTCGTGAAGTCGTTGATTTGTAAAGTCGCGA
>Ga0079224_100014384_pt1 | contig 11054 bp, 8 predicted proteins | sample Stecom2015_FD_80414 | JGI IMG/M metagenome (GOLD analysis project Ga0079224, IMG submission 80414) | Agricultural soil microbial communities from Utah to study Nitrogen management - Steer compost 2015 | ecosystem: Environmental > Terrestrial > Soil > Agricultural land | place: USA: Utah...
AACTCGTTTAGTAAATCAAGTTTCCGAATGTCGGCGTCTGAATTCGTTCAACAATATCGCCCCCGCAGTTGCTACATTGAGACTTTCAGTTTTACGAACATTTCCAAACCTAGGAATGCTTATGCGGTGCGTAACCAATGATTCTATCTCTGCACTGATACCGTTTGCCTCATTGCCTAACACTAAAATAGCCGTTTCCGGAAGTTGTTCTGTATAGACAGACGCACCGTCCATAAATCCGCCATAGACAGGAAGCGAACTGTTTTTCAAGAAATCTTCTAAATCCAGATAATGTACCTGCACCCGAGCCAGAGAACCCATGCTTGCCTGTACCACTTTCGGATTGTAACAATCTGCCGTATCCAAAGAACAGATCAAATGCCGAATTCCGAACCAGTCGCATAATCTAATAATCGTGCCAAGGTTTCCGGGGTCTCTCAAGGCATCCAGAGCAACTGAAAGTCCGGAAAGATGAGGTGCCTGAAGTTGTGGAATTTTAAATAGTGCCAAAGACTGATGAGGCGTAGATAGGAAGCTTATTTTTTTCAATTCTTCTTGAGAAATTTCCGTAAGCTGCATATCAGCCCATTCTTCAGGCAGGGTTGTAAATAATCCTGCCAAAGTCATGCCCTCATCCAAAAGTTCGCGAATTACTTTAGGTCCCTCTGCAACGAACAAACCATGGGTATCGCGATACTTTTTTCGATTGAGACCGGTTATTAATTTTATCTGACTCTTGCTGATCAAATTATATTATTTTTGAGTCCACCTAATAATTTCGTTGCACTTGAAGTACAACCTCACAAAAATATCACTTATTTCGGCAATAGTGAGTTTGTTTTTCGCCTGTAATGCCGTAAAACGTGTTCCGGAAGGGCAATTCCTACTCACTGAAAACACCATTTACGTTGACAGTTCTAAAATATCAGACTCCCGCGTTTACAGCCAATTATCACAAAAACCCAACCCCTCTATTCCGCTTTTTGGAATTCCTCTGGGACTGTATATCTATAATTTAGCCGATCCAAACCCGGAAGAAACTTTTGAGCAATGGCTGCATAAGAAACCGAAAAGAGAAGAAAGACTCGTGCGCTTCCTCTCAAAAAAACAAGTGGATGGAATGGACAGCATTTATAGCGGGATGAATAACTGGTTGAAGCGCTCGGGCGATGCTCCGGTAACTATTTCGGAATCAAAAATCGAAAAATCGAAAGAAAGGCTACAACGGTGGTATTCCAGTTATGGGTATTTTAATAACAAAGTAACCCATAAAATTAATCCGGATCCGATAAAAGAAAAACGTGCATCCGTCTCTTTCAACGTAAACACCGGAAAACCTTATGTGGTGGGAGATTCAATAGAACACATCATAGAATCTCCTCTTATTGATTCCATTTTTCATCAAACCCATCAGCGCAGCCTCATTAAGCCGGGGAAACAGTATAATGCAGCCGACTTTGTAAATGAACGTGACCGATTAACGATTCAACTCCGAAATTCAGGTTTGTATTATTTTGACCAGGATTATGTCATCTTTGAAGCCGATACGATCAACACACAGCACAGAGCCAACATAAGATACATCATCCCGAATCGAAAAATTAACAGACAAGACACTTCCTATACAGTTCCGTTTGAAACATATAAGATCGATAAAATTCGCATTATAACAGACTATACGGCAGAGAATCAAAACAAGCAATTTTCAGATTCAACAGCCTTCCAAGGCTACGAAATTTACAGTTACGGCAAGATGCGATACCGCCCAAAAGCAATTGTGGACGCAGTTTCCATACTCCCGGGAAGTTTATATAAAGATATTGACCGCTCACTGACTTACCGACAGATCAATGATTTAAAAATATTTAAATATCCCAGCATCGTCTACACTGAAAAACTAAGAGATTCCACAGAGAACCTTTTAGACGTGACGATATTGCTATCTCCGCAAGATCTTTTTTCTATCGGAGCAGATTTTGATGCCTTTACCTCTACCATTCAAGATTTCGGGATTAGTTTTAGTGGAAATATGATGTTTAAAAACCTTTTCAGAGGAGCAGAAATCCTTCAACTCTCGGGGAGGGGAAGTTTTGGTTCTTCTAAAGATGCAGCAAACAGCAGCGATAAATTTTTTAATATCTCTGAGTTTGGAGCAGATGCAAAACTTATTTTTCCTCGAATCCTTTTCCCGCTCAACACACAAAGATGGATTCCTAAATATATGTCTCCCTCCACCACCTTGAGTACCGGCGCAAGTGCACAGAATAATATTGGTCTCGATCGGCGAACGCTCAACGGTATTCTCAATTACAACTGGAAACCATCCAGAACCGTAAACTATTATCTGGACCTAATAAACTTGCAATACGTCCGAAATCTGAATAGACAGAATTATTTTAACGTTTACAGGAACAGTTACAACCAATTAAACATTATTGCCGGACAGACAGAACTCACCAATCAAGGGTCTGTAAATCCTGATTACTACGACGTAGATGAACATGAAAATCTGCATCTCATCATTCCGGAAGGAGCAGATAGCTTTATGGAAGATGTGCGAAACGGCACAATTATTCCTTATTGGAGTGGAGGAAATGCGAGACAGGCAGTGGACAACATCTACGAACGTAAAAAACGCCTCACCGAGGACAATCTTATTTTTGCCAGCAACATCACCTTTATAAAAGATACTCGAAGAGGAATTAAAGACAACAGTTTTACACGTACCCGCGTCAAACTGGAATCAGCAGGCAGTTTATTGACCGGTCTTGCACACCTTGCCGGGCTTCCAAAAGCCTCTGACGGCACTTATGAATTATTTAATGTCTCCTACTCTCAATATATAAAAGGCGAAATTGAACTTATAAAACATTGGGAGCTGGATCAGAAAAATATTCTGGCCTTTAGAGGTTTTACAGGCCTTGCCATTCCCTATGGAAACAGCAACAGTATTCCGTTTACTCGAAGTTATTTTGGAGGAGGTGTCAATGATAACCGAGGGTGGAGGGCTTTTGATCTAGGTCCCGGAAGCAGCTCAGATAAAGATGAGTTTAATGAAGCTAACTTTAAAGTCTCACTGAATTTGGAATACCGCTTCACCATTCTTGGCCCCTTCAAAGGCGCACTCTTTGTGGACAGTGGGAATATCTGGAATGTCAAAAACAATATCTCTGAGGAAGCATCAGTTTTTAATGGCATCAAAGACCTCAAGGAAATTGCAGTGGCCGGAGGATTTGGGTTACGCTATGATTGGGGATTTTTTGTACTCCGTTTTGACATCGGATTTAAAGCTCATAACCCTGCGCTTACCGAAGGAGAACGATGGTTCAAGGAATTCAACTTCAAACATGCCGTTTACAACATCGGAATCAACTATCCATTCTAAATTTTTTATTTCGTATTTTTGCATGTTTTAATAAATGAACACACAACATTTTCCTTTTATTAGCTTTGCTAAATATTCATTTGAAACTCAACAACTAATTTTTAAAACCTATTCTAAAAAATGAGCCACGGAATAAAACCAGGAGTAGCTACAGGTAGAGACGTTCAGAAAATACACCAATTTGCAAAAGAAAAAGGATTTGCACTCCCCGCGGTAAATGTGGTGGGAAGCAACACAATAAATACGGTTATGGAAACCGCCGCTGCCCTCAATTCGCCGGTTATTATCCAATTCTCAAACGGCGGAGCACAATTTAATGCAGGAAAAGGACTTTCAAACAAAGATGAAAAAGCTGCTATAGCTGGAGGAATTGCAGGCGCCAAACACATCCACGAATTGGCCGAAGCATACGGAGCTACGGTAATTCTGCATACAGACCATTGTGCAAAGAACTTACTCCCTTGGATTGACGGACTCTTAGATGCGGGTGAAAAATTTTATAAAGAAACCGGCAAACCGCTGTACAGCTCGCATATGCTAGATTTGTCTGAAGAAACTGTTGAAAATAATATTGACATCTCCAAAAAATACCTGGAACGTATGTCAAAAATGGGAATGACTCTGGAGATTGAGCTTGGTATTACCGGTGGAGAGGAAGATGGCGTGGATAATACAGGAGTAGATTCTTCCAGACTTTATACCCAGCCCAAAGAAGTAGCTTATGCCTACGAAGAATTAATGAAGGTGAGCGATCAATTCACGATTGCAGCTGCATTTGGAAACGTTCACGGAGTATATAAACCCGGAAATGTGAAACTAACTCCCATTATTCTAAAAAATTCTCAAGACTACGTTCAAAAGAAATTCAATACAGGACATAATCCTATTGATTTTGTATTTCACGGCGGAAGCGGTTCTTCATTGGAAGAAATTCGCGAAGCCATCAGCTATGGAGTGATAAAGATGAACATAGACACGGATTTACAATTTGCATTTACAGAGGGAATCCGTGATTATATGGGTAAATATGAGGGTTACTTAAAAACCCAAATCGGAAATCCGGAAGGAGAAGATTTGCCAAACAAAAAATATTATGATCCGAGAAAGTGGCTCCGAGAAGGAGAAGTCACGTTCAAAAAACGTTTGGAACAAGCCTTCAAAGACTTGAATAACGTAAATACCCTTGGGTAAGTGCTTATTTGTTAATTTAAAACATCCCCAGAAATGATGCCTTGGTTTAGAAGAACAAAAAAAGGAATTCAAACGCCTACTGCACAGAAAAAAGACGTGCCTAAAGGTTTGTGGTACAAATCACCCACAGGGAAAATTGTAGATAGCGAAGAGCTTGCAGAAAACTTCTACGTGAGTCCCGAAGATGATTATCACGTGAGAATAGGAAGTAAAGAATATTTTGAAATCCTTTTCGACAACAATGAATTCAAAGAACTTGACCGAAACCTGACGTCAAAAGACACCTTGAATTTTGTAGATAAAAAGAAATATACCGAACGATTAAAAGAAGCCGAGGAAAAAACAGGCCTCAAAGATGCCGTACGCACCGCCGTAGGAAAATCTATGGGTAAAGATCTGGTAATCGCTTGTATGGATTTTAGTTTTATCGGAGGTTCAATGGGAGGCGTTGTGGGAGAAAAAATTGTGCGAGCTGCCAATTATGCACTAAAGAAAAAGATTCCGCTGTTGATTATCTCGAAAAGTGGAGGCGCAAGAATGATGGAGGCCGCACTTTCATTGATGCAGTTAGCTAAAACCAGTGTGAAACTCGCACAACTAAGCGAAGCGAAAATACCCTATATCTCCCTTTGTACAGACCCAACTACAGGAGGAACTACTGCATCTTTTGCCATGTTGGGAGACATCAACATCAGTGAACCGGGAGCACTCATTGGATTTGCCGGGCCGCGCGTTGTGAGAGACACTACCGGAAAAGAACTGCCGGAAGGATTCCAAACTGCCGAATTTCTACTTGAAAAAGGATTTCTTGATTTTATAACGCATAGAAAAGACCTGAAAAAGAACATTAATAAATATCTTGACCTGGTGATGAACAGACCGATGCGAAAAGAAGAAGGCAAAGCTTAAAAAAATCTTTGAAAGCGCTTAAAAACAAATAAAATTTGACTACTTTTGCCGCCTTGATTATCAGAGTGGTAATCAGTACATAAAAATCATTTTAATAATATTGGCATGTATTTATCCAAAGAAGTAAAAGAAGGAATTTTCGAAAAACACGGAAATTCCAAAACAAACACAGGTTCTGCTGAAGGACAGATTGCACTTTTCACTTACCGCATTCAGCATTTAACAGAACACTTGAAGAGAAACAAAAAAGATTATAACACAGAACGTTCACTTGTTCGATTGGTAGGAAAAAGAAGAGCACTTCTTGACTACTTGATGAAAAAAGACATTCTTCGTTACAGAGCCATCGTAAAAGAATTGGGTCTGAGAAAATAAACCAAAAAGGCGAGGATTTCATTAAAATCTTCGCCTTTTATTTTTTATCTTTATTTTTTTCTTCCTTAAAAGGAAAAGCACGCTCTCTTTTTTAAGTTTTTCATTGGTCATACCACAACACACAACACACATTTTTGACCATTGCCAACAATGGTCTTTTTATTAAGAAACACCCTCAAAAAGGGTACAATGAAAAACAATAATTATGATACCAAAAGTTTTTAAAGAGGTTATAGACCATGGAGATGGTCGTGAAATAACCATCGAAACAGGAAAACTGGCAAAACAAGCACACGGGTCTGTAGTAGTTACCTGTGGCAAAGCAATGCTTTTATGTACAGTAGTTTCCAATTATGAACAGAGCGATGTCGATTTTCTTCCGCTTACGGTTGACTACCGCGAGAAATTTGCCGCTTCCGGAAAGTTCCCGGGAGGTTATTTTAAACGGGAAGCCAGACCGAGTGACGGAGAAGTGTTGACTATGAGACTGGTGGACCGTGTTCTTCGTCCCTTGTTCCCGTCAGACTATCATGCTGAAACACAAGTAATGATTCAACTGATGAGCCATGACGATGACGTTATGCCGGATGCTTTAGCAGGATTAGCAGCATCTACTGCCATTCAATTATCTGATATTCCGTTTGAAACGCCCATTTCTGAAGTTCGGGTTGGAAGAATCAATGGAGAGTTCATCGTGAATCCAAGTTTGGAGCAATTAGAAGAATCTGATATTGATATGGTGATTGGAGCTTCCGAAGATTCGGTAATGATGGTGGAAGGCGAAATGAGCGAGATCTCTGAAGAAGAAATGGTGGAGGCTATCAAATTTGCTCACGATCACATCAAAGTTCAGATTCAAGCGCAAATTCGACTTGTTGAAGCCGTGGGTAAAAAGCCCACTCGCGAATATGCTCCGGAGCGTCAAGATGAGGCGTTGCAAAAACGAATTCACGACTTTGTTTATGACAAAGTGTATGAAGTAGCAAAATCGGCCAGCAGCAAACACGAAAGAAGTGATGCTTTTTCTGCAATCAAAGAAGAACTTAAAGCTACCTTTACAGAAGAAGAACTGGAAGACTATGGCGCCATGGTTTCCAGATATTTTTACGAATCTGAAAAAGAAGCAGTTCGCGACTTAACTTTAAATGAAGGACTCCGTTTAGACGGACGTAAAACGACAGAAATCAGACCCATCTGGTGTGAGATAGATTACCTGCCCAGTACGCACGGATCAGCTATATTCACCCGTGGTGAAACTCAAGCCTTGGCAACAGTCACTTTAGGAACTTCACGAGAAGCAAACCACATTGACATGCCATCCTATGAGGGAGACGAAACTTTCTACCTTCATTACAACTTCCCTCCTTTTTCAACAGGGGAAGCCAGACCTATTCGTGGTACCTCAAGAAGAGAAGTTGGACACGGAAATTTGGCACAGCGCGCATTGAAAAGAATGATCCCTGATGACTTCCCATATACCGTTCGTGTGGTTTCGGAAGTATTAGAATCAAATGGATCATCATCTATGGCTACCGTTTGTAGCGGAACCATGGCCATGATGGACGCCGGAGTGCAAATGATTAAACCTGTTTCGGGAATTGCAATGGGATTAATTTCTGATGCAAAAACGGGCCGATATGCTGTATTATCAGACATTCTAGGAGATGAAGATCATTTAGGAGATATGGACTTTAAAGTGACCGGAACACGCGACGGAATTACCGCTTGCCAGATGGACATTAAAGTAAAAGGACTTTCATATGAAGTATTAGTCAAGGCACTAAAACAAGCTATGGACGGACGTATGCACATTTTGGATATTATGGAAGAAACCATCGCGAAGCCTAATCCGGATGTTAAACCTCACGCTCCAAAAATTGTCTACACCAGCATTCCTGAAGATCTTATCGGTGCTTTTATTGGGCCAGGCGGTAAAATTATTCAAGAACTCCAAAAACGAACTAAAACTACCATCGTTGTTAATGAAGAAGACGGAAAAGGAATTATTGAAATTCTTGGAACCGATCAAGCAGGCATTGATGAGGTTTTGCGTTCAGTAGAAGCTCTTGTATTTAAACCGGAAGTGGGAAGTATTTATGAGGTAAAAGTAATTAAAATGCTTGATTTCGGAGCTGTAGTTGAATATACCGAAGCCCCCGGAAATGAAGTACTTCTTCATATAAGTGAGCTTGCATGGGAACGAACTGAAAACGTTACCGATGCAGTCAACTTAGGAGATGTTTTTGATGTAAAATATATGGGAATTGATCCACGAACCAAAAAAGAACGTGTTTCAAGAAAAGTGTTACTACCAAAACCGGAGGGTTATACAGAAAGACCTCCGCGTAATGATAACCGAGGAGGAAATCGGGATAACAGAAATCGTGACGACCGAAGAAACGGCGGAAACGATAGAAAAAGAAGAGAATAAACTTAATTCTCCATAAACATAAACCCCTGTAATTTTTTTGCAGGGGTTTTTTGATTCCTGCATCTTCAAAAAAGTCTTTTTCCATTTCAATCTCCTAAAACAAGTTTTCGCTAGCAAAAAGCAACAGTCAAACCGCTATGAAATATGTATCTTGCACCCATTAAAAAAATTATACACATGAAATTTCTACGCCTTCTTTTTATCCTCTTAGCCGCACCATTATTTGCGCAACAAGGAGGAATGTGGATTCCTTCCTTACTCGAAGGAATGAATGAAACAGAAATGAAAAACCTGGGAATGAAAATGTCTGCAAAAGATATTTACGACGTAAATAATTCCAGTCTTAAAGATGCCATCGTTCATTTCAATGGAGGATGCACATCTGAAATCATTTCAAATAAAGGTCTCCTCCTCACCAATCACCACTGCGGGTATTCTCAAATTCAAAATCACTCCAGCATAGAACACGATTATTTACAAGATGGATTCTGGGCTGCGAGCTTAAAAGACGAACTTCCAAATCCGGGAGTTACTGCCACCTTTATTGTTCGCATAGAAGATGTGACCGATAAAATTATGTCAGGAATCACAGCTACAATGGAAGAGGTCGAAAAACAACGTATTATTGAAACCAATATCCAACAAGTAGTTGCCAATTCTCCCAAAGAATCCTATCAAGAAAACAGAGTGAGATCCTTCTATGAAGGAAATCAATATATGCTATTTGTGGTAGAAATATACAAAGATGTTCGACTGGTTGGTGCCCCTCCTTCCTCCATTGGAAAATATGGAAGTGACACCGATAACTGGGTGTGGCCAAGACATACCGGAGATTTTGCGCTGTTCCGAATCTATGCCGACCAAAATAATAAACCGGCCGATTATTCTGAAAACAACATTCCATACACTCCAAAACATCACCTACCTATTTCTTTGGACGGTGTGGCCGAGAATGATTTCACCATGGTTTTCGGATTCCCCGGTATGACAGACGAATACCTCCCCGCTGTAGCCATTGAGCAAATAATCAACACCATAAATCCGGCAAGAAACCAGATCCGAACCAAAGCATTGGCTATTGTAGATGAATATATGCGAAATGATCAGCAAATTAAAATTCAGTATGCCTCTAAATTTGCGAGCATTGCCAACTACTGGAAAAAATGGCGAGGAGAAACGCAAGGTTTAAAGAAATCTAATGCCGTTCAAATCAAAAAACAACAAGAGAGGGCGCTTACGTCTGAAATAAAGAAGAAAGGAAAACAGGCGGAATACGGACAACTACTGCCGCAATTTGAAACTTTATACAACCAAATTGAACCCTATGCTCTAGCACGAGAATATTTTATGGAAACGGCATTGCGAAATGTTGACTTACTGCGAATGGCTTTTCAAACATATCAGTTAAAAAACAGCTATGCACAACGCGGTGCGCAATCTTTCGGGGACAGACGAGATAACTTGTTAAACTCGTTCCGATCGCAGTTTAAAAATTATAATGCCAATGTAGATAAAGATGTTTTTGAAGCATTGATTGCACTCTATGCCAAAGAAGTACCTGCCCAATTCCTTCCGGAAGAACTGCAAAAGGTGGATGCACACCAACTGACAGAAAAGATCTATAAAACTTCGGCATTTACCAATTTTGATGCTCTTGAGAAGTTGCTAACCGGAAATGCCGAGGAAGTAATTAGCCGACTTGAAAAGGATCCGGGTTTCCTAATTATAGCTGCAATGGCCGATGCATATTTTGAAAAAGTAGCGCCACAGTATGACGAAATTCAATTAAATATAACCGCATTAAAAAGAGATTATATGAAAGCACTTATGGAGTTAAGTCCAAAAGAAGCACGTATTTTCCCAAATGCTAACAGCACGATGAGGATCACATACGGTCAAGTAAAAGGGTACAGTCCCGCCGACGCTGTTTATTATGAACCGGTGACACATTTGGAAGGGGTAATGGAAAAATATGTTCCGGGTGATTATGAATTTGACCTTCCACAAAAATTGATCGAGCTCTACAACAAGAAAGACTTTGGAATTTATGTAGATGAAAATGGAAAAGTTCCTGTAAATTTTATCGGAACAAACCATACCACAGGAGGTAACAGCGGAAGCCCGGCTATTGATGCTCACGGAAACCTTATCGGGTTAAATTTTGATCGTGTATGGGAGGGAACTATGAGCGATTATTATTATGACCCGGCGATTTCTCGAAACATTATGGTAGATATCCGGTATGTATTGTTTATCACCGATAAGTTTGCAGGTGCAAAACATCTAATTGATGAAATGACTCTTGTTCATCCTAAAAAAGAAAGGGGAAAAAAGAAGAATAAGAGAAAAAAGAAGTAATTAAAACAGCTGTTTAGCATCAAAAAAGCCACGAATAACTAATTGTCATTCGTGGCTTTTTGTTTCAACTCATTTAGATCAATTACATCAACTTATTTAAGTTTAAATCTAAATTCAAGTTCTGATTCAAGTGCAATTCGTCTCTTATTTCACGCCTCTTGCTTTCAATAAAGGACCTATTTCCGGATTTCTTCCTCTCCAGTTTCTGTACACTTCATCAAGTGGTTCTGTATCTCCTTTAGACAATACCATTTCACGGAATCGTTGACCATTTTCGCGAGTCAATCCACCATGGGTTTCAAACCAATTGCGTGCATCGTGATCAAGCATCTCAGTCCATAGATATGAATAATATCCTGCGGCATAACCTCCGGAGAATATGTGGGCGAAATAAGTAGATCTGTA
>Ga0079224_100014387_pt1 | contig 11053 bp, 7 predicted proteins | sample Stecom2015_FD_80414 | JGI IMG/M metagenome (GOLD analysis project Ga0079224, IMG submission 80414) | Agricultural soil microbial communities from Utah to study Nitrogen management - Steer compost 2015 | ecosystem: Environmental > Terrestrial > Soil > Agricultural land | place: USA: Utah...
GAGCCCGTAGGTGGCGCGCAGAGAACGCTCGGCGACCAGCACCAAATCAGTATTGGCCAGCGCCGTGATCGAGGGCTGCACCAGACCATCCACCGATGATTCGAAGGGGAACACCGCGTACACTGCCCGACCGCGCGAGACCTCATCGAGCGCGGCCGCCGCGCTCGGCGTCTCCACAAGGGTCGCCCGTCCGCCGAAGTACCCGCGCGCCATCTGGTGACCGAAGCCCCCTTCGGGGCCGATGTACGCCACGCGCACCGGCTGCTCGAGCGCGCGCGCCTCGGCGCGGATCTGACGGAAGATGGCGTACAAGCTCTCTTCGGGCAGGTCCCCGGTGGCGAGGCCCTGCAGCTGGGCCAGCCACTCCCGCTCCCCGACGTCGACCGCAGCCGTGTCTCCCTCGAGCAAGGAGTAGATGTCACGAGAGATCCGCGAGCGCGCTTCCAGCGTCTGCAGAAGCTCGCGATCGATCTCGGCCATTCGCTGGCGGAGCTCGGCTACCTCGCGCTGCTTATCGCTCATGGTTGACCTCGAAGAACTCGATCGACGCCTGACAGAGGCGGCGATTCAAAATGATGTCGGACCGCCCGAGCGGCGCCGGCGTTCCCGGGCGACTGGCCCTTTGTGATGCGAACGCCGGCCGGCAGGAGCAACGGCGGTCAAGCCGCCCGCTGGTTCTTCGGCCCGCTGGGCTTGTCGCCAGAGCCCCCGCCGGAGGGCTTGCTCGTGTCCGCCTTGGCCGAGGAGTCGCTGCTCTTCTTGTCCTTCTTGGTGTCGGACGCCTTGCTCTCCGACTTGTCCGAGTCGCCTTTGGCGCCGGGCTTGGCCGAGCTGTAGAGGTCGGCGTACCAGCCCCCGCCCTTCAGGATGAACCCGGCGCCGCCGGAGATCTGGCGCTTGGCGGCGTCCTTTTCGCACTTCGGACAGGTCTTGAGCGGATCTTCACTGATACGCTGTTCGGCTTCCCACTCGTGTCCGCACGCGGTGCATACGTAATCGTAGGTCATGGCGAGATCCTCTTCGACAGGCGCAATGCGTCGGCCAACGCCGCGCGTCAAGCTCCTAAAATGATACAGGAACCGCCCGTTGGAACCAAGGCCGGCCGCGGGCGGGTGCGCTTGATCTAGCGCGCTCGCGTCCAAAAATCACGGCAGCGGCCCTTGGCCTCGCGCGGGCGATCCGACAATGTGTGGGCAGCGGGCGCGCGGGGCACTCCCTGCTCCGGGTTGCTCTTGTGGTCTCCGGCGCTAGGTCGTCGGAGGGATTGGGGAGGCCCAGGAAATCCGGTCAATAAAAATCGACAGACAGCACATCGCGGACTTGTAAGCGTCTGTTCAGGCGCGTACAAGTGTCCAGTACCCGTCACTACGCTACGTGACACTATGTGACACCATACGCAGCGGGCCGTTTGGCCGGCTGCGCTGTCGATGCCGCTTCCCCAGGCGCCGCGAGGAACACCACCGATGCACATCAAGAAGCTCGAAATCGCTGGCTTCAAATCGTTCGTGGAGCGCACGGTCATCCACTTCGACCACGATGTCATCGGCATCGTCGGACCGAACGGCTGCGGCAAGTCCAATATCGTCGACGCCATCCGCTGGTGCATGGGCGAGCAGAGCGCCAAGCACCTGCGCGGCCGATCGATGGAGGACGTCATTTTCAACGGCTCCGACTCGCGCGGGCCCGCGGGCCTGGCGGAGGTGACCCTCACCTTCGACAACAACGACCCGGAGATCATCGCCGCGCTCCCGCTGGAGTTCCGAGACTATCCGGAGATCGCCGTCACCCGCCGGCTGTTCCGCGACGGGACGAGCGAGTACTTGATCAACAAAGCTCAGGTGCGCCTGCGCGACGTGACGGATCTGTTCCTCGGCACCGGGGTCGGCACCAAGGCGTACTCCATCGTCGAGCAGGGTCGCATCGGCCAGATCGTCAGCGCGCGCCCCGAAGACCGCCGGCTCTTCCTCGAAGAGGCCGCCGGCATCACGAAGTACAAGCAGCGCAAGCGCCAGGCCGAGCGCAAGATGGAGCTGACGCGGCAGAACCTGCTGCGCATCACCGACATCGTCTCGGAGATCGATCGCAGCCGCGCCTCGCTCAAGCGGCAGGTGGCCAAAGCCGAGCGGTTCATCGAATACCGGAGCGAGCTCGAGGATCTCGTCCTGCACGAAGCCTCGCACAAGCTGCTGGAGCTCATCGTCACCGAGCGGGTCGAGCGCGACGGCCACACCGCGGCCAGCGCCGACGCGAAGGGCGCGCGGGACGCGATGGCCGACGCCGAGGCCCAGCTCGAGCAGGCCCGGCTCGAGTCGAGCTCGATCGAGCAGCGCACGGACGACGCTTCCAGGAGCGCGTTCGAGGCCGACAACGAGGTGAGCGCGCTGCACGCCGAGCTCGAGCGCTCGCGCGACCGCCTGCAACACCTCGAGCAGCGGCTCGGCGCGGCCGAGGCCGAAAAGGAAGAGATCACCCGCAGGCTCGCCGAGCTCGAGGCGGAGCGGGGCGAGCTCGAGCAGCGGGTGACGGCGCTCGGTAGCGACGAGCGCGCGCGTGAGGAAGACGCAGCGGCTGAAGACGCGGCCCTGGCGGGCTTGCGCGATGAAGCGCTGCGGGCCGACGAGAGCGTGCAGGCCCTGCGCCGGGAGGTCTCGGAGGCGACGTCTCAAGCGGCGGCGGTCGAGGCGCGCCTCGACGGCCTCGCCCAGCGGCTGTCCGAATCGCGCGCCCGTCGCGATCGCCTGGTGACCGAGCGCGAGAGCCTGAGCGAGGAGCTCGCGGATCTCGAGGTGCGCCGCCAGGCGCTGGAGCGCAGCGTGGCGGAGCTTGCCGAGGGCAAGCGGCTCACCGCCAGCGAACGCGAGGAGCTCGAGCGCGAGATGGAGGCCTTGCGCGGCCGTCAGCTCGACAGCGAGCGCGCCGTCGACAGCGCGAAGAACGAGCTCGGCCTCAAGCGAAACCGCCTGCGGGCGCTCGAGGATCTCCACCGGCGGCTGGAAGGGGTTGGCGCGGGTGCGCGGGCGCTTTTGTCGCGCGGCGACGACTCCGTGCTCGGCCTGGTCGCCGACCGCATCGAGGCGCCGGAGGAGCTGACGCTGGCGTTCGCCGGCCTGCTCGGCGAGCGGCTGCAGTACGTCGTGGTCTCCGATCCGGCGCGGGGGCTGGCCTTGCTCGAAGAGCTGCGCCGCAGCGAGCGCGGGCGGGCCAACATCTTGCCGGCGCGGCCACGCTACATCGCGGGCGGCAGCCGGCACGCCGCGGCGCTGCAGGATGATCTCTGCCTGGGATTGCTCGCCGACCGGCTCTGGTACGCGCCGCAGGACGAGGCGCTCGTGCGGGCCCTGGTGGGCGACACGCTGCTCGCCCGCACCAGCGAGGACGCGCTGGCGCTGTCGCGCCGCTACCACGGTCTGACCATCGTGGCGCTCGACGGCACCGTGATCCGCGCCGACGGCGTGATCAGCGGCGGCAGCGGCGACGACGTCGCCTCCGCCATGGTCGAGCAGAAGCGGGAGATGCGCGCCCTGGCCGAAGAGGTCGAGCGCCTGCAGGAGGAGGCCGCGCAGCTCATCGCCGACCACAACGCCCTGCGCCACCGCATGACCGAGCTCGGCACCGCCCTCGATCGAGCGCGCCAGGGCGCTCACGAAGGCGAGCTGCAGCACGTCACGGCCGAGAAGGACCTGGTGCGCACCAAGAGCGAGATCGAACGCGCCGGGGCTCGGCAGCTCGCGGTCAGCTCCGAGATGGAGGACCTGGACGCCTCGCTCGAGGAGGCCGCCGCGCTCGAGCGCGACAGCCGCGGCCAGCTCGACGCGTTGCGCGCACAGCTCGAGCACATCGGCCATCAGCTCGCCAGGGCCGAGGGGCGGGCGACGGAGTGGAAGGAGCAGGTCGCCGCTCAAGCGGCGCTCGTCACCGAGCGCAAGGTGCGCCTGGCGCAGGTGCGCGAGCAGATGGAGGCGGCGCGCTCGGCCGCCGAGCGCGTCTCGGGCTCGATCGCAGAGCTCCAAACCCGCTCACAGCGGCTGGACGAGGAGATGATCGAGGCCGCGCGCGTCATCGGGCAGACCGCAGCGCACATCGTGCTCACCCGCGAGGCCCGGATCACGGCGGTCGAGCGAGCGCGGGTGGCGCATGCCGAGCTCGAAGAGGCCCGCGCCCTGCTCGACCAGGTGCGTTTGGCGCTGGGCACCAAGGAGGGCGAGCTCAAGCGCCTGCGCGACGAGCTCGCGCTGTTCGACGACGCGGTCAGCAAACACGCGATGGCGCTGCAGCGCATCGAGATCGAGCGGGACCACCTGCTCGCCGGCGTGCGCGAGAAGTTCCGCGGACTCGACCTGCCCCGCGTCGTCGGCGACTACCACTCCCGCCCGGCGCCCGACGGGGAGCACCGCCGGCGCATCGAGGAGCTGACGCAGCTCATCGATCGAATGGGTCCGGTCAACCTGGACGCCAAGGCCGAGTACGACGACGCCGAGAAGCGCTTCACCGACCTGAACAACCAGAAGGTCGACATCGAGAAGGCGCTCGAGGAGCTCGAGCGCGCCATCAAACACATGAACAAAGAGTCGCGGCGCCGCTTCCGCGAGACCTTCGACTCGGTCAACGAGCTGTTCAAGGCGACCTTCACCCGCATGTTCCGGGGCGGGCGGGCAGAGCTCCTGCTCACCGATCCCGAGGACCTGCTCAACAGCGGCGTCGAGGTGGTCGCGCAGCCGCCGGGCAAGAAGGTTGGCAACATCGAGCTGATGAGCGGCGGCGAAAAGGCGCTGACCGCGGTGTCGCTGATCTTCGCCATCTTCCAGCACAAGCCCTCTCCCTTCTGCGTCCTGGACGAAGTCGACGCCCCGCTCGACGAGGCCAACGTCGCCCGCTACAACGAAGCCATCCGCGCGATGACCGATCGCTCCCAGTTCATCTTGATCACGCACATCAAGAAGACCATGCAATCGGTCGACGTCCTCTACGGTGTCACCATGGGCGAGCCCGGGGTCTCACGCCTCGTCAGCGTCAAGGTCAACGACCAGGCGGTCGTTCGCAGCGACGGCCGCGCCCTGCGCACCACCCCTCCCCCCGTCGGGACCGAGGGCGACGACAAGCAGTTCCAGGTGGCCTGAGCGTGAACGCCAGGCGGCGCGCCCGTTGCGGCCCCTCTGGGCCGCGGCACGCCGCCGGCGCTCCGATGCTTCCTACTTGGCGAAGGAACGGACGTGCTTCACGAGCGCGTCCAGCACCTCGGGCTTGTTCTTGAGATCCGGGGCGGGCGGCATGGCCGGGCTCTTCCCTACGGCGGCGCCGCCCAGCAAGATCGTCTTGCGGATCTCCTCGTCGGTCACGCTCTTCTGCCACTCGGCGTCCGTGTAGTTTCTGGGCTTCGGCGTGAGCGCCGCCGCCCCCGGACCGCTGCCGGTGCCGTCCGTCCCGTGGCAGACCGCGCACCGGGTGGAAAAGAGCTTTCGCGCCTCCGCAGCCGGATTCGCCTGCGCGGCGGGCGCGGGCGCCGCTGGCGCAGCCGTCTGGGCCGTCGGTTGCTCCTTCGCCGGCTCCGGCTCCTTCTTGGAGCAGGCAGCGGCGGCCAAGGCCGCTGACATCATGGTGCAGAGTACGTACCTCATTTCAGGCTCCTCCCGGTCGACATCGGCGCGAAAACACGGGCTTCGCGCCTTGCCCAGATTGCAGCACGAGATCCGAAAGGCAAGCAACAAACCGCGCAAGAAATCCCTGCGCTGCGCATTTACTGCGCTCGTATCGCAGCTGGGGCTGACAGACGAGCCGCCGGCCGGCAATCGCTTACAGATGCAAGAGGATCGTAGCTGTCGGTCGCTTGCATTGTCGCGCCGCATCGATGTAGCCTCCCCCGCGAGCATGTGATGCCCGCGGGGGTTCGAGCGCGCCTGGAGGACAGCATGCAATCCGCACCGATGCACACGTCATTGAAAGTCGCCGCCCTGGTCGTTTTGCTGCTCATGCTGGTCGCGGCCGTTTACGCCGGCTACATCAGCATCACCCATTGGGCGGGGATCGCCGTATAGGAGGGTTGCGCGGTGACCAAAAAGCAAGCTCGACTATTCGCGATCGTCTCCACTGCCCTCGCGGCGGCGGCCTTCATCGGCATGACCATCCACAGCCACATGCGCTTTGGAGAGCTCACCAACGCCGAGAACATCACGCCGGCCGTCACACACGGCAAGGACGTCTGGCACAAGTACAACTGCATCAACTGCCACACCTTGTTCGGTGAAGGTGCCTACTACGCGCCGGACTTGACGAAGATCACCCAGCACCGCGGCGCCGCCTATCTGAAGGCGTACATGCGGGATCCGTCGAAGTTCTACGATGAGACCCGGCACCGCCGGCTCATGCCCAAGCAAGATCTGTCCGAGCAAGAGATCAGCGACTTGATCGCCTTTTTGGACTGGGTGTCGAAGGTCGACAATCAGAACTGGCCGCCCCGGCCCATCCTGGTCGTCGGCGCATCCATTCCTGGCACCGACTTCAGCACGGCCCAGCAGACCTCCGGCGCGCTGCAGCGCGGGGAGCTGCCCCCCGGCGCTCGGCCAGTGAGCCCGGATTCGGACCCGATCGCGCTCGGGCAGGCGCTGTTCAGCACGGTGGCGCCGGCCTGCGTGGCCTGCCACTCGGTGGCCGAGGGCGTGAACATGGCCGGTCCGTCCCTGGCCGGCATCGCTACGCGCGCGAAACAGCGCATCGAAGCTTCGGAATACACGGGGCAGGCGAAAGACGCCGAGGGTTACCTCCGCGAGGCGATCCTGAACCCCAGCGCGTATGTCGTGCCCGGCGACATGTACTCGGCCGAGGGGCAGTCCTTCATGCCGGCCACGTACGCGAAGGATCTGACCCCCGAGCAGATCGATCAGCTCGTGGCCTACCTCGCTTCCCTCCAGTGAGGCCAAACGCCCACGGCTCGCCCCGCTCACTGAGGCGTCGAAACGACCAAAAGAGAATCCGGGATATCAAAAGGATCGCGTCATGAGGTATCGCTCGCAGGAAGTCGCCTACTGGTATTTCGCCGTCGCGATGCTGCTCTTCGGGCTGCAGCTCGTGTTCGGCCTCCTGTCGGCGGCGAAGTATTTGGGCCCGGACCCGCTCCTGTACATCTTGCCCTTCGACGTGACGAAGGTGATCCACACGAACCTCTTGATCGTGTGGGTGCTGACCGGCTTCATGGGCGCGACCTACTGGATGGTGCCGGACGAGTCACGCACCGAGCTCTACAGCGTCAAGCTCGCCTACGCGCAGCTCGGGCTGTGGGTGTTGATGGGCGTCACCGCGGTGATCGGCTATTTTTTCCGCTACGGCACCGGCAACAAGCTGCTCGAGCAGCCCCTGCCGCACAAGATCGCGATCGTCGTCGTGATGCTGATGTTTCTCTACAACATCGGCATGACGATCCGGAAGTCGGGTCGCTTCACCACGACGGAGGGGGTCCTGCTGGGCGGGATCGGCCTCGCCGCCGTCCTCTACTTGCCGGCGCTGCTCGAGTTCCACAACTACACCGTGTCGATCTTCTATCGCTGGTGGACGATCCACCTCTGGGTCGAGGGGGTGTGGGAGATGATCCAGGGCGGCTTCCTGGCCTACCTCCTGATCCGCTTGTCCGGCGCCGACCGTGAGGTGATGGAGAAGTGGCTCTACGTCATCGTGGGGCTCGTGTTCATCGCCGGGATCATCGGCACCGCGCATCACTATTACTGGGTCGGGGTCCCAGGCTACTGGTTGCCGATCGGCGGCATCTTCAGCGCCCTCGAGCCCTTGGCCCTCTTGGGCATGGCCGTCTACGCCTACATGGCGATGCGCCGCGCCGGCATGTCGCACCCGAACAAGCTCGCGCTGCACTGGACGCTGGGCAGCGCCGTGTTCACGCTGTTCGGCGCGGGCGTCTTGGGGCTCGCGCACACCTGGCCGTCCGTCAACCGCTGGACCCACGGGACCTTGATCACGGCCATGCACGGGCACGCGGCCTTCTACGGCGCCTACGCGATGATCGTGATGGCGATGATGACCGACGCCATGCCCTCGATGACGCCAGGCCGTCGCACCGAAGGCACGGCCCTCGGCTACTGGGCCTTTTGGTTGCAGGTCGGCGGCATGTTCGGGATGACCATGGCCTTCGCCGCCGCGGGCATCGGGCAGGTGTACCTCGAGCGCATCCTGGGCCTCGGCTACCTGGACACGCAGCTCAAGATCCAGGTGCATTTCTTGATGCTGCTCGCGACCGCCAGCGTGTTCGCGCTTGGCGTGGGCATGTTCATCTGGGATTTCTTCCGGTTCCGTCCCAAGTTCGAGCTTGCGGCGGACGCGGACGAGCCGCCGGCGGCGAACGCCGCGGTCGCCGGCTCCGCCTAGACGTGCAGGGCGCTTCCGAGGTCCGCCCGGCGGGCGAAGAGCCGTTTTACCTCCCGATCGCGGACGAGGTCAGGCTGTTCGAGCAGTGTCACGCGCGAGAGCTCGCCGTGATGCTAAAGGGGCCGACCGGTTGCGGCAAGACGCGCTTCGTCGAGCACATGGCGTGGCGGCTCGCGCGACCGCTGGTCAGCATCGCGTGCCACGACGACCTGTCGGCGAGTGATCTCATCGGCCGCTACCTGATCCACCACGACAGCACCGTGTGGCATGACGGTCCCCTCACCCGGGCCGCGCGCGAGGGCGCCATCTGCTATCTCGACGAGGTCGTCGAGGCGCGCGCCGACACCGTCGTCGTGCTGCACGCGCTGACCGACCACCGGCGGCTTTTGCCAATCGACAAGACCGGTGAACTGCTGCACGCCGCGCCGGGCTTCATGCTCGTCGTGTCGTACAACCCCGGCTATCAGCGGATGCTGAAGGACCTGAAGCCGAGCACGCGCCAGCGCTTCGTCGCGCTCGAGTTCGATTTTCCGACCGCGGACGTGGAAGCGCGCATCGTCGAGCGCGAGAGCGGCGTGAGCCATGCCGATGCCGTCGCGCTGGTCGACCTCGCGGAGCGGCTGCGCGGCCTGCGCGATCGAGGGCTCGCGGAGGTGCCGAGCACGCGGCTCTTGGTCGCGGCGGCGCGGCTGGCGGTCTCCGGCATCGATCTGCGGACCGCCTGCGCGGCCGCGGTGGTCGCCCCGCTGTCCGACGATCCTTCCCTGCTCGCTGCCATGCACGACCTGGTCGACGCCACCTTCGTTTGAGAATCGGGCCCGTCCCCGGCCGCTGGCCGCCGGGCCCCTCCCCCGCTAGATGGACGCGCGATGGCCGAAGCCGAAGACGTGATCGTTGACGCGGCTCGCCACGCGACCGAGTACCTGCAAACGCTCTGGGCCAGGCGGCGCGGCCAGACATCCGAGCCGCCGGGGCTCGCAGAGCTCGCGCCCCGCCTGTCGCTGCTGCTCGCCGCGCTTTTCCAGGAAGATTGGTCGCTGCCCGCAGCGCAGCCGCCGCCGCCGATCACCACCTTGACGCGGCTGTTCGCGCGCGGGCGCAGGCCCTGGGCGACGCTCAGCGTGCCGAGCAGCGCGGGCCGCGCGATCTGGCTGCCGCGGCGGCTCGACGGGCTGGCCAAAGAGCGCATCCCGGAGGTGTATCGAGCGATGGCGGTGCAGCAGGCAGCGCGCTGCCGCGCGCGTCCGGTCGATTTGCCGTCGCGCCTTCCTAGCCAGCTGGCGCGGGAGATCTATCTGGTGCTCGAGGCCGAGGCCGCCGACGCGGCGCTCGGCCGCTCACTGCCTGGCCTGGCTCCGGCGCTGCAGTTGCTCCGCGAGGAGGCCGGCCGCCGCCGCCCCCCGCTGTCGGCGTTCGCCCCGAGCCGCCTGCCGCTCGAGCACTGGCTCCGGGCGCGTCGCGAGGCCTCCCCACCGGCCGAGCCGCTGGAGGTCGAGGCGCTGATCGCCGCCGCCCAAAGGCTGGCAGCGGCGCACCCGCACGCGCTGGCTGGCGGATCGCTGGTGAAGGACTGGTGGACCGGGGACTGGCCCTCCCGCGAGTCCGCCGGCGCCGTGACCAGCTTCGACGGTGAACGAGCGACCGGCGTTGCCGCCAAGGCGAAGAGCGCCCAGCTTGCCCGGCGGCCAAGGGTGCGGGAGGCGAAGCCCGACGAAGACGACGCCGAACCGGGGGCATTTCTGATCCAGACCTCGGAGCCCCATCAACACGCCGAGGACCCGATGGGCGCACAGCGCCCGACCGATCGCGACGCCGACAGCGCGGCCGAGGGACACGCCGAGTCCCTCTCCGAGCTCGCCGAGGCGCGCCTCGTCCGCAGCGCGCAGCCCGCGCACGAAGTGCTGCTGTCGGACGATCCGCTGCTGATCACCCAAAAGCCGCAGGTGTCGCCGGTAGACACCTCGGCGACGGCGGTACGCTATCCCGAGTGGGACTACCGCACCAACGCCTACCGTGACGGCGCCGTCACCGTCTGGGAGTCGCTGGCCGTGCCCGGGCCCAGCGCCTGGGTCGAGCGCACCCTGGCAACGCAACACGCGATGCTCACGCGTATCCGCCGGCAGTTCGAGATGCTGCGCGCCGAGCGCGTGACCTTGCACCGCCAAGACGAGGGCGACGAGATCGATCTGGACGCTTGCATCGAAGCCTGGAGCGACTGGCGCGCCGGCGCAGCCCTGCCCCAACGGCTGTATCAGCGCAGCAGCGTCGCGCGGCGGGACACCGCCGTCTTGGTGCTGGTAGACGTGAGCGGATCGACCGACGGCTGGCTCGCCGGAGAGCGCCGCATCATCGACGTGGAGCGCGAGGCGCTGCTCCCGCTCTCCGTTGCGCTCGACGGCCTGGGCGAACCGTACGCCATCCTGGCCTTCTCGGGCGAGGGGCCGCGTCGCGTCGCCGTGCGCAACGTGAAGCGCTTCGACGAGCGCCACGGCGCCGCGGTGGCGCTCAGGATCGCCGGGCTCGAGCCCGAGCACTACACCCGCGTGGGCGCTGCGCTGCGCCACGCCAGCTCCCTTCTGGTGAAGCAATCGGCGCGGCATCGGCTGCTGTTGGTCCTGTCCGACGGGAAGCCCAACGACTGCGACGAGTACGAGGGTCGCTACGGCGTCGAGGACACCCGCCAGGC
>Ga0079224_100014388_pt1 | contig 11052 bp, 12 predicted proteins | sample Stecom2015_FD_80414 | JGI IMG/M metagenome (GOLD analysis project Ga0079224, IMG submission 80414) | Agricultural soil microbial communities from Utah to study Nitrogen management - Steer compost 2015 | ecosystem: Environmental > Terrestrial > Soil > Agricultural land | place: USA: Utah...
AACACCGACGTGTCGCTGGTGATCGGCGCCAACGACGTGGTCAACCCGGTGGCCAAGACCGACCCGGCCAGCCCGATCTACGGCATGCCGATCCTGGACGTGGTCGAATCCAGGAACGCCATCGTGATCAAGCGCGGCAAGGGCACCGGTTTTGCCGGCATCGAGAACGCGCTGTTCTATGCCGACAACACCCGCATGCTGTACGGCGACGGTGCCGAGATGGCCAGTGCGCTGGTCAGCGAGCTCAAGGCGCTGGACGGCGGGCACTGAAGACCTCGCCGGCCGGAGCCTCGCCGCTCCGGCCGGCCCGCTATCGCGCCATCCGCAGCGCCAGCAGTGGTGCCAGCGCCAGGCACAGCAGGTCCAGGCGGGTATTGGCCAGCAGGCTCAGGGTGCAGACGTAGGACGCACCCATCTTCGGTGCGGCCAGCCACGCCGGCAGGCCCATCTGGCCGCCGATGTGGCCGGCGGCGATCAGCCATTGCGCGGTGCCCGACACGGCCAGCGCCGTGGTTGCGGCCAGCAGGCGCCGTGGCCAGCCGCCGGGCATGCCGCCCACGCGCAGCAGCCAGGCCGCCTGCAGCGCGGCCGCCAGCGCGATCCAGCCGTGCTGGCGACCCGTGCCCAGCGCCAGCGTGGCCCATGCGACCACCGCGGTCGCCGCGCCGATCAGCAGCAGCGGGGGCCAGAGCCAATGCGAGGTGCGGGACGGCGCAGGATGAGCTGGCTTGACGGAGGTCATGGCGGGGCCGATGTGGATCGCCAAGGATACGCGGTGCCGGCATCGGCTAGAATCCACGTATTCCCTGGAGCCGAGCGCTTGCGCCTGCGCCCCTTCGGCCCCATATCCAGACCATGTATTCCCGCAGCAGCGAACCCGTCCGATTCGAGCGCGATTGCGCCGCCGTCATGGTGCCGCAGGGCGAAGCCGTGACCCTGCCTGCAGGCAGCGTCGGCTACATCACCCAGGGCCTGGGTGGCAGCTACACCGTCTTCGTGGAAGGCAACCTGTTCCGCATCGCGGGCAAGGATGCCGATGCCATCGGCAAGGAACCCGAACAGGAACTGGAACTGCCGGTCGGCGCCGGTGACGACGAGGTCGAGGCGATGGTCTGGCGGCAGTTGCGCACCTGCTTCGACCCGGAGATCCCGTTCAACATCGTCGACCTGGGCCTGGTGTACGAAGCCAACCTGAAGTCGCGCGAGGACGGCCAGCGCATGGTCGAAGTGCGGATGACCCTCACCGCGCCCGGCTGCGGCATGGGCGAGATCCTGGTGGACGACGTGCGCAGCAAGCTGGTGCAGATCCCCACCATCGCCGACGCAGATGTCGAGCTGGTGTTCGACCCTCCCTGGGGCCGGCACATGATGTCCGAGGCCGCGCGGCTGGAAACCGGGATGTTCTGACCCGGCGCCGGCCCGCGTGCCGGCTCAGCAGGCCTCGAAGCGGTTGGCATCCACGTTCTTGCGCACCGCGTCCGGGTGCCAGATGCGGCCGTTCATGGCGATGTACACCCCGGGCGCCAGGGTCTGCACCGCGCCGACCGCGCAGCCGATGTTGAATTCCGCGTCCGAGCCACGGAAGCGTGCCGGGTTCAGCGCGCCGGTCATGACGATGGTGCGATCCGGGATCGCCTGCAGCACCTGCGCGGTGGCGACCATCGAGTCGGTCCCGTGGGTGACCAGCACGTGGCGTGCGGACCGGGCCGCGATGGTGTCGCGGACCAGTTCGCGGTCCTCCCCGGTGATGTGCAGCGAGTCCTTGCGCAGGATCGGGATCACCTCGAAGCGGAACGCCACCCCGAGTTCCTCCAGGATGCGTCCGATCTGCGGCGCGCCGACCTGGAAGTCGGACTTGTCGTCGAAATAGACCTTGTCGATGGTGCCACCGGTGGTGACGACCAGAAGCTCGTCCATGTGAGGGCTCCTGTACGGCGCGCATGGCGGGTTGGGCGAGGCGCGCGGTACCGGGCCGAGGACGCCGCGCCGCTCGCTCCGGGCATTATCCGTGCATCACATGAACGCTGCGGCGGTCAGCGTGTACGCCCGAAGCGCGCGCGCAGGCCCGCCCAGCTCGAGGCTCCGACCACCATCAGCGAAAGCAGTATTTCGCCCCAGGCAAAACCGGCGCGCTCCGGATGCGCCCAGGCGCTCATCACGCCGTGGCTGAACCAGAACAGGGCCAGCACGCCGGCCCAGAATGCCGCCCGCCGCCCGCCGCGCCAGCATGGCACGGCCAGCAGCAGGGGCGGCACGGCGAATACCAGCAGCGCGGCGGCCGCATGGCGGTCGTCATGGAACCAGGCCAGATACAGCACCGCCAGCAATGCCAGCGCGGTTCCCAGCAGACGTTGCGCGGTGCGCGGCGCCATCAGCGCACCAGCCTTGCAGCAATGTCGGCCAGGCGCCGGCCCAGGGCGCGGGCCAGCGCGGCTTCCTCCTCGCTGGGCTGCGGGTCGTCCTGCCCGCCGGCCACATGGCTGGCACCGTAGGGCGTGCCCCCGGTGCGGGTGCTGCTGAGCAGCGGCTCGGTATACGGGATGCCGACGATGAGGCAGCCGTGGTGCAGCAGCGGTACGTGCATGGTCAGCAGGGTCGATTCCTGGCCGCCGTGCTGGGTGGCGGTGGAGGTGAACACGGCCGCCGGCTTGCCGGCCAGGGTCCCGCTGGCCCACTCGCCGCCGAGACCGTCGAGGAAATGCTTGAGCGGCGCGGCCATGTTGCCGAAGCGGGTGGGGCTGCCCAGCGCCAGGCCGACGCATTCGGCCAGGTCGTGCGGTTCCACGTAGGGAGCCCCGTCCTCGGGCACTGGCGCGGCCGTCTGCAGGGTCACCGCCGCCACCGGCGGCACGGTGCGCAAGCGGGCCTGCATTCCCGGCACTTCCTCCACGCCGCGTGCGATCTGGCGGGCCAGGCGGGCGACCGAGCCGCCACGGCTGTAGTACAGGACCAGGATTTCAGCCATCGGACGGGTTCCGCGCGTCGGGAGGGCGCCAGTATCGGCGATCCGGGCGGCGATGCGGCCAGCGCCGCGCATCGGGTAGGCTTGCGCCGGTGGGCATCATCGACACCGCCATCCGCTGGAGCGAACGTGTGCGCGACCGCGCCCGTGCCTCCACGTTCGCCCGTTTCCTGTGGCGCCGCTTCCTCGATGATCGCCTGTTCCAGGCCGCTGCCGCGCTGGCCTATACCACCGCCTTCGCCCTGGTGCCGCTGGCAGTGGTGGTGTTCGGCGTGCTGGCCGCGTTCCCGGTCTTCGACCGCTGGAGCGACCAGCTCAGCCATTACGTGTTTTCCAACTTCGTGCCCAGCGCCGCGCGCACGGTGGAGTCGTCGTTGCGCCAGTTCTCGGCCAGCGCCGGGCAGTTGACCGCGGCGGGCATGGCGGCCCTGGTCGCCTCGTTGCTGGTCACCCTCAACAGCGTGGAAAGCACCTTCAACCGGATCTGGCGGGTGGCCTCGGCGCGGCCGCGGCTGAGCCGCTACCTGGTCTACTGGACCGTGCTGACCCTGGGCGCGCTGCTGGCCGCCGCGTCGTTGTCCATCTCCGCGCGCTTCTTCGCCCTGCCGCTGTTCGCTACTCCCGAGGGACGTTGGCTGGCGGATGCAAGCCTGCGCCTTGCGCCGGTCATGATCGAGCTGGCAGCGGTGATGCTGATGTACCGGGTGGTGCCGCACCACACGGTGCAGTGGCGCCACGCATTTGCCGGCGCATTGCTGGCCACGGTGTTGCTCGAAGCGGTGAAGGTGGGCCTGAGCCTGTACCTGGGCAGCTTCCAGACCTACCAGAAGCTGTACGGCGCGCTGTCGATCGTGCCGATCCTGATGCTGTGGATCTACCTGGGCTGGGTGGCGATCCTGCTTGGGGCATCGCTGGCATCCTCGCAGGCGGCGTTCCGCTACCAGCCCGCGTCGATGCGCTTGCCGCCCGGATATGAGGCGTATGCGCTGTTGCGCCTGATCGGCCGCTTCCACCATGCCCGCCAGGAAGGCCGCGGCCTGCACGCCGACGAGTTGCTGGCGCTGGAACCCCTGCTCACCGACTCGCTGCTGCAGTCGTTCCTGTGCCAGCTGGCCGATATCCGGATCCTGCGCCGGGATGAACTGGGCGAATGGCTGCTGGCCCGTGACCTGGACCGCCTGACCCTGGCCGAGCTGTATGAGGCCTGCCAGCTGCGCATCCCGGTCGGCGAGGCCTGGCTGCCCTGCCATGACGATCCACTCGGTGCCGCGGCAATCGGGGTGATCGATGACTTGCGCCTGCCGCTGCGCGACGTGCTCAAGCGCCGCATGGGCGACCTGTATCCCGATTCCAGCCAACCTCCCGGAGCCTGACCCATGCGCCTGCCCGTCATCGCGCTGCTGTTTCCCTTGCTGCTTGTGGCCGCGTGCGAACGTGCGCCGCAGGCGGCGCCGGCACCTGAGGCCGCCACGCCCGCCGCAGCCGGGCCTGCGCCTGCCGCCGCCGAAACACCCGCTGACGACGGCGCGACTCCCGGTGTGGTCGAGAAGACCGCCGAGATGCCGCAGTTCTCGGGCACCACCGTGGATGGCCGGGCGTACGACCTTGCCGCGCATCGCGGCAAGTGGGTGGTGGTGAACTTCTGGGCCACCTGGTGCGCGCCCTGCCTGAAGGAGATGCCCGAGCTGTCGGCCCTGCACGCCATGCGCGAGGAAGTGGAAGTCGTGGGCCTGGCTTACGAGGACATCGAGCTGGAGGACATGCGCCAGGTGTTGGAAAAGCGGCCGGTGTCCTATCCCATCGTGATCCTGGACCCGTACGATCCGCCGCAGGATTTCGCCACCCCGCGCGGCCTGCCGACCACCTACCTGATCGCGCCGGACGGCCGTGTCGCCCATCACTTCCTCGGCCCGGTGACCGCGGCCGACCTGGAGGCGGCCATTGCCGACGGGGACGCGTCCTTCAATCCGCAGTCAGCCGCGCCAGTTCGTCGGCCTGGTGTTCCTGCTGCAGGCGCGTGACCAGGGATTCCAGGCCGCCCTCCAGCACCTCCGGCAGGTCGTATACGGTCAGCCCTTCCACCCGGTGGTCGGTGATCCTGCCCTGCGGGAAGTTGTAGGTGCGGATGCGCTGGCTGCGGTCCCCGCTGCCCACCTGCAGCCGCCGGCTCTGCGCCTGCGCGGCCTGCTGGCGGCTGCGCTCGGCGTCCAGCAGTTGTGCCTTCAGGCGCTTCATTGCCTTGTCGCGGTTGGCGTGCTGGCTGCGCTCGGTCTGGCTCTCCACCACCGTGCCGGTGGGCAGGTGGGTGATGCGGATGGCCGAGTCGGTCTTGTTGACGTGCTGGCCGCCGGCGCCGGATGAGCGGAACGTGTCGACCTTCAGGTCGGCCGGGTTGATGGCCACGTCCTCGACCTCGTCGGCTTCCGGGATGATCGCCACGGTCGCGGCCGAGGTATGGATGCGGCCCTGCGACTCGGTGGCCGGCACCCGTTGCACGCGGTGGGTTCCGGATTCGAACTTCAGCTTCGAGTAGGCGCCACGGCCGACGATGCGCGCCACGATCTCCTTGTGCCCGCCATGTTCGCCGGGGTTTTCCGATTCCACGTCCACCTTCCAGCCCTGGCGCTCGGCGTAGCGGGCGTACATGCGGAACAGGTCGCCGGCGAAGATCGCCGCCTCGTCGCCGCCGGTGCCGGCACGCACTTCCAGGAACAGGTTGCCTTCGTCGCGCGGGTCACGCGGCACCAGCAGCAGGGCCAGGTCGCGGTCCAGCGCATCCAGGCGTGCACGCGCGGCCGCGATTTCCTCTTCGGCCAGTTCGGCAAGCTCCGGATCCGGGCGCATCGCCTCGGCGGCGGCCAGGTCGGCCTTGGCGCGCGCCTCCTCCGCCAGCGCGACCGCCACCGGCTCCAGTTGCGCGAACTCGCGCGACAGGGTGCGGAAACGTGCGTTGTCCGCCGCCGCCCCAGGGTCGGCGAGCAGGCGTTCCAGTTCCTCGCGGCGCTCGGCCAGCGCTTCAAGCTTGCGGCGCAGGCTCGGGGTCATCGGAAGATTGGGTATCAAGGCAGGAGCGGACGTCGCCGGGCAGGGCCGGGAACAGGCGTTCGGCGGCACGGGCCAGCTCGGCGTCGCCGCTGAGCGCGGCTTCGCGCAGGGCTGCGGTGGGCGGGTGCAGCAGCCGATTGGTCAGGGTGTGGGCGAGGAATCGCAGCACTTCGTCCGGATCGCGGCCACCGGCCAGTTGCTGGCGGGCCCGGGCCAGGATCTCCTCGCGGGTGCTTTCGCCCTGGGCGCGCAGGCGCTTGAGCGTTTCCTGGCGGCCAACGGCCCGCGCCGCTTCCATGTAGCGGGCCACCTGCAGGTCGATGATCGCTTCGGCCGCTTCGGCCGCTTCGTGGCGCCCGCGCCGGTTGTCCTGGACCGCACGCTCCAGGTCGTCGACCGTGTACAGGTAGGCGTCGGCCAGGGCGGCCACGTCCGGCTCGATGTCGCGTGGCACGGCCAGGTCGAACAACAGCACCGGCTTGCGCCGGCGCGCCGAAAGCGCCGCTTCGACCTGGACCCTGCGCAGCACCGGTTCACGGCTGGCGGTGGCGGAGAACACCACGTCGGCCTCGGCCAGGTGGCGGTCCAGCTCGGCCAGCGGCAGGGCGTAACCGCCGTGGCGGCCGGCCAGGTCCTGGGCGTGGGCGAGGGTGCGGTTGGCCACCAGCAGCCGGCCGACGCCGCCCTTGACCAGGTGCCGGGCGGCCAGCTCGATGGTTTCGCCGGCGCCGACCAGGAGCACCGTCGAGCCGGGCAGGTGGGCGAAGGAATCCTGCGCCAGGCGCACCGCGGTGGATGCCACCGAGATCGGGTTCACTCCGATCCGGGTGTCGGTGCGCGCGCGCTTGGCCACCGCGAACGTCTGCTGGAACAGGCGGTCAAGGCGGGTGCCCAGGGCGCCGTGCTGGCGCGCCAGTGCCCATGCTTCCTTCACCTGGCCCAGGATCTGCGGCTCGCCCAGCACCATCGAGTCCAGCCCGGTCGCCACCCGGAACAGGTGGCGCACTGCATCGGCTTCGCTGTGCCGGTACAGGTAGCCGCCGAGGCCGGGCGCATGCGCATCCAGCCATTGCTCCAGGGCCGCGCCGTCGCCGGCCACCGCGTAGATTTCGGTGCGGTTGCAGGTGGACAGCAGCGCCGACTCGGCCACCCCGGGCAGGCCCTGCAGCGAGGCCAGTGCCGTCGCCAGCGCATCGCCGGCAAAGGCGACCCGTTCGCGCAGGTCAACCGGCGCGGTCTGGTGGTTCAGTCCGAGGAGCCACAGCGTCATGTTCAGGTGCTTGCGCTAATCTGCTGGCTTTGGTTTGGGCCGCCATTTTACGGCCCGGTGGGTGCCAATGCCCGTATCGATCCTTTTCGCCCGCATTGCCGGGAGCACGCCGGGCCGCCGCGCAGGCCCGCGCAGGCGCCTGCGCAGCCTGCTGTGGCTGGCGCTGGCGCTGGCGCCGGCAGCCGTTGCGGCACCCGGCGATACGCTCTCGCCGTTGATGGCGGGCGAGTTCGCCCTGCAGGCCGGACAGCTCGATGAAGCCGCGCGCTGGTATCTGCAGGCGGCCCGGTCCACCCCAGAAGACGCGGCCGTGGCCGAACGCGCCACCCGGATCGCGCTGCTGGCCAACGACGATGGCAGTGCCGCGCAAGGATTGCGGCTGTGGCGGCAGCGCGCGCCGCAGTCCAACGAGCTGCGCGCGGCCACCGCCACCCTGGCCCTGCGCCAGGGCAGGCTGCGCAAGGCCCGTCGTGAACTGGACGCGCTGCTGCGTTCGCCTGATCCGCGCAACTGGCAACACGCCCGTTTGGCCCTGGCCGGGGGGCGCGATCCGCAGCGGGTGGCGCGGGTCCTGGGCTGGCTGGTCGACGATGGCGCCATTCCGAACGAACTGCGTGCCTGGCAGGAATTCGGGCAACTGGCTCTGGGCCTGGACGATGCGACGCTGACCCGGCGCATCATCGACCAGTTGGCCGCCCGCTTCCCCGAGGAGCCGCGGGTGGCGGTGCTGCGCGCCAGCCAGCTGCAGCATGCCGGCCGGGAGCAGGAAGCCCGGGAGATGCTGCGCCAGGCCGAGCCGCGCGCGGCCGACGATCCGGACGTGCGTGCCCTGCTGGCCATGGCATACGAATCGCTGCGCGACTATGGCGAGGCGGCACGGGTCATGGCCCTGGGCGCGCAGGACACCTTCACTTACGGCACCCGCGCCGGGCTGCTGGCACGCAGTGGCGATACCGCCGTGCTGGCCGCGCTGTACGCGGAGCTGGCCGACGATGCGGCACGGCCTGACCCGGCCCGACGCCTGCTGCTCGGGCGCATGGCCGAATTCCTCGGGCGCCCGGCCGAGGCGGTGGAGTGGTATCGCGGGGTGCCCGGCGGGCCGCAGCGGCACGAGGCGCGCGCGCGTACGGCCGTTGCGCTGCATGAGCTGGGCCGCACCGACGAAGCCTACGCAGAGGCGCGTGCATTGCAGGAGGAGAGTGCGGCGTCAACCGGGGTGCGGCGTGACGCCTACCTGCTGGAAGCCGAATTGCGCCACCGCGCGGGCGAGGGCGATGCCGAGCTGGACGTACTGGACCGCGGCCTGGCCGCCTGGCCGGACGACACCCAGCTGCTGTACGCCCGTGCGCTGGCATTCGAACGCCGGGACCGCATCGATCGCGCCGAGGCGGACCTGCGCCGGCTGCTGGTGTCCGAGCCGGAGAACGTGGCTGCGCTCAACGCCCTCGGATACACCCTGGCCGACCGCACCAGCCGCTACCAGGAAGCCCTGGAACTGATCGACCGCGCCCGCGCCGCCGACCCGGACGACCCGGCCATCATCGACAGCCACGGCTGGGTCCTGTACCGGCTGGGACGCCACGCCGAGGCGCTGGTCGAACTGCGCCGCGCCTGGGGAATGCTGAAGGATCCTGAAGTGGCCACGCACTTGGGCGAGGTGCTGTGGACGCTGGGCCGCCGCGAGGAGGCGCAGAAGTACTTCGACGAAGCCGCCAGGCTCGATCCGGCCAACCGCGCCCTGCGCCGCGCCCTGCTGCGCTTCGGCTTGCCGCTGCCGGAGCCGGAGCCATGAGCCGTCGCGTCCTGCGCGCCAGCACGGTGATGGTGGTCCTGGCCCTGGCCGGTTGCACCACCGCACCGCCACGCCCGGCCCCGCCGCTGGTGGCTCTGGAGCAGGTTTCCGCCGAGGCGCGCCAGGATGAGGCGGCGCGGCGTGCCTGGCTGCAGGCCCGCCCGGACTGGACATTCGAAGGCCGGGTGGCGATTGCGCGTGGCAGTGACGGTGGCAGCGGCCGGGTGGACTGGCGCCAGGACGGGACCGCATACGAGGTCCGGCTCAGCGCCCCGGTCACGCGCCAGGGCTGGCGGCTGCTGGGCGACACCCGTGGCCAGGGTGCCCGCCTGGAAGGGCTGGGCGGCGGCCCGCGCGAAGGCGAGGATGCCGAACGCCTGCTGCGCGAGGCTGCCGGCTGGGAGATTCCAGTCACCCTGCTGGCCGACTGGGCGCGCGGCATCGAAGCGCAGGGCGCGCACCCGGAAGTGGCCCTGTATGCGGCCGACGGCCGCCTGCGCCAGCTGCGCCAAGAGGGCTGGACGATTCACTACCGGGACTGGTCCGGGCCAGGTGCCGACGGCCAGCCGCCGCTGCCGCGCCGGATCGAGGCCGACAACGGCACGGCGCGGGTGAAGCTGCTGGTGGACCACTGGGAGTTCGACCCACCATGACCGCACCCCCGTGCGCAGGCTGGTCGGAGTGGCCGGCCCCGGCAAAGCTGAACCTGTTCCTGCGCATCACCGGCCGTCGCGACGACGGATACCACGACCTGCAGACCGTCTTCCGGCTGCTGGACTGGGGCGACCGGATCCGGCTCAGGGTCCGCGGCGACGGCCGGATCGAGCGCCACGGAGGGCTGTTGCCCGGCGTGGCCGCCGCCGACGACCTGGCCGTGCGGGCCGCGCACCTGCTCAGGCAGGAGGCCGATTGTCCCCATGGCGCGGACATCGTCGTCGAAAAACGCATCCCCATGGGAGGCGGCTTCGGCGGTGGCTCGTCGGACGCTGCGACCGTGCTGTGTGCCCTGGACCGGCTCTGGGGCCTGGACCTGGGCGAGGACCGGCTGGCCGCGCTGGGGTTGCGCCTGGGTGCGGACGTGCCGATGTTCGTGCGCGGCCGCAGCGCCTGGGCCGAGGGCCTGGGTGAACGGCTGGTTCCGCTGGACCTGGCGCCGGCCTGGTACGTGCTGGTTGACCCGGGTGTACACGTGGCCACCGCCGAGCTGTTCTGCAGCCCGGATTTGACGCGTCATGCCCGGCCCGCGAAAATAGCCGACTTCGTTGCGGGAACGGTGCTCGACAATGCGTTCGAGCCGGTCCTGCGCCGCCGCGAACCGCCTGTGCAGGCGGCATTCGACGCGCTGGCGCGGATTGGCCTGCCGCGCCTGACCGGCACCGGCAGCGGATGCTTCGTCGAGTTCGTTGATCGCGCCGGTGCGGATGACGCACTGGTGCGGTTGCCGCGCGGGCTGCGCGCCTGGGTCGCGGCCGGCGTGACCGAGTCACCGCTGCGGGCCGCACTGGCGCGTCCGCATGTGTAATCCAGGGGCGTCGCCAAGAGGTCCAAGGCACCGGGTTTTGATCCCGGCATTCGCAGGTTCGAATCCTGCCGCCCCTGCCAGGCTCGCCCGCGGCCTTTCGCGGGCACCGCGCCAAGGCGCGGCGCTCCACCAGGCCCAGCCCGTGGCCTTCCATCCGCCCACTGACTGTAGCTGCCGCCGAAAATGAAGAAGATGCAAGAAGATCGCAACCTGCTCATCTTCACCGGCAATGCCAACAAGTGCCTGGCTGCGAGCATCTGCCGCGAACTGGGCGTACGCCCGGGCAAGGCGCTGGTCACCACGTTCTCCGACGGTGAGGTCCAGGTCGAGATCGAGGAGAACGTGCGCCGCCAGGAAGTGTTCGTGATCCAGCCCACCTGTGCGCCGGCGGCCGAGAACCTGATGGAACTGCTGGTGCTGATCGACGCGCTCAAGCGCGCCAGCGCCGCCAGCGTCACCGC
>Ga0079224_100014389_pt1 | contig 11052 bp, 9 predicted proteins | sample Stecom2015_FD_80414 | JGI IMG/M metagenome (GOLD analysis project Ga0079224, IMG submission 80414) | Agricultural soil microbial communities from Utah to study Nitrogen management - Steer compost 2015 | ecosystem: Environmental > Terrestrial > Soil > Agricultural land | place: USA: Utah...
AACCTCGGCGCCATCATCGTCTTCGCCGCCAACGGCGACGTGATGTGGCTGATCGGACTGGGGCTGGCGGTGTGCAACATCGTCGGAGCGCAGGTGGGGGCGCGCATGGCGCTGCGCCGCGGAACGGGGTTCGTGCGCGGTGTGCTGCTGGTGGTCGTGGTGCTCCTGGTAGTCCGGCTCGGCATCGACCAGTTCGCCTGAACACCGGACCCGTCCGGAACAGGAGTGAAGAAGCTCACAGCGCAGCAGAGCCGACCTGTGAATCTTGTGTAACCCGTCACATGGATTATCGGCGCAGAGTGGGGAATAACGGACGAACGGCCGGTTCTGGGAGGTCACGCCACTGGTCATCGGCAACCCGGTGTCGGTTGCCGGGAGGCGGGCTGGATAAGCTTCCGCATGGTGCGGATGGCTTGTACGAGCATATTTCCAACGCGGCGCACCCCGGAGAGGTTCCCGCGTTGAGGAACGACCTCCGCAGAACACCCAGCCAGCGAGTCACAAGGACGGACCCTCGTGGACCTGTTCGAATACCAGGCGAAGGCACTCTTCGCGGAATATGGGGTCCCGGTACCCCAGGGGAAGGTGGCGAGCACGCCCGAGGAGGTGCGTGCCATCGCCGAAGAGTTCGCGGCCGCGGGCAAGTCCCGTGTCGTGGTCAAGGCCCAGGTCAAGACCGGAGGCCGGGGCAAGGCGGGCGGTGTCAAGGTGGCCGACGGCCCCGACGACGCGGTCGCCAAGGCCGAGCAGATCCTCGGCATGGACATCAAGGGCCACACCGTCCACCGGGTCCTCGTCGAAGAGGCCAGCGACATCGCCGAGGAGTACTACTTCTCCTTCCTGCTGGACCGCGCGAACCGCACCTTCCTCTCCATCTGCTCCGCCGAGGGCGGCATGGAGATCGAAGAGGTCGCGGCGACCAACCCCGAGGCTGTTGCGAAGGTCTCCATCGACCCCCTCAAGGGCGCCCCCGCCGACGTCGCCGCCGACATCGTCGCCCAGGGCAAGCTCCCCGAGGCCGCCGCCCAGGGCGCCGTCGAGGTGATCACCAAGCTGTGGGACGTCTTCGTCGGCAAGGACGCGACCCTCGTCGAGGTCAACCCGCTCATCCTCACCAAGGACGGCCGTGTGGTCGCCCTCGACGGCAAGGTGACGCTGGACGACAACGCCGAGTTCCGGCAGGACCTGGCGTCGCTGGCCTCCGCCGCCGAAGGCGACCCGCTGGAGGTCAAGGCCAAGGAGAAGGGCCTCAACTACGTCAAGCTCGACGGTGAGGTCGGCATCATCGGCAACGGCGCCGGACTCGTCATGTCCACCCTGGACGTCGTCGCCTACGCCGGCGAGCAGTACGGCGGCGTCAAGCCCGCCAACTTCCTCGACATCGGCGGCGGCGCGTCCGCCGAGGTCATGGCCAACGGCCTGGAGATCATCCTCGGCGACCCCGCGGTCAAGAGCGTCTTCGTCAACGTCTTCGGCGGCATCACCGCCTGCGACGCGGTCGCCAACGGCATCGTGCAGGCGCTCGAACTGCTGGAGTCCAGGGGCGAGGACGTGACCAAGCCGCTGGTGGTGCGCCTGGACGGCAACAACGCCGAACTCGGCCGCTCGATCCTCAACGACCGTAACCACCCGGCGGTCCGCCAGGTGGACACCATGGACGGCGCCGCCGCACAGGCCGCCGAACTGGCCGCGAAGTAAGCGCGGGGGGACTGAACGACATGGCTATCTTCCTGACCAAGGACAGCAAGGTCCTCGTCCAGGGCATGACCGGCTCCGAGGGCACCAAGCACACCCGTCGCATGCTCGCGGCGGGCACCAACATCGTCGGTGGCGTCAACCCGCGCAAGGCCGGCCAGAGCGTCGACTTCGACGGCACCCAGGTCCCCGTGTTCGGTTCGGTGGCCGAGGGCATCAAGGCCACCGGCGCCGACGTCACCGTGATCTTCGTGCCGCCGAAGTTCGCCAAGGACGCCGTCATCGAGGCGATCGACGCCGAGATCGGCCTGGCGGTCGTCATCACCGAAGGCATCCCGGTGCACGACACCGCCACCTTCTGGGCGCACGCGTGCAGCAAGGGCAACAAGACCCGCATCATCGGCCCGAACTGCCCCGGCCTCATCTCGCCCGGACAGTCCAACGCCGGCATCATCCCGGCCGACATCACCAAGCCGGGGCGCATCGGACTGGTGTCCAAGTCCGGCACGCTCACCTACCAGATGATGTACGAGCTGCGGGACATCGGCTTCTCCACCTGCGTGGGCATCGGCGGCGACCCGATCATCGGCACCACGCACATCGACGCGCTCGCCGCGTTCGAGGCCGACCCCGACACCGACGCGATCGTGATGATCGGCGAGATCGGCGGTGACGCCGAGGAGCGGGCCGCCGAGTACATCAAGAAGCACGTGACCAAGCCCGTCGTGGGCTACGTCGCGGGCTTCACCGCCCCCGAGGGCAAGACGATGGGCCACGCCGGCGCCATCGTCTCCGGTTCCTCCGGAACCGCCGCGGCCAAGAAGGAGGCCCTCGAGGCCGTTGGCGTCAAGGTGGGCAAGACGCCCAGCGAGACCGCGAAGCTGGCGCGCGCCCTGTTCTGACGGACCCGACCGGTCCCCGGAACCAGACGGAGGACCCGCTGCGGTGGCCGTACCGCGGCGGGTCCTCCGCCGTTCCACGGCGGCGCCCCCGCGGGGACACGCCTTACCACACGGGGCCTTTCCGGCGAGTTCCGACACGCCCGCCGGAAATAGGTCCCCCCGGGCCGTGCGGCTGGGAGCATGGAGGGGTGAGCGCGCCTCCAGGACCGTCCAAGCGCCGGAACCCGCCCGGCGGCGGCAGACCCCGCAGACCCCGCAGACCCGACCGCCCCGGCGGCCGCCCGGCGACCGCCGGGGCGGTCGTCCACGGCGGACAGACCCGTCCGCTGTACGCGTCGGGCGGAATCGGAGCCGCGTCGGCCGCCTCGATCGGCCTGGCCACGCTCACCACCCTCACCCTCGCCGGCTGGATCGCCGCTCCCCCCGCCACGTTCAGCGACGACATCGTCGACGTGTTCCGGATGGCAGTCCGCATGTGGCTGGTCGGCCACCACGTCGAACTCGCCACCCCCCACGGCCGGCTGGGTCTGTTCCCCATCGGCCTGCTCGTCCTGCCGGGACTGCTGCTGTACCACTCCGGACGGCGCCTGGCCCGCGTCTGCGTGCTGCCCCGGCTCAGGCACGCCTTCCAGGCGGCGCTCGCCCTGGCCGGCCCCTACGCGGCCATCGCCGGCACCCTGGCGCTGGCCGGGCGGGACGACACGGTCCAGCCCAGCATGTCCCAGGCGCTGGTCACCGCTTTCCTGCTCGCGTTCACCGCCGGCGGACTGGGCGCGCTGCGGCAGCTGCTCAGGGACCGCCGGATTCCGTGGCGCGGGCTCCTGAGACTCATGCCCCTGCGGCTGCGCGTGCTCCTGGCGGGCCTCTTCAGCGCGTCAGCGGTCCTCGTGCTGACGGGCGCGCTGCTGTTCCTCGCCGGACTGGCCGCCGGCCTCGGGGACGCGGTCGACACCACCCGGCAGCTCGCGCCCGGTGCGGTCGGCGGTGTCCTGCTGCTCGTCATCCAACTGCTGTACCTGCCCAACGCGATCGTCTTCGGCGTCTCCTACGCGGTGGGAACGGGCTTCGCCTTCGGCGCGGACACGGTCGTGGCGCCCACCGGGGTGGCGCTGGGGCCGCTGCCGGAGCTCCCGATGCTGGCCGCGCTGCCCGACAACGGCCCCGCGCCGGTGCTGTCCCTGGCGGCGCTGGCCGCGCCGTTCCTCGCCGGGGCCGTCGGCGGCTGGCGCACCCTGCGCGACGCGCCGGTACCGGTCAACGAGGCCGCTCCGCTGTGGGGTTTCGCGTGCGGGGTGGGCACGGGCGCGCTGTGGGCCGGGCTCGCGGCACTGGCCGGGGGCCCCTTGGGCGCGAACCGGCTGGCCGAGGTCGGCCCCTCCCCCTGGCAGGTGGGGGTGGTCACGGCGTTGGAGGTGGGGGTGAGCGCCGCGGTCGCCGCGTGGGTTGTCAACTGGCGGCACCTCCGGGGCGCGGCCTCGGGCGACGGCGCCGACCGGGAGGGCGCACGGCAGCGGAGGGACGGCGGCGGGCCGCGGCCCGGTGTGCGGCGCCCGGTCCGGCCGCCGCGGATCCGGCCGTTCCGGATGCGTCTGCCGGGCTCCCGGTGGGGCGGGCTGCGGAGAAGGGCCGGGGAGGACGACTCCGAGGACCTGTACGGCGTCACCTACGAGGCCGACGCGGATCCTCCGGAGGGGGCGGGACCGGCGCGGGGCTAGGGGTTGGCCCGGCCGTTCTCCAGCAGGTCACGCACCCACGGCTGGTCGGGGAAACGGTCGCCGACCGCGTCGAAGTAGGCGTCGTCGCACTTCTGCTGGGCGCTGACCGTGTGGGCGCGGGCGGTGCACTCGCCGTAGGCCCTGAGTTCGTCGGAGAACACCGCCAGGGCCGCGGTCAACAGCAGCGCCCACAGGATTCCGATGACGCCGACGACGATGCTGGCGACCGAACCGGGCGCCTGTGTTCCCTGGGCACGGGCCTTCCTGCGGGCGCGGGCTCCCTGGACGATGCCGAGCACGGAGAGGGCGGCGCTGTAGGGGAGGAGCAGCAGGCCGGCGAAAGAGAACATGAGCCCCCACAGGCCGCCGCGTTCGACCGTCACTTCGTGTCTTCCGGGCTGCGGCGCCGATGGCTCACCGTTCACAGGGGCTCCTCAACTCGACCGTGGGGTGGTGGAACTAGCGTCTCCCCAGACGCTACAGGGTTGCCGGGACCGAGGGCCGCCCACGCTCTCCCTCGCCATCGGGCCCCGGCTTCTCCGACGGTGCCGCATGGCGGGATAGGCTGACCCCAGCACGGGTTGTTCACCCTGCGGCGCCCTGTCGGTCACAGGGCGGACCCATACCCTGGACGGCGTGTGGTCGCGTCGTGCCCGGGGCCGGGGGCCCGCGGTCCCCGCGTCGTCCGCACACAGGGAGGAAGCACACTGTCGGTGCGAGTAGTCGTCCTCATCTCGGGCACGGGAAGCAACATGGCGGCCCTGCTCGACGCGGCGGCGGATCCGGCCTACGGCGCGACGGTCGTCGCGGTCGGAGCCGACCGCGCGGCCGCCGGTCTGGCCCGCGCCGAACAGGCGGGAGTGCCCACTTTCGTGGTCCCCTTCTCCGAGTACCCGGACCGGGACGAGTGGAACCGCGCGCTCGCCGCGCGCATCGCGGAGTTCACCCCGGACCTGGTGGTCTCCGCCGGGTTCATGCGCATTCTCGGCCGTGAGGTACTCCGGGAGAACACGGTCGTCAACATTCATCCGGCGCTGCTGCCCGCGTTCCCCGGAGCGCACGCGGTACGCGACGCGCTGGACTACGGGGTCAGGGTTACCGGCGCGACCGCGCACTTCGTGGACGAGGGCGTGGACACCGGGCCGGTGATCGAGCAGGTGGTGGTGCGGGTCGAGGACGGTGACGACGTCGCCACGCTGCACGAGCGCATCAAGACGGTGGAACGCCGCATGCTCGTGGACGTCGTGGGCAGGCTCGCCCGCCACGGCTGGGCCCTGAACGGTCGACAGGTGAAGCTGGGCGGTGCGCCCGGTACGGACGTGACAGAGGAGAACCGGTGACACAGCAGGCCATCCGGCGTGCGTTGATCAGCGTTTACGACAAGACCGGGGTGGAGGAGCTGGGCCTCGGGCTCGCCGAGGCGGGGGTGGAGATCGTCTCCACCGGTTCCACGGCCTCCCGGCTGGCCGAGGCCGGGGTCGAGGTCACCCCGGTCGAGGACGTCACCGGCTTCCCCGAGTGCTTCGAGGGCCGGGTCAAGACCCTGCACCCGAAGGTGCACGCGGGGCTGCTCGCCGACCGCACCAAGGCCGACCACCGCGCCCAGCTCGACGAACTCGGCATCGCCCCGTTCGACCTGGTCGTCGTCAACCTCTACCCGTTCGCCGACACGGTGGCGTCGGGAGCCTCCCCCCAGGAGTGCATCGAGAAGATCGACATCGGCGGTCCCGCGATGGTGCGCGCCGCGGCGAAGAACCACGCGAGCGTCGCGGTGGTCGTGGACCCGGCCCGCTACGACGAGGTGCTGGAGGCGGTGCGGAACGGCGGTTTCACGCTGGAGCAGCGCAAGCGGCTGGCCGCGGCGGCCTACGCCCACACCGCGAGCTACGACGCCGCGGTGGCCGGCTGGTTCGCGTCGACCTACGCTCCCGACGAGGTGGCGGAGCAGGCGGGCTGGCCCGAGTTCACCGCGGTCACCTACACGCGGCAGACGACGCTGCGCTACGGCGAGAACCCGCACCAGGGCGCGGCGCTGTACCGGTCCGCGGACCCGGCGGACCGGGGGCTGGCCGGGGCGCGGCAGCTGCACGGCAAGGAGATGTCGTACAACAACTACGTGGACGGCGACGCCGCGCTGCGCGCCGCCTACGACTTCGCCGACCCGTGTGTGGCGATCATCAAGCACGCCAACCCGTGCGGGATCGCGGTGGGCGCGAGCATCGCCGAGGCGCACCGCAAGGCGCACGCCTGCGACCCGGTGTCGGCCTTCGGCGGGGTGATCGCCGCCAACCGTGTCGTGGACGAGGCCATGGCCGCCCAGGTCGCCGAGGTGTTCACCGAGGTCGTGGCGGCTCCCGGGTTCACCCCCGAGGCCGTGGAGATCCTCACCCGCAAGAAGAACATCCGCCTGCTGGAGGTGGCCGAGCCGGACCGCGCGGCACGCCCGGAGCTGCGGCAGATCAGCGGAGGGCTGCTGATGCAGGCGGCCGACCTGGTCGACGCGCCCGGCGACGACCCTGCCGCCTGGCAGCTGCGGGCCGGCCGGGCCGCCGACGAGGCGACGCTGGCGGACCTGGTGTTCGCCTGGCGCGCGGTGCGGGCGGTGAAGTCCAACGCGATCCTGCTGGCCGCCGACCGCGCCACGGTGGGCGTGGGCATGGGCCAGGTCAACCGGGTGGACTCGGCCCGGCTGGCGGTCACGCGCGCCGGGGACCGGGCCAAGGGCTCGGTGGCCGCGAGCGACGCCTTCTTCCCGTTCCCGGACGGGCTGGAAGTGCTGGTCGAGGCGGGGGTGCGGGCCGTCGTGCAGCCGGGCGGCTCGGTGCGCGACGAAGAGGTCATCGCCGCGGCCGAGCGCGCCGGGGTGACCCTGTACTTCACCGGGACCCGGCATTTCTTCCACTGATCCGGCTCAGCGTTGACCGCGAGGCCCGCTTGGCCTCGCCGAGAAGAGAGGCACCACGGTGACAGCACAGGTGTTGGACGGAAAGGCGACCGCCGCGGCGATCCGGGCGGAACTGAAGGAGCGCGTGGCGGCGCTGCGGGCCCGCGGGGTCGTGCCGGGGCTCGGCACGGTCCTGGTGGGCGACGACCCGGGCAGCCACTCCTACGTGCGCGGAAAGCACCGCGACTGCGCCGAGGTGGGGATCGCCAGCATCCGCAAGGACCTGCCCGCGGACGCCACGCAGGCCGACGTGGAGGCCGCGGTGGCCGAACTCAACGCCGACCCCGCGTGCACCGGTTACATCGTGCAGCTCCCCCTGCCCAAGGGGCTGGACGAGAACCGGGTGCTGGGGCTGATCGACCCGGCCAAGGACGCCGACGGGCTCCAGCCGTCCAACCTGGGCAAGCTGGTGCTCATGGAGGAGGCGCCGCTGCCGTGCACGCCGCGCGGCATCGTGGAGCTGCTGAACCGCTACGGTGTGCCGCTCGGGGGCGCCGAGGTGGTCGTGGTCGGACGCGGGGTGACCGTGGGGCGGCCGCTGGGGCTGCTGCTGACCCGCCGGGCGGAGAACGCGACGGTGACGCTGTGCCACACCGGGACCCGCGACCTGGCCGCGCACACGCGCCGCGCCGACATCGTGGTGGCCGCGGCCGGTGTTCCCGGACTCATCACCGCGGACATGGTGCGTCCCGGGGCGACCGTGCTCGACGTGGGGGTCTCCCGGACCGAGCAGGGCCTGGTCGGCGACGTCGCCCCGGACGTGGCGGAGGTGGCCGGGTACGTGTCCCCCAACCCGGGCGGGGTGGGTCCGATGACCCGCGCGATGCTGCTGGTGAACGTGGTCGAGGCGGCCGAGCGGTCGCTGGCCTGAGCCGGATCCGGTGAGAGGCCCGGGGCGGCGGGCCTCTCACCGAACGGTCAGCTCGCCCGGCGCTGCCGTTCGGAGGGCGGCATGGGGCGCACCAGTCCCAGGGCCACGACCTCGTTGGCCAGGCGGGTGCGGCGGTTGACCCCCTCGGCGATGCGGAACTTCTGGTAGAGGCGGAGCAGGTGCTGTTTGACCGCCGCTTCGGTGACCACGAGGTCCTCCGCGATCTGCCGTGCGGTCGCGGGAGCGACGAACGCGTCGTCGGACAGGGCGGGACGGCACAGCGAGGTCAGCACGTCGACCTCGCGGCGGGTGAGCTCGGGGGCGCCGCCCCGGCGCAGTTCCACCTCGGGACGGAGGTCCTCCTGCGGCAGGCCGCCGACCGTGCAGCGGGCGGCCCCGAAACTGATGACGTCGCCCTCGTTGAGGACCCGGCGGGCGATGGGGCGGCCGTTGACCCGGGTGCCGTTGCGGGACAGGCCCATGTCGACGACGTAGACGTACGGGCCGCGGCGGACGAGCTCGGCGTGCAGCTGCGAGACGCTCGGATCGGAGAGGACGATGTCGGTGCCCCTGCCGCGTCCGACCGTGGTCACCTCGGCGGTCAGGGGGTGGACCTCGCCGCTCTCCTCGACCCGTATGTGGGGGCCGTCCACGGTGGTTCCTCCTGTGGTGGAGCGCGACCGGTGCGGATGGTTGCGACGGGGGAAGGCGGGGGGTGTCGCGCCGGTTCCGGCACGGCTGGATGCCGTCGATTGAGTGGGATTCATAGGGGTTGTCCTCGCTCGCCCGTGGCACTCATCTCATGTCTGGTTACCCGCGAGGTAGGACTTCTATGCCCTTACCAATCGGTAGGGCAGAACTTCCGGGAGATTGACGACATTTCGGCGAGAATGGGACGGGCGGCCGAAGAATTTTCGACGGACCGATTCGACCGCCGCTCGTCGGGGACGGTCAATAGAATGAGGGCCACGTGTGGCCAACGGCGGGACGGAGCCGTCGGAACGGTGACGCGGGGCGCTCCCGCGGAGCGCTTCCGGCCGCGCGCACGCGCGGTCGGAGCCCGCCGTGCCGCGGCGGCCTCGTCGCCTCGGCCGTTCCCCGGGGCGGGTATGCGCGAGCGTGAGGTGTGCGGTGAGCCAGGAAACGGTGGAGGCGGCGGGGCGGTCGGACATGCCACAGCCCGCGGGCGAGAACGAGCCGGTCGGGAAAGAGGGCGCGGACCCGGCCGCCGAGGAGGGCCCGGGCTGGCTGGACCAGGTTCCCTACCTGCTGGTGCTCGCCACGATGGGCGCGGGCATCGTGGTGGTCGCCGCGGCCCACTTCAAGCGCGGTCCGGCCATCATCGCCGGCTCCCTGCTGCTGGGCGCGGTCCTGCGGGCGGTCCTGCCCACCGAGCGGGTGGGCATGCTGGCGGTCCGCCGCAGGTGGGTGGACGTGGCCACACTCGTCACGCTCGCGGTGCTCCTCATCGTGCTGGCCTGGGTGGCCCCGCAGCTGTGACCCGTTTCCGCGACTAATAAGCTTGATATCGAGATACCGCAGAGTCATAACAGACCGGAGTGCCCCCAGACAGGCGCGACGTCCCGGAACCGTCCGGGAGCGGGCCGAACGGGGCGCTCCCGCGGCGATCAATGAGCCGCGGGCAGGGACGCCGTGACACGGCGCCGTGTCCGCGGTCCGGCCACACGCCACACGAAGGGACAGCCACGAGCCATGGCCAAGATCAAGGTTGAGAATCCCGTAGTGGAGCTCGACGGCGACGAGATGACCAGGATCATCTGGTCCTTCATCAAGGAACGGCTGATCCTGCCGTACCTCGACATCGACCTCAAGTACTACGACCTGGGCATCGAGGAGCGCGACCGCACCGACGACCAGGTGACGATCGACGCGGCCCACGCCATCAAGAAGTACGGCGTCGGTGTCAAGTGCGCGACCATCACCCCCGACGAGGCCCGGGTCGAGGAGTTCGGTCTCAAGAAGATGTGGCGGTCGCCCAACGGCACCATCCGCAACATCCTCGGCGGCGTGGTCTTCCGCGAGCCGATCATCTGCTCCAACGTGCCGCGGCTGGTCCCCGGCTGGACCAAGCCGATCATCATCGGCCGCCACGCCCACGGCGACCAGTACAAGGCCTCCGACTTCAAGGTGCCCGGCCCCGGCACGGTCACCATCACCTACACCCCGGAGGACGGCGGCGAGCCCATCGAGATGGAGGTCGCCAAGTTCCCCGAGGGCGGCGGAGTCGCCCTCGGCATGTACAACTACCGCAAGTCCATCGAGGACTTCGCGCGGGCCAGCTTCAACTACGGCCTCGACCGCAACTACCCGGTGTACATGTCCACCAAGAACACCATCCTCAAGGCCTACGACGGCATGTTCAAGGACGTGTTCGCCGAGATCTACGAGAACGAGTTCAAGGAGAAGTTCGAGAAGGCCGGACTGACCTACGAGCACCGGCTGATCGACGACATGGTCGCCGCCGCGCTCAAGTGGGAGGGCGGCTACGTCTGGGCCTGCAAGAACTACGACGGCGACGTGCAGTCCGACACGGTCGCACAGGGCTTCGGCTCGCTGGGCCTGATGACCTCGGTGCTGCGCACCGCCGACGGCCGGACCGTGGAGGCCGAGGCCGCGCACGGCACGGTCACCCGCCACTACCGCCAGCACCAGCAGGGCAAGCCCACCTCCACCAACCCGATCGCGTCCATCTTCGCGTGGACCCGCGGTCTGGAGCACCGGGGCAAGCTCGACAACACCCCGGCGGTCATCGAGTTCGCCACCACCCTGGAGGACGTCGTCATCAAGACCGTCGAGGGCGGCCAGATGACCAAGGACCTGGCGATCCTGATCAGCCCCGACCAGGAGTGGCTGACCACCGAGCAGTTCCTCGCCGCGCTCGACGAGAACCTGCAGAAGCGCCTG
>Ga0079224_100014390_pt1 | contig 11051 bp, 13 predicted proteins | sample Stecom2015_FD_80414 | JGI IMG/M metagenome (GOLD analysis project Ga0079224, IMG submission 80414) | Agricultural soil microbial communities from Utah to study Nitrogen management - Steer compost 2015 | ecosystem: Environmental > Terrestrial > Soil > Agricultural land | place: USA: Utah...
AAAATTATAGATAAAATATCAATAATTACTCTTGTAAAAGCAACTAAAAATTAAAAAGGTAGAACAAATCTTTGAAGTTTAATAGTTTTTTCCATTATTATAATTTTTATATAAACAATATGTACACAAATATAACAAAACGTTACAAACCTTTTCGTGAAAGATTTTTTACAAAATAGTATTGCAGGATTAAAAAATATAGCTAAATTTGCACACTCAAAATTTGAGCAACTATTTTTAAAGCAAGGTATTATGAAACAAGGTATCCATCCTGAGAATTACAGATTAGTGGCATTTAAAGATATGTCTAACGAGGATGTATTTATTACCAAATCGGCTGTAGAAACCAAAGAAACCATTGAGGTTGACGGTGTAGAGTATCCGTTGGTAAAATTAGAGATTTCAAGAAGTTCACATCCCTACTATACCGGTAAATCCAAACTGGTTGATACTGCAGGACGTATTGACAAGTTTAAAAATAAATACGCTAAATTTCAAAAGTAAAATTTTGATAAGCACATAATTTCAAAAGCCCTCAAGAAACTGAGGGCTTTTTTTTATTTTTGAAAATAAATTCCGGATTCATAATGAACTATATACTCTTTGACGGTCCCAACAGAAATAATCTGCTACCCTTTACTTTTACCCGCCCTGTCGCTGACATCCGCATCGGTATACTTAGCATTCGTGAAAAGTGGGAAAAACACCTTAACTCTGCTATAAGCACCGAAACCCAAGAGTATTTATCCAAAAAATTTCTCGTAGAAATTTTAGACAAAAACATAAAAATCAATGCGTCTTACCTCCCTTCGGAAAATTTAGCCGGATTGGTAAAAAACCTCCGGGAAAATCAGGCGATTTTTGACGGTGATACTCCGATTGCTTACTTTTACAACAAAGGCCAAGTGGTTGATTTTGATAGTTTTGAAGTAATCACATACACCCATAACGACCTGCTGAAAATAGAAAACTCCTGGGATATATTTCGTTTTAACGGCGAAGCCATCCAGCGGGATTTTGATTTAATTACCAAAGACAGACACTCACAACCCATTCCAAAAACCGTTCAGGTGTTGGGTGAAGACAATATTTTTATTGAACCGGGCGCAAAACTCAATTTTTGTACACTCAATGCTGAAACCGGTCCGATATATATAGGCAATAATACTGAAATCATGGAAGGTTCGCTAGTACGCGGCCCATTTGCACTCTGTGAAGAAAGTACATTAAAATTGGGTGCCAAGATTTACGGTCCCACCACTGTTGGCCCCCATTCAAAAATAGGTGGCGAGGTAAATAACAGTGTAATTTTTGGGTATTCAAACAAAGCACACGATGGTTTTTTGGGAAATTCGGTGATAGGAGAATGGTGTAATTTGGGTGCAGATACCAATAATTCCAATTTAAAAAACAACTACGCCGAGGTGCGTTTATGGAATTACGAAAAAGAAAGCTTTGTCCGCACCGGATTACAGTTTTGCGGCTTGATGATGGGCGATCACAGCAAGTGCGGAATCAACACCATGTTTAACACCGGTACGGTGGTAGGCGTAAGTGCCAATATCTTTGGAAGTGGTTTTCCGAGGAACTTTATAAGTAGCTTTAGTTGGGGTGGCAACGCCGGGGTTACGACCTATACTACTTCCAAAGCTTTTGAAGTAGCAGAGGAAGTGATGAAACGCCGCAATGTTGCCTTTACGGACGAAGATAAAGCTATTTTGCAACACGTTTTTGATATTACGGCCAAATGGCGAAGAGATTAATTTTTCTTATAAAAAAATACCTTGCAAAAAAAAGTTCTCATCATCGGTTACATCTATCCTGAACCAACCACCAATGCCGCCGGTGTAAGAATGATGCAATTGATTGATTTTTTTGTTTCACAAAATTTTGAAGTCACTTTTTCCACTACAGCCGAAAAAACTCCTTTTTCTTTTGATTTAAAAAAAATTGGTGTCGCCGAAGTTCCTATCCAATTAAACAGTTCAACTTTCAACAAATTTATTGACAAACTCCAACCGGAAATCGTGGTTTTCGACCGATTTTTTACTGAAGAGCAATTTGGCTGGCGTGTAGCCGAAAACTGTCCCGATGCTTTGAAAATACTCGACACTGAAGATTTGCATTTTTTGAGAAAATCCAGAGAGGAAGCCATTTTCAATCCAAAGAACACAAATAAGAATCTGGTTTTCAGAGAGATATCTTCCCTATTGAAATGCGATTTGTCTTTGATTATTTCAAAAAAAGAAATGGAAATTCTCACTGAGGATTTTAGAATACAAGAAGATATTTTATGGTATTTACCTTTGTTTTCTTCACCCGAAGAAATCTTAAAACCCTTTGATGAGAGAAACCAGCATATAGTTTTTGCGGGAAATTTTAAACACACTCCCAATACCGATGCAGTGCTTTATATCCGGCAAATTTGGAAAGAATTATCTACTGCCCTTCCCTCAGCCGAAATGCACATTTATGGTGCATACGCCCCGCCAGAAATCAGTGGGCTACACAATCCGCGTGAGAAGTTTTTCATAGAAGGTCATGTAGAGAATCTGAAAGAAATTTTAAGAAATGCCCGATTGATGTTGGCGCCCCTGCGTTTTGGAGCCGGATTAAAAGGAAAATTATTGGAAGCTATGCAATGCGGATTACCCTGCGTAACTACCGCAATAGGCACCGAAGGAATAGTGGACGATAACACCAATGGGAGCGATTTTATAGCCGAAACCCAGGAAGAAATTATTCAGAAATGTACGATTTTATTTACCGAAAAAAATGCATGGGAAAAATCTCAAAAACAGGGAATTGAGATTTTGAATACCAGGTTTGACAAAGCTTTTTTCGAAGAAAACTTTTTAGAAAAAATAAGTTTGCTTACAAAAAACATCTCGCAGCACCGCGAAAAAAACTTTATGGGGAGAATGCTCGAATATCATCAAAATCAGAGTAGTAAATATCTCGGAAAATGGATTGAAGAGAAAAACAAAAATTTGAAAAATTAAACACGAAAACTGTTTATTAATTTCGGATATTTGCAAAAAACAGCTATGGTTTGGGGTATATTTATTAGTGTAGTTTTGATTCTTTTGGCGCTCGACTTGGGCGTATTCAACAGAAAAGCACATGTAATTTCGTATAAAGAAGCCGCCAAATGGACTACTTTTTGGGTAGTACTTTCATTGTTGTTTTCAGGTGTTATTTACTGGCTGTATCAAGGGAATCACATTGCCAACCTAGAAAACTATACGGCTACCGATGCCTTATGGAAATATTTACAAGGATACTTACTGGAACTCTCGCTTTCGGTGGATAATATTTTTGTAATCGCGGTAATATTCAGAGCATTTAATATACCCAGTATGTACCAACACCGGGTGCTGTTTTGGGGAATTATCGGAGCCATTGTCTTCCGAGCGTTAATGATATTTTTTGGTATTTGGTTGATTCACAAAGTAGACTGGATTACCTACGTTTTTGGGGCTTTTCTGATTTATACCGCTTATAAAATGGCTTTTGGAGGCGAAATGAATTTTAATCCGAAAGAAAGTAAAGCTTTAAAAATACTAAGACGATGGGTTCCTGTTTCAGGAAGTATAGACGGACAAAAACTCTTTATCAGACGTATGGGAGTTATGGCCGCCACGCCTTTATTTTTAGCCCTGATTGTTATTGAATTTACCGATATATTGTTTGCCTTAGACAGTATTCCGGCGATATTGGCTATTACTTCTGACCCGTTTATAGTTTTTTCGTCCAATATTATGGCTATACTCGGTTTGCGGTCTATGTACTTCTTTTTGGCCAATATTATGGACAAATTTGAATATCTCAAATTTAGCTTGGCCGTGATACTTACCTACGTGGGTATTAAGATGCTGTTACACCATTACATTAAAGACAACGGCCTTTCCATCCCCGAATGGTTATCGTTGAGTATCATTGTTTTTTCGCTCTTAGGAGGAATTATGTACTCTTTGTACAAAAACAAACAAGCCGAAAAAGAAAGCCACTAAAGCAATTTATTTTTAACTTCCTGCAAAGCAGATTCAAACATTTCCCGAAACTCAGGGTGAGTGATTCCTTGTTGGGAATCAAAATTTTGATAGAAAAAAGGCAAGTAAAAAGTAGCTAAAATTTCAGCTCCGTGTCTGGGGAATCGGTTTACCGCATTTTCCAAAACATACCTTCCTCCTCCGGCACCTGTAGCCGTTGCCAGTAAGAACACCTTGGTGTCAAAAACCTGAAGTTTTACACGTGAAGCCCAATCAAAAATATTTTTAAAGCCGGAAGCATAACTGCCATTGTATTCGGCGAAGGAAATAATCAGCAAATCCGCTCCTTCCAAATCTTTAACAAACTTCTGAGCCGGCTCGGGATGACCTATCTTTTCTTCTAAATCTACCGTAAAAACCGGCAAATCGTAGTCGTTTAAATCCAATACTTTCACCGAGGCATTTTCAAATTGAGAGGCCACATAAACTGCTAATTGTTTATTGATAGATTTTTGGCTGTGTGATGCTCCAAAGGCAACAATTTTCATATTTTTTTATTAAAAAAAGGAGTTGCAAGTTAGTGAATATGCTTCCCGCTTGCAACTCCGCATTCAGAGAGTTAGGTCAATAAAAATAGAGCTGATTCTGAATGTGTATTATTAATCTTCTAAATAACCAAATTTACCCATATTAAAATCATCTATAGCTTGAATGATTTCGGCTTGAGTATTCATTACAAAAGGCCCGTGAGCGGCAATGGGTTCATTTAAAGGCATACCGCTTAACACCAACACCACAGCGTCTTCAAGTGCTTTAAATTCGAAATCGGTTGCGTCATTATCAAACAATACAAAATGATTGGTAGGCACTTGTTCGTGACCATTTACCAAAATACTTCCTTCTATGACCAACAAGCCGGTATTGTAATTTTGAGGAAAATCAAAATCTACCCGAGCTCCTTGTTTCACGCGCGCATTGAGCATATTCACCGGAGAAAAAGTAGAGGCAGTACCTTGTACATCCTTGTATTGACCGGCAATCACTTCAATTTCACCATTGCCCTCAGGCAATTTATATCTATTAATAGTTGAATTACTAATGGCTTGGTACTTAGGTGCCGACATTTTATACTTAGCAGGCAAGTTTACCCAAAGTTGCACCATCTGAAAATCGCCTCCTTCGCGGCTAAAGTTTTCTTCGTGATACTCTTTGTGTAATACTCCCGAAGCTGCCGTCATCCATTGTACGTCGCCTTCACCTATCACGCCGCCACCTCCGCTGCTGTCGTGATGTGCCACTTTCCCATTATAGGCGATAGTTACTGTTTCAAAACCGCGATGCGGATGCACTCCTACACCACGGGGATTGTTAGTAGGTGGAAAATAAAATTTAGAGTTATAATCTAGCATAATAAAAGGGTCCATCCTTCGCATATCCAAGCGATAAGCACTCGGAATAAAATTGTGCACTCTAAATCCGTCTCCAACAAAATGTGGTTCTCTGGGTGGAACTACTACTTCAATACTTCTCATGAAAATTTCCTTTCTTTTTTAAATTATGGTACAAAGGTACTTTCTCAAAAAGGCCTATACATTGACCTATGGTAAGAAAGGTGTTTACCGAAGGAGTTTCTTTTTTTAGTAACTTAACAAAAATTTTAACCCCTATTTTATGGCCATCCGAACCATTGAAATCCCCGACCAAACACTGATATGGATTGACCTTCAAAATCCGACGAAAGAGGAACAGGAAGAAATTGCCGCCCGATACCAACTGGATTTATATACCTTATCAGACAGTGTAGAACCCAATCACCTCCCTAAATTTGAAGAGTTGTCAGGGATGAACTTTTTTATCGTTCGGCTGCGGACAAAGAATACGCAGCATATTGTAAACATCCAACAAATCTCAAGCAAAATTGCTTTTTTTTACAACGAACAAATTTTGATAACCATTCACAAGGGCACTATCCCGTTTATTGATGAAATTATTGAAAAACACATCAATACAAAACGGCTCAAGAGTATCAATACCATTGTGATAAAAATGCTTCGGGAGGTGTTGTTGAGTTATGAAAATTCGGTGATGAAATTGTCGGAAGAGATTAACGAATTTGAAGCCAATATGCTTTTAAGAGAAATCCCTCGGCATTCGCTGCAGCATTTGTTTTATTTAAAAAATCGAGCCCACTTGAGCCGTAAATTGCTCGTTTTAACCGATGATGTTTTGGATTCTTTTCAAGTAAATAAACACGAAAGAACAGCTTTGCAAGACATTCGGGATTTGCACACCAAACTTATTGTGCTCTACGACCAAATTTTAGAAGAAATCAGCAGTTTGCAGAATATTTACATTTCTATTTCTGCACAAAAAACCAACGAAGTAATGAAAACACTGACGATTTTATCGATGTTTTTCTTACCGTTGACTTTTATGGTGGGAATCTACGGAATGAATTTTCATTTTATGCCTGAATTAAAATACCCGTGGGCATATCCCGCATTTTTAGGATTGATGGTGGTAGTGGCCTTAATAATTTACCTTTGGTTTAGACACAAAAAATGGATGTAATTACGGCGCCATGAAAGTATCTTTTTGAGTTTTTAACTAAATTCTTTTCTAAATTTGCCTGGTGAAAGAAAAAAATAACAATCCGATGGATGTAAACAATTTTGTCAGAGAAAAGTTGGAGTTGCCCAATGGTGGTAAAAAACTATTGCTTCACTCGTGTTGTGCTCCCTGTTCGGGAGAAGTGATGGAAGCCATACAGGCATCGGGAATTGAGTACACTATTTTCTTTTACAATCCCAATATACATCCGCTGAAAGAGTACGAAATTCGTAAAAACGAAAACATCCGTTTTGCCGAAAAACACGGCGTTCCTTTTATAGATGCCGATTATGATGTAGATAATTGGTTTGAGCGTGCCAAGGGCATGGAAATGGAACCCGAACGAGGTATCCGCTGCACGATGTGTTTTGATATGCGTTTTGAAAGGACGGCACTATATGCCTATGAAAACGGTTTCGACACCATTACTAGTTCGCTGGGAATTTCGCGCTGGAAAAACATGAATCAAATTAACGACTGCGGACTTCGAGCTGCCGAAAAATACGAAGGGATTACCTACTGGACGCACAACTGGCGAAAATTGGGCGGTTCTGCGCGCATGCTCGAAATAAGCAAAAGCGAAAAATTTTATATGCAAGAATACTGTGGTTGTGCGTATTCGTTACGAGACGCTAATAACTGGCGGGTAAAAAACGGTCGCGAACGAATTAAACTGGGACAAAAATTTTACGGCGACACCACCGAAGACCAGCAAAGTTAACTATTCTCTGACCTGATTTTTCGAGCGAGCAGCGTGTTTTTTAGAAGCATCACGATGGTCATGGGCCCTACTCCTCCGGGCACCGGTGTCATGTAAGAAGATTTTTTACTGACATTTTCAAAATCCACATCTCCTTTAATGACATACCCTTTGGGGTGGTTAGTATCAGGAACACGGGTGATGCCTACATCAATTACTACCACGCCTTCTTTTACCATATCAGCGGTTAAAAATTCGGGTATACCCAAGGCAGTGATAATAATATCAGCTTGAAGAGTAATTTCTTTTAAATTTTGAGTATGACTGTGTGTCAGCGTAACCGTGGCGTCACCCGGATACCCTTTACGGCTCATCAATATACTGATAGGTCTGCCTACAATATGACTACGACCGATGACTACCACATTTTTTCCTCGGGTGGGAATTTGGTAACGCTCAATCAGTTCAATAATTCCAAAGGGAGTTGCCGGTATAAAGCTGGGCATTTCCAAAGCCATTTTTCCAAAATTGACCGGATGAAAACCATCCACATCTTTATCAGGACTTACAGCCATTAAAACCTTGTTACTGTCTATGTGCTTAGGCAAAGGCAACTGCACTATATAACCGTCTATATTATCGTCGTTGTTGAGAGATTCAATTTTTCGTAAAAGCCCCTCTTCAGAAGTATCTTCGGGAAGATGGATAAGTGTAGACTCAAAACCTACTTTTTCGCAAGATTTGACTTTACTACCCACGTAAGTTAAACTGGCTCCATCATTACCTACCAACACGGCAGCCAAATGCGGCACCTTCTCTCCTCGGGCTTTCATTTGTGCTACCTCAGCAGCAATTTCATCTTTTAAATCGTTGGATGTTTTTTTTCCGTCCAGTAGTATCATAATTTATGGTAGTTTATAATTTTAGAATTTAGCTATCTACCCCTTCTCAATACTCAATACTATATTCCCTATCTCATTTTACCCATAGCCTGCATCAGTTTTTTACCTCCGCCGCCTTGCATCATTTTCATCATTTTGCTCATTTGGTCAAACTGTTTCAAAAGCTGATTTACTTGTTGTACCGAAGTACCACTCCCTTTGGCAATTCTGGTTTTTCGACTGTTATTGATAACGGCAGGCTGAGAACGTTCTTTGGGCGTCATGGAGTGAATGATAGCTTCTATATGCTTGAAAGAATCATCGTCTACATCAACGTCCTTCAACGCCTTTCCGGCTCCGGGAATCATTCCGATTAAATCCTTCATGCTCCCCATTTTTTTGATTTGTTGTATTTGAGTAAGGAAATCGTCAAATCCAAATTGGTTTTTGGCAATTTTTTTCTGCAATTTTCGGGCTTCTTCCTCATCAAACTGAGCCTGGGCTCTTTCTACCAACGACACCACATCACCCATTCCCAAAATACGGTCGGCCATACGTGAAGGATGAAAAACGTCGATGGCGTCCATTTTTTCGCCGGTTCCGATAAACTTGATGGGTTTATCTACCACGCTTTTGATAGAAAGCGCCGCACCTCCTCGGGTATCACCGTCTAATTTGGTCAATACCACCCCGTCAAAATTCAATCGGTCGTTAAATGCCTTAGCCGTGTTTACAGCATCTTGACCTGTCATAGAATCTACCACAAAAAGAGTTTCTTGCGGTTTTACGGCCTGATGAACATTGGCAATCTCGTTCATCATCTCTTCATCCACTGCTAATCGTCCGGCGGTATCTATAATGACTACGTTAAACCCACTTTGTTTAGCATGATTGATGGCGTTTTGAGCAATCTGTACCGGGTTTTTGTTTTCGGGTTCGCTATATACCTCCACCCCTATTTGGCTCCCCACAACGTGCAACTGGTCAATAGCTGCAGGACGGTACACGTCACAGGCTACCAAAAGCGGTTTTTTGGATTTTTTGGTTTTCAAAAAATTAGCCAACTTACCCGAAAAGGTCGTTTTACCACTACCTTGTAAACCCGACATCAATATAACCGAAGGGTGACCGCTCAGATTAATACCTTCGGTCTCGCCTCCCATCAACTCGGTTAATTCGTCTTTGACGATTTTTACCATCAACTGTCCCGGATGCAGAGTAGTCAATACATTTTGACCAAGGGCTTTTTCTTTAACACGCGTGGTAAAATCTTTAGCTATTTTAAAGTTAACGTCAGCATCCAACAAGGCACGGCGTACTTCTTTTAAAGTTTCGGCTACGTTTACCTCGGTAATGCTTCCGTGTCCTTTGAGTACGTGAAGTGCTTTGTCTAATTTATCGCTCAGGTTACTAAACATAATAGGGCTTTTAAAGTGTGCAAAGGTAAGAATTTTTCTTGAGAGAGTCCATCGGAAACTAAACCACCATGGGCAAAAATTTTGTATAAAAAGCACCTAGTTTCCACTAACTTTTTAGGAGAAAGTATTTTGTATAAAAAAACCTGAAATACAGAATATCCAGTATTTCAGGCTTTTAAAGCGATACAACAAAAATCAAATTTTCACGAAAGTCAAATGATCGGTACCACCGTTACCTCCGCTTACATCAACCAACTCGATTTTGGAGGATGTAATGTTGATAATATCCCAATCGTCTGATAATTCTTCAAGCACGGGTGGCGCTGAAAAGAAAATATTAAAATCTACATCACCGGAGCTGCCGCCGTCATCATCATCTCCCGAACTACTGTCGTGAGTAATAGACCAGCTTCCTGTAGTTGTATCATCTCCTTTTACTGCGGTTAAGACATTGTTGTCTCCAAACGTGAACGCATATCCGGTGTAGTGATAGGTTTCGTCTTCTCCGTCATCTTTGTACAAAGAAATTTTCCATGTCCCCGCTTTGGCAGTTTGCACCCATCCGGGAATTTGGCTCTGATCGTCGTCGCTTGAACTATCGTCATCTTTGGAACAAGTAGACGACATCAAACCGAATGATAGCATTACAATAAATAATACTAAGGTTTTTGTTTTCATAGGTTTCATTTTTGGTATTTAACGTCAAATTGTTATATATATTGTTTCCCACAGCAACCAACAACAAAACAAAAAATTAAACCCAACTATATTTTTTAAACAAAAAATTTTGGAATAATTCCAATTTTGTATTTTTGCTTAAAAAATAAGGCTCTATGAAGATAGAACGGTCACATTTCCGGCACCTGCCCGAAACTTCTATTCAAACAGGATTTCCAAGTGCTGCCACGCATTATTCGGAAGCTGCCATTGACTTAAACGAGGTGCTTACCAACAATCGGGATGCTTCTTATTTTTTTAGAGTTGAAGGAAATTTCTTGGAACATTTCCAAATACATACCGAAGATATATTGATAATAGACCGTTCTGTTTTGCCAAAAAACGGCCAGCTCATACTGGTTGTAAAAAACGGTGAGTTTCAAGTAAAACATTTTGATAAAACCGAAAAAGACCCCGCTTTGACATTGTGGGGTGTGATAACCTATATCATTCACAAAACAGCATGATAGCACTGGTAGATTGCAACAGTTTTTATGCCTCGTGCGAACAAGTGTTTCGCCCCGATTTGTGGAACAAGCCGGTGGTGGTACTCAGCAATAACGACGGCTGTATTATTGCAGCCAACAAAGAAGCCAAAGCCTTGGCGCATATCCCTATGTTTGAGCCGGTGTTTAAAATCAAACAGCAACTGAAAATATAATATTGATCATTGTTAAAATCACGAAAATTAATTTTGAAATCCTCACCTGCTTCGCTGATTATTTTTTGAAAA
>Ga0079224_100014391_pt1 | contig 11051 bp, 9 predicted proteins | sample Stecom2015_FD_80414 | JGI IMG/M metagenome (GOLD analysis project Ga0079224, IMG submission 80414) | Agricultural soil microbial communities from Utah to study Nitrogen management - Steer compost 2015 | ecosystem: Environmental > Terrestrial > Soil > Agricultural land | place: USA: Utah...
CCCGTTCGGCGTCGCGATCACGATGCCGTCGAGCGGTTGCTCGACCAGTGCCTCGAAGCTTGCGCAGCGTTCCGGGGCGGGCGTGAGCCCGGCGCACGCTCGTGCGGCGCGCTCCGCGTCGGGCTCGCACACGGCGGCGGCGCAGGCGGCGCCGGAACCCGCGAGCGCCCGCAGGCGCTGCGCGCCGATCCACCCCAGCCCGGCGAACCCGAGCCGCGGCCGCGCGGGCGCGCCGGGTGCGGGTGCGGCCGCTACAGGCATAACAGGGCTTTGGTGAAGCCGGCGGGCCGCTCCTCCATGAGCCTGAAGGCCCGGTCGATGTCCGCAAGCGGCACCGAATGCGTGAACAGCGGCCACGGATCGAGGCGGCCGGAGAGCACCGCCGCGAGCGCGGCACGCATGCCGTGCACGTAGCGCGCGGGCTCCCGCTCGTGCGCGTTGATGACGTCGAGGCCCTTCCAGTTCCAGTCCTGCATGTCGACCTGGCGCAGACCTTCCTGGTGGTAGCCCGCGATCACGAGGCGTGCGCGGATGCCGGCGAGCCGGCTCGCGGCGTCCAGCCCGGCCTGCGTGCCGGTGCACTCGATGACGCAGGGCCACTCGCCGCGGAGCGCCGCCTCGTCGTCCAGCGGCCGGGCGTCGACGGCGCCCTGCTCGCGAGCGCTCGCGCGTGACCACGCACGGCGCGAGAACGCGGTGACCCGGGCACCCGCCGCGGTTGCGAGCTGCACGAGGACGCTGCCGATGAAGCCGGCGCCGACGACGGCGACCGGCATGTCCCGGCGGACGGCGGCGCGCTCGAACACGTTCCAGGCACAGGCGAGCGCTTCCCCGGGAAACGGGCGGCCGTCGAGGGCTGCCGGCAGCGGCACGAGCTCCGCGGCGTCGGCCACGTCGCACTCCGCGTAGGCCCGGTAGGACAGCCCGGTGACGCGCTCGCCGACCTCCAGCCCGCGCACTTCTTCGCCCACGGCGACGATGCGGCCCCAGGGCTCGTGACCCGGCGAGCCGGCGGCGAGCGGGTACGCGAACCACGGTCGTCCCTGCCAGGCCGGCAACGTGGAGGCGCACACGCCGCAACCCTCCAGCCGGAGCAGCACTTCGCCGGCGCCGGGCACGGCCTCGCGGCAGCGCTCGATCGCGGCGCGGCCATTGCCCTGCAGCACGGCCGCTTTCACGGGCGCCCCTCGAGCCGTCGTGCGGCGGCGCCGGGCGGCTTGCGCGCGGTTACCGAAAGCCAGGCCCACAGGCGGTCGATGCCCTCTTCGGGTGCGGTGTGCGGGGCCCAGCCGGTCAGGGCCGAGAAGCACCGGTGATCGGCCGCGAACCACGGTTGGTCGCCGGGCCGGGCATCGGCATACAGGACGTCGGGCGGGTGGCCGAGGCGGTGCGTCGCGATGTCGATCAGCTCGAGGAGGCTCAGCGTGTTCGCGACGCCGCCTCCCATGTTGAACGCCTGCCCGGCGAGAGCGTCGATGCGCGCGCGCGCGGCCAACAGCGCCTGCACGAAATCGTCGATGTAGAGCACGTCGCGCACCTGGTGCCCGTCGCCGTAGACGGTGAGCGGCGCGCCCGTGAGCGCGGTGCGCAGGAAATGCGCGACCCAGCCCTGGTCGCTCGTCGCCTGCTGGTGCGGGCCGTAGATGCAGCTCATGCGGAACACGACCGTCTTCAGGCCGTAGCTCCTGGCGTAATCCAGCACGTACTGGTCGGAGGCGCCCTTGGAGCAGCCGTAGGGACTGATGAACTCCAGCGGCCGCGTTTCGCCGACACCGTGCTCCGCGAGCACGTCGTCGTCCGGCACCACGCGCCGGCCGACCTTGCGCACGCCGATCCCGGGCAACGTGCCGTACACCTTGTTGGTCGACGCGAACAGCAGGGCGGGCGGCGCACTGGCCCGGCGCATCGCTTCGAGCACGTTCAGGGTGCCGCCGAGATTGATGGCGTGATCCTCGAGCGGTTGCCGCAGGCTGTTCGTCACCGCCACCTGGGCGGCGAGGTGATACACGAACGTGCTCGCCGAGACGGCCGCGTCCACCGCCGCCGCGTCGCGGACGTCGGCGTCGACGTGCTGCACGGCGTCGCCGTGGCGCGAGCGCAGCCACTCGAGGTTCTGCTCGACCCCCGCGCGGGAGAGGTCGTCGAGCAATACCACGTGCTCGCCGTCGCCGAGCAGCCGGTCGGCGAGGTTGGCGCCGATGAAGCCGGCCCCGCCGGTGATCAGCACGCCTCCGCGGCCGTTGCCGGGGCGCGTCACAGGGTGAGACCCCGGCGGGCGAGCTCGGCCGAGGCGAGGCCCGCGTGGTCGACCGCGGTCTGGTGGGCGAGCCATGCGGCGAGCTCCGTGATGCCGGCCTCGAAGGACACCCTGGGCGCATAGCCCAGGCTCTCGCGGGCGGCCGAGATGTCGGCGAAACAGTGCCGCACGTCACCGAAGCGGTACTTGCCCTCGAACTGCGGATCGAGGTCGCGATCCAGCACGTCGTTGAGCGTGCGCGCCACCTGCTCGATGGTGACCGGCTCGCCGGAGCCTATGTTGAGCGCGCGGTCGGAGACCTCGGGCTGCTCCAGCGCGAGCCGGAACGCGCGGGCGACGTCGCGCACGTGCACGAAGTCGCGGAGCTGCGCGCCGTCCTCGTAGATCAGGGGCGGGCGGTCGTTGAGCAGGCGGCAGGCAAAGATCGCCATCACCCCGGTGTAGGGATTCGATAGCGCCTGGCGCGGCCCGTACACGTTGAAAAGGCGCAGGGCGAGCGTCGGCACGGAATAGGCGCGCCCGAACATCAGGCACAGCAGCTCCTGGTCGTACTTGGTGAGCGCGTAGGGGGAGGAAGGCACCGGCACGATTCCTTCCGGCGTGGGGATGGGCACCAGCTCGCCGTGCTCGTCGCGGATGTCCCATTCCCGGCGGGCGAGTTGCTCGCGCGGCCTGCCGGGCGGATGCACCAGCCTCTGCCGGCCGTCGCGGTACGCACCCTCGCCGTACACGCTCATGCTGGATGCGACGAGCAACCGCTGGACGGGGCGCTCGGCGAGGGCCTCCAGCAGGGTTGCCGTTCCGTGCGAGTTCACGCCCACGTAGCGGCGAAGCTGGTACATGCTCTGGCCGACACCGACGACGGCGGCGAGGTGCACGACGGCGTCGACACCGGACAGCGCGCGCGTGATCGCGTCCGTGTCCCGCACGTCCGCCTCGATGCGCTCGACGGCGCCGTCCAGCCACGCGGGGAACGCGTCTTCCTCGTGCACCTGCGGGTCGAGCGAGTCGACGACGCGCACGTCGTACCCGTGCGCGAGCAGTTCCTCCGCGACATGGCCTCCGATGAAGCCTGCTCCCCCGGTGATCAACACCTTCTTCATTGCACGGCGGCAGCCGAAATCGGCGTGACCTCGCGATCGGTCATGGTCCGTTTGAAGTAATGCATCGTGCGCTTCAGTCCGTCCTCCAGCCGGGTCACGGGCGCCCAGCCGAGCGCCTGCCGCGCCAGTGAGATGTCGGGACAGCGTCGCGCCGGGTCGTCGACCGGCAGCGGACGGAAGTCGATCGTGGAAGGCGAGCCGGTCAGCTCGAGCACGAGCTTCGCAAGGTGCAGCACCGTGACCTCTTCGGGATTCCCGAGGTTCAGCGCGCCCGGCAACGGCTCTTTCAGGTCGAGGACCCGCACGAGCGCGTTGACGAGGTCGTCCACGTAGCAGAAGGAACGCGTGTGCGAGCCGTCGCCGTAGATCGTGAGCGGCTCCTGGCGCAGGGCCTGCGTGAGCAGGTTGGACACGGCACGCCCGTCATCGACGCGCATGCGCGGCCCGTAGGTGTTGAAGATGCGCACGACGGAGACCCGGACGCCGCGTTTCTGGTACAGGTAGCAGACGGTCTCCGCACATCGCTTCGATTCGTCGTAGCACGCGCGCGGGCCCATCGTCTTCACGTTGCCGAGATAATCCTCCTGCTGCGGATGCTGCGCGGGATTGCCGTACACCTCGCTGCTGGAGGCGTAGACGTAGTGACTGCCCGTGTCTTCGGCCAGCTCGAGGAGCTTGAGGCTGCCCTCGACGTTGGTGCGCAAGGTGAGCTCGGGCTCGGACTGGTAATGCACCGGCGACGCGGGGCTCGCCAGGTTGAAGATCGCATCGACCGGCAGCCAGATCGGGTCGAGCACGCTGCGCTGGATGAACGAGAAGCGCGGAGAAGTCAGCAGGCCCGCGATGTTGCGCCGGCGCCCGGTGAGCAGATTGTCGAGGCAGAAGACGCTGTGCCCGTCCTGGATGAGCCGTCGGCACAGATGCGAGCCAACGAAGCCGGCGCCACCTGCAACGAGAATCTTCATGAGGTTCTCTCCGTGTGGTCAATCCTGTGCCTCCGAGACTGGCCGCACGTAGAGGCAGGTATGGCAGCATCATGCAAAACGTATGCCACTGAAGATGCTGGACGAAGGGCGCGGGACTCGCTCGCTTCCCCTTGAATCGTGATTGGAAAATTGCGGGTGCGGGTGCGCCGATCCGGCGGCAGGCGCTGTGTAAAAAATGGGCCCCGGATTGTAATTTTGGTGACCGGCGGAACCCGGCTCTCCGGCGGCCGGTGTCGCCACGGCCGCGTGCGGCCTCACTCGCCTTCGTTGCGGATCAGCCCGCGGGTCTGCTGCCGCACGAGCCGGGCGTAGTACTCGTTCCCGGCGAGCAGCTCCTCGTGGGTGCCGATCCCGGCGATGCGCCCGTCCTTGAGAACGACGATGCGATCGGCATTCACGACCGTGCTCAGCCGGTGCGCGATGATGAACGTGGTGCGACCGCGCACCAGCGTGTCGATGGCGTCCTGCACGGCGGCTTCGGAATCGGCATCCAGCGACGCGGTCGCCTCGTCGAGCACGACGATGGAAGGGCGCTTGACCAGCGCTCGCGCGATCGAGATGCGCTGGCGCTCCCCCACGGACAGGCGGCCGCCGCGCTCTCCGACCACGGTGTCGTAACCGTCGGGCAATGCGACGATGAAGTCGTGTGCGGCTGCCGCCCGGGCGGCTGCCTCGATTTCTTCCTGGGTAGCGTCGGGATAGCCGTAGGCGATGTTGGCGCGGATGGTGTCGTTGAACAGCAGCGGGTCCTGCAGGACGACGCCGATGTGGCGCCGCACCGAGCTTTGCTTCAGGTCGCGCAGGTCATGGCCGTCCAGCGTTACGCGCCCGGCATCCGGGTCATAGAAGCGCATGAGCAGCGCCATCAGCGTCGTCTTCCCCGAGCCGCTCGGACCGACGATCGCGATCTTCTCACCCGCACGGACGGAGAGCGTGATGCCGGAGAGCAGCGGGCGTTCTGCGGGGCCATAGGCGAAATGCACGTCCTCGAAAGCGATGTCGCCGCGCACGCTCTCGAGCTCGCGCGCATCGGGCGCATCCCCCAGGTGCTCCTGGAGATCGAGGATCGCGAAAATCTGGTCGAGGGACACGGTCCCGCGCTTCAGCGCCGTCCATGTGCCGCTCAATCCCTGCACCGGGCCGAACAGGCCGCCGACGTAGCCCAGGAAGGCAATGAGGGTGCCGACCGTCATTTCGCCCCGCACGATGAACAGGCCGCCGAGGCCGATCACCGCGATGCGCGCCACCGCTACCACCAGGTTGCTCGCCGTGCCGAACGCGCTGTCGGTCGCGACGCCGCGCACGACCAGCCGGTTGGCCGCGCTCACGTCGTCGAGAAAGCGGCGCTTCTCGGCCTCTTCCATGGCGAAGCTGCGCACCGTGACGATGCCGGCGAGCACCTCGTTGAAGCGCGAGTAGATCTGCGCCCAGCGATCCAGCATGCTGCGCTCGCGGCGGGTCTGCTCCGGTGCCGCGATGGCCGCGAGCAGGGCGGGGAGCGGTGCGAACGCGAGCACCACGAGCGCCAGGCGCCAGTCGAGGTCGAGCATGACGACCACCGCGACGAGCAGGAAGATCACGGCCGGGACGACGCTGGTGAGGAGCTGGGTGACCGCCGCTACGAATCCCTGGATACTGCGATCGAGCCGCGTGAGCACGGCGCCCACGCCTTCGCTGCGCTGCATCTTGAGCGGCATGCGGTGGAGCCGCTCCACGGTGGCTTCGAGCAGCGCGTACTGGAGCCCGATGCGCATGCGCCACGTCAGCCAGTTCGAGGTTCCGCTCGCGCCTTCGCGGAACAGGGACATGATCCCGAGCAGCACCAGGCCGACCCCCACCGCGGACAGTCCGCGGCCCGCCGTCAGCCCGTCGATGATGTGCTTCAGGACCAGCGGCTCGACGGAGCTCACGACGGCGACGGCAAGCGTCAGGAGGAGGACGAGGACGATGGTGCGCCGGTGCGGGACGGCAAACACCAGCGCGCGCCGCAACTGGCGCGCGGTGCTCTGCCGGGTCCCGGTTTCGCCGGCCTGGCCGGCTCCCGCGGGCGCGGGGCGGTTCAATGGTTGCGCAGCGAGTCGATGAGATCGCGCTTGCTCATGCGCGACCGGCCTTCGATGCCGACGTCTTTCGCCTTCCTGTAGAGCGCTTCCTTGCTCCAGTCCTCGTAGGGCGGCGCCTTACCGCCGCGGCGGCCGGCTTCCTTGCGCGGTGTGTTGGCGATGCGTGCCGCCTTCTCCTTGCTCATGCCTTCGCGCCGCAACGCCTCGTAGCGCTCGTCGTCCTTCACGCTGCTGCCGTGTTTCCTGCCCATGGTGCCTCCGCGCGAGCGTCGCTTGTCCCCCGGGGGGAGCCTGCAGTTTCGCGCCACGGGTGGCGGGGAGTGCGGCCGTCAGTGCGGCGCGATGCGCTCGAGCGCACGCTCGCGCTCGGCGCGCAGCGCGGGGCTGATGCTCACCGGGTACCCGGCAGCCGTATCGTCGAGCGCGCGCAGCGATTCCGGGAGTCGAGCGACGGCATCGGCCGCGTGCGCGGCCGCGGCATCGAGGTCGAGCGTGGGCACGTCCAGCGGCTCGCCGGCCGCGACCACCGGGACGAGCAATCCTTCGGCGTCGCGGTGCTCGCTGCGCAGGGTCACCTCGTCGCGCACGTAGCGGCCGGCTTCGTCGGTATGGCGAAACACCTGCTTGGCGCCCGGCCAGACGGCCTTGCCGGGCGAGTTCTTGAGGCGCGGCTGCCCTGCGAAGGCGGTCATCTTGTACACGAGATCGAGATACGGCGCGTCGGCCGAGGTGCCGAGCGAGGTGCCCACGCCGAACGCATCGATCGGCGCCCCGGCGGCGAGCAGCGCCGCGATGCCGTGCTCGTCCAGCCCGCCGCTCGCGAAGATCTTCACGTCGGCGAGGCCGGCGGCGTCGAGGCGCGCGCGCGCCGCCCGGGCGAGCGCGGCCATGTCCCCGGAGTCGAGCCGCACGGCGCCGATGCGGAAGGCGTCACCCAGCTCGTGCCTGAGCGCGATGACCTTGTCGACCGCGGCGAGCGTGTCGTAGGTGTCGACGAGCAGGGTCGTGCCCGGGTACAGCTCCGCGTAGCGCCGGAACGCCTCCGCCTCGTCGTCGAATGCCTGGATGTAGCTGTGCGCCATCGTGCCGCTCACCGGCAGCCCGAAGTGCAGTCCGGCGAGCACGTGACTGGTGCCGCTGATGCCCGCCGTACGGTAGGCTCGCACGCCGCGCACCGCGGCATCGATGCCGTGCATGCGGCGCATGCCGAAATCGACGACGGGCCGCCCGCGGGCGGCGAGCACCATGCGGATGGCCTTGGACGCCAGCACCGTCTCGAGGTGGACGAGGTTCATGAGCAGCGTCTCGAGGAGCTGCGCTTCCGCGATCGGCGCGCTCACCTCGAGCAACGGCTCCTCGGGAAACACGGGCGTGCCTTCCGGCAGCGCGACGATGTCGCCGCTGAAGCGGAAGTCGCCCAGCCAGCGCAGGAACTCGTCGCGAAAGCCGCCGAGCCGCGCAATCTTCTCGAGCGCGGCCTCGGGGAAGCGCAGTCGCGTCACGAGGTGCGCCGCGTGCTGCTGCCCGCACGCGAGCATGAAGCGGCGCCCGGCGGGCAGCTTGCGGAAATACAGGCTGAAGGTCGCCTGGCCCTCCATACCCGCGGCCCAGTAGCCCTGGAGCATGCTGAGCTCGTAGAGGTCGACCAGGAGCCCGAGGTCGTCCTCCGTCGGCCACGGGTGCGGCGCCTTCATGCGGCGATCCGGGCGCCCGCTTTCTCCATCTCCTCGAGCACGCGCGGGCGCGCGGCCGGGTCGACCGGTCGCGTTGCGCCGGCGATCACGTGGGTGTCGAAGCCCTTGCGCCGCGCATCGAGCACGGTCTGCAGCACGCAGACGTCTTCCGCGAGGCCGCCGACCCAGAGGCGCCGGATGCCGTGACGTGCGAGGTAGGTGTCGAGCCCGGTGCCATCGAAGGCGGAGTAGGCGTCGCGATCGAAGGCAGTGCCCTTGCTGACGCGGACCGCGGAGTCGGGCAGCGCGAGGTCGTCGTGGAACTCGGCGCCCTCCGTGTCCTGCACGCAGTGCTCGGGCCAGGGACCGCCCTGCGAGGCGAAGCTCACGTGCTCGCGGGGATGCCAGTCACGCGAGGCGATGATGGGCACCGCGGCGGCGCGCGCCGCCTCGATCCATTCGTTGAGCACGGGAACGACCTCGTCGCCTCCGGGCACGGCGAGCGCGCCGCCGGCACAGAAGTCCTTCTGGACATCGACGATGAGCAAAGCATCGCCAGACTGCAGTTTCTCGGTCATGGCAGGTTTCGAGTGATGATCGATCAGGGGGAATGGCCAGTATTATATAAGGAATCCTGTTGACGGTGGCCGGACAACTCCCTTAAAAATGCCCGGTTGCGGTGCCGGCGCGTTGCGCCGTCGAGGGATCATGGACATGAGCAGCACGGCGCTCGAGGGCGCTCCCGGTAATACGTTCGACTTCCACCGCCTGGAACGGCTGCCGCCCTACGTGTTCGCGCAGGTGACGGAGCTCATGCTCGCCGCGCGGCGCGCCGGGCGCGACGTGGTCGACCTCGGGATGGGCAACCCCGACCTGCCGACGCCGGCGCACGTCGTGGAGAAGATCCGCGAGGCCTCGTCCAACCCGCGCACGCACCGCTACTCGAGCTCGCGCGGCATCCCGAACCTGCGCGCCGCGATCTGCGAATGGTACGCGCGCAACTACGGCGTGGCGCTCGATCCCGAGCACGAGGCCATCGCGCTGATCGGCTCGAAAGAGGGCCTGGCGCACTTCGTCCTGATGACGGTCGGTCCGGGGGACGTCGTCCTGTGCCCGGATCCCGGCTACCCGATCCACCAGTACTCGGTCGAGATCGCGGGCGGCAGGCTCGAGACGCTGCCGGTCGCGCAGGGAGACACCTTCGTCGATGCGCTCGAGGACGCGATCCCGCGGCTGCGCCCGAAGCTCGTCGTGCTGTCGTTCCCGCACAACCCGACCACCGTGGTGGCGCCGGACGGTTGCTTCGAGCGCATCGTCGCCGCCGCGCGGCGGCACGGGGTCATGCTGCTGCACGATTTCGCCTACGCCGAGATCGCGTTCGACGGCTACCGGCCGCCGTCCATCCTCGAGGTGCCCGGCGCGCGCGACGTGGCGATCGAGTTCACGTCCCTGTCGAAGAGTCATTCGATGGCCGGCTGGCGCGTGGGCTTCGCCTGCGGCAACCCGTCGATGATCCGCGCGCTCGCCCGCATGAAGAGCTATCTCGACTACGGGATCCCGACGCCGATCCAGGTGGGTGCGATCCAGGCGCTGCGCGGACCGCAATCCTGCGTCGCGGAGCACGCCGCGATCTACGCCGGGCGCCGCGACCGGCTGGTGGACGGCCTCGGGAAGCCCGGGCCGGGGTGCTGGCCGATCGAAAAGCCCAGGGCGACCATGTTCGTCTGGGCGCGGATCCCCGAGCCGTGGCGCCACCTGGGCTCGCTCGCGTTCTCCAAGCGGTTGCTCGAGGAGGCCGGGGTGGCGGTATCGCCGGGGGTCGGTTTCGGGCGCGCCGGCGAAGGCTTCGTGCGTTTCTCGCTGGTCGAGAACGAGCACCGCATCCGCCAGGCCGTGAGCGGCATCCGGCGCATGCTCGCGCAGGCGACGCCGGAGGCCGCGGCAGGCTAGTCCGCCAGGTCGCCCGCCCGGCGACGCGGCGCCGGGCGGGGCGCTCGATCTCGTACGTATCGGTGCGCCAGGGTCACGCCACGCGGTTCCGGCCGGCGCGCTTGGCGCGGTACAGGCGGGTGTCGGCGGCCTGCAGCAGGTCGCCGGTGCTGCCGGAACCTTCCCATTGCGCGAGGCCGATGCTCAGCGTGACCTTGAGGTCCGGGTGCACGCGGCCCCAGTCGTGCGACTCGATCCTGGCACGCAACACTTCGCAGAAGTGCACCGCCGAATGACGTGCCATGCCGGGAAGGATCAGCGCGAACTCCTCCCCGCCGATGCGCGCCACGAGGTCCGTCGTGCGGCACAGGTCGCGCATCAGCCCGGCCGTCTGCCGCAGGACCTCGTCGCCGATGGCGTGCCCGAGCCGGTCGTTGATTTCCTTGAAGCGGTCGAGATCCGCGACGGCGAGCGTGAGCGGCTGGCCGACGGACAGCGCGACCTGGATCTCGTCATCGAGGCGCTGGCTGAAATGGCGCCGGTTCGCGATGCCGGTGAGCGGATCCTCCTGGGTCTCCCGCTCCAGCAGGCGGCTGCGCTCGCGCAGCGCGGCGATCAGGCGTTCCTTCTCGCCGTTGGCGCGCTCGAGGGCGGCGGTCCGCTCGGCCACGCGCTGCTCGAGGTCGCGCCGGTAGTTCTCGAGGTCCTCGAAGGCTCGCGCGTCCGCCACCGCTGCGGTGACCTGTTCCGCGAGCTGGCGCATGAGGTGCAGATCGGCCTCCGACCACGTGTCGCGCTGCGAGTGGGTCACCGCGAGCATGCCGATGACCGTCTCGTCGAGCGTGAGGGGCACCGCCATGATCGAGCCCGCCCGCCGTTCGTCTACCGTGGCCGAGCGGCGCAGGGTTTCGGGGGCGGCCGACCAGTCCGCGACGAGCACCGCCTCGCCATGCTCGACGATCCAGCCGAACAGTCCCGTCCCCAGCGGGCGGTCGCCGCCCTGGAGCCGGCGGCCGTTGCGTTCGTGCAGGCGCACGTCG
>Ga0079224_100014394_pt1 | contig 11050 bp, 9 predicted proteins | sample Stecom2015_FD_80414 | JGI IMG/M metagenome (GOLD analysis project Ga0079224, IMG submission 80414) | Agricultural soil microbial communities from Utah to study Nitrogen management - Steer compost 2015 | ecosystem: Environmental > Terrestrial > Soil > Agricultural land | place: USA: Utah...
CCGTGCTGGTGGGTGGAATCCGGGTGGAAGCAGGATTTCAACGCCGCTTCGTCCCGCCGATCCCAGCCCCGGGCGTACAGGTGCAGAACCTTGGTGATTTGCTGGTGGGCATCGGTGATTTCCGCCGCTTTGGTGAGGTAGGCTACTTGTGTGGCCAAGTCCTGGTTCTCGCCGCCTTGGGCTGGTCGGGACAGGGTGGTCATAGCGGCTGCACCCGCGATGCCAAAGGGGAGGGCGGCCAGTGATCTGAGCAGGGCTCTACGGTGGTTGGTCTGGGCTGTCATGGGGTTTACCTCGGATGGTTATTATCAGGCGTTGAATCGCCAACGCCTTGGTAGTTTATAAGCTGCACATCACACTTCTCAGCAACAGTCCGGATTCACTGCAATGTGAGAGGTGCAACTCAGTCTCCTGCGGCTTGCAGGGTGTCTTGAAGGGCCAGCAAGTCTGCCAGCTGCTGTTGCGCAGAGGTTGCCCCCACCAGATTCAGGGATACCCTGTGGGCGCCAAAATCCCGGCGTTTTTTGATTTCGTCGACCAGTCCATGGTCCTTGGGGTCAGAGATGTCGAGATTCATGATCATGGTCAGCCTGGCGGGATCGCGGCCGGCATCGCGGGCGGCGTCGTGGACTTTGGCGACGGTGGCGCGGGCCTGTTCATGGTCCGGTGCAAACAGGGGGTACCAACCATCGGCGAGACGGCCGGCGCGCTTGAGGACGGAGTCCGGCGCTATGGGTTGGTCGGTGCGGCCCATGCCGAAGATCAAGGGTATCGGCCGCTGGATCGGTCGTGGCGACAGACTGACATCGACAAACTCGTGGAACTCGCCCTTGTAGGTCACTTCGTTCTCAGTCCACAACCGCCGCAGCACCTCCACCTGCTCCTCAAAGCGTTTGCCTCGAGTTTTGAAATCGGACCCCATGGCGGCGAATTCCAGATGGTTGTAGCCGACACCTATGCCGAGGTTGATCCGCCCGCCGGAGAGGATGTCGATTTCAGCTGCCTGTTTCGCCACCAGGGCGGTCTGGCGCTGGGGCAGGCCGAGAATGCCGGTAACGAAGGTCAGGTTGGAGGTAAGGGCGGACAGATACGCCATCAGGGTAAAGCATTCGCGGATATTGGTTTTGTCGGTGTAGGGGGTGTGCAGTTCATCGGTGTGGCGTTCGGCGACGATGCCCACCACGTGATCGAGTAAATGAAGGTATTTGAAGCCAAATTCGTCCGCCTGTTTGACGAATTTTAGCAAGGGTTCCAGTTCTGGGCCGAATTGGGGCCAGCTGTAGAGGGTTACCCCAAGCTCAATATCGGAAATCATAAATTCACCTTGTTCTCTGGCTGCCGGATCTACTCCAGTCAGGCCGCGGGTTAATAATATCTCGCTTTGCAGCGAGTCGTGGTCAATTTGGAGCGCCTAAGCCGCCACTGCGATCACCGCCATCATCAGTGCGCAACGAATAGGGTTTGGTTCTATTTGCGCACAGTGGCGCCAATATTGGAGCCATTTTTCTGTTCCTCTCCGGGGTAGCCTCCGCCACCAAATTCCCGGTCCAGAGCCTTGTAGTCAATGGCAAAGCCGTTGAGGGGAAGTTCCGGGGCAAAGTGAATAATCCGCGGCGTTTTGTACCTGGCGATACGGGATCTCACAAACTCCTGGAGTTCTTCCACGGTGACGTTTAGATCAGGCTTGGTAACGACTACCGCGGTAACCAATTGTCCCCAGTCGGCATCCGGAGTGCCTATAATGGCGGCATTGGTTACTGCAGGATGGGTTTTGAGCACATTCTCCACCTCAGCGGCATAGACGTTTTCGCCACCGGATTTCACCATCTGGGACTTTGGGCCGACGAAGCTGATGGTGCCATCGCGATCCCGGCGGGCCAGATCCCGGGTGTGCCACCAGCCGTCAGCGGACAGGCGTTCGGCATTGAGTTCGGGACGGTTCCAGTAGCCGAGACCGGCCACGGGTCCGCGGATAACCAGTTCGCCCACCTCGCCGGCGCCCACCATGGCGCCAGTGTCATCTACCACCTTGGCCTCCACCATGGGCGCCGGGCGGCCGCAGAAGGGGGTGCTGCCCTCGCCGGCAAAGGCGCCGACAATCACCGGGCCCACCACTTCGGTCTGGCCAGTGCCGCTGATTCCCGGCCCACGGCTGGTCATCTCGGTCCACCCAGGGATGGTGAGGGGGCTGCGGAAACAGCTTAGATCATGGCTGCCGTCAGCGTTGAGCTCCGCGATCTTCTTGGCAGTAGGGGGCTGTACGGTGCCGTTGGTAAGCCGCTCACTGCCGATCAGATCGAGAATCTCACCGGCATCTGTGCTTCTCGCAAAGCACAGAGTACCGCCTGCGATAAAGGTGGGCAGCATGTCCAGCCAAGAGGTGATGTGGAAGGTGGGGGCGCTGACTAGGGTTTTGGTATCACTGGTGGCCTCGAAGACGTTGACATGTACCAGGGACTGTAGGAACAGGCCCGGCTCGGAAATTTGGGCGCCATTGGGCTGGCCGCCAAAGGCACCGGTATAGAGCACCAAAAGGGCGCGGCCTGTGTCCGGGGCGGCGGGAGTGTCGGTGCCTTCGGGTGATGCGTCTGCCAGTAGTTGCCGGTAGCCGTCGGAACCCTGGCCATCCAGGGAGATCCAGTGACTGGCGAGCCCTGGGGCCTGGATTTTGGCATCGCTCACCGTCGGGGCGAATTCCATCTCCTGCCAGAAAACCAGTGCCGGGTCGAAGTCACGCAATACAAAGGCAATCTCGGCGGCGGACTGACGCCAGTTGACCAGACAGAAGCTGGCGCCCAGGCGACTGCAGGCGAGAAAGATTTCGAGCAGGGCATGGCTGTTCTGGCCCAGCCACAATATCCTGCTGCTCTCTGTTACCCCCAGGGCCGCCATGGCGTTTGCCACCCGGTTGACCCTGTCGTAAAGCTCACCAAAGGACAGCCGGGTATCGCCGCAGACGACGGCTTCCTGGAGAGGGTAGCTAAATCTGTGCTGGTTCAGCAGGCGATAAAAACTGGGAAACGCCGAGTACATGTCTATTCTCCTGTTTATTGGGGGACCACCGGGGCCGGCACATTCTCCAATAGTTTGTGATGGCTATTTGGTAATGATGGGTGCGGGCTCCCCCTCGGGGTAAAACTGTTCCGCCCAGCGGCGCACGGTCAAAAAAGCCTTGCCCTCCAGGGGTGCATAGGGTGCGCGCTTCATATAGACCATATTGTCCCAGATAAAAAAATCCACCTGGTTCTGGTGACGCTGTTCCTCTACGCGTTTTTTGGCCCGGCCCGCCGGGACTTCACTATCGGCGTCGGGTGCCTCCCTGTCCTGGCTCACCAGAACGGTGCCAAATATCGCGCTGTAGTTGTCGTCAATTGGTGTGGTGCAGGCATAGACCCAGCAGGGGGTGCGCCAGGGACGCTCCGGGTCGTCCTGGAACTGGACTCGAATAATACCCACGCCCATTACCTCGTTGAGGGTGTTGGGGGCCTGGTAGTTCACTTCCATCCTGGGTCCTTGGAGGATGATTTCCGGCAGTTCCGCTGGAGTCCGCTCCACCGGCAGCAGTGTGCTGCCGTGGACGAAAATCAGGTGATCGATATCGACGATATTCTCCATGGTGAACTGCGGATGGAGATGGACTTTCTCATGGTGGTAAATAGTGTGTTCACTGACCGGCAGAAAGTCCTCTTCAGCGCGGCGCTCCTTCGGTGCCTCCCACAGGGGGTCACGGGCCAGCGCGTCGTGCCACACCCAGATAATGCCGTTGGATTCGACCACTGCCCATGTGCGAATCCGGCGTTCCGCTGTGGAAGGCTTGCCGGTGGCGGGTACCAGCACGTTATAGCCGTTCTGGCCCCACACCCAGCCGTGATAGGGACAGACAATATTGCAGCCCTCGACCCGACCACCATGGCCAAGGTGTGCTCCGAAGTGAGGGCAGAAGGCAGTCATCACCACGGCTTCTCCCTGTTCAGTACGGTACATCACCAGATGCTGTTTGAAAAAGTGCAGGGGCACGACATCCCTGGGCTTTAGCCTGTGGCTCCAGCCAACCTGGAACCAGCCGCTGGGCATAACTTTGTGGGGAAAGCCTATGGCACCAGGGATTTCCTCGAGGGTGGGTATCCGGGTATTGTCGGCCATCTGATGTCTCCTGGGTGGCTAGAGGCGAATCAGCATTTTGCCGAGGTTTTCGCCGCGAAAGAGTCCGATCAGCGCCGCTGGTAGGCTCTCGAGGCCGTCGCGAATGGTTTCCCGCCAGTGGATTCGGCCCTCTTTGTGCCAGCGGCCCAGGGCGGCGTGAAAGGCCGTCTTCAAGTCCAGGTGCTCATAGACGATAAAACCTTGCAGGCGCAAGCCCTTAGTCATCAACGTGGTGAGATTGGCCGGCGCCTGGGGTCTGGCGGTAAGGTTGTACTGGGATATCATGCCGCAGATGGCGAAGCGGGCGTCTTTGTTGGCGACGGCAATGGCCGCCTCCAGGTGCTCACCGCCGACGTTGTCGAAATACACGTCGATGCCCTCGGGGGCGGCTGCTGCCAGCGCCCTTGCGAGTTTGGTTTCCGCCTTGTAGTCGATGGCTGCGTCCACTTTCAGTTCGTCCCGTAAATAGGTGACCTTAGCGTCTCCTCCGGCGGAGGCGATTACTCGGCAGCCCAGGTTGCCGGCTATCTGGCAAGCCATTGAGCCCACTGCGCCTGAAGCTGCGGAGATGAAGACCGTGTCACCAGGTCGAAGTTGGGCGATGCGCACCAGACCGACATAGGCGGTGAGGCCGGGAAGCCCGGACACACTCAGGTGGGCCGGGGGAGGCAGCCCGTCGGCGGGGAGTTTCTCGAACTGGTTGGCATTGCCCACGGCCAAGTCCCGGCAGCCGAGGTCGGAGTACACCAGGTCGCCGGGGCTGAAGTCGGTGGAGTTGCTGGCCTCAACCACTCCCACCGCGGGGCCCTCCAGGTGGGCGTCTAGGGCGAAGTGGGGCACATAGCTAGGGGCATCGTACATCCGCCCCCGCATCGCCGGGTCCACGCTCAGCCACTGGTTGCGCACCAGCACCTCACCAGCGCCGGGCTCGGGTAGGTCCACCTCCACCAGGGCAAAATCAGTGGTTTCAGGCAGGCCTCGGGGGCGCTGGCGAAGGTGAATCTGCCGGCTCATCATGGGGGTATACCTTTCAGGTGGTCGCGGTGCGGAACAAATCTTCCAGTACCGGACGGTCGAGTTTCTTGCTTACCGGGTTTAGGGGCATGTCGGCGAGAAAAAGGGTCTTGTGAGGAGCTACCAAAAACTCCTTTTCAACCAGCGCGGCGACGTCTTCGGCGGAAAGGGAGGCGCCTCTTCTGAGTTGCACGGCGACACAGAGTTTTTTGTCGTCAGCGATTTCTACTCCCATGACAACCACCGCGCTGATCGCCGGGTGCAGGCCCAGTGACATCTCCACGGTGCGGGGATAAATATTCCTGCCGTTGACCTGGACGGCGAATTTGTCCCGGTCGAGAAAATAGAAGTAACCTCGCTCATCCCGGTAACCTACATCTCCGGGATTTACCCAGCCGTCCACCAGGGTTTCCCGGGTTTTTTCCGGTTGGCCGATATACTCGATGAAAGCTGAAGGGGACCTAATGTACAGGTAGCCAGGTTCATTGGCGGGCAACACGATACCCTTCTCATTCCGTACTTCCATCTCGATACCCACGATGGGGCGACCCAGGGAGCCCAGTTGCTGGGGATTGTCGAGATCGTGATCACGGGGCCGCAAAATGGCCGCCGGGCCAGACTCGGAGGTGCCGAAGACCTGGGCGAAGGTTGGTCCGCAGGCATGAATTGCCTCCTTGAGGCGGTCGACGGTCATATTTTCCCCGCCGTAGTAGAAAAGCTCGATCTGGTCTTTCATCCACTGAGCATCACCCTTGTCCAGCAGGGTGTAGAGCATCCGGGTGGGCAGGAACAGGAAGTTGGCCCTGTGGGCCTTGGCGGTGGAAACCAGCACATCCAGATCCGCCGAGGGCGCGGTCACCACGGTGCCGCCACGGATAATGGTCGGCGTCAGCAGCAGGTGCATCACTGTCGGGTGAGTCATGCCAATCACACACACAGGTACCGGAGGGTGGTTCACCGTCGCCATGATCAGCAGGGCCTGGGCGGCCGCGGCCGAAGATTTTACGGTGAAGCCCTTGGGAAGTCCGGTTGAGCCGCTGGTGAAATAGATCGCTCCGGGAGCTGGGCTGGGACTATAGGCAATCTTTTGCACGGGGCAGGTGTCGGCCAGGGTGTGAAAATCGTCTCCGACTTCTGCGCTCCCCAGGCCATAAACCTGGCTCGCCAAGGTGGCGAAGCGACTGATCTTTTCCGCTGAATATTGGTCAGCCCTGATAAAGACGGCGTTGATTTTGGCGAGATTGACCCGGTGCTCCACCATGTCCCAGGGCAATTCGGGATTGAGCTCGATCACCGTCAGGTTGGCGATATGAGCGGCCACAACCAACTCGACAAAGTCCGAGCACATATGCAGACCCAGGCCCACCCGGTCGCCGGGTTTGAGGCCGACGGCAGTGAAGGCCGCCATGAGCTGACTGACCCGGGCGGCCAATTGACTGTAGCTGAGGCGGGTGTCGCCATCAATTACTGCGGTTTCCCCGGTGTAGAGATTGAGTGCCTGGGCGTAGAGTTCGCCGACTGCCGGATAGTTTGGGTTCATTATGGTTTCCTCGTCGCTATATGGGTTTACGCGCCTATTTAGTGGCCAATTCCCTGATTTTGAGTTTGCCCAATTGCGCCAGGTGAACTTCGTCCGGGCCGTCGGCGAGGCGGAGAAACCTGTTGGTGGTAAAGAACTCGGCAATCGGCGTGTCACCGCTCACCCCCATGCCGCCAAAGGTCTGGATGGCGCGGTCGCACACGGTCTGGGCCATTTGCGGGGCGACGATCTTGATCGCCGCGATCAGGTCCTTGGCGACCTTGTTGCCGTGGCGGTCCATGGCGTCGGCAGCCTTCAGGGTCAGCAGCCTGGCCTGCTCGATATCACAGTAGGACCTGGCCACATCCTGACGAATACTGCTCTGTTCGGAGAGTTTGCGGCCGAAGGCGACCCGCTCCTCGACCCGGGCGGCCATCAGCTCCAGGGCCCGCTGGGCCTGGCCGATGGAGCGCATGCAGTGGTGGATGCGGCCGGGTCCGAGGCGGCCCTGGGCGATTTCAAAGCCGCGGCCCTCGCCGAGAATCATATTGCCCCGGGGCACCCGGACATCGGTAAAGGTGACCTCCGCGTGGCCGCCCGGGGAGTGCACCGAGCCAAACACCGTCAGCGGGCGGACAATCTCGACCCCCGGGGTGTCCCTGGGCACCAGAATGGTGGAGTGCTGCTGGTGCCTGGGGTTGTCGAGCAGGGTCTTGCCCATCACCAGGAGGATGTCGCAATTGGGGTGGAGAATGCCCGAGATCCACCATTTGCGGCCATTGATCACATAGTCGTCACCATCGGGGAGGATAGTGGTCTGGATATTGGTGGCGTCGGAGGAGGCCACCTGGGGCTCGGTCATCACATAGGCGGAGCGGATACTGCCCGCCAGCAGCGGCTTCAGCCAGGCCTCCTGCTGGGCCTCGGTGCCGAACTTGGCCAGCACCTCCATATTGCCGGTGTCCGGCGCCGAGCAGTTGAAAATTTCCGAGCTGAACAGCACCCGGCCCATGATCTCCGCCAGGGGGGCGTATTCCAGGTTGCTCAGGCCTGGGCTGAACACACCGTATTCGTGGGGCAGGAACAGGTTCCACAGCCCGGCTTCCCTGGCCTTGGCCTTGAGGGCATCCATCTGCGGCCAGGGCTGCCAGCGGTTGGCTTCCTTCTCGATCCACTCGTAGTAGTGGCCTTCCGCCGGGTAGACATGCTCGTCCATAAAGGCTTCGAGACGGGAGATAAGATCCTTTACCTTGTCGCTGTAGTCAAAATTCATGGTTTTGCCTCGGTGAGGTTAGAGGGACAGGCCGCCATCCACCAGGATGGTCTGTCCACAGACATAGTTGGCGAGGGGCGAAGCGAGGAACAGGGCCACGCCGGCCATTTCCTGGGGGGTGCCGAACCTGCCCAGGGGGATACGACTGCTGGCCTCCTGCAGCCTCTTGGGGTTTTCCGTGGTGACCCTGGTGAGCTTGGTGGCCACCAGGCCGGGGGCCAGGCCGTTCACCCTGATGCCCTCGCCAGCGTAGGCCTGGCCCAGGGACTGGGTGAGGTTGATGGCCCCGGCCTTGGACGCCGCGTAGGCGGGGTTGCCGATATTGCCGCGATAACCGGACACGGAACTCACAATGGTGATGGAGCCCCGCTGGGCCGCCAACTGGCTGCGGAATTTTTCACAGCAGTGAATCAGGCTGTCCAGGTTGACGGCCATCACCTTGTCCCAGCCCTCACGGCGGAACTCCTGGCGCTTGTAGGCCACGATGCCCTGGCACTGGACCAACACATCCAGGTCTTCCGGGAAGGGGGGGGGCGCGGCGAATATGGCCTCTGGATTGCCGACATCCACCTGAGTGTAGCCCAGGCCGCCGAGGTCCGAGCCCTGTTCGTCGCTGTAGTCTTCGGCCCGGGCGCGGGTGCCCCACACATGCACACTGGCGCCGTGGCCGCGGAAGGCCTGGGCAATGCCATTGCCAATGCCGCTGGAGCCCCCCACCACCAGAACCCGCCTGCCGCTGAAATCGACTTCATTCATTTGCTGATCCTTCATTGATCCAATTGGCTGCCCGCTGAAACAGGCGTATCGCCCGTTGATGGAGGTCATCCCCGGTCTCCCGGGACGCCTCGGCGCTGGTGGCGCGGGCATAGGTGCCTTCGAGGAGGATGCCGAGCTTGAAGCAGGCCATCACCCGGTACCAATTCATTTGGGACAGCTCCCGGGACGAGTGCTCGCCGTAGTGGGCGACCAGCTCGTCCGCCGATGGGAAGCCCTCCCAGGGGGTGACGGGGGGCGCCCAGGCGGCAGCGTCCGCGGCGTCCGGCCAGGTGGCCAGCACCCAGCCCAGGTCGATCAGGGGGTCGCCGATGGTGGCCAGCTCCCAGTCGACGATGGCTGCCAATTCGGGACTGTCGTTGCGGTACATCACATTGGCCAGGTGATAGTCGCCGTGAATAATGCCGGGGGTAAAGCTGGCGGGGAGGTTGGCTTCCAGCCACTTGGCGACATCTTCCACGCCGGGGAGGTCCCTGCGGCCATCCCAGTTGGGGTAGCTGGTGTAACTCTCCAGTTGGGCGGTCCACCTGGACACCTGGCGGGCCAGATAGTTGTCCGGCTTGCCAAAGTTTTCCAGGGACAGCCGCAGATAATCCACCTCGCCGAGGCGGGCGATGCCCTCCACCAGGGCCAGGCCCATGCGGTGGCGCACCTCGGGGGACGCGGCGTGGTAAGGGGGCAGCCCGGTGGTGGCGTTGAAGCCCCGAACCTCTTCCATCAGGTAAAAGGCGTAGCCCATTGGCGCCGTATCGGTGCAGGCGGCAATCAGCTTGGGATGTGGCACCGAGGTATCGGCCAGGGCGCGGAGAATCACCGATTCCCTGGCCATGGTCTGGTTGGAATTTTCCCTGGGGAAGCGGGGCGGGCGGCGGAGCACATAGACCTTGCCGCCGCGGGTAAAGCGGAGCAGGATATTCTGGGTGCCCCCCACAATATTGTGGATATCCTCAATGGGGCCAGAGCCCAGGCCCTGGCTGTCCATCCAGGTGCACAGCAGCTCGCTATCGACTAGGGGTTCCACAGGTGACCTCCCGGGTGTTATTGGTAGCCCAATGGTTTGGTTGTGGCTTCTAAGGTGGTTGCATTTTGTTAATTCAAATGGATAATACATACGAATTCTTCCGAGTGCAACGCCGAACTGCTAATATTTGCCACTTGAAGACGTGAATTTTCCCAACTTGGCAGCCGTGCAGTGGTGCGCTGTCGGTCCGGTGGGGATGGCGTTGTCGCCCCGGGCGGGGTATCTCTGGCTTTCAAAAGGGAATGACTTTTATGCCAAGATTGACCAAAAAACAAACCGGTGGCGGTGCCGCCCATATCAAGCTCACAGCCAGGCGGCTGTTCGCCATGCGCGGCATCGACGGGGTTACCGTGCGCGAGATCGCCACTGCCGCGGGGCAGAAGAACCACAGTGCCGTTGGCTACCATTTTGGTTCAAAGGAAGCTCTGGTGCGGGAGATCATCCTCGACGGCGCCATCCTTATCGATTCCCGCCGCCACCAGATGCTGGATGAGCTGGAGGCCGCGGGGGGGCCGAAGTCGGTGCGGGAGGTGGTGGATATCCTGATCCAGTCGTCCCTCAACCTGGCGGACAATGACAGCCACGAAGATTGCTACATCAGCTTTCTCAATATGCTGGTGGGCACCCACAACGAATTCTTTATGGAGACCCTGGGCAGCAAGTGGAACTCCGGTTACCAGCGCTGCCTGGCCCATTTGCGCTTGTTGATGCCCGATATCCCTGCCGCCGCCAAGAACCAGCGCTTCGTGTTTATGCTCAGCTATCTGGGCAGTGTGCTGGCGATGCGGGAGCGGGCGATGGCGGATTTGGAGAAGCCCCACAAAACCTGGTCTTCGCCGCAGACCATCGAGCACCTTGCCCTGACCACCACAGCCCTGCTTGAAGCGCCTTACACACAGCTAGAGTAGGGCCGGGGCCGTCGCTACTCCCCTCGTGATTTTCTCGGTCGCTGCGTTGCTGCTGCCCAGGGTGCCATTCGGGATTCCCTTGCATTTGGGTGTTCCTGATCGTTGGTCCAATCGCGTGTTCATGCTATTATGCGAAACATGACAATAGGTGGAATCAAGGGTCCTGGGGCGTCGAGCCGGGGTTTCTTGATCTAATCAGTTGTGCACAGGGAACTGTGGTCAAGGTTCAACATGATGCTGGAGCAGAGGCGGTGATGGTTGTCGCGCCGGCCAGAACAATCAACAGGAGCGGGAATGGCAATAGTAGCGGACGTCAAAGGAACTAAATCCTCCCCCCGCCCGCGCCGCAAGCGCAGGCCCCTCAAAACTTCAGAGCTTATCGCCCGGGATATCATTCA
>Ga0079224_100014395_pt1 | contig 11050 bp, 9 predicted proteins | sample Stecom2015_FD_80414 | JGI IMG/M metagenome (GOLD analysis project Ga0079224, IMG submission 80414) | Agricultural soil microbial communities from Utah to study Nitrogen management - Steer compost 2015 | ecosystem: Environmental > Terrestrial > Soil > Agricultural land | place: USA: Utah...
CCCTGGCCAGGGCGAGATCGTGGGTGATGAGCAGCAGGCCGAGACCGAGTTCGGCGCGCGACCGGTCGAGCAGGTCGAGCACCCGGCGCTGCACGGTGACGTCGAGCGCGGAGGTGGGCTCGTCGGCGACGAGCAGTTTCGGTCCCGCCGCGATGGCCGAGGCCAGGATGACGCGCTGGAGCATGCCACCGGACAGCTGATGCGGATACTTGCGCGCCACCTCGGCGGGACGCGGGATGCCGACGGCGTCGAGCAGTTCCACCACGCGGCCCGCGCTGCCGGTGACCCGCAGGGTCTCGGTGAGCTGGCTGCCTATGGTGCGCACCGGGTTCAGCGAGTTCGCCGGATCCTGCGGCACATAGGCGATCTCGTTGCCGCGCAGCGCGCGCAGGCCGCGGCCGCCGAGGGTGAGCAGCGGCTCGCCGCGATAGCGCACCGTGCCCGCCTGCACCACGGCATTGGGCGCGCCGAGGCGCAGCACGGTGCCCGCCACGGTGGACTTGCCCGAACCGGATTCACCGACCAGGGCCACCGCGGCGCCGTCGGGGACGGTGAAGGACACATCGGTCACCGTGCGGCGGACCCGCCCACGCACCCGATAGCCCACGGTCAGGCCCTCCACGGTGAGCAGCGGCGGCGCGACGCGATCAGTCATGGCTGGTCAACTCCTCGACGAAGGCGCTCAGGCGGTTGAACGCCAGCACGGTGGCGACGATCGCGACGCTCGGCACAGCGACCATCCACGGCGCGGAGAACACGTAGTTCTTGCCCTCGGAGACCTGCACACCCCATTCCGGGGACGGCGGCGGATCGCCGTAGCCGAGGAAGGCCAGCGCCGCGATGGACAGGATGGCCGCGCCGAACTGGAGCACCGACAGCGCGAGCACACTCGACCAGGCGTTGGGCACGATGTGCGACAGCAGCAGCGCCCGGCCGCGCGCGCCCACCAGTTCGGCGGCCTCCAGATAGGGCAGGCGTTTGATGCGCAGCACCTCCGAGCGCATCAGCCGGGCGAACACGGCGATGGCCGAGACACCTACGGCGACAGCGGCGTTCACCGTGGAGAAGCCGAGCGCCACCACGATCGCCATGGACAGCAGCAGGCCGGGGATGGCTAGCAGGGTGTCGACGAAGCGCATCAGCACCACGTCGATCGCCCGGTCGGCCCAGTGTCCGCCGACGAGCCCGATCGCCGATCCGGCGACCAGGCCGATCGCCACCGCGATCAGGGCGCTGACCACGGACATGCCGGTGCCGTGCACCAGCCGCGAGTAGATGTCGCGGCCGAGATAGTCGGTGCCGAGCCAGTAGCTGCCCGAGGGCGCCAGCAGCACCTGGTCCGGGTGCGGCTCGAACGGGTCGTGGGTGCTGAGCAGGCCGGGGGCGAGCGCGGCCAGGGCGATGACCGCCAGCACGACGCCCGCGGCGACGGCGCCGGGAGTGACCCGTCGGCTCGCGGTCCGCCAGGCCGCGCCGGTCCGCGAGCGGGCGGCGGGCGGCCCGGACACGGGCTCCTCGCCGGGGGTCCCCGCGGCGGGCGGAGGGAGCAGCGCGGTCATGCGACGGCCTCCTCGACGGTCCTCGTGCCGGTCGCCGGCGCCCGTCGCGGGGCGGCGTCGGACACCTCGGCGGAGCGCCCCGGTTCGGCGCGCAGGCGCGGATCGAGCACCGGGTAGAGCAGGTCGACGACGAGATTGACCAGCACGACCAGGGTGGCGGCGAGCAGGATGATGCCGAGCAGCGTCGGCGAATCCTGGTTCGACACAGCGGCTTCGATGACCGATCCGATGCCGTGCCGGTTGAACACGGCCTCCACGATCACCGAGCCGGTGACCAGTTCGGCCACGGCGAGGCCGAGCATGGTCACCCCGGGCAGCGCCGACGGCCTGGCCACGTGGGCCAGCAGCAGCCTGCCCTGCCCGAGCCCCTTGGAGCGCGCGAAGGTGACGTAGGGCTCGCCCTGGGTGCGGCGGGCGTGTTCGATCAGCACCCTGGTCAGCGGCGCGGCCACCGGCAGCGCGAGCACGGCGGCGGGCGGGACGGCTCCCGCCCAGCCGTCGGCCCGCAGGGTGCTGAACAGGCCGAGCTGGTAGGAGAAGATTTGGAGCACCAGCAGCCCGATGACGAACGTCGGCACCGAGAGCAGCGCGGCGGGCACCGCGGTGGCGAAGCGGCGCACCGGCTGCCACGGCGCCGTGGTCGCCAGCGCGGTCAGCGCGGCGGCCAGCAGCAGCGCGAACAGAGTGGTGACCGCGGCCAGTTCGAGGGTGGCGGGCAGCGCCTCGGCGATCCGGTCGGTCACCGGCTCCACGGTGGTCAGCGAATAGCCGAGGTCACCGTGGGCCAGCCGGGCGAGGGTGCGCCACAGCTGCTCCCACACCGGCTTGTCCATGCCGTAGTAGGTCAGCAGCTGGTCGACCTGCTCCTGGGTGAAGTTGGCCTCGGGATCGCTGAGCCTGGCCCGGATCGGATCACCCGGCAGCAGGAACAGCAGCAGGAAGACCACCAGGTACGACAGGCCGAGCACGACCAGTCCCTGGCCGACCCTGGCGAGCACGTAGCGCAGACGGGAGCGCGGGCCCGAGGACCACCGCGCGGTGGGCGCGCTCATCACCCGGCCAGCCAGGCGTCGTAGAGAGCCGAGCGCCCGAGCGTCTCGGCGCGGAAACCGTGCAGGTTCGGCGCGGTCACGAAGGACTGCTGGGTCTCCTGCAACGGCACCACCAGCGCGTTGTCCAGCAGCCAGCGCTGCACCTCGGCGACGGCCTTGGTGCGTCGCTCGCCGACCGGCAGGGTGTTGATCCGCGCGATCAGGGCGTCGATCGCCGGGTCGGTGTTGCCGCCGACCGCGCCCGAGCGGTAACGGGCCCACAGCTGGCTCACGTCGGCGGCGGTCTGGTGGCTCCAGACGAAGACGTTCTCCGGCTTGGTGGTGACGGCGGTGTAGGTGGCCCGGTCGAGCTTCACCAGTTCGATGCCGATCCCGATGCGCTGCAACTGGATGGCGATCAGCTCGGCGTCCTGCACCGCGGCCACCCAGTTCGGCTCCGGGTACAGGGTGAAGCTCAGACGACGGCCGTCCCTGGTGCGGACACCGTCGGCGTCCCTGCCGGTCCAGCCCGCCTCGTCCAGCAGCCGGTTCGCCAGTTCGGGGTCGAATCCGTACTCGTCGCCGAAGGGGATGTGGCCGGGGGTGGTGCGCTGGACCAGGCCCTCGGCCTTCGCCCAGTTGTCGTTGTAGATCGCGGAGATGATCTCGTCGATGTCGATGCCGTGCTGGATCGCCTTGCGCACCCGCACATCGGCGATCCTGTCGTCGGCGGTCGGGTTGATCGACAGCTCCCTGATCGCGCCGAACGGCCGCGCGCCGTAGTAGTGGAAACCCCGGTCCTGCAACTGCTTCTCGTCGGTGATCTGCACATCACGCGCCAGGTGCGCCTGGCCGGACAGCAGCAGGCCGGTGCGCGAGGACGCCTCACCGGAGACGATGTAGGTGATCGAGTCCAGGTAGGCCTCGCCGGTGTGGTCCGCGGCGGCGGGCGGCCAGTTGTAGCCGGTGCGGCGCACCAGCCGGATCTCGGTGTCGGCCCGCACCGAATCCACCACGAACGGACCGCTGCCGACAGCGTTGCGGATGTCGGCGGCCTGCTCGTAGGGCAGGTCGAGGGTGCGCTGCGCGACGATGGAATGCCGCAGGTCGCTCAGGCCGTTGAGTAAGCCGGTGTCGGTCTGCTTCAGGTGGATGCGCACCTGGTTCGCGCCGACCGGTTCGGCGCGCTCGTAGTTGACGAACTGCGGGCGCGAGGGCGTGTAGCCGCGGCCGGTGTCGCCGAAGCCGAAGCGGTCGAGGTTGGCGACCACGACCGCCGGGGTGAGCGGGCTGCCGTCGCTGAAGGTGACGTCCTCGCGCAGGGTGAGCAGGAACTCGGTGTGGTCGGCGTTGTGCTCCCAGGCCGTGGCCAGCCACGGCTCCAGCTTTCCGGTCGCCGGGTCGAGGAACAGCAGCAGGTCGAACAGGTTCACCGAGACCGAGGAGTTCTGCCACAGGCGCAGGTCCTGCTGGGCGAAGCTGGTGAACGGGCCGCTCTCCAGGAAGATCACATCGCCGCCGCGCCGCGGCTCGCCCACCTCGCCCGGCCCCGCCGCGCCGCCCGAACAGGCGGCCGCGCTCACCGACAGCGCGACGACGGCGAGCGCCCCGGCGAAGCGCCGGAAACGGGTGAAGACGGTCATGGTCGAGTACTCCTCGGGTGGATTGTTCGGGGTGGAACGTTGTCGGGATGGAAGGTTTTCGGGGTGGAGGGTTTGCCGGGGGCGGAGGGGCGGGGCTCAGGCCGCGAGCGCGGCGGACAGTTCGCCCCGGAACGGGACGAGCTCGTCGAGGTGGACGGTGACGCGCTTCAGGCGGACCAGCCAGCGAGCGCCCGCGCCCGCCGCGGCCGGGTCGAGCGGTTGCCAGCCGACGCGGTCGCGGTGGGTCGGAAGTATCAGCAGCGCACCGGGTTCCGGCGGCGCGGCGGTCGCGGGCAGCGGGACGACGATGTGGTCGTACAGGCCCGGGAAGTCCTCGACCACGAATTCGGCGTCCAGCGCCGCCAGCGTCCCGGCGCGATCCGGGGCCCGTCCGTCGCGCCAGTGCGCCGAACGCACCTCGGTGGCCACGGTGAGCACCGCGCCGCGGCCGATGTCGCCGAGCACGGCATTGCGCGCCCTGCTCGCGGGCAGCGCGGCGAACACGCCGGTCAGGCCGATGTGCGCGGTCAGGGCGGCCGCCAGCTCGGCGTCGAGGGCGGTCAGTTCGGCGCGCAGGCGGGCGCCGGTGTGCCGGTCCCGCCCCGCCCCGGCCAGCGCGCGCACGCTCACCAGATGGTCGACGGCCTCGCGCAGCGCGGCGGCGCGCACGCCACCGGGGCCGGTGGCGGCGGTGTCCACCGGGAGCGCGGGATCGTCGAGGATCTCACGCACCGTGGTGACGGTGTCGTCGTCGAGGATCGTGGTGCCGGGAGCAACCATGGCTCAGCTCCTGAGGAAGGGATAGGCCCGCGACGCGCGGGGTGGGATGCCGACCGTCGCGCGATGGGTGACGTCGAAGAACGCGTTGATCCCGTTGCGCCTGCGCGCACCCACCGCACGGTGGTAGTCGGTGCCGTCGGCGGCGTTCATGATCGCGCGGGTGTTGTTGAAATCGCGCAGTTCTCGCTGCAGGGACACGAAGTGCGTGCCCGGCTTGCCGTCGTCGAGGGTGGCGAAGTCGCGCCGGTTGATCACCGGCACGTTGTCGACCCTTGCCCTGGCCGCGGCCTGGGCGTGCCCGACGATGCCGTGTTCGCGGACGGTGCGCTCGTAGGACTCGTAGTCGCTCGGCGCGTCGTCGGAGAACCGCTCGGCCTCGCGGGCGGTAACCGTCGGCGCGTACAGCAGCGCGGCCTGCTCGTCGCGGCTCCTGGCGTGCCAGCGCGCCACGTCGAGCACGATGCGGCTCACGTGCCCGGTGGTGCCGCCGGCCAGCGGGCCCGACTCGATGGTGATCGACCGCTCGGTGGCCTGATTGCCGCGGTGGATGGAGTGGAAACCGAACAGCAGCGGGGCGTTCGCCGGAATGCCGAGTTCGGGCAGCGCCTCGGCGGGCAGCCCGGCGCCGACGAAACCGCGGCGCACCTGCTGGACCTTCAGGTACTCCCCCTGCGCTCCGGGGCCGGTGCCGAACAGCGCGTCCAGCGCGGCGTCGAGGATGTCGGGATGATCCGAGGCCAGGTGCACCACCAGGTCCGGGTCGTCGAGCACCGGGTCCTCCCAGCGCGACATGCGCGCGGGCGGGTTGATCAGGCCGACGTGCTCGGTGTGGCGGTCGAACCAGCGTTTGCCCCAGCCGAGGGTGGACAGCAGGCCGTCCGGGCCGTAGGCGTAGCGGCCCTCCAGTTCGGTGATGGCCTGTTCCAGGTGGCGGGCTCCCTCCGCGCCGGGGGAGCTCGCCAGTTCGGCGAAGACGAGCGCCTGGTGGCGGGGCGGGATCGGGCGGTCGAGCTCGTCGCGGCCGAACGTCGCCTCCCATTCGTGTTGTCCGGCGGGCAGGCTCATCCGGCCACCGCCTCGGCGGTCAGCACGGCCTCGCGGTCGGGACTCAGTTCGGCGAAGCGCGACACCAGGTCGGGCCCCTCGTCCCCGCCGGGGATGCTCAGGTCGAACAGCGCGGCGGTGCGGCCGGCGGCTGCGCCGGGATGCTCGATCGCGGTGAGCACGGCGGTGGCGATGCTCTCGGTGCTGACCAGTCCGTCGGCGTGCTTGTCACCGGTGAGCCTGGTCCGGTAGGCCGGGTCGTGGACGGTGGACAGCCAGGTGGGCCGCAGGATGGTGTACGGATTGCGGCCCGCCCGCAGGTGCGCCTCCAGCGCGTGCAGCGCCCAGGTGTTGGGCTTGGCGTTGCGGTGGGTCACGCCGTGGCCGACCAGGAAGTGGGAGATCAGCACGATGTGCACGCCGGGGCGTTCGGCGTCGAGGCGGTCGAGCAACAGGTGGCCGAGCGCGCGACCTGCGGCCTCGCCGTCGACCGGCTGCCACATGCCAGAGACGGTGGCGATGGTGGGGGCGAGGATCAGCGCGTCCGCGCGGCCGAGCGCGGCGTGCGCGTCCGCGACCGGCACCGGGCCGTCGGCGGGACGCTCGTAGCCGTGACCGCGCTCGCGGGCGCGCCGCTCGGTCTGCTCGCGGGCGTTCCAGATGCCGTTCACGTGGTGGGCGGCGCCTGCGTCGACGCCGAGGACCGGACTGAATTCGACGATGTGGGACATGGGTTTTCTCCTGTGATCGGTGTGCTCACCAGATGGGAACGGGAAGCCCGAGATGCTCGCGCAGCGTGGTCCCGGCGTATGCGCGGCGGAAGAGCCCACGCTCCTGCAGGATCGGGACCACCTCGTCGACGAAGGGGGCGAAGCTCTCGTCGATGACGTCGAACATGAGGTTGAATCCGTCGACATCGCCGGTGGCGAACCAGGATTCGATGGTGTCTGCGACGGTCTTCGGTCCGCCGGTGACGGTGAGGTGGCCGAAACCGTCGCGGACGATCTCGCGCACCGGGCGGCCGGTGTCGGCGAGGCCGGCCAGCGAGCGCAGGAAGCCCTCGGAGGTGGCGTGGCGCTGCGTCTCGAAGTGGCCTGCGTCCAGCGGCAGCGGGGCGTCCAGGTCGATCTCCTCGGCGGGGATGCCGAGGCGCTGGGCCAGCATGGCCAGGCTCGACGCCTCCGACTCCGGGTCGGCCAGCTCCTCGCGCCTGCGCCGCGCCTCCTCGTCGGTGGAGCCGAGGCACACCACCAGGCCCGGCAACGCGAGCACCGGTTTGCGGCCGGGCGCGCGGTGTTTCGCCGAGGCGGTGTCGAGCAGGTGGCGGTACTCGCGGGCGGCGCTTGGCGTGGCGGCGGCGACGAAGGTGGCGTCGGCGTGCCTGGCCGCCAGGTCGAGGCCCTCCGGGGAGCCACCGGCCTGGAAGACCACCGGCAGACCCTGCTCCGAGGGCGGCACCAGGCCGCCGCCGGTCACCTCGAAGAACCGGCCGCGGTGCGCGATCGGGCGCACCCTGTCCTTGTGCGCGTAGTGGCCGGTGGCCTTGTCGGCGACGATGGCGTCCGGCGCCCAGGTCCGCCACAGCGCCTGCACCACGTCGAGGAACTCCTCGGCCCTGGCATAGCGCTCCTGCTTGGGTGGTAGCCGCGCCAGACCGTAGTTGGGCGAGACCAGCGGGTTGTAGCTGGTGACGACGTTCCAGCCGGCCCGGCCGTGCGAGATGCGGTCCAGGCTGGCGATCGAGCGCGCCAGGTTGAAGGGGTGATGCCAGGAGGAGGACACCGTCGCCACCACGCCGACCCGCTCGGTGGCCTCGGCCGCGACGGTCAGGGCGAGGATCGGGTCGAGGGTGGCGCGTTGCGGCTCGCTCTCCCAGGTCGGAGTGAGGGCGGGCACGTCGGCGGTGAAGACCGCGTCGAACAGTCCGCGCTCGGCGGTGCGGGCCACGCGGGCGTAGAAGTCCGGTTCGGCGGTGCCGAGCGGGTCGATGCCGTCCCGGCGCCAGGCGTTGCGATACGAGCCGTGCCCGGGGCAGTTGACGCCCAGGTGCAGCGGCGGTTGCTCGGGCACGTCACGCACCTTCCGCTCAGGCGTGCGCGGGCAGCAGGGCGGGTCTGCCGGTGCGGCCGCGGCGGCGCGGCGCCGGGTCGCGGTCCAGCCAGGACGGCAGCCATCCCTCGTCGGCGCGATTGAGGGTCACCCCGGGCGGCACGATCTCGTCGATGGCGTCGAGCACCGCTTCGTCGAGGGTGATGCCGGGGACGTCGAGCAGGGACTCCAGGTGCTCGTAGGTGCGCGGTCCGATGATGACGCTGTCCACCTCCGGGTGCTCGAGCACGACCGCCACCGCCAGCTGCGGCAGGGTCAGACCCGCCTCCGCCGCCAGCTCGCCGAGCCGGATCGCCTTCTCGCGCTTGACGCGGTTGATCGGCAGGTCGGGGTCGTGCCGGGCGGGCTGGCGCGCCGCGCGGGCCGAGGGCGGAGCCTCGCTGCCCGGGACGTGACGCCCGGACAGCCATCCGCCCGCCAGCGGGCTCCAGGTGAGCACGCCGAGGCCGTAGCGTCCGGCGACCGGCAGGGTGGCCCGTTCGGCGCCCCTGGCCAGGATCGAGTAGGGGGTCTGCTCGGTGGCGGGCCTGCTGCGGCCGTCGCGGGCGGCGGCCCACTGCGCCTCCACCAGCAGGTGCGGCTCGTTGGTCGTGGTGCCGTAGTAGCGGATCTTGCCCTGGCGCACGAGATCGTCGAGCGCGCCGACGGTTTCGGCGATGTCGACCTCGGGGTCGGGCTTGTGCTGCTGGTAGATGTCGATGTGGTCGACGTTCAGGCGGCGCAGCGAGTTCTCCACGGCCTGCTGGATCCAGCGCCGCGAGCTGCCCCTGGTGTTGATCCCGTCGGACCACTGGCTGTGGAACTTGGTCGCGATGATCACCTCGTCGCGGCGGCCCTTGACGGCCTTGCCGACGATGATCTCGCTCTCGCCCTGCGAGTAGGAGTCGGCGGTGTCGATGATGTTGATGCCCGCGTCGAGGGCGCGGTGGATGATCCGCACCGCCTCGTCGGTGTCGTCGACGGCGCGCGAACCGAAGTTCATCGCGCCGAGGGTGAGCGGGCTGATCTTCACTCCCGTACGGCCGAGCGTGCGGTAACTCACTGCTGTATCCGATCCTTCGACTGACTCGCGCGGATGCGCTGCGATTCAGTCTGTGATCGGGTCACGACCCGAACAACGAAGTTCCGCTTCGACAATCGGGTAGAGAAATTGGGCATTCGCCCCGCTCACGACCGCGAGGGCGGGTTGATCCCGGTGCGTGGCGCGTGCTACGTATCGGCAATATATGAAAATCTATGACCAAAACTAGATTTCGATAGAAACCTGTCGACCAGACGATTCGCACCCGCACAAGTCTTTCTTCCTATTTCTAGTAACAACACAATACTCGCGTAGATATCGCGAGGAAGGCCGGAATCGGCGCACCCGGCGGCAGAGCGGGAGCGGTTGCGCATCAGGTGCGTAACAGCCGGTTACGGGGGCTAACGGCGTGGCTATGGATATCGACATCCCGGCACACCGCCCCACCCCGTGGGCTCAGGCCACTGGGAGAAAAGCATGTTCGTTCCACGTCTCGGCACCGCCGGTGAGCATGCCGCCGCCGCGCCCGCCTCCCCTGCGCCCACCTCCCCTGCGCCCGCTCGCCCCGCGCCCGCCTCCCTTGCGCCCGCTCGTCCCGCGCCCGCTCGTCCCGCGCCCGCCGCCCCGCCCCGGATCGAGCCGCCCGCCCCGGACAGCACGCCCGTCACCGTGCGCACCGACGACGGCGTCGATCTCGCCGTGCGCGTGTCCGGCCCGGACGAGGCGGCGCTGACGCTGGTGTTCACCCACGGCCACTGCCTGCGCACCGACTCGTGGACGCGGCTGTGCGCGCGGCTGCGGACGCGCTACGACCGCGAGGTGCGGCTGGTCTGTTACGACCACCGCGGGCACGGCGAGTCGGGCGCGGGCCACCCGGCCACGTACACCATCGACCAGCTGGCTCGCGATCTCGACGCGGTGCTGCGCGCGGTGGCGCCCACCGGGCCCGTGGTGCTGGTCGGGCACTCGATGGGGGCCATGGTGCTGCTGGCCTACTCGCGGCTGTTCGCCGAGGCGATCGGCACCAGGGTGGCGGGCGTGGGCCTGATCGCGGGCGCGGCCACCGGCCTGACCGACATCGGCCTGGCCAGGCTGTTGCACCGCTACGCGGTGACCTCGCTGCAGGCGGTGATCCGGCGGGCGCCCAGGGCGGTGCTGGCATCCAAGCGGCTGTCGAGCAGGCTGTTCGAGCCGTTGGCGCGCGGGGCCGACTCGGGCGCGCACACCATCAGCCCCTACCTGCTGGCAGTGGCGACCACGGTGCTCAACGAGACTCCGCTTGACACCATGGCGGGCTTCCTCACCTCGCTCATCCACTTCGACGAGGTGGAGGGGCTGCATCGGCTCGGCGCGGTGCCGACGCTGGTGCTGGCCGGTTCGGCCGATGTGGTGGTGCCCTTCGCGCACTCGGTGGTGCTGGCCTCCCAGCTGGCCGACTGCGAGCTGGTGCGGGTGCAGGGGGCCGGGCACAGCGTGATCGGTGAGCGCACCGAGGAGGTGGCCGACGCGCTCACTCGGCTGATCGCGCGCACCGGCGTCCCGGTCGCGGGCGATGGAGTCACCGGTGTCGCCGGGGCAGGCGGATTCGCCATCGCGGGCTGACGCGGGCGACAGGGCAGCAATTCCGAACACGCCGCAGCGGGGCGGAGTCTGCCCGTGTCGCACATCGCCGTCGATCATTGGCAACTTCGCGGCAATTGGTACGGGTGCGAAATTCCCGGGACTCCGAGCCGCCGTTCAGGTACTGTGTCATAGATCACGTTGTGTGGTGGGTCACATGATCCGGTGAGGTATGGCCTGCGGGTAACCCGCGAGTCGGCACCCCGCTCCGGGTCCGCACGTCCGCCAGGAACTCAGGAGGAA
>Ga0079224_100014397_pt1 | contig 11050 bp, 6 predicted proteins | sample Stecom2015_FD_80414 | JGI IMG/M metagenome (GOLD analysis project Ga0079224, IMG submission 80414) | Agricultural soil microbial communities from Utah to study Nitrogen management - Steer compost 2015 | ecosystem: Environmental > Terrestrial > Soil > Agricultural land | place: USA: Utah...
ATCCCTACCGAATATCATGACGCGGCCTCCCAAGGAGATGAGCAGATTGGCTGTTCCCCGCCCAATGCCCGTGGTGCCACCTGTAATTAAAATACGTTTTCCTTTGATGTCCCCTAGTAAAAATTGCGTTGCATCCATATAGAGAATAATTGCAATGTCCATAGATATAACACACCAATAGGCGCGCCTTACGCCCCAAAACTCTACTTTTTATAAAAGGAAAGTTGACCCTAAAAAATAAATTATAACCTTGATAAATTTTGTAGAATGACCCTTACACATTTCCCTCGGAGTTTTACGGGACTGGTTCCTCTTTTAATCCGAAACTCGAACATCGTAAATATCATTTTTCAGTCATAAAAATTCCGTTTAGCGCTTTTCCTTAATTCATCCCTGCATTCTAAGCGAACTTTAAGACAAACTCCAACAGATAAGGAAATATCACTTCCTTGATGTGTAGGCAAATAAAAAAATAGAAGTCAAAAGTTATAGTTTATTTTTTTCTGCTACTTTGTCTGCTTTATAATAGAAAATTGGCTGAATATAATAATCACAAAAACAAAAACCGTGAAACCGGAAACCACTGCAGGGAGAAATCCCTGCGGATTTTGGGAGGAAATAAATTCGCCTTTTAGGAGTTAAAAACCCTATATTTGCACAAAATTTCAAATACGCTTTATGAGCAAATTAGTCATTGTAGGAACTGTAGCATTTGACGCTATCGAAACGCCTTTTGGTAAAACAGATAAAATATTGGGTGGTGCAGCCACATTCATAGGTTTAGCTGCATCGCAATTTAATGTTGATGGGGCAATTGTGTCAGTTGTTGGTGGCGATTTTCCTCAAGAATATTTGGATATATTATCAAGCAAAAACTTGGATATTTCCGGCATTGAAATCGTAACGGAAGGCAAAACCTTTTTTTGGAGTGGTAAATATCACAACGACATGAATACTCGTGATACGCTAGTTACCGAGCTGAATACGTTGGCAGATTTCAATCCGATTGTTCCAGAAAATTATAAAAATGCTGAAGTGGTGGTGTTGGGAAATCTGCATCCAAACATCCAAATGGGAGTTTTGGACCAAATGATCAAAAAGCCAAAAATGGCAATTTTGGACACCATGAACTTTTGGATGGACTGCGCGCTTGAAGAACTAAAAGCTGTCATCAAAAGAGTGGACGTAATTACCATCAACGATGAAGAAGCTCGCCAATTGACCAGCGAGTATTCCTTAGTGGTGGCAGCACGAAAAATACATGAAATGGGGCCAAAATATGTGGTCATCAAAAAAGGTGAACATGGCGCATTATTGTTTCATCATAACGACGTATTTTATGCTCCGGCATTGCCACTCGAAGAAGTTTTTGACCCGACCGGAGCGGGAGACACTTTTGCGGGTGGTTTCGCAGGGTATCTCGCCAAAACCGAGGATTTCTCATTTGAGAACTTGAAAAATGCCGTGATCTATGGCTCTACATTGGCATCTTTCTGTGTTGAAAAATTTGGTACAGAACGCATGGAAAATTTAGCTCATAAAGAGGTGCATCGACGTTTACAACAATTTAAACAATTGACACAATTTGAAATTGAATTGACATAAAAACTAGCGCGCTCCATCAAGAGCGCGTTTTTTAATTGCGATCACCGTTAGAAAAAGAAAGTTTTTTCGACAAAAAAATAAAACGTAAAAAAATTTAACAAGCAAAATGAGCGATATGTTAAAACATGAGTGTGGTATTGCACTCATCCGTCTTTTAAAACCACTGGAATTCTATAAAGAGAAATATGGAAGTGCATTTTATGGTGTTAATAAAATGTACCTGATGATGGAGAAACAGCATAACCGTGGGCAAGACGGTGCCGGTTTTGCGAGTATAAAATTAGATACGGCACCTGGCGAGCGCTATATAAGTCGCGTCCGTTCTATCGCACAACAACCCATTCAAGATATTTTTGCACAAATCAATGAACGTATCAACAAGGATATACAGGAGCACCCTGAATATGCAGAGGATGTGGCGCTTCAGAAAAAACATATCCCATATATTGGCGAATTGCTTTTAGGTCATGTTAGATATGGCACTTTCGGAAAGAATAGTGTAGAAAATGTACACCCATTTTTACGACAGAACAATTGGATGCATCGAAATTTGATTGTTGCTGGAAATTTCAATATGACCAATGTAAATGAGTTGTTTGACGAGTTGGTTCGATTGGGTCAGCATCCGAAAGAAAAAGCCGACACCGTTACGATTATGGAAAAAATTGGCCATTTCCTGGATGATGCAGTTGCAAAGAAATACAAACAACTTAAGGAAGAAGGTTATAGCAAAAATGAATGTACACCATTGATTGCCGAACGATTGAATGTCACGAAAATATTGAAAAAAGCTTCGAAGAATTGGGATGGCGGCTATGCAATGGCAGGACTTTTGGGCCATGGTGATTCATTTGTCCTTCGAGATCCCTCAGGGATTCGTCCGGCCTATTATTATAAGGACGATGAAATCGTGGTTGTGGCTTCGGAACGCCCTGTAATTCAAACTGTTTTTAATGTCAATTTTGAAGATGTCAAGGAATTGCAACCTGGACATGCGATTATCACAAAAAAATCTGGAAATACATCCATAAAAAAGATAATTGAGCCCCTTGAGCGAAAGGCGTGTTCATTTGAGCGCATTTATTTTTCACGAGGTAGTGATGCCGAAATTTATCAAGAGCGAAAAAAACTAGGGAAACTTCTGATGCCAAAAGTTTTGGAAGAGATCAATTACGACACCAAAAACACCGTTTTTTCCTATATCCCGAATACAGCTGAAACTTCTTTCTTTGGAATGATAGAAACAGTGGAAGCATATCTTAACAAGAAAAAGACCGAAGCCATATTAGCCGGAAACGGAGGGTTGTCGGCAGAAAAAGTCACCCAAATTCTTTCTGAACGGCCTCGTATAGAAAAAATTGCCATCAAGGATGTCAAACTTCGAACTTTTATTACTGAGGATAGCAGTAGGGATGATCTGGTGGCACACGTTTACGACGTCACCTATGGCGTGATCCAACCCACTGACAATCTAGTGATAATCGACGACAGCATTGTTCGCGGGACCACTTTGAAAAAAAGTATTATAAAGATGATGGACCGCCTGCATCCGAAAAAAATTATCGTGGTATCGTCAGCACCTCAAATTAGATATCCCGACTGTTATGGCATCGATATGGCCCGGCTGGAAGGCTTGATCGCTTTTAGAGCCATGTTGGAACTCCTGAAGGAAAATGATAAATACCATCTCGTGGAAGAAGTTTATCATAAATGTAAGCGGCAGACGGCATTGGAAGACAATGAGGTCCATAATTTTGTGAAAGATTTGTATGCAGAATTTACAGACGAACAAATATCTAATAAAATTGCTCAGTTGATATCTGACACCACCGTCAAAGCAGAGGTGAAAACGATTTTCCAGTCGGTGGAAGATTTGCACCATGCCTGTCCAAACAATTTGGGAGATTGGTATTTTACCGGTAATTACCCGACAGCCGGAGGAAATCGGGTAGTCAATAGAGCTTATATCAACTTTTATGAAGGAAATAATGAAAGAGCCTATTGATCAAAGGGTTAAAAAAATTGAAAATGCCATTCTATCTAATTGTTCTTTTATCTGGTAAAATTACTCTTTATCGGATAAAAATGCTTTTCATCTAAAATTTGCAAATCATTAAATAAATTCCACATACTTTAGTGTCACCATAACATAAGTAGGTTAAGTTCATGGTAGATTTGGGGCAAATAAAGGCGAACTTCTGTTCGCCTTTATTTATTTTGTATGCTCTCTTAAGTCGGACATTGCAAGCAAAAACTCAGCCCAAGTTCTTCATCTAATGTTCAAATTATGTTATTTGTCGGTTATTGCGAAGTTTTTATTCTTTTAGCCTAATTTATAAGTCGTTTATCTAATATATTTAGTCGGTGGAATTAGGCCTTTCTATATTTGCTTCAACCATAACATAAGTAGGTTAAGTTTATGGTAGATTTGGGGCAAACAAGGTGGACACTCGTTCACCTTGTTTCATTTACAGCCATTCGAAATTTGAAATCTCCCTACTCCAAATTGTTGCGTATCCAAAATAACATTTCGATTGACTCATAAAAAAAAGCAAACCCCAAATGAGTTTGCTCGTATTCAAAAATTTGTATATAAGTTTTATTTTGCCTCTGCATATCGTCTTTCAACTTCGTTCCAGTTGATGACATTGAAAAACGCATTGATATAATCTGGACGTCTGTTTTGATAATTCAGGTAGTATGCATGCTCCCAAACATCCAATCCTAAAATTGGTGTTCCTCCACAACCGGTACCTGGCATTAAAGGATTGTCTTGGTTTGCTGTGGAGCAGACTTCCACTTTCCCTCCCCGGTGTACACACAACCAAGCCCAACCGGAACCGAATCGAGTCGCGGCGGCTTTGCTGAATTCATCTTTGAACGCATCAAAAGATACAAATTTTTCTTCAATGGCATCTTGCAGTTGGCCAGAAAGTCTTCCTTTATTTTCAGGACTGATCACTTCCCAGAACAGAGAGTGGTTGTAATAGCCCCCGCCATTGTTCCGAACAGCTTTATTTTCCATGTCCAGATTAATAAGAATATTTTCAATTGTTTTACCATCCAAGTCAGTTCCTTCGATCGCTTTATTCAGATTGTCTGTATATCCTTTATGGTGTTTAGTGTGGTGTATTTCCATTGTTCTAGCATCAATGTGAGGCTCTAAAGCGTCGTACGCATATTTTAATTTCGGTAATTCGAAAGCCATAATGTTTTATGTATTTAAGAGTTAATATTTATTTCTCTCAAATTTACACATTTAACAGCGCATTAAAAAATAATAAGTCTTAACGAAAAAAGTCTTATAAAAAGTTTAACATTTAGATAACTTTCATTTTTGGCCGTTATTTTTCCAATTAAATCCGTGAGAGTTTTTATCTTGTATGAAATTTAATTTTTGATGTCCAAACAGTGCGCGTTTACGATTTACAATGCATCAGCCGGGAGTGGCAAAACCTATACGCTTGTTAAGGAATATCTGAAAATTCTATTCATATCAAAATCACCACTAGCCTTCAAGACCATTCTTGCATTGACTTTTACGAACAAAGCAGTTGCCGAAATGAAGGAGCGCATTGTTAAAACGCTTCAAGAATTTTCTGACGAACACATTTTGACAGCTTCTAACCCCATGTTTGAAACCCTTTCTCAAGAGCTGGGCATGAAGCCATTGCTATTGCATCAAAAATCGCAATCTATTCTCGAATCCATTGTGCATAATTACGCAGCATTTGATATCTCGACCATTGATAAATTCAACCATAAACTTATCCGCACATTTGCTTTTGACCTAAAACTACCATTAAATTTCGAGGTAGAGCTCGATACGATCAATCTATTAAGCAGAGCTGTGGACAAGCTCATTGAAAAAGCTGGAACCGATGAAGCACTGACCAAAGTGTTGGTAGATTTTGCAATAGAAAAGGCCGATGAAGACAAAAGCTGGGATGTCTCCTATGATTTCAATGAAATTGCCAAATTGCTCATCAACGAAACGGACATTCCTTATATAGAAAAATTAAAAGGAAAATCGCTTCAGGATTTTAATACCCTTAAAACACACCTGTCAACATCGGTGGCAGTTCTCGAGGCTGCAATTAAGGAAAAATCAAGAGACACCTTGGAAATAATTTCGAATCGTGGGTTGCAGTTTGGGGATTTTGCTGGATGCTATCTGCCCAAATTTTTCCAAAAGCTGCTGGATGGTGATTTAGATGTAGGTTTCGGTCTTGCTTGGCAATCGAAACTCGAAGAAGGAGAAACGCTATACCCCGCACGTATAAATGCTGGAACAAAATCAATTATTGATTCGATACAACCGCAACTCATTGAGAATTTCCTAATTACAAAACACCAAATAATTCAATTTAAATTTCTGAAAAATGCCCTAAAAAACATCACGCCGTTATCGGTTTTGAATGCCATTAACAACACGTTACAAGATTTAAAGGAAGATAATGACTTGCTTTTAATTTCTGAATTCAACTCTCTGATAAGCAATGAAATAAAAAATCAGCCCGCACCTTATATTTACGAACGCATTGGGGAAAAGTTCAAACATTATTTTATTGATGAATTTCAGGATACTTCTGTTCTACAGTGGCAAAATATGCTTCCATTGATTGACAATGCACTTTCTGGAGCAAATTTAAAAGGAGAAACCGGTTCAGCGATGATTGTTGGCGATGCCAAACAGGCCATTTACCGTTGGCGTGGTGGCAAGGCGGAACAGTTCATAGGGTTATATACGGACGAAAATCCTTTTGTAACGGAAAAATGCGTGCATAATCTACCTGCAAATTATCGAAGTCTAAAAGAAATTGTGGATTTCAACAATTCATTTTTTAAGCATTTGTCCAGTTTTGTGTTTTCAAAAGAAGATCATCAAACCATCTACAAACAGAGTAGTCAAGAAATGACGATTGACAAGGAAGGTTATGTGGAATTAGCTTTTTTGGACTGCAAACAAATGGAAGAGAATGAAAACAAGGATTTTCTGCACGGTCAAAAAGTAATGCAAACTATTTTGAAAGTGCAGGAGCATGGTTTTGAATTGAAAGACATTTGCATCATTACCCGAAAATCTAAAGAGGGCATTGCCATTGCGGAATATTTGAGTGTTGAAAATATCCCAATAATATCCTCTGAATCCTTATTATTGAAAAACTCCCCGGAAGTCAATTTCATTGTTTCCATTATTTCACTTGCGTCACATCCGAAGAAAGACTTATTGAAAATTGAAATGTTGAGCTATCTGGCGGAGCATAAATTGCCTCTTGTGGACAAACATTCTTTCTACAGTAGTTTGATTCAATTGGACATTTCGCTAATCTTCAAAGATTTGGACCAATACGGCTTCCATTTTGATTTTTATGGATTTCTGCAATTGTCACTATATGAGGCGGCGGAAACTATCATAAGACAATTTTCTCTAAATGAACAATCGAATGCCTATCTGCAATTTTTTATGGATGAGGTGTTGGATTATTCGCAAAAAAATTCAGCGAGTTTTGAAGGGTTCATTGTTCATTGGGACAACAAAAAGGACAAATTGAGTGTTGTTTCACCTCAAGGCAATAATGCGGTTCAAATCATGACAATTCATAAATCCAAAGGTTTGGAATTCCCAGTCGTCATTTTTCCTTATGCCAATCAGAACATCTATTTTGATATGTCGCCAAAAACTTGGTTTCCAGTTGATTCCAGTGATTTTAGGGATTTTCCGAATCTTTTCATCAATCTTAATAAGGATTTGGAAGCGTTTGGCGACATGGGTAAAGACATTTACAATACCTATCGTTCAGAATTGGAGCTCGATGCCATTAATCTGCTCTATGTAACTATGACGCGCGCCGTGGAACAACTGTATATAATTTCTGAATTGGATTTGGATTCAAAGCAGAATGAGAAACCAAACCTATATTCAGGACTTTTTATCAATTATTTGAAAACAATCCAACAATGGAGTGATGCGCAGGACACGTATGCGTTTGGCAATTCTATGCGTCAACTGAAATCAAGGAAAAGCAAAACGTTTTTGGTACAAAGTCAATTTATCTCCACCGCAAAGGAAGCACACAATCTGACGATTGTGACCAATTCAGGATATTTATGGGATACAGCGCAGGCAAAGGCCCAGGAAAAAGGGAATTTAATCCACGATATCATGTCGCATATTAAAACCGCAACCGATACCGATTTGGTAATCCATGATTTTCTGTCTTCGGGTAAGCTGAATACGCAACAAGCCTTCGCGCTGAAACCTTTGGTACTGCAAATTGTAAATCATCAGTGTTTGAATACATTTTTTGGTGATGATTTAGTTATTTACAATGAAAGGGACATCATTACGAAAGAGGGTGAAATTTTACGTCCGGATAGAATCACCATCAATAAAGATAATGAAGCCGTAATTATCGATTATAAAACAGGAACTGAGAAGTCATCCCATTTACAACAACTTTTAAGATACCAATCGGTTTTGGAAGAAATGGAATTTAAAATCACAAAAAAAATATTGGTCTATATTAATGAGGACATACACATAAAAGAATTTTAAATTTGCTAAAAACTATACAATCTTATGTACGGAAAAATCCAACAACATTTACAAGAAGAACTAAAAAACATTAAAAATGATGGGCTTTATAAAGAAGAACGCATCATCACATCACCACAAGGCGCAGAAATCACTCTGGATACCGGCGAAACCGTTTTAAACTTCTGCGCCAACAATTATTTAGGACTTTCTTCACACCCTGAAGTCATACAAGCTGCGAAGGATGCCATGGACACGCACGGGTTTGGAATGTCTTCGGTACGTTTTATATGTGGCACTCAGGATATCCATAAAAAATTGGAGCAAAAAATCGCTGAATTCTATGGGACCGAAGATACAATTTTATACGCTGCGGCATTTGATGCCAATGGTGGTGTTTTCGAACCCCTGCTTGGAGAAGAGGATGCCATTATATCCGATTCTCTGAATCATGCCTCTATCATTGATGGAGTCCGTTTGTGTAAAGCCGCACGTTATCGGTATCAAAATAGCGATATGAAAGATTTGGAAACGCAACTTATTGCAGCCAATGATAGGAGTTCTCGATTTAAGATTATTGTGACAGACGGTGTATTCTCGATGGATGGCGTTGTTGCGCCCTTGGATAAAATATGCGAGTTGGCCGATAAATATGATGCCTTGGTGATGATTGATGAATGCCATGCCGCAGGTTTTATTGGCGAAACAGGGCGTGGTACATTAGAGAAAAAAGGCGTCATGGATCGTATTGATATTATTACCGGGACTCTTGGGAAAGCGCTTGGAGGCGCCATGGGGGGTTATACAACAGGCAAAAAAGAGATTATTGACATGCTCCGCCAGCGCTCTAGGCCTTATCTATTTTCCAATTCCTTAGCGCCAGCCATTGTGGGAGCCTCCATAAAAGTATTTGAAATGTTGGAGAGCGATACGTCTTTAAGAGATACGTTAGAAGAAAATACCACGTATTTCAAGGCAGGATTAAAAAAAGCTGGATTCGATATTATTGAGGGTGAGTCGGCAATTGTACCAGTCATGCTTTATGATGCAAAATTATCCCAGACCATGGCGAAAATGTTATTGACCGAAGGAATATATGTTATTGGTTTCTTTTTTCCTGTAGTTCCCAAAGAAAAAGCACGCATTCGTGTACAGCTTTCAGCAGCACATACACGAGAGCATCTGGACAAGGCCATTTTAGCTTTTACCAAGGTGGGTAAGGCGATCGAAATTATTTAAAATCAGTCCAAAAACGTATATTTTAGGGCAAATAATCAATATTTTTATATATTTGTCTTTGTTAATAGAATTTAACAACTTACTTTTGTTTAGAATTAACACTTAAAATTAAATTATTAGAATATGAAAAATCTTAGCAGATTATTTATTGCAACGTTGCTTTTAATGGGCTTCAGCAACGCTAATGCACAGGATGAGAACAATCCTTGGGCTATTGAGGTTGGTATAAATGCAGTTGATTTTTATCCTGTCGGAGAGGATGCGCCTCTTGGAGAATACTTTGATGAGTATTTTAATGCAACCGATCACTATAATATTTTACCTTCATTGTCCTCCATCGCGGTTTCGAAATATTTAAGCAGTGGGTTTTCACTACGTGTTGCTGGAACAATCAATGAAATTGATAAAATTGGAGATTCAAGAGTAGACGATTTATCCTATTATGCAGTGGATGGAACAGTAAAATATAGCTTTGGAAGCCTTTTAAACAAATCTTGGATTGACCCTTACTTAGGTGTCGGTGGAGGTTACACTTGGGTTGATGAAATCGGAGCTGGTACTTTAAATGGAACAGTAGGTTTACAATTCTGGCTTTCTGAAAACATTGGTCTCACGGCTCAATCCTCTTATAAACACGCATTTGAAGATTATCTTGCTAAGCATTTTCAACATACTGTCGGTTTGGCCATTAAATTTGGTGGAAAAGACACCGATGGTGATGGTGTCTATGACAAAGACGATGCTTGTCCTGAGGTTGCAGGCCTAGAAGCCTTCAACGGCTGTCCTGATTCTGATGGCGATGGTATCGAAGATGCCAAAGACGAATGTCCCAATGAAGCTGGTCTAGCTGAGTTCAATGGTTGTCCTGATTCTGATGGTGATGGCGTCCCTGATAACAAAGACAACTGTCCTACAGTTGCCGGTCTTAAAACACTTAATGGATGTCCAGATGCTGACGGGGACGGTGTTGCTGACAATGATGACGAATGTCCAAACCAAGCTGGTCCAGCTGCAAACAAAGGATGCCCTTGGCCAGATACCGATGGTGACGGTGTATTGGATAAAGACGATAAATGCCCTAACGAAGTTGGAACTGTTGCTAATAACGGTTGTCCAGAAATTGAGCCAACGGAAGAAGTAATGAAACAATTGAATGAGTACGCTAGAACTATCCTGTTCGATACAGGTAAAGCGACCTTCAAACAAGAATCTATCCAAACGTTGGAATCCATGAATGCCATCTTCAAAGAATATCCAAAAGCGGATTTCTATATCGATGGTCATACAGACAGCGTAGGATCTGAAAAGTCAAATCAATTATTGTCTGAAAGAAGAGCTACAGCAGTAAAAGATTGGTTGATTGCCAACGGAATTGACACAGCTAGATTGGAATCTAGAGGTTTTGGTGAGTCCAAACCAATTGATTCTAACAAAACAGCGGGTGGAAGAACCAATAACCGACGTGTCGAGGTTCTTTTAAAATAAGTTTTAAATAAATAAGTTGAAAAACGCTCCGAAATTCGGAGCGTTTTTTATTTTTATACTATGGCAAGTTTCCTACGTGACGTTATAGATGATTTAATTAAAAATGAGGTTGATTGGTCAAAGATGACTGTCGTTCTGCCAAGTAAAAGGGCTGGTGTATTTTTAAAATTCCATCTTTCGACA
>Ga0079224_100014398_pt1 | contig 11049 bp, 7 predicted proteins | sample Stecom2015_FD_80414 | JGI IMG/M metagenome (GOLD analysis project Ga0079224, IMG submission 80414) | Agricultural soil microbial communities from Utah to study Nitrogen management - Steer compost 2015 | ecosystem: Environmental > Terrestrial > Soil > Agricultural land | place: USA: Utah...
CGGCGACAGGTCGATGGGATCAGAGTCCGGATCGTCGGGATCAGTTACCCATGTAAAATAGCCACCCCAGCGAGAGTTGCCGTTGTATACAGGTTGCGTGGGATCAAAGAAAACTGCAGCGCCCACCGCACCTGTGTTGCCAAAGTTGTTCTTGGTGTTCGACGCTTTCGCTGTGACGTTAACTTTGAGGTGATCGTCAAGGAAGGACGGCGTTACATTCAGGTTCAGTGAGTGGCGTTTCGAATAAGTCGTCTTCAGCGTTCCCTGCTGATCGGTATAACCATAGGATACTCTGTAAGGAATAGAGTTCAGTGATCCCGACACGGCGATGTTGTGGTCGTGCGAAAAGGCGTCGCGATAAACTTCACGTTGCCAGTCGGTGCTTGCGTTGCCCAGACGGTCCAGCGCGGACGCGTTGAGTCCGCTAACCGTGCCCGCTTCGACCAGATCGTTTATGAGCTCGCGGTATTCATCACCAGAAAGTACATCGAAAAAGTCGATCGGTTTGCTGAGAGAGACGTTACCGTTATAGCTCACCTGCATCTTCCCTTCCTTACCTTTCTTAGTGGTGATGATGATCACACCATTGGAAGCTCGTGATCCATAAATGGCAGTCGCGGAAGCATCCTTGAGGACGGTAAAAGATTCGATGTCATTGGGGTTGATAGACGCCAGGGCGTTGGCAGAACCTCCGATGACTTTATTGTCAACCGGAAATCCGTCGATAACAATGAGCGGATCATTGGATGCGCTAAGGGAGGAACCACCCCGTATCCGGATGGTGGCACCGCTACCCGGCGCTCCGCTATTGGTCGTTACCTGCACACCTGCAACTTTCCCCACAAGGAGGTCTTGCGGTGACGTCAGGACACCTTTGTTAAAGTCCCGAGCGCTAATGGCGGTAACTGAACCGGTGAGGTCTTCCTTCTTGACCTCGCCGTAGCCCACTACCACTACCTCGTCGAGTTGGGTGGCGTCGATTTGCATCGCGAGGTTGACGGTATTGCGGCCATCAACGGCTACTTCCTGGGTTTGGAATCCCACGAATGAAAACACGAGGATTGCATCCGGGGGCACGGTAATCGAATAGTTACCGTTGGCATCGGTCAGCGACCCGTTAGAAGTTCCCTTTTCAAGGATGTTCACCCCGGGAAGGCCAGAGCCGTCCGAGCCGTCGGTCACTCTTCCTACCACGGTGTGCTGCGCGTACGCCCCAAAGGCTGTCGCCAACACCAGAATCGCGGTTAGGTAGCGGTAATGTTTCATCATAGATGATCAGGTTAGTTGGTGGATTGCTGTAGTCCGGCAAGAGATTCGAAATCAACTAACGGTCTCGAAATCCTTTGCAGGAACGATTACAATCTGGACGGGCCAAAGACTAAAGTCAATTAACCAACGGGTACATTTTGTTAGCACAGGGCCGCAAAGAACACACAACACACAGGCTCAAAAAGGCCGAATTCGCGCATTTTTTGCGGTAAACTGCGGTAAACAAACGGTTAACAAGGGAGTTAACAGAACCCTGTTTCAGATGGCCATAATGAACCGCGTAAGGCTTTGGTCAGGGGCGAGTTTGAGCTTTTTCCGGAGGCGGCTGCGGGCTACCTTGATGCTGTCATGCGAGATACCCATGATGGAGGCGCATTCCGCAAGGGTAAGATTCAGTCGGATCAGGGCACAGTGGCGAAGTTCGTGAGCGGTGAGATCCGGGTAGCTGAGCTTCAGCTTTGAGTAGAATCCGGAGTGGATTTGTTCGAAGTAGAGGGAAAAGTCCTCCCAGTCCTTGTCCAGCCGAAAGCTGTCGTCGATGACGCGAAGCGTCCGCCGTATGTCTGTCAGGGCGATGCGCCCGTTGTGCTTCACCATGGATTCCAGATGTCCCTTCAGCTTCCTGAGACTCTCATTTTTCTGGATAATGTTGAGCGCATGTGTTGTGATCTGCTTGTTCTTGAACTCGATCTGTTCCTGCAACTGCTTCTCCTTTAGCTGCATGTAGTTGAGATCGGCCTCGGCCAGGGCTTGTTGTGAGCGGTAAACGGCTTCGTTCTTTGCAAGGAGCTCCTCCTTCTGTTGGATGATCTTGAGTTGCTGTTCGATGATCTCGTTCTTTTGCCGGTTGATCTCTGCTGTACGCTCCTCCACGATCCGCTGGAGGTTTCTTTTTTGGCGAATGAGATTGAGGTTGTGGATCTGAGTTGCGGCCACGACCGTCGTAAGCCCCAGGGCGACAAAGGAAAGCATCGCCCACCAGGTGCGGTACCAGGGCTTGGATATTGTCACCGGGATTACCAGCGGCTCGCTCCAGAGTTTCCCCTGTTCACGCGCGCGAACTTCGACGGAATGTGATCCCTCCTGAAATCCGAACACACTCAGGTTCCTGTTGGTAGAGGGCTCAGACCAGGTTTGGTTGCTCCCGGCCACCCGTGTTTGATAAACAATATTCGAAGCAGGATAAGCAAGCGAGATAAAGGAGGCCTCGACTCCCGAGTTATAAGGGAAGCGCTGGTTGGCAACCGCGGCCATTTCCATGGCAGTCCCGTTAATTCTCAGCGTTTTCACAAGGGGCGTTTCTGTGCGGCGGAATGCGATTTCGTCGACCCGGACGAGCGCAAGTCCCTTTGCCGTTGCCACGAGCAGATTTCCATTGCGATCGAAAACCAAACCTCGTTCTTCAAAGATCCGTGAAGGCAGACCGGAGTTCTGATCGTAAAGAATGTACTCGTTACCGCGCGACACCAGGAGACCCTGGCCATGAGCGACGTACAGATATCGATCGTCGATAGCCAGCGCTCTCACAGGTTCGTGGGGATCCAGACCTTCGAACACAACCTTCTCTACTATATATTGCTCGTTGTCCTTTTCGGTGATTTTCAGCAAGCCTTCATCCGTTCCCACCCATAGTACCCCCAGGGAGTCGAATTGCATGTCTCGGACCGTGAGGCTGTCCGGCGCGGAGAAAGTGAAGTTCAGTTCTAAAGGCTCGAACGACTGCCGTGCCTGATTCCATCGGCTGATGAGTTTCGCACGGCCATTGCTACCGCAGTACAGTCCGCCGTCCGGCGATTCCCGTACCAGCACTGACTGGTAGAGTTCGGGAAAGAACTTTAGCGAGTCGCGAATGTCAACACGGATCAGCCCCCGTGAATGTCCTGTGAACCATTTGTTGCCCTGTCGGTCGCGATAGAGATCGCGAATCGCAACGTTATCACCTTCAAGAATTTTTTCGATTCTTTTGGTCCTTACGTCGAGGGTCGCCACACCGCCAAAGGCATCACCTATCCACAACCGAGATCCTTCGAGATAAAGGCGCTCGAAGTAGTTATCGCTTACTTCATGGACGACGACAGCTGGTGCATCCTCATCGTTTATGCACAGCAGTTTTTCTCCCGTGCTGAAATAGAGTTCGTCGCCACTCCCCAACGTTAGCGATTCGACACGAGTTTGCCCCACCGACTCCAGTGGCGACACAACAGAAGGTTTGATAAGGCCCAGGTTTTCATCGCCGGTAATCCACAGCTCTTCGCGGACGGGATCAGCGTATAAGTCGACGATGTTGACAATTGGCACATTCGATAGATGCTCAAAGGTTGGGTTAGCCTGATCAAGACTAAAGTAGTGGAGACCGGATGCGCGGGTTCCAACAAAAACGTCTTTGTCGTTGAGAACAACCATGGAGGAAATACCCGTCAGTGTCTCGTCGAATTTTGACTCCAGGACGCGATGGTCCGAGTCGATCTTGAGTGTAAGCAATCCATTTACAGCTCCAATCAAAAGGTGATCTCCTTTCACTGCGCTGATGGCGCGGAACTGCTGCGCGGGAACGTCGAGCTCGACAGGCACCATAACTTCGCGCTGACGATCAAACCATAGTAGCGGCCCTTTGAATGGTGCGATCCACAAGTTGCCGAAAGCATCTTCTGCAAAGCAGAACGATCGATGGTAGTCGATCGAACGAAAGTCTTCGCCGAGTTCAAATCTGCGGAACCCGTCGGCGTTCATTCGTATGACAGCGTTGTGTTCTCCTATCCAAACGTTTCCGTCGCGATCTTCATACACCGACTTGGGGTAATTGAGCGCCTGATCGAAAACAAACTCTCCGATCTGCAGGGGCCTGAAATAAATGCTGTCGTTGCGTTGAATGATTTCACTCAGGCCGAAATCGCTGAGTACGCAGAATTGACCGTTCTTTCTTTGGATCAGCGCCTTAGTGTAAGCGCTTGGTAATCCCCGATAGTAGGCGTTTGTTTGAAAGCCATCGTAGCGCAGCAAGCCATCGTCGGTGGCAATCCAAACATAACCTTCACCGTCCTTCGCGATACTCTTGATCAGCTCGCGGGAGAATACGTTTTCAATGCTGTAGAATTGATTATAGCGGAGTTGTGCAATGCAGGAGCCAGCATTAAGCAGCATTACTGCCACGCTCAAAATGCGAAAGGAAAGTGCGTTTCGCCCCCTCATGACAAAGCATTTCAACAAAATCGCCGGTTTCTTCAAATATAGTCCAGGCTTGGCCTGTTCGCCAAACCCGGATTGTGACCACATCACCTGCACTTTGCCGATAAGCCCTTGCGACAAGTCAGCAGAAAGCGGTACCTTCGCCCGGCAAAAGACCGTCCGCCCATCAGCGCGACGGAACCCATTTTAGCTAAACTGCTGGTCAGTGTTTGAGTTCTTACCGACAACAATAGAGGGCTGTTATCAGATTCGGCCGCGTGTACTGGCCGACCACCGGGGTACTTTCAGTAAACTCTTTCACTTCAACACCTTCAGCGAAAAGGGACTCGTCCATCAATTTTCGGATGTAGATTACCTCTCTTCCCCCAGAAACACCCTCAGAGGTTTACACTTCCATCCCGATGACGGGGAATATGCATTGCTGCTAACTTGTGCCAGCGGAAGTGTACTGCATGTCGCAGTAGACCTGCGGAAAAACAGCAAGACCTATGGAACGGTGTACTCCGTAACGTTGGAATCGCCGACAGCCGACACACTGTACATTCCCGCAGGCGTCGCACACGGGTTCCTGTCAGTAGCGGACGATACCACATTGCTTACACTAGCCAGTCACCGCACGAGCGTGCGGAGTGGTATTCACTGGCAGTCTATTGACTTCGACTGGCCTGTAGCAAACCCCGTCGTCTCCGAGGAAGATCAGCGTCTCATGACTTTATCCGAATATCAACGTCAGTCGTAGTTATGCAGTACTCACCCTTCTTTGTCAGCAATCCGCATATGAGCGTTCGTGAGACGGGCATCGCCGGCTGCTTTCTCGTGGAAAGAACTGCTCTTCGGAATGGGTCAGGTACTGTTCACGACTTATACGACAGCTCTACCCTTCGCCAGGTGGGCATCGATTTTACGATTCATGAGGTCCTGCTTTCAACATCGGCGAAGGGCGTGTTACGTGGTTTACATTTTCAGGCAGCGCCCCACAGCACAGCGAAGCTCGTGGCGTGTCTATCAGGAGAAGTCTTTGATGCCGTCGTTGACCTGCGACCGAAGTCACAAACGTATCTGAAAACATTCACGACGCGCCTTTCGGGAAAAAGTAACACCATGATTTTTATTCCCGAAGGATTAGCACACGGGTTTTACGCTTATGAGGACAACTCGACGATTTTGTACATGACGTCAGGCGTATTCTCGGCAAAGCACGATGCAGGGATACATTGGAATTCGGCAGGAATTGAATGGCCAGATCCGAATCCAATCATTTCAGAACGGGATCAGAATTTGGTGCGGTTGGAAGCGTTTGAAAATCCGTTCTAAGTGGATTGTCGCGAAATTGACGCGTCTATGTGCCCTATGTGTTCTCTATGTGTTCTATGTGCTTCGAAAATACATATTCACTTTTTGAACCACATAGGGCACATAGGGACACATAGGCTGCATAGATGATTGCGAATGATCTCCGATAAGAAATGAGACGCCCAGGTTGGGCGACTATACTATCATTCTTCGATCACCGAATACCCATTACGGGATTATCGAAAAAAAAAGAGACGCCCAAATTGGGCGTCTCAACTATCATTCCTCGACCACCGATTACCGATTACCGATCCCTCAGACCCACGTCAAATTAAGGTCCATATGCTTAGCGTCCTGCAATGACGTGAGCACTTTGAGGCGCATGAGTTTTGAAGAACGGAAGTCAGCGTCCTTGAAGTTCATTGCGAGGAGACCTTGCTTCAATTCTTCGATTGTTGTCGTCAGGTCGTAGCGCGGTTGATGGTTCGGCGCAAGTTGTTCGTACAGGCTAAAGTCGACGCGATAGGAGCGTTTGTCAGGCGGTGCATCCTTGTTTACGGATACGGTGACGCCCGGCACCGCGCGCGCAACGGCCTCTGCCAGGTCTTTTACCTGGTAGTTCCATTTCGTACTTCCCGTATTGACGGCGAGGAAGGTGCCGCCATCGGATGCCGGTCGGCTTACCGCCCAGTCGATTGCCAGTGCCATGTCGCGCACATTGATGAGCGGCCTCCAGGGAGTACCGTCGCTCAGGATGGAAATGTTTCCGGAAGTGAGCGCGCAGGCGACGAAGTCGTTGAGCACAAGGTCGAGACGCAGCCTGGGACTCATGCCACATGCAGTTGCAAAACGCAGGCAGGTAACGACAAAGTTTTCGTTCGCAAGAGGTTGAAGGTCGCGTTCCGTGAAAACCTTGGAACGCGCATAGGCCGTTAGTGGATTCAACGTAGAGTCCTCCTTCTTTGGAGCATCGCTTGCGGCGCCATACATGCTACAGCTCGAAGCAAAGATAAAACTCCTGACGCCCAGCTCGCGGGCTCTTTTCGCGAGTTTAATCCCTGACTTGTGGTTAATGTCGAGTGTTACTTCCTCGAACTTGTTTCCCATCGGGTCATTGGAGATGGCCGCCAGGTTGATCACAACATCGGCACCTTCCAGGACGTGGTCCGGTACATTTCGTATATCGCCAAAAATTTGCTGATCGAGTTTGCGTTCAGGCAAATAGTCGGCGTTTGTCAGACAGCTCGCAAAGTACCCGGTATCAAAGCCAACCAGTGTCGCGTCAGGGTACGAGGCCCTCAACTGCTCCATAACGCAAGGGCCTACGTAGCCCATATTGCCATAGATAACGATTTCCATGTAAGGCAGGTGATTTAATTGTAAGGTTTGAATTCATTTGATGGTCACTCCCACACCTTCCAGGGTGCCCCGGTGCGCCACAGATCTTCCAGCACCATCTTATCGCGCAGGGTGTCCATAGGTTGCCAAAAGCCTCTATGACGGTAAGCGCAGAGTTCACCGGCAGCTGCAAGCTTGGCGAGCGGACCTCGCTCCCACACCGTCGAATCGCCCTCGATATAATCTATCACACTCGGCTCCAGAACAAAGAATCCGCCGTTGATCCAGGGTGATTCATTGTTAAGAGGCTTTTCTTCAAAATGCCTGATCATAGGATCATCACCTTTCAGCGTAAAAGCACCGAACCTTCCCGGTGTGTGGACACCCGTCAGTGTGGCCTTGACTCCGTTGGCCTTATGAAATTCGATAAGCTCCCTGATGTTCACATCGCCTACTCCGTCACCATAGGTGAGGCAGAAGGTTTGCTCGCCGAGATACTGGCGAACCCTCTTCAGGCGGCCGCCAGTCATTGTGCTTTCACCCGTATCAATCAGCGTAATGCGCCATGGCTCCGCGAACGCATTGTGAACTTCCATCTTGTTCGACCGCATGTCAAGCGTTACATCGGCCGTATGGAGGAAGTAGTTGGAAAAGTATTCCTTGATCACATAGCCTTTGTAACCGCAACATATTATGAAGTCGTTCAAACCATAATGCGAATAGATCTTCATAATATGCCATAGAATTGGCTTTCCTCCTATTTCGACCATCGGCTTCGGCCGAATGCCACTCTCTTCAGTAATACGAGTTCCATATCCTCCAGCGAGAATAACAACCTTCATAGGTTAGATGATTTAGAGTTGTTTGATAAATCTTTTCCACAGGGTCCCATCTCCACTGTGGGCCAAAGATGAAAGAAAAGCGATAGTATACAAGGACCTCTGCAATCGCCAGATGACAAAAAGCGCCTACCGACCATCTTTTTCGCCCAGTAACCTTGCTTCTACCAACTTTTCAGCTGCCAGGTGGACTGTATCAAAGTCCAGATTAGACTTTGTGGCAATGTCCAACAAGCTGTTGGAGCCATCCGCCAGGGACAAAACCCACAACAGGGCCAGCTGGAAATCCTTACCGTGAACGCTGCCACCGGTAAGGCTATACAATCCCCTTCTTCCTAGTTGAGGCTCGCAGTACGGATTAAGATTTATGTAATTCCTGTTTGCCTCCAATATTTCAATCACGCGCAAATAGATTCGCAGTGATTCGTTGAGAGCCGCGGGTTTTACAAAATCCAGGTTATCACCAGACGTGTGGTATTCAGGAAACTCCGCATACAAAGCACGCGTCAGGCGCCCCACCGCCAGATTAAATCCTGGTGAGCAATATTGCCGTTCGTCGTAACCATACGGAAAGAATTCGAGTATCTCATTGTTGGGGCCATGCTTCTTAAGAACATACTCAACAACAGCATCGATCTCGGCATTTCCACGTCGTGATTTCTTATAGTGAAATGGGCCTGTGTCTCCCAGCAACGTCGCCACAAGACCATGCTTTATTTTTTGCGCACGATCCTTGTTTAACGCCAGCCACGTAATTGAGCCGATGGTTGCAGGTATAAACAGAAAACGATAGGAGTACCGTAATTTTCGTGTCATGAGTTCCTTGATAAGGAACGTCGAGACCGCTATACCCGAAAGATTGTCATTGCAGAGCGATGGATGACATACGTGTGTAGAAATAAGCACCTCGTCTTCGATCTCACCGGGAAGGTAGACCTCGCCATAGGTCAGATGTCCAGGTTCAAGCGAAGAGTCGATGACCACCTCGTATTCACCTTCTTTTAGCGACTTAAACTGATTGTAGGTTAGACAAAATCCCCATTCCTCCTTGTAATAGGACGTCCGATAAGGTATCCAATCAGGATACTCGGGGAGGTAGTGCAAGTGAGGCTTCAGTTCTTCGAGATCGAGCTTCAGGTGGACGGGAATACTATAGCTGAGGACGTGCAGATTGGAATCTTTCATATCCACAATCGTGTTCCCTTCGGGATCTTTGATATACGCCTTGCGGATATTCCATTCCCGCGGAACCTCCCAATCAAACACTTTAGTTCCTGTAGGAACTTCATGCACCTTGAGAGGTACATGCTTTTTCACAACGTCCAGCGTAGCCCGTACCCCATCACCGGTAATGCTTCGGAAAAACGGGTACATTTCAGCAATGAGCCGATGAATCTTCTGTCCCGTTGTAAGCCCGGCTTCAATCTCGCTTTCCTGTACCGACGTCATACTCAAACTGTATATACGAAATCCGGGCACCGACGGCACGGAGTTCCAACAAACTGCAAAGGTATCCTACCCCCTGCCGAATGCCAATGATGCCTGTCATGGCGATTTCGGACAATGGTCACCCACTCAGACCAATGCGAGGACCTGATTCCACACCGAGGCCATAACCGGAATTCCCGACTGATTCTCACGCCTGACACGCAATACTCTTTCACCAGGATAAAGCACGGGGCCATGTTGACCATCAGGTTTGGCATCATGATAATAGGCAACTATATCATCGACGACTTTCTCACCAATTGCACCGTTACCGAAATGGTCCAGCGAGATCGCTATGAATACCTGCGAGAGTCGTGTCTCGGCATCCTGCATGCTTATGCGCGCGACTGAAAGCCCGCCAGAAAGAACGGTGGCTAAGATGTCCAGCATAAGCGAAAGGCCTGCTCCCTTCCAATAACCGATGGGAAGAACGCGCTGTGACTCGAGTATCGCACCTGGATCAACAGACATCTTGCCGTCATCATCAAATCCGCCTGGCACAGGGAGCAGCTCATTCCTCATCTTCTTTTGTTTGAGCGCACCGATGGAGTATTGGGACATGGCCATATCCAGAACGATAGCCTCGCCTTGGAACGGGACGGCTATCACGAGAGGATTATTCCCGAGACGCGGCTCTTTCGCCCCCCAGGGTGGCATGTTGGCAATGGTGTTAGTCCAGCCGATGTATACGTACCCTGACTTAGCTACCCTCCAGCCGTAGGTTCCGGCACGCATCCAATGATTGGTGTTCGCCGACGCTACGCATCCCATCCCGTGCGTCTGCGCAAGCACGACTGCCCGTTGCGCGCAACGCAACGCGTTCAGGACGCCGGGACCCAGGTTACCATCCCGCCTTTCCTCACCGCCTGCCGCGTGCACACACTCAGGCTCGCCGTCAATCCGAACATGTCCCTTTCTGACGTAGTCTACAAAATCAGGAAACCGGTTTACCCCGTGCGTATAGACACCATCAAGGCTGTTCTCCATAAATATGCGTGCAAGGGTATCGGCCTTATCGTGCGGAAATCCAAGGGATAGAAGGACTCTTTCAAACTGGTCCTTCATGGTAGCAGGCGGAACTCTTATTATATCGGTAGTCATACTGGGACAAATAAAGGGCTTTTATACAGAAAAAGGCAGCAAGGGATGATCCTTATGAGGGGCTGTCTGATTGACAGCGTGGGCTCCCGGAAACGCCATTTCGACCGTAAATCGGGTGTTTTTTGGCCTTCCGACGAAAGTCTGACTGACGGATGATGCACATCATGGAAGCGCGTCCCCCGTATCTAGTACCTTTTCGGAAGCATGGTTCATGGTGCATGTCCGATCCGGTCAGGATGGGTAGAAATAAGTACTGTAACAGGTATGAAACTAGTCATCCGCAAGGCGGAACCAAAAACTGTGACCGGGTCAAGGAGGTATTGTGGATCATGTAGACAAATAGAATAACTGCTGTAAAAGGCACTAAACTATTTGGTCCGAAAGCGGGTCGCTCGCCCGCTTTTGTTTTTCACCTTTAAATGAAGGGTGGAACTGAATCGTTACGAGCCCCGGGATGTTCATAATTATGTACATTCCGGCAAAACCCGTTACCGGCATCTATGATACTAATGTTGTCACCTTTTCTGAATATCTC
>Ga0079224_100014399_pt1 | contig 11049 bp, 9 predicted proteins | sample Stecom2015_FD_80414 | JGI IMG/M metagenome (GOLD analysis project Ga0079224, IMG submission 80414) | Agricultural soil microbial communities from Utah to study Nitrogen management - Steer compost 2015 | ecosystem: Environmental > Terrestrial > Soil > Agricultural land | place: USA: Utah...
GACATTAGTTCTACTTGCCCCACCAGCTTATCCAACGATTGACGAATTGACTTGATCCCTATTTCGACGAGGTCAGGCCAAACATCAAACATAATCACTTCGTAACCCGCGGACGCGCAAACCTGGGCAATGCCGTTGCCCATGGTGCCGGCGCCAATCACGGCAATCCTTGTCGGAGGATCTATTGACATCATAACACTGCCTGAAACTGGCGCAGGAACCGGACGTCATTTTCGGAGAAGAGACGCAGGTCGTTAATCTGATACCTCAGCATGGTAACACGTTCAATGCCCATCCCGAAAGCGAATCCGGTAAATTCCTCCGGATCGACGCCACAATTGCGCAGTACATTTGGATGAACCATACCCGAACCGGCGATTTCGACCCAGCCGGTATGTTTGCACACGTTACAGCCTTTGCCCTTGCAGATGAGGCACGAAATATCAACTTCGGCACTAGGCTCCGTAAAGGGAAAAAATGACGGGCGAAAACGGATCTGAATATCCTTTCCGTACATCTCTTTGGCAAAGTGGTAGATGGTCTGCTTCAGGTCCGCGAATCCAACATTGCGGTCAACATAAAGTCCCTCAACCTGGTGGAAAAAGCAGTGAGCGCGGGCGGATATGGCTTCGTTACGGTAAACACGTCCGGGCATGATCGCGCGAATAGGTGGCTTTTTCTTTTCCATCAACCGAATCTGCACATTCGAGGTGTGCGTCCGAAGCAGCATATCTTCTCCGGCTGCAGACCCCTTCTCAATGAAAAATGTATCCTGCATTTCGCGCGCGGGGTGGTTTTCAGGGAAATTTAGTGCGGAGAAGTTAGCCCAGTCGTTTTCGATTTCCGGACCGTCTTCAACGTTGAATCCGAGGCGCTCAAAGATTTCGATTATCCGGTAGCGTGTGAGTGAAAGCGGATGCAGGTTGCCGGCGGCATTTGGTACCGGAGGCAGCGTAAGGTCAACTTCACGGTCGGGTGAAGCAGAAGCGTTCACGGCGTCATTCAGCTGCGACAACTTTGTTTCGGCAGTCTGCTTAAGTTCGTTCAATGTGCGGCCTACAGCCTTTTTTTGCTCCGCTGTCAAGGTCTTAAGCTTGTCAAACAGCTCAGCAATCGCACCCTTCTTGCTTATAAATTGCAGGCGAAAGTTCTCAACCTCCTGCTTATTTGCCGCAGTGTACTGCTTTACCTTTTCAAGGAGTTCCTGTATGCGCGATTCCATTTCCATGGGCCAAAAATAACTAAAGAGCGGAAAGCTGCGAGCCATTGTTGTCCGGAGAAAATTAGAATGGGATAAAAAACTTGTTGTGTCGGGCGGAATTGTGAGTTTTTCCGCATTGAAAGAACGAAGCCCCCGGGTCAATGATGTCACATTTCTTTCATGAAACGATTCCAGGGTTGGATTTTCTCATTTCCAGCCAGTTGATTTTACACCTAAGGGTGTCTTCGGCCTGAATGATTTCCTGCCTTCGATCTGACTGAACGTCAACCTGAATTTATTGGGAAAGCGTTCAATCTGCCATAGCTGGCTCCATTTTTCCGGGATTATAAGCGCATATGTTCCCGATATATCCCCCCTTATTTATAAGCGGGGACAAATGCGGGTCAAATGCGGGAAGAATGCGGGATATATGCGGGATAAATACGAGGAATAGCTATATATCCACCGTAGTCCCATCGCATTCCCGGCGATGATATTTGGCGTATACCGGCAATTCCAATAAGGAGTAACAAGGGAGAATCACCCTGATTTTTCAGGGGTCATTGTGTCGATTTGGATCTTCATTTCCAGATCCAGGTACCTTGGGCGAGCGCAAACCGGATTTGAAAGGAAAATCAAGTTTGTACCGAATGAGAACCCTTTTTGCCGGACACCATTGGATTCGAACCAGGCGGCAAGTTTGTTCGTCTTAACCTGAAATTGAACGTTTCCGGTTGGGCCTTCTGTTTACACCGGGGCACTGGGGCGGGGTCCATTAATCTTCTTCTGCTTCCTTTCCTGCCAGCCGGCCCAGTATTAGTCTGTCGAGTATGAAACTCAGGATTATGGAAACGACGACGATGGCAATAAGTACCTGAAAGTCAGAGTAGCCATTGAAGATTACACAAGACGCAATAAAAACGATTTGTATAAAACCCAAAACGATTGTGGTTCTCGCGTGGGTGAGACCAAGTCGCATCAGAGCATGGTGAATATGACTTTTGTCGGGCTTGAATGGTGACTGTTTTTTTAAGAGACGCAGGATTACAATCCGAAGGGTATCCACGAGTGGAATGATAATGAATGACGCTGCAGCACCGATGGGTGCGGTAAACCGATAAGGATTTACTTCAGGCAATCCATGATTCATTTCGATGAAGTGAATTGTCAGCGTAGCAAGAAACATTCCGATTACAAGTGCTCCGGTATCACCCATAAAAACCTCAGAAGGTTCCCAGTTGAAAATCAGGAACGCCAGGATTGCGCCAAGCATTGAGAATGCCAGTACGGAAAAGATGTACTCGTCAATCAAAAGGTACCACACTCCAAAAGCGGTTAGCGCGATAATCGCAATCGTTCCGGCGAGGCCGTCAAGGCCATCAATCAGGTTGAATGAATTTGTAATCACGATTATCGTGAAGTAAGTAAGGCAGATGCTCGCTGTTTCTGAAAGCTCGAACACATCAAAAAGACCGTAGAACGATCGGATGCGCAAGTCGAAGAGGAAGATCAGCAATGACGCAGCCATAATCTGGCCGACCAGTTTAACCATTGCCCGAAGTGGAACCAGGTCGTCACGGACGCCGATGAAAAAGATAACGAACAATGCTACGAGTATAAATTTTATTCGCGCCCAGCCTTCGATATCAATCCAAATCAACGACGAAATGAAAAACCCGATAAAGATCGCTATTCCACCCATGGAGGGAGTGATCTTTTTATGAATCTTACGACGGCCAGGAACGTCAACGAGATTTTTCTGCAAAGAAAACTTAATGATCACCGGTACGATGAGGAAGGCTATGAGGAATGCGGTCGTTGCAGCGGCTATTTGGATCGCCATAATCTTTAAGTCGGTCGTAAAAATAGAAAAGCGATTCTATTCTATAGCACGCTGCCTGACATTGTTTTTTTCCTCTAAATACCAGCTAACCATTTTTCGAAGGCCATCCCGCGTGGTGTTCCGCGGTACGAACCCTGCGTCGAACAATTTTTGAGCAGAGTGATGCGTTGCTGTTGACAGTTTTCGTACACGGGCAGAAGAAATTGGAAGGTTCCTGCCCGTAATTTTTATAGCTGCATCAAACGGAAGGCTCATCAGCGTCACCAGAGGCATTGGCAAGGTGAATCGCACTTTCCTGCCGAGGGCCGCTGCGATTGTTTCACCGATTTCACGCGCCGTTAACTGAGGTTCGTCGGCATAGTTGTAAACGGTGACTCCCGACTGCAGACGTTCCTTCAGAAAGAGCGTTGCCTCAACAAGGTTTTCCACATATGCGATCGACTTAATGTTTGCTGCAGCACCGAGGTGAAAATACAATCCAGAGCTTATTTGCCGGATCAGACTGTACATGTTGGCTCTGTTGTTTTCTCCAAACACAACGGTGGGACGAAGTATCAATACTTTCCGCGAACTGTCTTTTGCCGCCCAGTCGCGAAGCACCTTCTCGCCGGCGAGTTTAGAAGCACCATATGGGGAATCCGGGCTCGGTTCTTTTCCTTCATGCGAGATTTCGGGACTAACACCATACACCGCGACGGAAGAATAAAATATGATTTCTTTAATACCAAACCGATCAGCCGCGCGACAAAGTGCTTCTGTTCCGCCCTCGTTTGTATCGAAGTATTCGTCGTGGCCGATACCGAAGTCGTGATGTTTGGCAGCGAGTGAAAGTATGGATGTGACATCATTGCCTTCGAGGGCGCGGACGATGTCCTCTTCGTTTCGTATGTCACCCTGGACATATGTTGAACGAAATGCAAATTCAGGTCGTACAAGGTCAAGGTTTACAATCTTATCCTGATCCATGTAACGATGAAAATGACTTCCTATAAAACCTGATCCGCCAGTGATGAGGATCTTATCCATTCCTTTTTGCTGTTTTTAGTGCCTCCAAAAATTGGCTGGCAAATTCGCGTGAAATTCCCTGCCTTGAAAATCGTTCGCGAATGTCCGCTATTCTATTCGAAATTCCTTCGTATTTAACGTTGTCCTGTGCTAATTCAACGATCTGCGAAGAAATTTCTTCGACCTGAGCATTACCAAACTGAAAACCGATTCCAAATGTTTCAAAAAAATGTCCCGCCTCGCTTACCGGCGTTACGATTACCGGTATGCCTATACCTATGTACTCGTACAACTTTACCGGAAATGAGTTATAGCTTATGATATCGTCTGAACGGAACGATATTCCCAGGTGCGCCGATGCGATAACTTTTGGAATATCGTGATATGGAACCTGACCAACAAATTCGACGTTCGGTTGTTGATTCGCTCTGATCGCCTCATCGTTGTTTCCAAAACCGATCACTTTAAAACAAATATTCTGATCACGTTCATACACGCGCCGCGCCACATGTATAATCAGCTCCGGATCCTGAAATTTCCCGAGGTTTCCGTGGAACACGACGGTGAACCGGCTTTCCTTTTGCGCTGCAGGAACAAACAGCTCACGATCAAATCCATTGCGAACAAGGGTGGCTCTGCCCTGTCTACCTGACTTGGCGTCGATCCGCTGGCAAATGCCTTCCGTCACAGTCAGCACCATAAGCGCGTGTTGATACACCATACGTTCCGCACGAAGGAGAATTTTTCCGAACAGCGATTTTTCTTTTACAACTCCTGCAGTAAAGAAAACCTCAGGGTACTCATCCCGCACATCAAACACATAAGGAATTCCGCCCAGGCGTGAGGCCAACGTTCCAAAGAGCGCAGCAAAAAATGGCGGACTTGTAATTACAATTGCATCGTACCGACAGAACAGGATTCGGATAAACATTTCCATTCCCAACATAAGCTCCGCAATCAGACGCACGAGGTTTGAACTCTCGTTGGAAGGTGCAGGTAACACATTGTACTTAACCCGATATGGTAATGATTTGTGAACCGTTGCGCGGGTACTGGTGTGAACCGTAACATCAGACACCTTTGCCAGTTCTTCGGCAAAGTGATACAGCCTTATGGCAATTGCCTTGTTTTCGGGGTAAAAACTGTCGCAGAAGATTCCGATTTTCATGCTATCTGCCGAAGAATTTCCGAATTTGTTCCGAGACGAAGGTGATTTGCTCTTCCGTCAATTCCGGGTAAAGCGGTAACGAAAGGATCTCTTTTTGATACGCAGCCGCTATAGGAAAATCTTCCGCCGTATAGCCTAGCTCATTGTATGCCGGAAGCAGGGGCAATATCGTTGGATAATGTATGGCAGTTTGAATTCCGTTCTTTGTCAGGAAATCCTTCAATCCATCGCGTTCCGACGTTCGGATAACATACAGATGAAATGTATGTACGGTATCCGGCCTGACAGTTGGCAAAGTGATTTCTTTGACGTCGTCCAAAAGTTGCGAATACCGCGCTGCGTTTGCGATGCGTTGATCTGTCCACTTCAGAATGTGCGCGCTTTTCGTGAGCAGCACCGCTGCCTGAATGGTATCGAGTCTGCTGTTAATCCCTTCAATGTGATGCTCATGCTTTTTCAGTGCGCCGTGGTTCGCGTACATGCGCATCTTCGTTGCCAGTTCATCGTTGTTAGTGACAACTGCACCTGCATCACCATATGCGCCAAGGTTCTTTCCGGGATAGAAACTAAAGGTAGCAGCATCGCCAAATGTTCCAACGTACTGGCCATCTTCCTTGCTGAAATGCGCCTGTGCACAATCTTCAACAAGAAACAGATTGTGTTTTTTGCAGAGGGTCCTGAGATCGCCTATGTGCGCGGCCTGTCCATACAAATGAACCGGAACAATCGCTTTCGTTCGTGCCGTGATCTTTGCTTCTACGAGGCGTGGGTCGATTGTATACGTGTCCGGATCAATGTCAACAAACACAGGGACGGCACCAGTTTGCGAGATTGTTTCGGAAGTCGAAATCCAACTTGACGCAGTGGTGATAACTTCATCGCCGTCACCGACTCCAAGCATTTTTAGCGCGATATATATGGCATCGGTTCCATTCGCCACGCCGATGCAGTGTTTTACGCCGAGCATTGACGCGAACGTTTCCTCAAACTTTTTAATTGAGGGGCCGCCAATAAATGCGGTTTCATCAATAACGTTTTGAATGGCACGATCAATCGATTCCTTAATCGATTGATATTGTATCTTCAAATCAACAAATGGAACTGTCATCAAGTAGTCTATTTTGCCTTTCGTAAAAACCTCGCCGGATTTCCGGCATATATACCAGGGGTTGTTATATCCTTTGTGACCACAGATCCGGCGCCAATGACGACGTCATCGCAAATCGATACAGGAAGGATAGTAGCGTTCGAACCGATAGAAACATTGTTTCCTATAATGGTTTTCTTCCAAAGGGCCTTATTCCCCCGGGCCGGGCCGCCTTCGCTGAACAAGTCGTTGATAAAAACAACACCATGCCCGACAAAGCAATTGTCACCAATGGTTACCAATTCGCATATGAAGGCGTGCGACTGCACTTTCGTAAACCGCCCGATGGACACGTCTTTCTGAATTTCAACAAACGGTCCAACGAAGCAATTGTCGCCAATTTTACATTGATAAATATTAACAGGCTGGACAATCCTCACGTTCGCGCCGAAGTCCACATCTCTGATACCTGATTCCATTAACACCGGCTTCATGAAAGCACTTTTACATTAGAGTAAATCTTGTCAATGATCTCGACGGTCTTAAGCCCTTCGAAACCGTTCGTTGCAATGATTCCCGAGTGGCTTAACACGTCAACGATGTTTTGATATACTTTGTCGTGATTAGACATTGACCCCTGGTATTGACCATAATTGTTAGGAGGATTTCCGGGAGGAAGGTCTTTAATTTCAAACCCTTCGATACGCTGGTAGTCGAGTTCATTCAGATATTGACCGCCAATCTTTACCGTGCCCTTTTCTCCGAAGATCGTAAGCGAACCTTCCATGTTCTTGCCAAAGCTGTTAACGCTGTAGTTGATCGTACCGGTTACTCCGTTATAAAACTCTACCGCTACTACCCCGGTATCCTCAAATTCGATAATACCGCGATGGTTGTAGTTCGCGATGAATCCGGAAGCTGTCTTTACATCCCCGATCATCCAATAAAGCAAATCAATAAAATGGCTAAACTGTGTAAACAAAGTGCCGCCGTCCAGCTCTCGTGTGCCTTTCCAATCTTTGTAGTATTCATTGTTACGATTCCAGAAACACGATAACTGTACGCTGAATATTTTGCCAAGTCGTCCTTCGTCGATGGCATTTTTTACTGCTTCAACCGGTGGATTAAAACGATTTTGCTTTACGATGAAGAGACGTCGGTTGGCGCGTTCAGCTTCCTTAATCATTTCACCGCAGTCGTGAACAGAAAGAGCCATGGGTTTTTCGCACAGAACATGACAGCCGGCACGCAATGATGCGATGGTGTGTTCGGCATGCAGCCCATTCGGAGTGCAAACTGCCACAACAGAGAATTCAGCTTTGCGTTTCAGCAGCTCATCGACGCTCGTCGTATAAGCACAGCCGTACTCGTTGGCAAGAATCCTTGCCTTTTCTTCATCGATGTCACAGACGATCTGGAGCTTGCCTTTCGCCGAAATATGTTGCGCATGTCGGTGACCAATTCTGCCACAACCAATTAATGCAAATGTTATCTGACTCATTCGAGATGTTTTTTACTTAGCAGTGTCAATAGTTTTCCCTATAGATGCATACACATCTACAAGCTTGTGTTTTTCAATGTTCCAGTCCCAACGCGAGCGGTGCCCGATGACGTTTCTTCTCCTGATTTGCACATCCTCGCAGGTAATTTTTCCGAGGACTAAACTCAAATCCTGCGCAGGATCCGTGAACCAGCAAACATTGTACGTTTCAAATTCCCGGCGTACGTCAGGAAAGTCGCTACAAACAAAGGGTATTCCGGCCGACAAATATTCGAAAACTTTATTTGGCAGACTGTAATAGAAACTCAAGCAGGTTGCCTCAATAAGACTCAATCCTACATCCGCTCCTGCTACATAGGCGGCGACCTGCGAAGGTGGCACAGCCGGGAGAAAATGAATATTGGAAGACAAATTCGTCTTGATCATTTCCTCAAGGTCTCCGTAGCCGATGAAAACGACGTGACGATCCTTCAGGTTTTCCTGCGAAAAGCATTTCAATAAGTGATCGATGCCGCGTCCGCCTGCCAACAGTCCCACATACACAAATAACAAAGCATCCTCTTTAATACCGAGCATTGCCCTTAGGTTAACCGAGTTTGTGCCAACGCTCAATATTGGAATATTTCTGATCGTCGAAATTTTTGATAATGCATACTCGTTCCTGTACCAGTTTTCAATTGAGTGACTGACAACCACTGTATGATCTGCGAAACGGATAAAGAATCGTTCTACAATTTTTTCCAGTTTCTTTCTAACTCCCCTCGAGTCATGTGTTTCAGTCTCCAGTTCATGCGCATCATAGATCAAGGCGCACCGCGACAACCATTTCGTTACTACGGCGAAGGGCAGGAGTGTCAGCGAATGTACATTGATAGCAAAAGGTTTTTCGCGGAAGGAAAGCCGAATCAATTTTAAAAACACGCCGGCAAACACGAGCAGATTTGCCCAACTTGAATTTGACTTCTTCTTAAATAGACCTTTCACCCGTATCAGGGAGATCGAATCGGTTATTTGTTCCTCTGTAGGCAGACCTTCACGCCATAGTCCAACCAGAATAACCTTGTCGGATATGCCAAACTCTACAATTGCCGTCGCCTCCCGGAGGATTCTCGATTCATTTGTAAAAAATGACGGATAAATATGTATGTTGACGGAAGACACTGCGTAGGTTGATCGTTGGTTTCGTGTTCTAGCTGTACATTATTTTGCGGCGTCGGAGGTAGTTCAATCCGTCGCGCAGCAACTTCATATAGTTCGAACTGTTTGGATAATCTCTAAACGTCTTTGCAGGGAGTGCCATTATCTTCGAGAATTCTGATTCAGAAAGTGAGAGTTTTTTCAAAACAAATTCATAATCTTCCCTGAACAATTCCTCCGGGTAAATTGGTTTCTCAAGTTCTGCCAGCGCTTGTTCCCTGGACATCTGACCAGAAAAGATCAGCGTTGAAAGGTGTGCTTTTCTTTTGTCGATTTTAAACTTAACAGGGAGCATGTATCCCTGAAAAAATCGCGTGTATATCGACTCGTAATGCTTGCCGCCGTAGTATTTCCATCCAAGCTTCGTCTGTAACAACTCCATCGCATCGTGCTTTTGGTAGTTGATGTAATTCAGGATCGACACAATCCGGATTCGTTTGACCAATGTGTAATAGGAAAAATTCAGCGGAGTCAATTTCGGGTAGGTACTCAGGCCGGAATCTCCAAAACGGTTATTAATTTCTTTTACATACTTCCAGTCGATGTGTCCGTACGACCACGTCCGTGGCATGACAGATTCTGTAGCGAAGTTGTTTCCGTTGAGTATGTACTTAATATTGTGTTCGCTTGCAATCTTGAAAAGTAAAGCAAAAATGGCATGGTCTGTCGGAATTTCGGCATCCGGCGTCGATGCGCGCAGAAACGCAAGCTGAAGGGATTTGAATTCTTCCCAATCGATAACGTACGTGAAGAGATCGATACCCAGTTTATTCAGAATGTTCTCGATATTTTTTACCGCAAGTTCAGAGTTCCACCCATTGTCGAAGTGTACTGCCAGTGGTCGCAGCCCAAGTTCCTTCGTGAGATAAGCAACATAGGTGCTGTCCACCCCTCCGCTTATGCCTATTAAACAATCGTAGTCCTTGCCGGCGCCGGCACGTTTGATCTTCGATATGATTTCGTCGAGTTTGGTCGGGTCAGCATTGAACAGGCGATTCTTCGCGCGTTCCTGATATTCATAATAGTAATTGCAGATTCCTTTGTCATCGAACGTTATGTCCGGATCGGCAATCGTATCCATTACGGAAAGAGAACACACCTTATAATCCTGTTTCGAATTCTCCATTGTTGATGTTAACTATTTGTCGGCTTTCTGTCATCGCGTATATACGTAACGTGACGTCAAATTTGTCTTGGTTCGTCAAAATGTTTTCGTTAGCCACAACAACACCATTAGTTCCTGAAACCGAAGCTGATTGCTGTTAACCGTCTTTTCTGAATACAACTCCAGTTTTTTTCTGTCCGGCATCACAAATGCAATTTTTTCATAATTATCGTTCAGGCGTTGCCGGATTTCGTCCATCATTTTTTCGCTGACTACTTCCTGCCTGATATCAAAACTCCTTTTGAATCGCGCGAGCCGGACCTCCTTTGGCACCCTCGGCGCCGCGATCGCACGAACCGCCCATTTACTGTAGCCCTTGTTTATTTTCAATTCTGGTGGCAGCGCCATGCCGAGTTCAACGACGTTATAATCAAGAAAGGGCAAGCGTGTCTCGACACTATTTCGCATAGAGTTACGATCTTCCGATTTCAATTGCGTGGGCAGGCTCGTGATCATCAAATCCGTGATCTGCCGCTGCCACAATTCCGAATTTCCAAGGTTCAAACTGAAGTTTGTTTCCGGAAGCACCAGGTTTGATTGGATGCCATCGTCGCGAAGATACCTTTTGATGGCCAGCGAATAGTCTTTAAGGTGACTTTTCTGATGCCATGCATTTCCGGCGATCCATCCTGACACCTGCAACGCTTTTGCGAATTTGTGCTTTTTTAGAAGAGATTGCAGATAGTAGAAAAGATACTTGCGATAGCCCATGAACGATTCGTCGCCACCCTGACCGCCGAGCATGACCTTAATACCACGTTCGTGCGCACGTTTGTATATCATATACTCAGCGATGTAACTCAATCCGTAGATGGGCGACTCCTGAGCATCCAGTGTTTCCCAAAAAGCAGTACGCAACTCCTCTTCCGACGACCACACGAA
>Ga0079224_100014401_pt1 | contig 11049 bp, 13 predicted proteins | sample Stecom2015_FD_80414 | JGI IMG/M metagenome (GOLD analysis project Ga0079224, IMG submission 80414) | Agricultural soil microbial communities from Utah to study Nitrogen management - Steer compost 2015 | ecosystem: Environmental > Terrestrial > Soil > Agricultural land | place: USA: Utah...
CGAACCGGTTGAGTTATTTGTTAATTTTCAAAATGAAGAAATCTTATTTGCTGCCTCATGGAGCAATAACATTGGAGATTCATTCAGTGAGGTTAATCCTCTACCATTTAAAATAACGAATATTGGAAATGGTGTGGCAAAGTATGTATCACTCAAGGCATATATTGAAAAAGACTATCTCAATGAATTAATAGAATTGGATAAGGATAAAATTTTTAATTTACGAAATTTGTATACTGATTACGGTATGGAATTTTTTCAGTATGAATACGGTGAAGATTTTAAAAAGAAGTCTATGCACAATTATGATATGGATTCAACAGATAATCAGTCTTTTAATTATATACGACCAGAGCAATCAGTTTCTTTTCTATTAAATAAAAGTCATCAAGCGATTTTTAATATTGCTATACTCTTAAATTGTATTCATTTTGACTCTAAATTAATTCCTAGAATGAAAGTATTAGTAACCTATTATGATTCATTTAATAATAAATATGAAAAGGATACTGACATTTACATTGGAAGAAGTACTGTTAAACATTCATTTCAAAATGATTATGATATTTCGGTAAATTTTAAACTAGAGGGACTCAATAGATTACCTAACAAGGATATTAATCTTGATTAATGCTGCTTTGTAATAAAGTTTAATTAATCTTATTAATCTCAAACAATAAGAAGAGCGTTTTGATTAAGATTAATCAAAACATACTCTTTCTTATTCGCAGCTTATTTCTTTAATAAGTTAAAGTATTTAATAAACCTTTTTTCTCTAAAGCCGTTTATCTAGCCTCAGTTAGTATTCTCCAGGCACAATCCCTATTACGTCTTATGTGTCTGGGTTTACAAATACAAGTGGGCAGTAAGTGTATCTACGATTGTATTATAATCACAAACGGATTATAGAAAAATTAAAAGGATTGAGTCCGGTACAATACCGAATTCAATCCTGAAGTTGCCTAACTTAATATATAATATTTAACTTTTTGGGGTGCAAAAGGTGATAAGTACTTTTTAATTACATCACGTTATTTCACAATTAATGCTGGGCAATGAACACGCTTCATTACTTTATGGCTTACACTACCTAATACCATTTCCTGTAATGAATTCAAGCCACGGCTACCTATGATAACAAGATCAACTTTTTTCTCATTAGCATATTTCACAATTTCAGGGCCTGGTGTACCATGTAAAATTGTTAATTTAAATTGCTTACCAGCGGATCTTAAAACTTCTTCTATTGGCGCTATTTTACGTTTACGCTCCAACATTAAACTTTCGCTGGACTTTGCATGTAAAACTTCGGTTTTTGCCTTTTCAAAATCTGCAACATATATCATTTCAATTAATGAAGCATCTGAAGCAATTTTCACTGCTTCTTTAGCTGCACGCACAGCATTTTCAGAACCGTCAACCGCTAATAAAATATGCTGATACATAAAGAATCCCCCTTTAATGTGACACACTAACATTTAATAATTGTTTATAGAGCTTTTCACTCGCAGGATTCATACCGATGACTTTTACTGTCTTACCCTGCTCTTCCAGCTTTGTGACGACTTTTACAACAGCACCAACAGCGGATTCGTCCCATAAATGACTACTTGTTAAATCAATCGTGACATAATTTTCTTTTGCTTCTTCAAGCGTTTGAATAAAGTTTTGTGTCGATGCGAAAAACAGTGGCCCTTCTACAATAAACACACCTCTATTCTGATGGATACGAACCTTTGAAATCGATGCTACGAAGAATAATGCACTTAAAATTACTCCCAGAACAACGCCAATTGCTAAGTTGTGTGTATATACAACTGCTGCAACTGTAGCAAGCATCACAATCGCATCTGTCCGAGGCGCTTTTGCAAGATATTTAAACGAACCCCAATCAAATGTACCGATACTCACCATAATCATAATTCCTACAAGTACAGGCATTGGGATATCTACTACAACATTCCCAAGTACTAAAATCAAGAACATTAAGAATAAACCTGCAACAAGTGAAGATAGGCGACCTCGCCCACCAGATTTGACATTAATAATCGATTGGCCAATCATTGCACAACCAGCCATCCCACCGAAGAAACCGTTAATTAAGTTTGCAATTCCCTGTCCACGTGCTTCTTGGTTTTTGTCTGATTTCGTATCTGTCATATCATCGACAATTTGAGCCGTCATCAGAGATTCCATTAAGCCAACTAATGCCAGTGCAAGTGCATATGGGAAAATAATCGACAATGTTTCTAAATTTAACGGTACATCTGGAATGAAAAAGCTTGGTAAGCTCTGTGTAATTGAACCTAAATCCCCAATTGTCTTTAATTCCACATTAAACATAAATGTGACTGCTGTTAATAATATAATCGCGATTAATGGAGCTGGAATCGCTTTAAAGAAACGTGGCAATATATAGACGATAAGTAATGTAACGGCTATAAAAACATACGTCATTGTCCCTTCACCTAAAAAATGGGGTACTTGTGCCATAAAAATAAGAATCGCTAAAGCATTCACGAAACCTAACATAACTGAATTCGGAATAAAGCGCATTAATTTCGCAATGCCAAACACGCCAAATAGTACTTGTATAACCCCTGTTAAAATTGTGGCTGCTAATAAATACTGTAATCCATGATCTGCTACTAAATTAACGATAACTAATGCCATTGCGCCAGTTGCAGCAGATATCATTCCCGGTCTGCCACCAACAAATGCTATAATAACTGCAATAGAAAATGACGCATAAAGTCCGACCATTGGATCGACACCAGCAATGATGGAAAAGGCAATTGCTTCTGGAATGAGCGCTAATGCCACGACAATCCCTGATAAGATGTCTCCACGTACATTACCGAACCATTGTTGTTTTAAACTTTGCATGATATTCTCCTTCATATAAAATAAATTCCTAGAATATCATAGCATACTTTTCCCAAAAAGGAACCTTTATGGGACGAAAATGGAGTGAAATGAATGATTTACGGTTATCAACGACCACTATACAACGATGAAGGTATGCACATACAAACGGCTGCTTTAATGAATTGTGACCAAGTTTTCACTGAAAATCATGGCCGTGCAAAAAAGCGGATAGCTCTTGAAGAATTACTCATGGCAATAGAAAAAGGAGATACGATTCAAGTACTACGTTTCTTTAGTATTGCCGATTCTACGAGGCATTTAGAGGAGTTACTTAAAATTTGTAAACGTGATCAAGTCACGCTTCATTTCATGGAGGAAAATATTACATCTACACAATTACTCGGAAAATCGCTTGAACAGGTTTTACACTTCTTTTTAACATTTCAAAGCGATATCGTTAAGCAATCGACTACTTTAGGTATGGCGGATGCAAAAGCGAAAGGTAAATCTATCGGGCGCCCTAAAAAATCCGATGATAATGTGAAGAAAGCGATTGATATGTATCAGTCCGGGAAATTTACACTTTTAGATATTAAAAATGAGACAGGCATTAGTAAATCGACACTATACCGCTATCTTGAAACTATTGAATAAAGGACCTATTAAAAAAGCATCTGTGCATAGAGTAAACCAACAGATGCTTTTCAGTATTATATACTCGTTCACTTCCCTAAATTAAATCTTATAAGTAGTGGTGGAGTTATAGTTAGCGTCACAATAATATTATCATTGTATCCAATGAACACAGTCCCTATTATTGTAGGTCCTTTGGTGGTGGCGACTGGTGACCCTTGTTCTGAATTTCTAAGAATATATTTTCTTGATTATTTCCTTCATTGGTTACTTCATTTGTATGATTATCTTGAGAATTATTAGTTATTAAACTAATCATATTTCTTTTAAATTCTTCGAAATCCTTTTTCGTTACAGGTTGAGCATCTTGTTTTAACTCAATACCTAATTGACCATTCGGTTCTAATGTTGCCCATTTCACGTCACTTATTTTAGATACACTATTTTGCCTCAATTTCATTTCCAGTTGGTCTACGGATAACCTAAGTTTCTTTAAATTTTGTTTATTCAATTTTCCATTATCTATTACAATTTTTGCTTTACCTGTAATTAATTTTTCAATAATATCAGATTTTATTTGAATATATTCCATCACTAACAGTGTCCCAACAAGCACACCTCCAACTAATATGGTTGTCCAAATATCCTTACCGGCTACAGGTTGAATAAGTAATGACCCAATTCCAATCATAATAACTGTTTCAGCCAATGTCATTTGTGAAATTGTCTTCCTGCCTGCAATTCTCAAGAGAACTGTTCCCGCAACAACAACTAATATAGCTTTCCATATATAATCCCATTCCATCTAACAGATAACCACCGTTCATTAAAAGAATTAATAATAGCTTCTCCAAATTTATTATCACTATTCAATGATTAAACAATCCTAAAAAGGTTTAGGATTAAAAATGAATTTTAATGTCTAAAATAAAAAGGAAAATTAAAGGAGGGGCTTTTAATGTTCTACCATATTAAAGAATTACAATATAATGCTAAACCAGAACGACCAGATCCGGTTTATGCAAAAAAACTTCAAGAAATTTTAGGTGGACAATTCGGTGAGATAACGGTTATGATGCAGTATCTATTTCAAGGTTGGAACTGTCGAGGAGAAGAAAAATATCGAGATATGCTTTTAGATATCGGTACTGAAGAAATCGCACATGTCGAAATGATTACCACAATGATTGCCCAGTTACTTGATGGAGCTCCCGTGAATGAACAAGAACAAGCTGCTAAAGATCCTCTAATAGGAGCCGTCTTAGGTGGAATGAATCCACAACATGTTATTGTTTCCGGACTAGGTGCAACCCCAACAGATAGTGTGGGTTACCCGTGGAATTCACGCTATACGATTGCTAGCGGCAATCTTTTGGCGGATTTTCGTGCAAATCTTAACGCTGAATCTCAAGGAAGATTACAAGTAGTAAGATTATATGAGTCTACAACAGACCCCGGTATAAGAGATATGCTATCATTTTTAATTGCTCGGGATACAATGCACCAAAATCAATGGATGGCTGCTATAGAAGAGTTAGAACAAAAACAAAAGCCAATTGTTCCTAGTACCTTCCCACAAGGACTTGAAAAACAGCAAGTCTCTTACTCTTTTATGAACTTCTCAAAAGGGGAAGAAAGTTCACAAGGGCGATGGGCTTCCGGACCAAGTATGGATAAGCAGGCTAATTTTGAATATATTGCAAATCCTGAAGCAATGGGACAAGTACCTAAACTGGGGCAAGCACCCGCTTATATTCATAATACACCAATTCCCGGAGAGGCTGCTCCCTCAACGGAATCAGCAAACTATACACAAGAATAAAAGCTAAAGTTTCAATTGAAAAGACTTCAAACTATAGAGGGTGTTTATCGCCCTCTTTTTTATTTATCACTCCATTGGACTTCGAATTATTTCGAGACATTGTTTTTTTATTCAAAAAACAATAGGTAATCATCGTTATTACTTTTAATATTAATTACACTTCTAGAATTTTCTCGTTTTTTACTTCAATATCTATAAACTGACTAAGGCCCGTTATATTAAATATTCTTGTTAATTTTGCAGATGGGTTAATAAATATTAGTGAAGTGTTTTCTTTAATTACTTTCTTATAGAAGGCTACAAGTACACCAAGGCCACTACTATCCATATAAGTTACTTTGGATAAATCTAATTTTATAATCAAACCGTCCGACAAAACAATTAACCCTAATTCATCTTTTAATATTGGTGCTGTATGAGTATCGATTTCACCTTCAATAAATCCATAGAGTAAATCACCAATTTCCCGCCTTTGTAATTTTAAATTCATTTAGTTTCCCCTCCGTTAATCTACAGTAATATTCGTCTCCCTTAAGACTATTTAACCATTTTTATTTAGATTAGAAAAGAAGAATAATCCTTCGTCATTGATTTGTGTATATATCGCAACCCAATAGTGAGCCACTTAACCCACTGTGTATTTTTCAGACGCACAGCTCGGCTTCATTTGGAGTGGCGGGCATGATACCCTTATTCGAGCGTTAAACCCCTACAGTTTTAGATCAAGTTTTCCCTGAATATAGTAATGTTTTTGGAGACTTATATTCGGATGTTTCTTTAAAAATACTACAGGCATTTCCTACATCAAAAGATATATTGAAAGCCAATAATGAAGTATTAACAACTAAAATAAAAGAATTCTGTAATTCTCGTTCTCTATAATGGGCAAATCAACAGGCCGAAAAGCTAATGACTGCAGCAGCTCAAAACCCTTTTCAGAAGGCTTTATATTAGTCTTTCCCTAAGTTTAGATATGTATGTTAATATGCTCTTTGAATACAAAAAACATCTATCCCTACTTGAAAATGAGATAGATGTTTTAGCAAAAAGTATTGAAGAATCTAAGATTATCCAATCAATTCCTGGAATCGGAAAAAAAATCGCTGCCACGATTGTTTCTGAAATTGGGGAAATTGAAAGGTTTAATCACCCTAAGAAACTAGTCGCATTTGCCGGTCTTGATCCAAGTGTCTTTGAATCTGGTACATTCAAAGGTACTTACAACCGAATAACCAAAAGAGGCTCTAGCAGACTACGGCAAGCTTTGTATATGGCTGTTAAATGTGCTATTCGTGACTGTCGAAAACAGAAAACAACGGATGAAATCCTTCCTCGTAATAAGAAATTACGAGCGTTTTATGATAAAAAACAGGAAGAAGGAAAACTATTTAGAGTAGCTGTAATAGCTTGTGCAAACAAACTCTTACTTTGGATTTATGCACTATTAAAAAGCAAGAATTCTTTCCAAGACATAGATTGATTTAACAATTTAACCAAGTAAACCTGAACTTTCCAAATTAAGAATTTGGACGGTTATTTGGCATGCACAAATTTAGTATAACATGATATTTTTATTATTTTTAATAAAAATTATTGACAACTATTAGCTGGTTTTGTGGAATAAACACGCAGAAATGCCCCCTAACTTTATCTAGAGGTAATACTTATATTTCATTTTAATGTTAAAATAAACATAATTGTGTCATTCTTATTTAGTTAAATGAAATGGAGGTTTTTGTTTTCGTGAATTTGTTATTGCTTACCATTAATCCTATTGCTTTTAGCATTGGATCTATAGATATTCGTTGGTACGGTATTTTAATTGCATCAGGTATTCTTTTAGGATACATAGTTGCAAATAAAGAAGCTGATAAACGGGGCTTACCAAAAGATTTTTATACAGATTTTTTAATGTGGGCTATTCCTATTTCGATTATTTCTGCACGAATCTACTACGTTACAATGGAATGGGATCAATATGCGGCTAATCCTCTGCGAGCAATTGAAATTTGGAACGGTGGTATTGCGATCCATGGTGGATTAATCGGAGCCATTTTAACGACTATTATTTATTGTAAAGTAAAAAAAATATCCTTTTTCAAAGTTGCAGATATTACAGTACCAAGTTTACTAATTGGACAAATTATAGGACGCTGGGGTAACTTCATGAATCAAGAAGCTCATGGTGGACCAGTGAGTCGAGCATTTTTAGAATCATTACACTTACCTAATTGGTTAATTAACCAGATGTATATAGAAAGCTTGAGTAGTTATGTTCACCCTACATTTTTATATGAGTCTTTATGGAATTTAGTCGGGTTAATTATTGTCTTACTTATTCGCAAACACTTAAATCGGGGTGAAGTATTTGCAACATATTTAATTTGGTATGCGATTGGTCGTTTTTATATCGAAGGCATGCGCACGGACAGCCTTTATTTAATCGGGGAATTACGTTCAGCACAAATTGTATCGATTCTTAGCCTTATTGTAGCAATTGGATTAATTGTTTATCGTCGATTTTTTATAAAAATACCTACTAAATATCAAGAAAAATTTTAGCAAGAAACAATTCTAAGCCCCTACATTAAGGAAACATAAATGTAGGAGCTTTTTTGTTGTATTAATTAAGGAAAGCGCCCGATTATGTATTAGGGGTGGGACGGTGGGTTAGGGAGAATGTCAGCATCGTCAGTGATGGAATTAATAATTGAATTGGCTTTCTTACTAAAATTCATTAGCGTTATTGCTTTTTTAGCCTACACTAGTGACTTTTCTTATTTCAATATTCATAAACTGACTAAGGCCCGTTATATTAAACATTCTCGCCATTCTTGCAGATGGATTCAACAATTTTAGGGAAGTATTTACTTTAATTACTTTCTTATAGAAAGCAACAAGTACACCAAGACCACTACTATCCATATAAGTTACTTTGGAAAGATCTAATTCTATAATAAAGCCGTCTGACAAAGCAATTAATTCTAGTTCACCTTTTAATATTGGTGCTGTATGACTATCGATTTCACCTTCAATAAATCCCTGTATCAAATCTTCAACTTCCCGCTTTTGTAATCTTAAATTCATTTATTCCCCTCCTTAAGTCCCATTATATTTTCCCATCTTAAGAACTATTAAAACACTTTTATTCAGAATAAAAAAGCGAAATCCTTCGTCAAGATTCCCTATTTTTGCGTAAAATATGCATAAATTTATGCATATTATCTTTAGCAACAGATACCCATTGTTCTACAGCGCTTTTTCTATTTGCTCATTTGTAATAGCTGCTAATAGCTTACTGCCTATTCCTTCTCACTTTCGATTTGGATTTAAATACAATACATAAAGCTCTACAACATCGTCCTGTATCGTTTTTCTGAATTTTGAACTAGTTCTTTAAATCCTTTTGAATTACTCGATTGAATGCGTCGAATAACTTTTTCGAAATTTGACTTACAATTCGATTCGCGGTACCGCCCATGCCGCTTGAGTCTGCAAAAAGAGCGCAGTCTCATTCGTCATGATCCGGCGGTTGGTAAGGCGCGAATCATAAATAACTGCACTTCAATTTTATATTGTTATGAATAGGATATTAAAGAAGGGGGGTGAGAGAATGTGTAATTGTATGAATAGAGGGTGCAGTGTTAGTTCTAATCAACTATCGGTTAAATGTGGAAATCTATGTTTTTCATCAGGTCCACTTAGAGCAACTAGTACAGTATGTCCTCCTGAAAATATAGGTTCCATAATTCCGTTTTCTTCAGGAACTGGACTAGTAACAGTAACGTTTACACCTCCAGAACTTGGAGAAGTTAGAGGAGTGTCTGCAATCGGTTTTGGAAGTGCTGTTGATACTATTGCAATAGGAAATACGGTTATCTTACCAACTGAAGTAGCAGGTACAACAGAAGCTTTTTCTGTTCCACGTGTAGGAACTAATACCGCTATTTCTGCAACATTTACAGAAACAGCTATTGCTGATGTTACAGGAACGGCTATTATTACTGCACAAGTTTATCGCGCCCCTGCTGGAATTATCACATTCACAGCAACAAATGCATTTGTTAACTTAACGCCGGTACTTACAGGAACGATTAATGTCGGTACTACCTTCCAAGGATTAGCGAATTTATCAAATATTCCGGTATCCGCTGGTGACCGTTTAGCAATGGTGTTTTCTGTTAGTGGAACAGGTGTTACAGATATTATCGTACTTACAGGTGCTGCAACAGCAGGTATTACGATTTCTTAAACTTCTACCAATTCATATGCTTTTTCTGGAACATATCCTTTTCCTACAAGAATTCCCATGAGTATAAATTATTAAAGAATGTGTTTTATATTATTTTCTTTTTTAACATCTTCCAACCCTTCGTTGACTAAAAATTCCGACCTTTGAATCCATAGGTCTGGGTGTTATACCATCAATTCCGGGGCTACCATTAAGTTAAGAAATCCCTTACTCAGCATGCATTGCATCTGCCTTGGTGCGGTGAATCGTGCCAAATGGATGATTAGGTGGTGCATAGATAGAATATAGCCTTAATGGAATATTCCCTGTATTCGTTAAGTTATGCCATGTTCCAGCGGGGATAAAAATTGCGGAATCATCCTGAACATTTCTACTAAAGTCTAACTGATTTTTACTTTTACCCATTTGAGTAACACCTTGACCTTGTTCGATTCGTAAAAATTGGTCAACGTCAGGATGCATTTCTAAACCGATATCTTCACCTGGATTTAGGCTCATTAATGTAGCCTGTAGGTGATTTCCTGTCCACAAAGCAGTACGATAAGTATTGTTTTGTTTAGCTGCCTCATTAATATTTATAACAAAAGGACGTTTTCCGTAATCACTGATTGGCAAACCATTATTTTGAGATGAATTAGTTTGATTTACAAGAACAGGACCTTGAGGATTCCATTGATTTGTATTCACAGCATAATGATACATCGGAGCAATACTGTAATATGGGTGTTGATATGGATACCCGTATGGGGAATAATACATTTTTTCAACCCTTTCGAAAATAATATACTATTGTATGCTAACTTTTAATAATGTGTTTTCTAAGTATAGATTTCGATTTAGGCAAAAAAAAAGCCGAATACATAGTTCGGCTTACTAAATATTAGTTCTGCATGTCAGACATTAATTGGTTTCGCAATTGCTGAACGACCTCTTTTGAAGCTGGTGCAGCAGGTTGATAGTATCCTTTTTGAAGGGCATAACTGTATAAAGTTCGTTGACGGGATTCATCCTGATTTCGCAATTGGATTAATGTTTGTCTGAGTTCCGCATTATTCGTTTGTGCGATGATATTGGCATATCCAGTTAAGCTTGCATTTAACCCGGCCAGATAATCATTGACCATTTCTTTATCTTGAAACATTTACACTCCTCCTTAGTTTAAATATGTTATTAAATCCTGTTGTGCTTGCTTAGCAGCTTGTGCATCTCTTTCAAAGAGTGCTTTTAAATCTGTATCTGTGCAACTTGATGCATACATTTCCAATTTTTTTGCAACGTTTCCATGCCCACCAATTAAACTACGTAAATGCTCAACTTCTAGTTCAGTTAAGTTATGATTCACTGTTAATTCCTCCTTTACATTAATAATTCACCTTTATTAAAAATTTATACAATACTTGACTAACAACTTAACACATGAAAACGACATATTTTCCTAAACAAAGGATTCAATCCTCCAGTTAGGTACTTTATA
>Ga0079224_100014402_pt1 | contig 11048 bp, 6 predicted proteins | sample Stecom2015_FD_80414 | JGI IMG/M metagenome (GOLD analysis project Ga0079224, IMG submission 80414) | Agricultural soil microbial communities from Utah to study Nitrogen management - Steer compost 2015 | ecosystem: Environmental > Terrestrial > Soil > Agricultural land | place: USA: Utah...
TCATATTCAGAGGTTTACAAAACACCTATATCAATATTTTTTCTTTGTTGTTACCTTTCTGAGAGGCTGTCCGATTAATAGTTGAAAACCAGAATTTCGTTGGGTTAGCCACCACACGTTCTGTAGGTAAACTATCAGTTATGAAAAATTTCGTTATTTATGCGTACAGTCTTCCTCACTTTCACACTATTCACAATCTCCTCTTTTCTAGCTTTTGGAATCCAATCGATACCGGCTCATATCGAAGCCGAAGATTATGCTACCGCATTTGGGGCAACCGTATCGGCTACTAGCGATGAGAGCGGTGGTCAGGAGGTCAGTTGGATGCAAGATAGTACCTGGATGACCTATCCCATTACCGTATCCACGGCAGGCTACTATAAAGTCAGTTTTCGAGTAGCGAACGGTTTCAGTGATGATGCCCGCTTGCAATTATTTGCTGATTCAACACTTTTAACGGATTTGATCGTTCCACGAACCGGTGGGATGATCAGTTGGAAAACGGTACCTCAATTGATGTATATCCCTTCGGGTACGATTCAACTAAAATTTTTAGCAGTAAAAGGAGTTTTTAGTCTTAACTGGATGAAGTTCGAAAGGACCTTGCATGCCCTGCCGGGTTTGATCCAGGCGGAAAATTTTGATGTTGCCGAGGGAGTCCAAACGGAATCTACCCTTGATACCGATGGGGGCCTTAATGTGAGTCATATTGATGATAATGACTGGATGATGTACAATGTAGATGTGACGCAGGCAGGCACCTATCAATTTGATTTTCGCGTCGCTAATGCCTACGGTTACGGCTATATTCAAATACTCGACCAAAACAATCAGCTTCTAGGCCAAACGGCGGAGATACCTCATACAGGAGGCTGGCAAAGCTGGACCACCGTAACAGCCGTAGCAGCGTTGCCTGCGGGAAACCAACTGATTAAGCTTTTAGCGCCACGGGGAGCTTTCAACCTGAATTGGTTTGAAGTATCAGCAAGTGCCCAAACAAAACAACCAGCTGTCATTACATTTTCGGAACTTCCACCTCGGGTAGCTGGTGAAGGACCTTTTGCCTTGATAGCAAGTAGCAATCACACGGAAACCGAACTTTTTTTCACCACTTCCGATTCGACGGTAGTCAAGGTAGAAGAATCATCTCAAGGCTGGGTAGCTATACCGTTGAAGGCGGGTCAAGCTACCCTTACAGCCCACCAGGAAGGTAATGCGAATTACCAGGATGCGGATCCCGTAGCCAGAATTCAGGTCGTCACCATGCCCAGTGTAACACCCATGCAAAAGATTCCTATTGACCCGAACCGCTGGTACGTTCTGAACAATGCAGAAAACGGTTTGCAAGGCCTTTTCGATGGTATTACGAATCAGAATGTACATGTGGGATGGGGAATGGTGGTCGATCAATATGATGCCTATTATCCACTTTTAGAGGGGGAAGAGATGATGGTTGAAGCGATTAAAATGTTTGATTACGAAGGTGTGTTTACCAGTAACCCAGCCACCCTTTCTGTAATTACCGAGGATTGGCAACGTATTCCAATAGCTACGTTCACCGGCCAAGTCTACAATGGTTGGGTCGGTCCCTACCCCGACCGTCAGATGGAGGGCGAAGGACAATTTCGGTTGGATTCCGTTATCTCAGGAATTCGTTACCTCGTATTTAACATTCAGGGTGGTCTACCGACAGAGATCGAGTTCTACGGTTTTTACGACAATTCCCAGGTCGATACTACCGTCACAGTCGCGGCGCGGGAGGTGAAATTGAAAGATATGCTAGGGGTAAATGCCTATGAATGGAATTTTCAGGATGGGGAAACACCCTGGGTGATCAATGAGTCGAAGGTTGAAATGGTCAAGAGCTTTACCGCCATACGACACTATATGGACTGGGAAAAGCTCGAATCGATAGAAGGTGTTTATTCTTATAACCCCACCTTGGTAGGGGGCTGGCACTACGACCAAATTTATGAAAGATGCCAGGCAGAAGGGATCGAAGTATTGGCATGCCTAAAGACGATCCCTAATTGGATGATGCCAACCTATCCTCCTGGTGAACAGGATGCTGAAAATGTGCCGGTACGCTATGGGAAAGATTTTGAAGATCCAAATTCCTATATCGAGCAGGCGAAAGTGGCCTTTCAATTCGCAGCGCGCTACGGTAGTAACACGGAGGTAGACACCAGCCTGTTGAGTGTACATTCAACGCCACGTTGGCCGGGTGATAATCCGAATACGATTCGGATTGGAACCGGATTAGTGAAGTATATTGAGTGTGACAACGAACGTGATAAATGGTGGAAAGGGCGGAAAGCTTACCAGACGGCTCGCGAATATGCCGCCAATCTATCGGCCTTTTATGACGGTCATAAGAGTTCGATGGGCCCCGGTGTAGGGGTGAAAAATGCCGATCCACAAATGCAAGTCGTAATCGGAGGACTGGTTTCAGGAGCTGAATACATACGTGGTATGGTGGATTGGTGCCGGGAATTCAGAGGTTACAAACCCGACGGGTCGGTAGACTTATGCTGGGATGTGATCAACTACCACATATATACCGATAATACCACCTCATCACAGAGCGGAACTTCTACCCGCGGAGCTGCACCCGAAGTGACTAACGCTGCTGAAAAAACAAGAGATTTTATACGTGTATCGGACGAACTATGCGGGGGAATGCCCGTATGGATCACCGAAACCGGATTTGACATTCATCAGGATAGTCCGTTGAAAGCAGTTCCGATCGGAACGAAATCAGCATTGGACACCCAAGCCGACTGGATATTACGTATGTCATTATTTTCTGCTCGTCACGGAGTGGCAAAAGTCTTTTATTACCAAATGTATGACGACCATGACTCAGGCATGATATTCGCTACGTCAGGATTGATCAATTCCAACCTTACCCGCAGGCCAGCCGCTGACTTTTTATACCAAACTAAAAATTTATTTGGAAACTATATTTTCAAGGAAACCTTAGCGCAGGATCCGATTATCGATCGATACGAATGGAATGGGCAAGATATGTATGCCATGGTGGTACCCGATGAGGTTGGACGTACCGCTAATTATACGCTAGCACTCCCGAATTCCACCAGTGTCAGGGTATATACACCTACAGCCGGAGCTACGGAGATGTCTTGGACTGACTTGCCGGTCGTGGGTGGATCCGTTACGATTTCCGTCGGTGAGACACCCATCTTCGTAGTCCCTGATGGTGGTAATAACGCGCGGATTGCCGTCAATGAAACTGTCGTTGAGGAATTGCAACGCCCGCAGGTAACGGTTTTTCCAAACCCAACCACCCGGGGTAAGGTACGGATTCAGATCGATAATCCCGGCGGGGGAGATGTAGTGATACGACTTTTCAATGCCGGTATGGGGACCTTGCATTACGAAACCCTTTTGAAACAGCCCGGCGAAAAAATTGTGCATCCCGTCGATTTATCGGCCATTCCCTCAGGAAATCTGATCGTCGATATACATCAAAAAAATGGGAGGATATTGAAAAAGCTAATCAATCTCAATCCGTAGTATGTTCTCCGTCAGACTTTCGGCATGCTTTTGGGTATAGTAAAAAGTGATAAAAATCAGCTTAATATTAATCGAAAATTTGCTGATTTGCAGGAGTTTTAAGCACCGAAAGTCTGATCCTCTGTTTTGTGCAATACAATTTAGGGGGTTATTAACTGGAGAATATGAATACGGCACGAAAGCGTATTAAAAAAATCTTTTTTTATACCACCATTACCGTCGGAATGACGTTAATGTTTTTTTCGTTGTACTTTGGATACAAGAGCCTTTCGGGGATGGCTTTAAATAACCAAATGATTTCAAAGTCAGCGACTGTTTTCAGTAAATCCCTCGAATTTGCACTCAAAAACAAAGAGGTCCAGTCGTATACCCGAGAGTTGCTTCTGGGCGTCGATGTTCCCCATCGGGGGTTGGACTCAGAAAGGCAATTGATTGATGGGATCTTAGATACGCTCAGTATTCTGGTTGAAGAGGATGCAGAGCAAACCCAACTGGTCAAGGAAATGGGAGCCCTTTCTGTTGAATTAATGGATCTTCAGGAACTAGCTGTTCGAATTCAACAAACGGAAGGTCAAGAAGCAGCGACCAAACTGATACAATCGGGACGTGGAGCGCAAATTTATCAATCAATAAAGGACAAAGCGGAGCAGGTTCATGAAATTGAACGGCATCGTTTGGATTATTTTGAAACCGATACTGGTTACGTATCTAAAGCGACGTTATACTACATCATAGGGATGAACGTCACCGGGATCCTAGGTTTCTGTATTACCATTATCTGGTTGTTTTACCTCTTTAAAAATAGGAATAAGGACCGGTTTTTGCGTAAAGAACTCCATCGTAGGGAGCAAATTTTGAAACAGTATCTCGAAGCCATACCTGATGGGATCATAGTAATCAGTACCAATGAAGAAGTGAAATTCATTAACCGTTCTGGTAGGGAATTGATCCGACTGGGGGATGCGAATCCAGCAAATTTAGAGGAGCTCATTCGAGGTATTCCCTTGGAAAACAAGGAACACTATATGGAGATTTATCGTCAGGGGAATCTGCCTTTGAAAAAAGGATTGTCGGGCGAAAGATCCATAGGAAACCGTTTCGATATTATTATCGACGGAAAGATTAGAAATATGGAGACCAACGTCCAGCCGATATATAACCTGGACGAAACCCTGATTGGTGCCGTATGTGTAATTCGGGATATTACGGAGAAAGAGAACTATGCAGCCAACCTAAAGGCGGAACGGGATTTGGTCGAGAAGTCGATGCGAGCTAGAAACATATTCCTGTCGAGCGTCAGTCATGAAATTAGAACACCTTTGAACACGATCATAGGGTTCACCGACCTTTTAAAACTGGAGGTCAATGATCGTAAAGCCCAGGAGTATGCCAAATATATCGAGATAGCCAGTAAGAATTTACTCCGGCTTATGAATGATATCCTCGATCTATCGAAAATGGAATTTGGACAATTAGTACTGGATCTAGAACCGACGGCCGTGGCTGAATTGGTTGAATCCGTTTCAGTATTGATTGGGAAGCGGGCTCGGGATAAGGGGATCAACTACCGTTACGAATTATCGGAATACCTCCCTAAAACTATTAAAACAGACAAAATTCGACTGACACAGATTTTACTCAACCTATGTCAAAACGCCATTAAATTCACTGAAAAAGGTGAGGTGTTGTTAAAGGTAGAACCGGCTGGAGTCAAAAAAGATGGACGTCAAATGATCCGTTTTGTGGTTAAGGATACAGGGATTGGAATTCCCGAAGAACGACAGAAAAAAGTGTTTGAAACCTTCGTACAAGCCGATGAGAAAATTTCCAGTCAATACGGAGGCACCGGTTTGGGATTGGCCATAGTGAAATACCTGGTAGGATACTTCGACGGAACTATTAAACTAGAGAGTAAAGAAAAGGTAGGAACTACTTTTACACTTGAATTCCCCTTCGAAGTTATTGAATCTTTTGACGGAGAATCAAGCCCAAATACAACTGAGGAAGAAATAATTCCAGCGGGTCTAAATGGCCTGAAAATACTTGCCGCTGAGGATAATGTGTTGAATCAAAAACTGTTAAGAGCCGTTTTTGACAGAACGGGTATCGTGCTGGAGATCGTCAATAACGGGAAGGAAGTGTTGGAAAAATTGAATAAGTATGCCTATGATTTGATCATTATGGACGTTCAAATGCCCGAAATGGACGGTTATACGGCCATCAAGGAAATCAGAAAAAAATTAAAATTAGAAACGCCCATCATTATGATGACCGCTCATGCCATGGCTGGAGAACGAGAAGAAGGCTTGCGGATAGGTGCGAATAGTTATCTGTCAAAGCCATTTCAACGGCTTGAGCTTTTTAGTACGATTATCAATTTAACCCATAAAGCGGGGGTACAAACGGAAATTATAAACACAGCAATCGAAAATAATTCGGCTATCGAATCCCAGCGCGTTGATCTTGGTTATTTACACGAAATAACCGGGGGTAGTGAAAGCTTAAAGCAGGAGTTAGTGCAACTTTTTGAAAACGATGGGATCGTACAATTGGAAATCATTCGTGAAAAATTGGCAAATCAAGACTACGATGGTCTGAAACAAGCCATTCATAAATTTCGATCCTCACTGTATTCGGTAGGGATGTTGCCTTTGGCAAGGCGTTTAAAGGAAATAGAATCGGCATTGGGTAAACAAATAATTCCTGAAAATCTTACTTCGGAAATTGAAGAGGTTGTAAGTGAAGTTCAGGCAGGCCTGAGTGAACTGAAAAGCATTTAGTTTTAGTAAGTGTTTAGTGGGGTAGAGGCTGCTTTTTGAGCCATCATTTCTGAGAGAATTTGTAAAATGGTATTGGCACGATGCTCCCAAGTATGGGCGGCGGCAAGGTGAGTTCTTTGCTCACGTTTTGCTTCGGAATCAGTCGTTAAAGCCAGCGTTATTTTTTCGGAAAATTCGTCGGCATTGGTACAATAGTAGACGGTATCCTTGGTGAATTCTTTTAGGTCCTCGTTGAAATCGGTAGCAATTACTGGTTTCCCTGCACCCAAATATTCAAATAGCTTAAGGGGAAAGACGGTCGCGCTGTGATCGTCTTTCTGAAACGGAATCATGGCAACGTCAAAACCTTTTAATACCGACGGCATTTCTTCATACGGTACTTTTCCTTTAAAATGCACATTGTCGCAGGCCTCTATGCCACGAGGGAGCTGGGTGTTCACCGGTCCTACAAAAACAAATTGCTTATTCGGGTGTTGGCGTGCAACATTTTCGAGCAAAACGAAGTCCATTCGATGATCGATACTGCCAAAGTAACCAATGATGGGGGCATCGATATCGGAAATTAGTTTCGAAACGGACAATCCAGGGTCCAAGGCTTTCTGACTATGGGCAATATCAGCTGCGTTGGGTACAAAATAGGTGTTCGGGTTGATACGCTTTTTTTCATCATATAACTGTTTGGCACTGCATAGTACCAAATCCGATTTTTCAACCAACTGTCGCTCCGATGGCCGTCCATGTTTACCGTCAAACGATCCGATTATCGGATCCAAGCATTGATACACCTTTAAACTTGGCGCTAGACCGTTAGCAACACCCGGATAATGAAAGTTGAAAGAATTGATAAAAACATAATTTTCGATCTTCCGTTTTTTTAGAATGTACCGAATCTTGGTGCGGATTAACCATTCATTTACCTGCAATAATCTGCGGTATAGCCATCCCTCTGGTAAAAAATGAATGGACAAAAGGATGGGGGAAATGAAAATTTCTAAATGTGAATCGTAAGCTATGGAATGATCTGAAAATAGTGAAAAAAGCCCTTTTCGTCTTTTAAAGGGTTCAGTACCAAACCGTTTTATATAATCGTTGAACGTATAGGGATGATCGAAATAAAGAACCTTGTTGCGTTTGGCAAACTCCCGCGCAAGATAAAAGGCGGTGGATTCTATATCAGCATCAAATCGGAACAAGCTAAAAATAACAATATGTTGTTCCTTTAATACCATGAATGTAGGTTCCGAAATATGATTTACTAGGGCCATCCATTATCTTTAGCCGAAGATACTATAAATCATAGAGGTGGCCAATTGCCGTTGATTATGCCTGTTATTTTATTTGATCATCAGAAGTTTACGACCCAACGTTATGGGGGGATCAGTCGTTATTTTGCCAACATGGTCAAATACATCCGTTTTACAGAAGATTTCGATTGCCTGAGTGGGGTTTTGTATACTGAAAATCAGTATCTTACTAGGAAAAAGTTTCCATTTAACAATCGCCTTGCCAAACGTTTTTTTGCCACCCCCTTCGGGCAAAAGCAACTCTATAAACTGAATCAACAGTATTGTATTCGGCTCTTAAAAAAAGGAAAATTTGATCTTTTTCATCCCACCTATTACGATACCTACTTCCTGCCGTTTTTAAAGGGGAAACCGTTGATTACGACGATCCATGACATGACCTATGAACGTCTGCCCGAGTATTTCTGGTCACAAGATCCTTTACCCCTGCAGAAAAGAACCCATATTGAAAAAGCGGATGCCATTATTGCCATTTCTGAAACGACTAAAAATGACATTTTAGAGTTTTTTCCACAGACCGACCCCAACAAAATCAAGGTCATCTACCACGGTATCGAAGCTCGCCAGTCGACGCCGGTTGATGCTCCCCAGTGGTTACCTCCCAATTACTTACTCTATGTAGGCGATCGCGGAGGGTATAAGAATTTTCACCTACTACTGAAGGTTTTTGGTCGATTAGTTAACCTGTATCCGGAACTAAAACTGGTTATTACGGGAGGTGGACAACCGGGAATTGCAGAATTGGAGGCTATGAAACGAATCAAGGTCCATGATAAAATTATCCATCGAGATGTATCGGATGCCGAATTGTTTACGCTTTATCAAAATGCACTCGTCTTTGTTTATCCTTCTCTTTATGAAGGTTTTGGCCTGCCGATATTGGAGGCTTTTCAGGCAGGCTGCCCCGTTTTGCTCAGTGACATCCGTTGTTTTCGGGAAGTCGGGGCTGACGCCGCCGTTTTCTTTGAAGCTAGAAACCCAGACGCTTTGTTTTATTCGTTGAAAGAACTTATCGAAAAAGAAGACTTAAGGAAAACGTTGCAACAAAAGGGCTATAAGCGCTTGAAGGATTTCCCCGTGCAAAGACAGATGGAGGATACCCTTCAGCTTTATCGATCACTCCTCTTCCGGTAAGACGTCTACCCATTCAAAACGGTCGGTCATAATGCCTTTAGGATGTTCGCGTCCGATGCGAAACCCGAGCCAGTTTTTGGGTGCAATGACTCTGTTGTTTTTGGGTGAAAGATAGCAAGCCCACCAGGCAAATGTACTATTGGAAATGATCGCAATATCGGCGTGTTGGATGAGCTGAAAATCAGTGATTTCATCGTTTGATGCAAAAATAAAATTGTCGCGAGGTTGAAAAGCATTTTTTACAAAAGGCATGTCGTCACTAACGAAGATCACCTTGTATTCATCCAGATTTTCGATATTACCGAGTTGTCTTTGGAAATGGCTTATTGGTAAAGAAATGTCCCTTTTTCCGTAGGTCAGGTAGTCGGTACGACGAATATGGACCGTGATGATTTTGTTTTCTCGGAATAGTGCACCGTATTGATCCGCAAACTTTTTTAAATATTTCTCCTTAATCTTTGGTAGTCTAATGTCGGTAAGCTGTTTGATATAATAATCCGATTGAAAAAAACCGGCATAGATGGTAAATTCCTTCACCTCAACTGGTTTGGGTGCTACGAAATTGTGCATATAGTGGGTGCGAAAGGGTAGGATTTTGGGTAAGACCCGGGTAAATACGGAATAGATTATAGCGTTAAGGGTGAGATTGTCATACCATCCCAGATCGAAATAACGGCCAAAATAGGCGTGATGTGGATTAGGAAAGAAATACACCCAACCTTTTTTGCGGGTTCGCAGATACTTCAAAAAAAAATACTGAAATAATTGATTTCCCATCCGCCCGTTAAAAAAGACTCCGACGATCATTATTTTTTGTTTTTAAAAATGAAATCAATTCCAAATTTTAAGTAGGATTTGAAGAAGGTAACATAAAACTCCTTCATATAAATTAAAACATTCCCCAGTTTTACACCGATAAAATGTTTCAAGACAAGTTGTCCTAATAGGAAACCAATGAAATTAGAAATAAGTGTTGCATAGGCTGCCCCCATAACCCCGATACTTCGGATAAGAAAATAGTTGAGTACCAGGTTAAGGACCGTAGTAAGCAGCACAACGCTGAAGGTTATTTTGGGTTTGCCAATAGAGTCTAATATGGTTCCAAATTGCCTTCCGAATGGGATAAGGAGGGCATATAGCAAGGTTATTTTAAGTAGTGGGATGGAGTCCTGGTATTGGCCTCCGGCGAGCAACGTAATTACCCATTCGGCAAAAAAGTACAAGAATAAAATTCCAGGTAACAAGATTCCAAGCGTAATGCCTACCGACTTTTCATAAAGGTATTTTACGGCAGATTCACCCTCGGAAGCCATTCGCTTTGCACTTTGAGGGAACACAATAGTGGCCATCGCATTGGTAGGAATATCAATCAAATTAGTGATTCGAACGGCGATATTAAATGCACCCGAAGCGGCAGGTGAGAGCATCGCACCTAACATCATTTGGTCGATCGTGCCTGACAATAAGGAACTAACAAAGGTTCCAAAGCCATATTTGCCAAAGTTTAGCAATTGTTTGACCCAGTATCTTACCTTATTAAATGCTACGGTTAGGTAGGGTTTGGCAAAATGATAGGCAAAAATAGTGGCGAGGGTCACGTTGAAACCCAATACCCAAACCAACTCCTGTAGTGAAATGGTATAGTTAGTCACATAGGCAAATCCCACAAAAAGGAACAGAAAGCCCTGACGAATCAAACCAGCTGCGAAATTTCCCTTAAAACTTAAGTTGGCCTGTTCGATGCAATTGAGGATGTTCAAAACACCGGAAATAAAAAAAACAATATTGTAGAGGAGAAACAATTGGCGTAGTTCCGGTGTACTCCATAGTGTAGCTAAATAACCCGCTAGGAAGGTATTGGCTAAAATACAGATCAGGGTCGTGACGGCGCTAAGAACGATGGCTCCCCCTACGATTTCAGCGTGTTCGTCTCGAGCATTACCGGAAATATGACGAATTAATGCTGTTTGGATCAGGCCGGTTCTAACAGCTTCTAGGATGGTTACGACGGCCATAAATAAGACCCAGCTGCCATATTCGTCTTTATTTAATACCCGAACGAGCAGATAAAAACTCGCAAATCCGAAAAATACGCCCGAAAAGTTCTGGATCAGAGATAGTAACCCTGACCTCAGCCAATATCCCTTATTGTTGGTGTCAGCGCTCATTCAGGTTCTGAATTGGCTCGCGTTATAAAGTGTTTATCCACATACTTTTTGAGGGTTTCAACGTCTTTAGCATGTAAAATGGTTGCGCCCGATAACTTGGGGTAAAGTTTCTCATAACATTTGAA
>Ga0079224_100014403_pt1 | contig 11048 bp, 6 predicted proteins | sample Stecom2015_FD_80414 | JGI IMG/M metagenome (GOLD analysis project Ga0079224, IMG submission 80414) | Agricultural soil microbial communities from Utah to study Nitrogen management - Steer compost 2015 | ecosystem: Environmental > Terrestrial > Soil > Agricultural land | place: USA: Utah...
GCCCACCGCCCGCGCCGATGCCCGCGCTGCTCCGCCGTGTCCGCATGGGAGCCATTCCCCCGGGGACACCCCCGGTCGCGGCGGAGCTCAAGCTTCAATCGCCAGCGGGCATGAACGATGCGCTGGCAGGGATCCGGTGCCACCGGGGTAAACACCAGCCCCGGACGGTCGCGCGCGGTGCTGGATTCTACGGAGGCGGGAGCAGCGTGCAGCGGATCCAGCCGCGCACCGAATTCACGAGCCACAGCTCGTCGGCATCCGCGAGCTCCTCGATGCGGATGCGCCGCTCGCGTACGCGACCCTCCGCGATGAGCGTGTCGCGCAACGTGCCCGGCAGCAGGCCGCACTCGACCGGCGGCGTCACGAGCGCCCCGTGCAGCCGCACGACGAGGTTCGCCACCGTCGATTCGGTGACCTCGCCTTCCGCGTTCCACAGGAGCACGTCGTCACAGTCGCCCGCGTCCGCCAGCGCGCGCTCGTAAATTCGGCGATCGGTGGTCTTGTGGTAGAGGAGCGGGTCGCGCCGGTCCACGGGAGTTGCGGCCAGCCGCACCCGCCACGGACCGAACGCGTCCGCGCCCAGCGTACGGGCGTCCGTCGCCACGGAACCGTCGCGTGCCAGGCGCAACCGCACGCGCTGTGGCTCGCCCGCGGTTGCGGCCCCGATCTCGTCGAGGGCAGCGAGCACGCGCGTGCGGTCGAAAGGGAAGCCGAAGTACTCGGCGGACGCGGCGAGCCGCTCAAGATGCGCGTCGAGCAGGTGCCACGAGCCGGTCCGCGCCAGGAGCAGCGTTTCCAAGAGCTCGAAGTCCCGCGGTGGCGGCGCCGCCAGGATGCGTGCCTTGTCCAGGCACTCGGCGTATTCCGAGGCCGCGTTCGAGTCCCACACGATGCCGCCTCCTGCACCGTAGACGCCCGTGCCGGTCCGGCGGTCGACGAGCGCGGTGCGGATCGCAACGCTGAAACGCGCACGCCCGTCCGGGCTCACGCAACCGATCGCGCCGGTGTAGATCTCGCGGGGCGTATCCTCCAACTTGGCGATCAGCCGCAGGCTCGACACCTTCGGCGCACCGGTCACCGATGCGCACGGGAACAGGGCGCCGAACACCTCTGCGAGCGATGCCCGGCTGCGGGCGCGCACCGTCGAGGTGAGCTGCCACACGGTGCGGTACTTCTCGACCGCGCACAGGGCCGTCACCTGCACGGACCCGGGCTCCGCGACGCGCCCGAGATCGTTGCGCACCATGTCGGCGATCATCACGTTCTCCGCGCGGTCCTTCGCCGACGCGCTCAGGCGGTGCGCGAGCTCACGATCCTGCGCGAGCGTGAGACCGCGCGGGGCCGTGCCCTTCATCGGCCGGCACACCAGCACGTCGCCGTCGCGCTCGAAGAACAGCTCGGGCGACGCGGACACGATCGCGTGATCGACACACTGCACGTAAGCGGCATGCGGGGCGTCGGCCGCGGTCTCGACGAACAGGCGCCAGGGATCGTCGAGGCCGCTGCCCTGCAGGCGGACGGTGAAGTTCACCTGGTAGGTGTTGCCGGCCGCGATCTCCTCCCGGATGGCCGCGACCTTCGCCGCGTACTCGTCGGGGCCGATCGACATGCGCCATTCGCCCGGCGGCCGCGATCCCGAAGGGCGAGGCTTCGCAATTGCCTGCGGCCCGCTGAACAGGCCGATGCAGGCCGGCGGCAGGCGGCCCGCCGGACGGGTCACGAATGCCGGGTCGAACGCGGCGGCCGCCTCGTAGGTCACGTAGCCGGCCGCGTGCAGGCCTTCCTCCCGCACGCGCCGCTCTGCGGTCTCGAGGACCGCGACGACCTCGCCCGCATCGGCGGCGACGAGCACCTCCCGCGGCCTCGTGTACTCGAGCCAGCGGGACGCCGCATCACGAAGGACGATCCGCTCGAGCATTCCGCATCGTCAGGGATGCGCGGTTGCCGGCACGTCGCTCTCCCGCGGGAGCTCGAAATCCGGGTACAGGCGCAGCATCGCCACGGTCACGCCGTTCGTCCAGCCGAAGCCGTCCTGCAGCGGATACTCGCCGCCCCCGCCGGGGGTCAGCTCCACGACGTTGTATTTCTCCAGCAGCTTGCCGGTCTCGGCGTACACGCTCGACACCGTGGTGAGCCAGCGCCGCGCGACGGTTCCGGCGAGGTCGGTCTCGCCGTAGCGCCTGAGGCCCGAGACGGCGATCCATTGCAGCGGCGCCCACCCGTTCGGGGCATCCCACTGCTGCCCGGTGTCCCGGTCGGAGGTGACGATTCCGCCTCGCTTCAGCAGGTGACGCTCGACCGCGGCGGCGACGCGCTCGGCCTGCGCCTCGGTGGCGACGCCCGCGAACAGCGGATAGAGGGTCGCGGCGGTCATGTGCCCGAGCACGCGTTGCTCGCGCCAGTGATAGTCGTCGAAAACGCCCGCGTCCTCGTTCCAGAGGTAATTGCGGATCGCGCGTCGACGTGCATTGGCATACTCGCGGTACTCGTCCGCGCACGCCTGGTCGCCGCGGGTCTCGCAGCCCCGCGAGATCGCCCGTTCCAGCCCGTAGAGCAGGCTGTTGAGGTCGGGAGGCACGATGTCGGTGGTCCGGATCGTCGCGAGCGACCGCCCGTCGGCGAACCAGCGGGAGCTGAAATCCCAGCCGCTCTCGGCGGCCGCGCGAATGTCGCGCCAAAGCCGTTCCGCCTCCTTGCCGCTGGCGCCCGCTTCGCGCGCCACGGCGACGTCCTCGCGCCAGGATTCGTCGCGCGGGGCGGCGCGGTCGTCCCAGTAGCGGTTGAGCCGCGACCCGTCGGGCATCACGACGACCCGGCGCACCGGTGCGCCGGGCGCGGCGGCGTCGGCGCCGGCCATCCAGAACGCGTGCTCCGCCCTGAGCGCCTCGAGGTAGCTCGCCCAGGCCGCGCGCGGGTTGCGCGGCTCCAGCAGCGCCACCATCTCGTAGAAGAACGGCGGCTGCGAGCGGCTCAGGTAATAGGTGCGGCTGCCGTTGGGGATATGGCCGTGCTGCTCGATGAGCCAGGCGAAATTGTCGACCATGCCTCTCTGCAGCAGCGCCTGCTGGCGACCGAAGCCCAGCATGGTGAACCACGAGTCCCAGTAATAGATCTCCCTGAAGCGTCCGCCCGGCACGACGTAGGGATTCGGCAGCGGCAGTCGCGACGAGAACGGCTCGGCTTGCGGCGTGTGCCGGGTCAACAGCGGCCAGAGCGCGGCGATGTGGCGACGCAGCGGCAGGCCCGGCGTCGGCGGCCGCGCCGCGGGCGCCGGCGGATCCAGGACGAACTCCCGTTCGACGAACGCGCGCAGGTCCTCGCGCGACGCCGGCGCCTCGTCGGCGTAGCGCGCCAGGATGGCGGCGGGCTCGTCCTTCGGCACCGCGTCCGCCCACTGCTTGGAATCCGCAAACAGGCCGGCCAGCGCGACCTCTTCGAACAGGTCGCCGAACAGGACCGACGGCGGCGCGGGGACTTCGGTGGCCGTGTCCCCCGGCAGCGTCGCGCAGGCGATGAGCCCGCACAGGCCGAGGACGCACAGGGCGCTGAACGAACGCAGGGTGGCGAATGTCGGTTGCATGGGCTTCATCCCGATTGGAAACGGTAGCGAACGGCGAGGCTGAGCGAGCGTCCGAACAACGGCCGCGCGTTGTAGAGCTGACCGATCCCGCTCGAGCCGACGTCGGTACGGGGATTGCCCTCCGTCAGCCCGACCTCGTTCGACAGGTTGTCGACGGTGAGCTGCGCGCTCCACGCGTCGCTGAAACGGTATTCCACGCCGGCATCGACCTCCAGGTAGGAGGGGAGCCGGATCGTGTTCTCGTCGTTCGCGTAGCGATCGCCGTAATGCGCGAACATGAGCCAGGCGCGGCCGCGGCCTTCGGCGAACGACAGTGACGGAATCACGCGCACCATGACCCGCGGAATGCGGCGGACGCGGTTCCCGCTGTTGTCGATGCCCGAGCCGCGAAAGTTGCGGTACTCCGGCTCCTGCAGCGTCGCCGAGAACTCGAAGCTGACCGCGTCGATCGGCTCGTAGACGCCTTCGAGCTCGACGCCCAGGGTGCGCGTCTCGGCGCGCCGCACGACCGTCGACCCGTCCGCCAGGATGTCCGTGAACGGCACGTTGTCGAACGACGTCCCGTAGGCCGCCAGGAACAGTGCGAGCCGGTCCAGCGCCGCCTTGTAGCCTATCTCGACGTTGGTCACGCGATCCTCGCGCCCGATGCCGTTGCGCAGGTCGTCGAAATGCGGGAGCTTCGCGGAGCGGGTGAGGTGGCCGAAGAAGGCGTGGCGATCGCTTGCCTCGTAGTTGAAGCCGGCCGACCACCCGAGATGATCGAACCAGCCGCGCCGCCCTGCCTGCCGCGTTCCGGCGAGCGTGGCGACGTCGTACGGCGTGGCGGGATCGCCGTCGAGATCGACGTCCGGCACGCCTTCGCTGATCGACGCCACGAGCCGCTGCCGGTCCCAGCGTGCCCCGAGATCGACGCGGAGCCGCTCGTTCACGTGCCACTCGTCGGCCGCGTACAGCGCTCCGGCGACCCCGTCGTAAGAGGCACGCAGGTTGAGGAACGAGTAGCGGGTGAAGCCGGCGGGGTCCGTCACGCCCGGCAGGAACAGCCGCTCCGGCCGGTCGCCGACGTCCGTGAGCAGCAGGTTGCCCAGGCTCCAGCGGTCGTGCATCGAGAAGTCGGCCGCGTACACGCCCAGCACGACCTCGTGGGCGCCGGCGCTCAACGTGAGCCGCGTGTCGTTCTGCAGCGCGTGATAGTCCTTGGCAACCGCCCAGTGACCGTGGTTCTGGACGAGGAAGCCGGGGTCGAACGGCTCGCCGCTCGCGAGGTAGCGGAAATCGGGCGCCACGTTTCGCTCGGCCGCGAACTCGGCTCCGGTCACCGGGACACTCCCGGTGAAAATGCCGTCGAAGGAGACGTCGCCGTGCGTGAGGCGCGTATGGCTCGCAACGTGCCACCCGGTCTCGCCGTGGCGCTCGAAGCGCAGGCCGTAAGTGCCGATGCGGGGATGTATACCGTCGGCGAGATCCGCATCCCCGAGCCCGACCTCCGCGGCGCTCGGCGGCAGGCCGGCCGCACGCAGGTCGGCGCTGTGCAGCGAGTACTTGCCCGCCGGCGTGCCATCGACCGCCACCGGGTTCGACGGGCTGCCGCGCAGCGGTATCGGCACGACGAACAGGGAACGGTCGTCGAGCCAGGTCGCGTACAGGCCGAAGCGGGTCGCCGCGGAGGCCCGCTCGAGCTCGACGCGCAGGCTGCCGCCCCGGTCGGCCGGGTATCCCGGGTCGCGGATGCCGTCGGAATGCCGCATCCAGCCGCTCGCGGCCGCGCTCCAGGTCGCCGACAGCGGCGCGGTCCAGTGCACGTCCAGCCGACGCAGCCCGAAATCGGAGATCTCCGTCCGCATGCGCGCCTGGCGCCGGGACGCCGGCCGTTCGTTGATGAAGTTGATGGTGCCCCCGACCGCGCCGGCGGTGAAGATCGGCGCCGTGCCGCCGCGCACGACCTCCACGCGCGCCGTCGCCTCCGACGGGCGCACGAACTGGTCCGGGTTGTAGAACGAGAGCTCGAAGACCGGGTACACGGGCAGGCCGTCTTCGGCGAGCCCGACGTAGCGGTAGCCGCCGTCCTGCACGATGCCGCGGGCGAACACGTTGCCGTGGGTCGTGCCGGCGGTGGATTCGACCCAGAAACCCGGCACGGCAGCCACGAGATCCGCCGTGCTGGCCGGCGCGCGCCGGGCGATGTCGTCGCGGTCCAGCGTGGTGATCGCGACGCTCGAGGCGAACTTGGTGCGCACGCGGGAGGCCGTGCCGGTCACGACGATCTCGTCCATCCCGAACGCCTGCACGGGCTGGGTGTCGCCGGCGGCCCGCGATCCGTCACCCGGCGCGGGATTCGGGCGCGCCACCGTCCGGGGCGCGGGCGCGCCGTCGTCCGGCGGCGGCTGGATCGCCACCGAGTTGTCGTTGAGGAAGACCCAGCGCAGGCGGGTGCCCGCGAGCACCGCCTCGAGCGCTTCCCGCCGCGTGTAGCGGCCGGCGAGCGCCGGCGCCTCGAGCCCGTGCGTCGCCACCGAGTAGAACACGATCTGCACGTCGAGCTGCGTCGCGAGATCCTGCAGCGCCGCCGCGAGCGGCTGCCGGGGGATGGAGACTTCGTAGGTGTCTTCCGCGGCGGCCGCGGAGGCGGCAAGCAGCAGGGCCAGGACCAGCAGCGGGTGCCGGCCGTTGGTCATGCAGCGGGCCCGGCGCGGGTCGGAAGTTCGAGGTCAACGCACGCCGCGGATGCGGATCGCATCGGCCCCGTAATCGACCTCGATGCCGGGTTCGAGCTCCAGGAACGCGACCAGCGCGCTGACGTCGTTGGCGAAGAAGACGGAAGTGATTTTCCGCTGCGCAAGCTCGGGATCCTGCACGATGAGAGGACGCCGATTATAGCGATTGAACTCGGCGACGACGTCCCCGAGCGGCACGTCGTCGAACACCAGCCGGCGTTCGGTCCAGGCGAGGGCCTTGTCGAGGTCGATGCCCGCCTCCCGCCGAATACCGCCATCGGGGGACGTGACGGCGCCCTCCCCCGCGCGCACCAGCACGGGCTCGCCGGGGCGCCCGGACGGCATGGCGCGGACCACGCCCTCCAGCACCGCCACGCGGACGGAATCGCCCTTGCGATGCACGGAGAACCGGGTCCCGAGCACGGTCAGCTCGACCCCGGCGGTCTCGACCACGAACGGCCGTTCCGGATCCGGTACGACGTCGAACATCGCCTCGCCGGAGACGAGCTCGACCCGGCGCTCGTGCGCCCCGAGGCGAACCGCCGCCTCGGACAAGGTGTTGAGCACCACGATGGAGCCGTCCGCCAGCGCGATGGAGCGCTGCTCGCCGTAGTCCGTGCGGTGCACCACGGGCGCGACCTCCGCTTCCCGGGGTTCGAGCCACAGCGCGGCAGTGACCGCCAGCGCCGCCAGGCCGGCCGCGGCGAGCCAGCCCGCCGTACGCGGGCGCCAGCGGCGCTCGCGCCGCGGCGGGGCCTCCGTATCGTCGGCATCGAGGGGTATGGCTCCCGCGGCAGCCTGCTCTGCGAGGCGCAGGGCATCGTCGAGGCTGCCGGCGGATGCCGCCAGCTCCTGCTCGAGCATGGCGATGCCGAGGAACGCGTCGATGTGCTGCGGCGACTGCTTCAGCCAGCGTACGAACTCCCGGCGCGTGCGGGCGCTCGCCGGCCTTTCGGACAGCTCGAAGAACCAGGCGGCAGCCTGCTCGGACACCGGAAGTTGCGGCTCGGCGATCTCGTTTCTCATTCGAAGTACCGCCTTCAACGGGCGGCGCGTTCGTTCGCGTTCAATCGATCCCGCAGCCGCGCATACGCCTTGACGATGTAGCGCTTGACACGGCGTTCCGAAACGCCGAGGTGTGCCGCGATTTCCCCATAGCTCAGCCCGTGGCGTGTCTTCAGCACGACCGCTGCCCGGTAATGCGCGGGCAGGGCCGCCAGTGCACGCTCGATCCGTTCGGCGCGTCGCTGCCTGTCGTAACTCTCCGCCCCGTCTTCCCCTTCGGCGGGCTGGTCGAGCTCCTCGAGCGGCCGCGACTCGTATGGCCGCTGGCCCGCGCGCCAGTCCGCGATGACGTTGGCCGCCACCCGCAGCAGGTAGGCCCGCGGGTGCTCCACCACCCGTTCCTCCGGGATCCTGAGCAGGCGCAGGTACACCTCCTGCGAGACGTCCTCCGCGTCGTGCTCTTTCTGCAGGTTGGCCCTGAGATACCCCAGCAGGCGGAGGTGGTATTCGTCGTACCAGCGGGCGACGTCCCTTCCGCGCTCCGGAAGAGCTTCCTCGCCCGAGCTACCGTTCCGCCCCACTGCGCTGCCTCCGGCCCGTCCGCACTGATACCAGAAATCCGCCCCGGGGAACAGGAAAAGCTCCCGTCCCCCGGGGGGAGGGGGTCAGAACTCGTAGCCGACGCTGAACTGGAAGGTCCGCGGCATGATGAAGCGCCCGTTCGGCGCCAGGATCGTCCGCGGATCGCTCTCGGTCAGTGCATCCTCGTCCGTGATGTTGTCCGCCACGAGCTGCACGACGAACGCGTCGTTGATCCTGAGGATCAGGCCGAGGTCGATCGTTTCGTAGCCTTCCAGGACGTTGACGTTCTGCGCTTCGCCGAAACGGTCGTCGACCGCGGTCAACGTGCCGTACAGCGTTCCGAACACGTCGTAACCGAGTACGTTGCCGAGATCGAAGTCGTACGTCGGCGTCAGGCGGAGCTGCCAGCCGGGCTGCCGCTCCGTCTCCTTGCCGTCGATCGGCGGATCCGAATCGACCCCGCTCACGACCTTGATCTCCGAATCCAGGAGCGTTGCGTTGAGCGAGATGGAGAACCCGGTCTCGGTCTCCCAGACCGCGTCGAGCTCGACGCCCCGGGATTCCTGGGTGGTGAGCAGGGCATCGCCGCCGAACACGAAGGTGACGACGCGCGGATCGACGTCCGTGGCGAAGCCCGTGGCATACAGGCTCAGGTTGTCCGTCACCCATTTGAACCCGAGCTCGTACTGCTCGATGTCCTGGATCAGGTCATTGCCGCTCGCGAGCGCGTCGCGGCCGTCACGGTAGGTGTCGAACTGCGGCATCAGGTGACCGCGATTGATGCGGCCGAACACGCCCATGGAGTCGTTCAGCATGTAGTTGAGGGCCGCCGTCCACGAGAGCTCGGACTCGTCGGTCGACACGCCGAAATCGACGCTGCCGTCCCGGCCGTCGTCGACCGTGTAGTCGATCTTGTAATTCTCGTAGCGCAGGCCGACATCCGCGCGCAACGCGTCGGTGATGTCGAACGTCGTGGCCGCGTACAGCGCCGCCGCCCTGGCGTCGCCGCTGCCGTCGATGTCGAAGTTGTTGTCGCCGCAGCTGTCGACCTCTGGCTCGTTGCACGCGATGCCAGTGACCATCTCGCCGCCTTGCTGCACGACCTCGAACTTCACGTTGCCCAGCGACCACAAATCGTCGCTCGACGTGCTGGAGGTGTAGAAGCCGAACGTGGCCGTGCCGCGGTCGAACGTCCGGGTCAGGCTGATGTCGTTGGTGAACGCCTCGACGTCCTTGCGGACCTCCCAGGCTCCGAAGCCCTGGATGAACTCGTCCGCGCCGATGGCCCGTCCGCTGACGGCACCGGTGATCGGGCCGGTGAGCACGATACGATCGTCCAGGGCCGGGTTCGCGAGCAGGTCGCCGACGCGGATCGCACCGCGGTCGGGAACCAGGCCGACCGTATCGGCGTCGCCCTTCGTGATGCTGAACCGGTCGGTGAGCTGCCAGTCATCGGCGATGTCCAGCGTGACGGAGCCACCGGTCATCGAGCCCCTCCAGCCGCGTCCCTCGGCCAGGTCGAGCGTCTTGATCGTCGGGTTCGGGGCGTTCGAATCGCCGCCGTTCGGGAAGGCGGGGCTCGCGTTGTCGGTCATGATCTGCCGCTGGCGGTTCATGGCGCCGAGCTGGTTGTAGCTCGCATCCACGCCCGGCACGTTCAGCGCCACCGGCAGGTACCACTGCCCGAAGTCGTCCGTGTACCGGTGGAAGAAGTTGAGCGTGCCGTTGTCGAGCTCGCGCGTGAGGTTGATCGTGAACTGGTTGCCTTCGTCGGTGTTGAAGCCGGCTTCGCGGATGCCTCGCGAGCTCGTGATGTAGCCGCCGATCATGTAGTAGAAGTCTTCGGCGATCGGCCCGCTGATGTAGCCGTCGAAGCGCCTCAGGTCGTAATCCGAGGTCGTGTACTTGACCAGGCCCTCGGTCTCTTCGCCGCCCTCACGCAGGATGAAGTTCGTGGTCAGGCCCGGCTGCCCGTTCGAGAACACCGGGCTGGGGCCGCCGCGCAGCGCCTCGACCCTGAGCACGGTCTCGTCGATGCGGAACATCGTCGTGTTCTCGAGGAACGCCAGGGTCGAGATGGGATAGAGCGGTGCCCCGTTCACCTGGACCGTGAGGTAGGGGGCGTCACCGCCGCCCGGGAAACCGCGCACCATCACGTTGGCGCCGGAAACGCCGCCGGTGCTCTCCGACCACACGCCGGGTACGAGCTTGAGCAGGTCGGCGGTGCTCTGCGGCGAGAACTTCGTGATGTCCTCGTCGCTCATGGTCGTGATTGCGAAGCTCGCGTCGAATTTCAGGATCTCGGCGCCGCCCGCCGTGCCGGTGACCACGATCTCCTCGACCGTCTCGTCCGACTGCTGCTGTTGCGCCTGGGCGGGCAACGCGGCCAGCGTGACGGCGGTGACGGCTGCCAGGAAACGGAGCGCCGCCGGCCCGAGGCCAGGCGCTCCCGACATCGCTCTCGATGACATGGGATTCTCCCCCTTGGTGATCCAACCTGCGCCGGCCCGCGCGGGCACGGCGTGCAAGCGTGCTTGCACTCGTTAGACGCCGCCCGGCGGAATCTGGACCCCGTTTTTTTATGATTTGTGGCTATTTCGGGGCTGGCCGGGTCGCGGTCCTGTCGCCCCCGGTGTCGCCCCGGGTGTCGCGCTCAGGTCTTCGGGCCGTGGTGCCGCTGCAGGTGCCGCACCGCGCCCTGGAGCAGGGACGAGAGACGCGGCGGCGCAGTCCGTACCCCGCCGCAGTGGCAGGTCTCGTGGTCGCAGCCGTTGCCGTCCGCACAATCGCCGCTGCAGTACGCCCGGCCCTTGAGCGCCACGTAACGCGTGTCGAGCGCACACCGGCACCCCGGATGGCTGCAGGTCGTCTGTTTGCCCCCCGGTATGAGCCTTCCCTGGTTGCGCGGCCATTCCCTGCCGCGATCGATCTCCGGTTCCATGCCATCCGCCGAAGCAAAATGTGCGCCAACAACCAGGCGCTCAGTGAAGGAGTCCCTCGCGAGCTCCCATTGTGCAGAAACCTCGTGAAGCGGCAATGTCACCGATCGCGGACACTGTCGCGTGCTGCCGACGCTTCCGCCGCGTTTTGTAGATTTTGCCGGCGGCGTTGCAGGTTGTGCCGCGTCAACGCGCCGCGGCGGCCGCCAGCGCACGGGTCGCTCGCGC
>Ga0079224_100014404_pt1 | contig 11048 bp, 10 predicted proteins | sample Stecom2015_FD_80414 | JGI IMG/M metagenome (GOLD analysis project Ga0079224, IMG submission 80414) | Agricultural soil microbial communities from Utah to study Nitrogen management - Steer compost 2015 | ecosystem: Environmental > Terrestrial > Soil > Agricultural land | place: USA: Utah...
AGCTCAGCGCCGCAGCCCAGACAAAACTTGTAGTGGTCCTGATTCTCTTTGCCGCACTTGGAACACGTGATCACAATCGGTCTCCCTGAAACGGGCCCTTTCCACGATTGGCTCCCTGCGGTCGAGAACCCTCGTAACTGCGCGATTATCTACGACCTCTTTTCTGGGTCAAGTCCAGGTCAAGGATCGCGACGCCTCGCGGCCCCGCTTCATGCCGAAAGCTCGGCGAGGGCTTCGCGCAGCAAATCACTGAGGGGGGTCGTGCCTACCCGCGGGCCGAGCGCATCGATGGCGCGCTCTGCGTCCGATGTGCGATAGCCCATGTTGGTGAGCGCTCGCAGCAGGCGCGAGCGCGCATCGCTCGGAACTTCGGCGGAAGCGGGGCGAACGGCGTGCTCGGGCACGGGCTCGTCGTCGATGGGCAGCTTGCCGCGCAGCTCGAGAATCAGCCGCTCCGCTGTCTTTTTGCCTACACCGGGTACCTTGGTGAGGCGCGCGAGGTCGTTCCTCCCGATCGCGCGCGTGAGCTCCGCGCTCGGAAGCGCGCTGAGCACGCCGAGCGCCGTGCGCGGCCCGACGTTCGGGACGGCGATCAAGCTCCGGAAGATGCGTCGATCGACCTCGCGCGCGAACCCGAAGAGCTCGAGCGCGTCATCGCGCACGACCGTGTGCACCCAGAGCTCGACGGCGCCGTCGATATCCCGCGCGCGGCCGAGCGTGCCCGCCGGCACCGCGACTTCGTAGCCCACTCCTCCAACGTCGAGGGTGAGCATGGGAGGATCTTCGGCGACGACGACGCCCTTGAGTCTGCCGATCATGATCGTTCGTGGGCACGCTCGCGCTTACCAGCCGAGCGGGCGCATGCTATGGCCACGCTCGCCAGTGCGAAAGCAACTTCTGGTCCTCTTAGCACGCGCGCTTCGCGCATCCTCCCCGATCGCGGTCGCCGCGATCCCGGTTGCGTGCGGTGGCTCGGCGAGCGAAACGCCGCCGCCGCTCCCGCCGCACGCGCACCACGAGCCGTACCGCGTGCCGCCGGTGAATCCGTCGCGACCCGCGCCGGAGCCGGAAGCGCCCGAGCCCGAGGAACGAGAGTCGGACGCCGAGGACGGCGCTCCGGCGCGCTCCACGTGGGGTACCGAGTCGCCCGGAACGCAGCGCTGAGCGGTTGCGTCATTTCGGGGCGCGCGCGCCGGGCTCGTCTCACTCGGATTGCTCAGAAGCGTTGCGTGTAGCCGAGGCCCACGGTGCTCGGGCCGAGCACGGGGAGCAGGGCGGTTCGGGGCGCGCCGTGGGGCGCGACCTCCGACGGCGAGGAGAGCAGGTACCAGACGATGCCCGTCGCTGCGACCGCGACACCTCCGAGCGCGACAGCGCCCGTGATGTTGTAGTCGCGCGAGGTGACCTCGGCCTTGCCGGCGCTCTTCTCGTCTCGGCAGGGGACCTCGTCGGAGCTCGCCGAGCGATCACACGGATAGGCGTTGAGCGCGAGCGCCTTGTAGATCCACAGCCCGCCGCCCGCGAGCGCGATCCCCACGCCGGTGCTCGCGAGGACGAGCGGGAACGTGGGGCGTGAGCCGCTTCGCGACGGCGCCTCGATTTCGAACGACGACGACGTGGCGATTGGCGGCGGAGCGGGGGTGGAAGCTTCGGGAGCCTCCGAGAGGGACACCGATTCGCCCGCTTCGTCTTCTTGCTCCTCGATCTGGCGCTCGAGCACTGCGATGCGGCGCTCGATCTGCGCGCGCTCCGGCGAGGTCGGGACGCGCGCGAGGTACGTCTCGAGCGCGGCGACGGCCGCGCGCTTGTTCCCGTTCAGCTCCTCCGCGCGCGCGAGATTGAGCAAGAGGGCGTGCGCCGTGCAGTCGCGGCGATAGGCATCTCTCCAGTACAAGATCGCTCGCGGGTAGTCGGCCTCGCCGAACGCGACGTTCCCCGCTTGGAATGCTGCCTTCGCGGCCGTGACGTCGGTATCGCTCGGCTCGCGGGTGCACGGCGGATAGTCCGGCGCGCCCCGGGCGTAGTCCGACGCGCCACGGGCGAGCGCGGGCCAGCACAGACTCAGAGCGAGCGTCGTGCCGGACGCGATCCGAGCCGCGCGCATGAGCGGAGCTCCCCGCGAACGCCGTGATGTAGTGCGCACGTCGACATCGCACCAGAATGAAGGTGCGCGGCATCGATACCACAGATGTCCGCGCCCGTTGCGAGCGAAAGTGGAGCATCCCGCGTCCCGCACCGCTCGCTGCCGGCCACCCGGCCGCGCTCGGCGCGCGCAGCGCTTGTGTTGCCGCGGAATCCCAAGCATCTTGAGCGATGCCAAAGACCGCAAACGGTCCGTGCGCTCGATGCATCGAGTCCTCTGGATACTTACCGTCCTCGGCTTGCTTGCCGTGCTCGTCCCCGCCCGCACTGCCTCCGCGCAGGGGGTCGAGACCACGGCGCGCCTCGAGGCCATTCGAAAGCGCATGGAGGCGGGGCAGGCGCGCTATCTCGCCGGGGATTATGCGGAGGCCGCGCGCCTCTTCGAGGAGGGCTACCGGGCGCACCCGTACTCGGCGTTCCTGTTCAACGCCGGGGTCTGCCGTCAGAAGCTCGGCGACCTCGAGCAGGCGCTCGCCCGCTTCCGTGACTACCTGACCGTCGATCCGAACGCTCCCGACCGCGACAAGGTGCTTGCCCGGATCGCGGCGCTCGAAGCGGAGCTCGCGCGGCAGGCAGAGGCGAAGTCGGAGGCCGAGAAGGCCGGAGCCCCCGAAGCGCCGGCCGCGGTCGACGGCGCCATGAAGGCGCTCGTCGTGATCGAGACGGAACCGGCGGGCGCTCCGCTCCGCCTGTACGCGCGCATCGATCCGACGGCGAGCCCGTTCCAGGTGGGGGGAGAGAACCCCGGCTGGCTCGAGGTCGCCGCGACGACGGCGCCGACGAACCTCACGCTCGACGTGGGCCGCTACCACGTGGTCGTCGAGAAGTTCCAGGACCTCAATCTGAGCGAAACGGACATCGACGTGCTGCCCGGGCACGTCCACCACTTCAAAGCCAACCTCTCCCAAGGGGAGTTCATGGCGTTCTTGCGCGTGACCGCGAACGTGCCCGGGGCGACGGTTCACCTCGACGACGCCAGCGCACGCCGCCCGCCCTGGGGGAGCACGCCGCACGGAGAGCTCGTGCGCCCGGGGCGGCACTCGGTGCGCGTCGCGGCGCCGGGGTTCGAGCCGGTGACGACCTGGGTGGAGCTCGCGCGCGGCGAGCAGAAGCTCGTCGAGGTCGAGCTCTCGCGTGTCGACTACGGGTTTCTGCGCTTGAGCTCGAATGCGCCCGAGTTCACCGTGCGCATCGGTACGGACGTGTTTCGGACGCTCCGTAGCGGCGACGCGCCGCTCGAGGTGCGGCTCCCCGCGGGGGTGCACCCCCTCGTCGTCTCGAGCGAAGGGAGAAAGCCGTTCCACGGCGAAGTGGAGATCCCGCGCGGGCGGGTCCAGCCCGCGTTCGTGCGCCTGATCCCGACGTATCCGCGCGGCGCCGCCTGGGTGCAGGCCATCCTGAGCGCCGCGTGCGTCGGGACCGGCGTCTACCTCGGAGTCGAGTCGAACCGCCTGTATTCGGAGCTCGAGGCCGATCGGCGGCTCGGCGTGCTCGCCGCGGACGACTCACGCGTGACCAAGGGGCGATGGTTCTCGATCGGGGCGAACGTCGGCTTCGGCGCGGGCGGCATCCTCGGCGCGCTCGCCACCTACAACTTCGTGAAAGATCCGCTGCCCGAATCGAGCGTGCGCCTCTCCGCGCCGGAGGAGTTCCCGAAAGAGGGAGAGCGCCCCGGAGCACCAGGAGGCTCGTGACGATGCGCCTGCGGATGGTGTCGAGCGCGGTGCTGGGCTTCGCTGCGGTCGCCTGCTCCTGGGGTCGGTTCGATGACGTGGCGGACGGCGCGCCGGTCGTGGTCCTCGAAAAGCCGCGGGACGTGCGCTCCGGGTTCGGGAGCGCGCTCGCCGCGGCCACGCGGAACGGTCGCGCGGCGCTGCTCGTCGGGGGCACTCCGGGCGCCTCGCACGCGGCGCTGTTCGATCTCGGTCGAGGCGAGCTCCCGGTCGAGCACGCGTTGATGGACGATCTCTGCTCGTCCGACCGCGGGCGCTGCTTCCTCACGGACCGGCCCGCGGCGTTGCCGCGCGTCGTCGCGCCGTCTGGTCTCGAGCTCGAGTTCTGTTTCGCCGTCGGGGCCGGAGCGTTCTCCGGACAAGCGCCGGGGGTCCTCGTCGAGTGCGAGAGCCGTGATCGGTTCACGATTCCGGTGCCGGAAGCGCTCGATGCCGCGCTCCGCAGCGGCGGAAGCCAGCCCGAGCCCCAGATGATCGCGCTCGCGGCGGTCGGAGCGCCCGAGCCCGGCCTGCTGGCGGGCTCGGAGCAGCATGGCCTCGCGTGGTACTACCCGGAGGTGAGCGCCGCGCCGATCGACCTCGTGCCCGTGCAGGGGTGGGAGCCCGGCTTCGGGGCCAGCGTGGCCGCCGCCCCGGTGGGCGAGGAGCGGCTCCTGGCCGTCGGCTCGCCGGCCTCGGGGCGGGTGCACCTGTTTCGGACGAACGACGACGGCGTGCCTCGCCCGGCGGCGTGTGTCGAGGCGGGCCCGGGATTCGGCCGAAGCCTGGCGCTCGGTCCGCTCACCGCGGGCGACGACGAGCCGGAGCTCTTGGTCGGCGATGGGCACATGGTGACCGTTCTCGAGGTCGCGCCGCTCTTGGAGGGCGCGGCCGACCCCTGCGTCCGCCTCGAAGACGCGGCCGAGGTCGCGCACCTCGCTTGCCGCGAGACCGGGGAAGTGACCGGGTGCAGCGAGGCGGAGCTCGGCAGCACGCTCGTGCTCGGCGACATCGACGGCGATGGGGACAACGAGGTCCTCGCGGGAGCGCCCGGCTTGACGGTGCGCGGCATCGCGCGGGCGGGCGCCATCGTCGTTTACGACGTGGAAGGCCCCGGCGACGCCGAGCCCGTTGACGTCAAATTTCTCTCGTCCGCGCAGAACGGGGACGAGCTGGGCCGCGGGCTTGCCGCGGCGCGCGTCGGGGCCCGCGACATCATCGCGGCGGGCGCTCCGGGTAGCGCGCGCGCCGCCCTGTTCTACTGTCCGGCCCTGCCGGCGGTGATCTCCGGCTCCCGCTGCCGCTGAGGCGCGCAGGGCTTCCCCATGCTCCCCGAACGCAAACAGATCCTCGTAGTCGACGACGAACCCAACCTGCGCCGGGTGCTGTCCGCTCAGCTCGAGCGCGACGGCTACGACGTGCACACGGCCGAGGACGGCGAAGAAGCGCTCGCCTTCTTGCGCGATCACCACATCGACCTCGTCATCACCGACCTCCGGATGCCGAAGCTCGACGGCATGGAGCTCCTGCGCCGGATCGTGGCGCTCGACGAGGAGCTGCCGGTGGTGATGCTGACGGCGCACGGCACGGTCGACAACGCCGTCGAGGCGCTGAAGACCGGCGCGTTCGACTACATCACGAAGCCCTTCGATCAGATCGAGGTGCGGACGATCGTGCGCAAGGCGCTCCGCACGCGGGATCTCTCCGCGACGGACGCCTCGCGCGTCCCCGCCGCGTCGCCGACGGGCGCGCGCTACGGCATCATCGGGCAGAGCCCTGGCATCCTCGAGCTTTACTCCGTGCTCGACCGCGTGGCGGACACGCCGACCACGGTGCTCATCACCGGCGAGAGCGGCACGGGCAAGGAGCTCGTAGCGCGCGCCCTGCACGAGAGCTCGTCGCGTCGCGACAAGCCGTTCATCAAGGTCAACTGCGCGGCGATCCCGAAGGACCTGATGGAGAGCGAGCTCTTCGGCTACGAGCGCGGCGCGTTCACGGGCGCCGTCGGCTCGAAGCCGGGGCGCTTCGAACTCGCGAGCGGCGGCACGTTGTTCCTCGACGAGATCGGCTCGATTCCCGTCGAGATGCAGGTGAAGCTCCTGCGCGCCTTGCAGGAGAGCGAGTTCGAGCGCGTGGGCGGCATCCGCACCATCCGCGTCGACGTGCGCCTGATCGCCGCCACCAACAGCGATTTGAAGAAGGAAATCGCCGTCGGCGCCTTCCGGGAGGATCTCTACTACCGCCTGAACGTCGTGCCGATTCGCTTGCCGGCGCTTCGGGAGCGGGCCGAGGACATCCCGCTGCTCGTTCGGTACTTCATCGACAAGTTCAATGCCCGCTTGAAGAAGAACGTGCTCGCCATCGATGGCGCGGCGCTCGACTTGCTCGCGGCGTATCCCTGGCCGGGCAACATCCGCGAGCTCGAGAACGTGATCGAGCGCGCCGTGCTCTTCTGCGACAAGGCCGCGATCGACGTGTCGGACATCCCCGGAGAAATCCGGGGGCATACGCCGCAGGCGCCGCCGGTGGCGACGACGCAGGTCACCGCGCAGGTCGGCGCCGGCGGACACGACGGTTTGAAGGAGCAAGTAAAGGCCGCGATGAGCCGCCTGGAGCGCGAGCTGATCGTGAAGGCCCTCGAACAGACGTCGGGCAACGTGACCCACGCGGCGCGGTTGCTCAAGATTTCGCGCAAGGGCCTGCAGCTCAAGATGAAGGAGCTCGGGCTCCGCGAGCGCGACGAGACGCGGGAATCGTGAACGCGCGGGGTCGCGCCCGGATTGCCGCGCCCGTGGGCGTCGGCGTGGCCGTGCTCGTGGGCGCGCTCGGCTGTCGTTCGTCGGGCGACGACGGTGGCTCGGCGTCGAAGGCGCAGCCGAGCGCCGTCTTCGCGAGCTCGATCGGACCACCGCCGCCCGCGCCGCCGCTCCGCGAGGGCATGGTCTGGATTCCGTCGGGGGCGCTCGTCGCCGGGACTCCGCGCGATCGGCTGCCCCGCATCGCCGACGCCGAGATGCCGGGCGAGCAGGTGGTGCTGGACGGCTATCACATCGACGTCTTTCCGTACCCGAACGAAGAGGGAGCGATCCCGCTCACGGGCGTGACGCGCGAGGAGGCCGCCGCGATGTGCGCTGCGCGCGACAAGCGCCTGTGCTCCGAGCTCGAGTGGGAGCGCGCGTGCAAGGGGCCGGACAATCGCGTGTACGAGTACGGGGATCGCTATCGCCCCGATCGCTGTGGCACCGGCACCGAGCCCGGTTTGCGTCCGAGCGGTTTGCGCGTCGCGTGCCGGAGCGACTTCGGCGTTCGTGACCTGCACGGAGGGGCCTTCGAATGGACGTCGAGCCCCTGGGGGCGTGGCACGGGGGATCGGCTGGCGACGATCCGAGGCGGAAATGGCACGGCCGGCGAGGTCGTCGGGCGCTGCGCGTTCGGCCGCGGCGTTCCGCCGGACACGCAGTCGCGCACGATCGGCTTTCGCTGTTGTGCCGGGCCGCGCAACACCGACGAGGTGGTGCTGCCCGTCCGGCGCGGGCGGCACCTCGAGTCGATTGGGCGCCCGCAAAAGGACGCTGCGGCCAGAGTGCTCGAGCTCTTGCCGGACGAAGCGCGCGCCGAGCTCCGACCCGCGGGAGCCCCCGGTGTCCTGCGGAGCTGGGTGTGGCGCCCGGTCGGCAACGAGGAGCTCTTCCTCACGAGCGTGTGCGCCGGCCCCGATCGCAATCCCACGTGCGGGGTGCTCGTTGCGCGCGAAGATCTCGGGCGTTCTACCTTCGTCGCCTGGGCGAGCAGCGGCCGCACCTACCCGTCGCTCAAGATGGAGGGCGACCCGCGCGACGTCTGGCTGCTCGGCTTCGACCGTCAGGGCACGTACAAGCGCCTGATCTCGTACGCGTGGGGGCGCGTCACCGTGCACGGTATCGACCGACGAGTGGGCAAGAAGCGCAAGTAACGGCACTCGGATTGCAGCATCCCGGGTATGCCGGTCGATGAGCACCCGCGGTCAGCGCGAGCGGCGCGGCACGCCGCACACAAGATTCAGAGCTTGCACCGGGCGGTGCGCGTCGTGAACGAGGCGACGGGGCTCGACGAGCCGAGCTCCATCGCGGCGCTCGAGGTCGTGATCTCGGGCCTCGTGCGGCGGCTCACGCCCGCCGAAGGGCGACAGCTGCTGGCCCAGCTTCCGACGGAGCTCCGCGAGTCGCTGCGCGACCTCCCGCCCGGTCCAGAGGACGGCCTCACGCGCGGGACCATCGAAGCCGAGCTCGCGCGACGGCTCGCGCTCGAGCCCGAGGTGGCCGCCGAGCTCGTGCCCAAAGTCGGCATTGCGGTACGCCACCTGGTGAGCGAAGGCGAAATGACGGACGTGCTCGCGCAGCTCCCGGACGACATGAAATCGATGCTGCCCGACGAGGTGCTCCACCAAAACCCCTGATCGGGGCCTGGAGTTGGAGGGACGGCGCGAGCTGCTCCTGCGAGAAAGGGATAGAAGACCGATCCGTCGCGAACGGATCGGCGTTCTAGTATCCGCGGCGACAGACGGTCTCGAGTTTTTGCGACGCGGCTTGCTCGCGTGCGCTCGTCGCCTTGAGCTCGTTCAACGCCGCCTCGGAGCGGGCCTTGTCGTTCGCCTCGAGCGCCGCGGCGTAGGCGGCGTACGCCGGGGACAGCGCGGCCACGGCCGCCGCGTACTCTTCGGTGGCCGGGACGATGGCGCGTGCGCTCACCACCTCACGAAGCTTCTTGGACGTGCTCGCGTAGAGGAGGCTCGCCGCGCGGTAGCTCTCGGCCGACTTCGGCGCCGTCGTCCGTTCGAGCGCCGCCATCGTTTCGCGAATGACGGCGGACAGCGCCCGGCACTCGCGCACTTCGCGAACCCGCGAGCACCCGAACAGCGGGAGCGCGAGCAGAGCGAGGAGCAGTCCGCGCGCGACGGCCCTCATCGGCCCTCCACACCCGCATTCTGAAATGAGCCGGGGGGGACGAGGCCGTGACCGGTGGGCGTTCGCGCCTCGGCGAGGAGCCCGTACGCCGACGCGGTCCAGACGCGCTCGGCGGGGACGCCCGAGACGCAATCGACGGCGCGCACGGCTTCGGCATCCGGTGCGTGATAGAGGCAGATCATTCGGCGGCGGTCTCTCGAGAACAGCGAGCCGAGGTAGCGTACCCCGTGCTGTTCGAGGCACCAGGCGACGCGCTCCTCGGTCCGAGCTCCACCATCAGCCGATGCTCCAGGGTACGGAACTCGCCGTCGCTCCATTTCGGCGTCGTGTCCCGTCGCCGCGAGCGTTCGGATCAACGCGGCGCGGGTCGCCTCCGGCTGAGAGCCGAAGAGCGGACCATGTTCCAGCTCGGCACGCCCCGAGGCCGTTCAGCCAGCCGGACCCGGCGCCCGGCGGTAGCGCGAAACTTGCCCCGGAGGCGGGAACCGAGGGAAGGGTGCATCGAATGAAATCGGGACGGGTAGAGCCCGAGCTCCACGCCCTGCGCAAGGCTGCGGAGGAGCTCGCGCGCAAGCATCGGGAGCCGGTCACGAGCGTTCACCTGCTCGCGGCCATCGCCGCGAGCGGGGCGCCGGGGGCCGCGCTGCTCACTGAGCGCGGTCTCGCGCCGGACCAGGTGCTCCGGCTCGGGCACGGACTCGCCGAGAGTCTTTCGGACGCCACGCGCGGGCTCTCGCGGCGCGCACACGACCTCGCCGTGCGCATGGGGCAAGAACGAGCCTCGGCGGCGCACCTCCTGGTCGCGCTCCTGAACGAGACGCGCTCGGCGGCGCGGCGCGCGATCGAACTCGCCGGGGTCGATGCCGGGAGGCTCCGCACCGCGGCGCTGCAGGTCGCTTTGGGCGTCGTGCGCCACCGGCGCCTGCCCGGAGGCGCGAGCGAGCCCCCGATGCGGCGCCTGCCGTCGGAGCCCAGCCGTGCGGCGACGTCCGAGCCGGGGCGTCCCCCCGAGAAGAAGTGGGAGGCGCCGCGACGCCTCTCGCGCGCCGTGCGCGTTCCTCTCGTGCCGAAGATCCCGCCGCGGCCGCGCGCGCCAGCGGTGCCGCCCGCGGCACCCGCGAGGCCCCTCGCAGCGGCGCCGCCTGCGGTCGCAGCGGTGTCGCCTGCAAAGGAGGAGACGGCGCCGAACGAACCGACCGCGACCGCGCAAGACGCCGCGCGTCCCACCGAGAGTGGAAGCGGGCGGGTGTCCGTTCCGGCGAAAGCGCCCGCGCGGAATCCGAGCTCCCGCTTCGAGCTCGACGCTCAAAAGTTCCCGACGTTGTCTGGGCTCGGCACGAACCTCACGCTCGCCGCCGCGCGCGGCGAGCTCGATCCGGTCGTCGTGCGCGAGAGCACGATCGAGCGGGCGCTCGACGTGCTCGCCAAGCGGGAAGGGAACAACCCCTGCCTCGTGGGGCCGCCGGGTGTCGGCAAGACGAGCGTCGTGCGCGGCCTCGCCCAGCGCATCGCCATGGCTCGCGAGGTGGCTTCCCTCGACGATCGCATCGTGATCGAGGTGCGCATCGGCGAGCTGCTCCAAGGAACGGGAGTGCGCGGCGCGCTCTCCGGGCGGCTGTCGGCGCTGCGTCGCGAGGTGCAGGCCGCGGGCGGGCGCGTCGTCCTCTTCTTCGACGAGATCCATCAGCTCTTCTCCGACGGAACCGACGAGATCGCGTCCGAGCTCAAGCTGATGCTCGCGCGCGGCGAGCTGCCGTGCATCGGGGCGACGACGCTGGAAGAGTTCCAGAAGGCGATCGGCAACGACGCCGCGCTCGCGCGGCGCTTCACCCTCGTCGACGTGGAGGAGCCGACGCGTGAGGAGGCGTACCTCGTGCTCGAGGCGCTGCGCCCGAAGCTCGAGGCTCATCACAAACTGCGCTACTCGGAGGCCGCGCTCGCGCGCAGCGTCGCGTGGTCCGTGCGGTACTTGCCCGGACGGGCGCTGCCGGACAAAGCCGTGTCGATCCTCGATCTCGCGGGCGCGCGTCAGCGGCGGCGCGGTCTTTCCGCCGTCGAGGTCGAAGCGGTCGCCGAGGTCGTCGCCGAGCTCGCGGACATGCCCGTCGAGCGCCTGCTCGAGTCCGACGGCGAGCGCCTGCTCAAGCTCGAGTCGATCCTCGCCGAGCGCGTCGTCGGCCACTCCGCTCAGATCACGCGGATTGCGCGCATCTTGCGGCGCAACGCCGCGGGCCTCGGCGCGCGCCGACCG